>Ga0081540_1001813_pt1 | contig 17925 bp, 19 predicted proteins | sample TabmetS2T1R1_FD_71024 | JGI IMG/M metagenome (GOLD analysis project Ga0081540, IMG submission 71024) | Tabebuia heterophylla rhizosphere microbial communities from the University of Puerto Rico - S2T1R1 | ecosystem: Host-associated > Plants > Roots > Rhizosphere ... | reverse complement strand
CTGAAGAAGGTCGCCGCTGCCTACCCCGGCATGGAACTGCACGTGGTCTGCGACAATTACGCCGCGCACATGCACGCCGCCGTCCGCGCCTGGCTCGCCAAAAACCCGCGGATCACGCTGCACTTCACCCCGACCGGATGCTCCTGGCTCAACCTGGTGGAGTGCTTCTTCTCGATCATCACCCGCCAGGCCATCCGCCGCGGCTCCTACACCTCAGTCCGCCAGCTCACCCAGACCATCGGCGCCTTCATCGACGGATGGAACGACCACCCCCGGCCCTTCGCTTGGACCAAAGACGCCGAGGAGATCCTCGGCAAGATCCACCGCGCGAAGACTAAGACCAACGCTCTTACAGACCACTAGGTCGCCCTTGCGGGCGTCGCTTCGCAATCGGCTTCGCCGAAACCTAGACCCGACGACCACTCGCCAGGATTTGGCGCCTACTAAGAAGTGGGGAGTAGGCCAGTAAGAAGCTAAACGCCCGGAGCCTCCCTCGTCCATGAGTGGCCGCAACTGAACTGGCGACCACTTAATTTCCGGCGGGGCCAGATTAATCGTTAATTAAGCGCCGTGTGCGACGCTCAGCTCGCGGCTCCATCCACGCTAAGCCGCCTTCGGCGGGTAATGCAGGGCGGACTCGGTGGTTCGCCCAGCTTGCGAAGCTGCACTGAAGAAAGGAGGCTGGAACATACGAGCAAACGGGTAGCCTCGACTTAGAGGCCTAAGTGGGTTGGAAGAGGGTCAGCCGGCGTCCCTGCCCGTGTAGATTCCGTCGCTGAGAGCTTTCCATGTCCAACGCGCATAACGCAAAGCTTGCACGAGTAGCTACGCGGCCATGGGGTGGCTGCACGACTAGTACAACGCCCCTTGCAACTGGAGGTGACCGATTTCAGGTAGTGGTCGAGTGCAGCGCTGGAGTTGTGCTGGCCACATCAGGCCAACCTTACACGATCGAAATCGTAGCGTTTGACATAACAGCGGGGGTCAATCCTCACAGCACCCTTAACAATTTCACCCAGCAGATAACGGAACAGTTCGACACGGTGAATGGTTGGCCTCACAAGGTGGCAGTCTTCACCGTCATCCTCAATAATATGGATGCTGTGCAGGGCCATCTCCTGAGATATTACGCCACACTGATGAGCGGAAACCAGGTCACCGCCTTTGTAGAGGGCCCAATATTCCTACTCTTCAACGCGGAGACTGAAGTTCGTCGAACGTATGGGTAGCACGAGAACCTAGCCATCGCACTCAACAAGGAGATCGAATGAACGCCAACGATGCAAGGATTACCCGCTTGTTCGTCACTCAGACGAATGGCGTAGTCCAAGACGACTCGCCCAACGCCCCCGCCACCGGCGTCGGCTCGCCTGCTGGGAACTTCGACCTGCACCTCCAGATGGAGGCCGGATCGAGCGTCGCAGGAGGATATCAGCTGATCATCACCGCTTACGACGTGACAACCGGCAACAACAATGCTGCGTTGGACCCCGCAGCCGGCCCGCTAAACGGCCCCGCTAATTTCGCTGTTGCGCCCTGGGTCTCCTCGCTAGGCGACCGGATCTTGGACCAGAAGGCAACTATCAACATCGGCGGCGCCGGCGCCGTGCAAAACCACGTCTTCTATTATACCGCCGCCCTGAGGAGCGATAACTTCCAGATCGTTTCCTTCACGCAGAGCGACTTCTTCATCCTAGTGTGACAACAATCAGAACCGGGAGTTGACAGGTGTCGGCAACGGCTGCCTGCTATTTGTAGCCGAACCCTTGGACAACTCAGTGGACCAACCACCCTACGCTACGTTGGTCGTCGAGCTGTTGCTAGATAAGCACGGAAACGTACGTCGGACGTGTAATGTCCACGTCCAGACAGAAGCTGAGCAGGGGTGGGCTGGCTGGGGCCAGGAGCGCCTTTTAGCATTCCTGGGTTCCCGCCGGTCCTCGCCCTCCTTGAGTACCGAAGGCACAGGCGGCACAGACGGTCATCGACGATTCGGAGGGTCAATCTCTGGTAGGGCTCGCCACCTTGGCTAAGCAATGCGATGGAGCGCTCGATATTGCAGCGTGGCGACGCTCCACTTGGCTTCGGGTCGAAGAGGCCAGATCTGTCCGGAAGCTGAGCCGCTTCGGCCGCGACATCAAGGAAGGGCTCGTTTACCAGGCTCAGCAGCCCGAAATTCCGCTTGGAGGCGGGCGAGAAGCGCCGCATCGAGCTCGAGCTGGCCGCCGGTGCCGACTTGACCGCTGACGACATCCGGGCCGAGACAACCGCGACATCGTCGTCACGCTCCTTGCCGACGGGATGAGCTACCGCGTGGATCCTGACATCAAAGAGGCGCGGACGTCACCTTTGCCCCAGGACCGCTGCAACCACGTCGCCCAACGCCTGCTCGACTGCCTCCACGTCGGACGGGGCCAGAAGGTCCGCCATGTATGCGTGAAGAAGATCAGCCTCGACATCGCACTCGACAGCGACTGCGGCTGCGACTGAGTCGGCCGCCCATCGGTAGGACGGAAGCCATGTTCGCGAACTTCGAGCTCGCGCCGCCCGCCAAAGACGGCCGACCGGCTGCTGGCAGTGCCGATCGACATCTCGTCGATCGAAGCCGCCTTCACCCTTCGACGGTGCGGCATCGACCACGACCGCCGACGCGACGATCACATACGCCGTCGGTCCCACGGTCGGCAACCCGATCTTCGACCTCCGCCAGGCAGTCGGCGCGGCCTGGCTGAACGGGATGCCGTTCCCGCCGGCCTCGCTCGCCCATCACGGCTTCCGCGGCGTGGCCTGGACGGATTTGCGCGTCGTCGAATCCGCCCAGGCCGTCCGCCTCTATCCATACCCTCCGGGTCCAGTACCCGCCGGTCCTGCCGGGTTCCCAGCTCGGCGGCTCGTATCCGCCGGCATTCGACTGGTCGGCCGGGCCGCGGCTCCGCTTCGTGTTCGGGCTGTCGGACCTCAACCCGCCCGCTACACCGCTGGTGCTGGTGTGAACGCGGCCCGCCGGATTAGGCCGGGGGCTAGTCGGGCACCGGATGGCAGCCGCGGGTTTGCCAACACCGGCACCCTCGTCGGCGGGATCGAACGCAAAGATGTCCGCGCCGCGGCGACCTGGCCGCGGGTCACGTGCGCGCAGGCAAGCTAACGGCCAGTTCGCGGCTTTCGGATGAGCAGGGTTGTGAGCGGCGGCGCTGCCATGCGCAAGGCGAAGTACCACCCAAGGCGGCTGAGCATCTAGCACAACCAGGTTTGGACCGTGAATGACGGGCGAGATCCCCAGGACCGATGATTCACACCGTCGTGCCCCACACGGGTTCGGCGCCCGGTGGCCCGCCGGGTCCAAGGACTCCGATGACAGTGGGGCATCTGTTGACGGATACGGGAGGTGTGTGATGAGGACGGGAGCTGCCCGCGGGCAGGTGGGCCACTTCCATGAAGCCGGTTTCTACGGCTCGGACGGCGAGTTCGCTGCCCTGATCGTCCCCTTCGTCGAAGAAGGTGTGGCCGCGGGCGAGCCGGTCATCATCGGTTACGACGACCGGAAGACCGCGCTGCTGCGATCGTGGCTGGCCGATCCGTCCGCCGTCGAATTCGTCGGCGATCAGAGCCTGTACGCGACTCCGGCCCGGGCGATCGCCGCTTACCGGCGGCTGTTTGAATTCCACGTCGCGATGGGTGCCGGGCAGATCCGGATCGCCGGGGACGTGCCGCATCCCGGCAACGGGCGACGGTTCGACGGCTGGGACCGCTACGAGTGCGCGGTCAACATCGTCTGGCAGGAGTTCCCGGTGTGGGGCCTGTGCCTGTACGACACCACCACCGCGCCCTCTGCGGTGCTCGACATCGTCGAACGCACCCACCCCCGGCTCGTTTCCCCATCGGGGCAGCACTGGGCCAGCGAACGCTACCAGGAGGTGCCGGTATTCGAAGGCCTGCCGCCACCGCCCGACCCGCTCGAAGCCTCCACCCCGATGGTGGAGCTGACCGGCCTGCCCGCAGCCAACACCCGGCACGCGCTCGCGCAGATCGGCCGCGGCCGGGTCAACAACGCCACGCTCACCGACTTGATCATCGGCGCCTCGGAAGCAGTCAGCAACGCACTGCACCACGGCCAGCCGCCAGTGACTGTCCGCATCTGGGCCACGCCTGACCGCATCGTGGTCAGCGTCCACGACCTCGGCCCCGGCCCCGCCGACCCCGTGGCAGGCCTCGTCCCGGCACCGCACAGCAGCTCAAACCAGGGCCTGGGACTGTGGGTCATGCACCAGCTCGACCTCGACACCGCGCTGATCCACACCGGCGACGGATTCACCGTCAGGCTGCGCGCCGGGACGATGCCTGATTGACCCCACCACACCCGCCGCCCACTGAACGGACCTACCCAGCCGCGGCCAAGCAAGGCGGTTGGTTGACCAGCCCGCGTACTGTAGCCAGCGCCACAGAGACGGGCCGCGGGGATGCTGGTTCTTCGTTTCCTCAGCAGATCCTAAGCAAGCATTACTCACGTGAGTGTCTCAACGGCTGGACAGCCGCCCCGCCGCAGCGGGAAGATGAGGATGACGGTTGACGAGCCAGCCGTGGTTCCGGCTGGCTTCTCCTGGAGCACGCCACCTCCGGGATCACGACTCCTGATCCTTGGAGGTGAGCCATTGATGGGTGAGTCCCAGCGCCGAGCCCGCGAGACGACCCGGTCGACAGTGATCCGGCTACCTACCGAGATCGACGTCACCAATGCCGGCCGAATAGGCGAAGAGCTTGGTTCAGCTTTCGCGCCCGGCGTGGCGGCAGTCATCGCCGACATGACAACCACCACCTTCTGCGACTCCAGCGGCGCCCGGGAGCTGCTGCTGGCCCACCACAAGGCGACCGCGGAAGGCATCGAGCTGCGGATCGTGATGCCGTCAGCCGGTGTCCGGCGCATCTTCCAGCTGACCGGGCTTGACCAGGTGCTGGCGATCTACCCGAGCCTGGCGGCGGGAAGGCCTGACGGCCCCATGGAGCCAGCAGGACGCGAGGCGAAACCCGCAGGCTAAGGCCCCGTGCCCGTAACGTGCCTGAGCGGTCCTGAGCGTTACGTGGCGGTCATGAGAGGTAACCGATTCCGCAGGTCAGGGCCACCGACACGGTCGATACGTCACTTTGCAAGCAGGGGTCAGCGCAGCGGCCGCCGGTGGACGTATGGGCAGGTGGCTCGTATGAATTTCAGGCTCTAGGCCGGATGTGATCAGTGTCTGGATCCCGTTGACAATGCCGCAGGGGGACCAGGAACATGATCGGCGATCTGGCCGCCGCAGCCAGCGCCGCAGTGATCGATCAGCACGATGGTGGATGCGATTGAACGGCTTCCCTGGGGTGAGTGGGAGGCATTGAGATGACAGCGCATATCAGCCGCACCGAGCTGGAGGACAGGCTCCGCGGCATCCAGGCCATCACCGACGCCGCCCTGTCCCGCCTTAACGACCATGAGCTGCTGGCGGAGCTGCTGGACCGTACCAGGGCCATCTTGCACGCCGACACCGCCGCGGTGCTGCTGCTGGACTTCGCCGCTGGTGAGCTGATCGCCGCGGCGGCCGCCGGGCTGGAGGAGGAGGTGCGCCAGGGCGTACGGGTCCCGGTCGGCCGGGGGTTCGCCGGGCGGATCGCCGCCAGCCACCAGCCGGTGATCCTCGATCACGTCGATCACACCACGGTGCTGAACCCGATCTTGTGGTCGAAGGGGATCCGCGCCCTGATGGGTGTGCCGCTGATCGCTCGCGGCAAGGTGATCGGCGTCATGCACGTCGGCTCTCTGACACCGCGCGAGTTCACCAGCGACGACCTTGAGCTGCTGCAGCTGGCCGCGGACCGGGCGGCCACCGCGGTGGCCTCGCTGATGGCGCAGGAGGACAGGATCGCGGCGGAGGCGCTGCAGCGCAGCCTGCTTCCGTCCGCGCTGCCAACCGCCGAAGGCGCGGAGATGGCCGTCCGCTACGTCCCCGGCGAAGGCGTGGTGGGCGGTGACTGGTATGACGTGTTCACCCTCCCCACTCGGCAGCTGGGCGTGGTGATCGGGGATGTGGCCGGGTCGGGCCTTCCAGCGGCGGTGATCATGGGGCGGATGCGCAGCGCGCTGCGCGCCTACGCGCTGGAAACCACAGACCCGGCCGAGGTTCTTGCCCGGCTGGATGCCAAGATGCAGCACTTCGAGCCCGGTGCCGTGGCCACCGTGGCCTACGCGGTCTTCGACCCGGGCCTGGAGAAGATGCACATCTGCTCGGCCGGGCACTACCCCCCGGTCATCGCAGCCCCCGGGCGGCCCGCCGAGCTGGCCGACGTCCCGCCCGGCCTGCTGATCGGCGCGGTCGCCGGGGAGCGGCGGCGGGTGGCCACATTGGAGATCGCGCCGGGCACCATGCTGTGCTTTTACACCGATGGGCTGATCGAGCGCCGCGGCCAGCCGGTCGACGACGGCCTGGCCCGGCTGTACCAGGCGGTAACGGCGGATCCGCCCGATGCCGCCAGTGCCGCGGTGATGGCTGCCCTGGTCGGCAGCGAGCCCGCCCACGACGACATCGCGCTACTCATGCTCCGGCGCCGGCCGGCAGGCACGCGGTAGCCATCAGTGTTGACCTCCGAACCAGGTGGTCAGGGCGTCGCGCAATCCGGTGTCGGTGCCATCTCCCACCCAGGCGACGTACCCGTCAGGGCGGATCACCACGGCGGCCGGGGGACTGACTGAGCCCAGGACCGGAAGCTCCCACGGGCGGTCATATTCAGCATCGATCACTTGGATCCGGTCAGTCCACGGTGTGATGTCCAGGACGCCGGGCTGATCGAGGTTGAGCAGCACCGGCTTGGCGGCGTGCAGGAGCTCATAGACGCGGAGCGAGCCATCGGCGGTCGCGATGTCCAGATCGGGCATTCGCCGTCCGAGCAGGGGATGTCCCGGTCCAAGGTCGTAGTGGATGTCGAGACCCGACATCATGGCGCCGATATTCTGACGCGGCTCATCCATCCTGAGTAGCTCGGTCATGGTGTTGCGCAGGGCCTGGTGACGGTCGCCGGGGCTGGTCAGTGCGACTTGAGCCATGGTGTTCTGCAACACTCGGGCGCCGACCGGATGACGTTCGTCGTGGTAGGTGTCCAGCATGTCCTGGAGTGATGTCTTCTTGACCACCTGGGCCAGCTTCCACCCCAGGTTCACGGCATCCTGAACACCGATGTTGAGGCCTTGACCACCGAGCGGGGGATGCACGTGTGCTGCATCGCCTGCCAGAAGGATGCGCTCCTTGCGATACGACGCCGCCTGCCGGGTGTTGTCGGTAAAACGGGAAGTCCAGCTCAGGCTGTGCACGCCGTAGTCCGTCCCGTCGGCGGCGATGAGTGCATCGCTGACATCCTGAAGGGTGGGCTCGCTGGTGTGCTCGACCTGGCGTTCGGTCAGGACGACCCGAATTCGGTCTCCGCCCTCGGCCGGGCCGATCCCACCGCCCGGACGCAGGCCGAACTGCGGCTTTTCGACCATCTCGACCTCAGCCATGAGCCAGCTCGTCGATGGATCCCACCCGGCGAACTCGATATCGGCCGCCTGTCGGATCACACTGCGGCCCCCGTCGCACCCGACCAGATAGTCCGCCCGGATCGACGTGCCGTCGGACAGCGCGACGTCGACGCCCGTGTCGTCTTGGGTGAACCCTGTCACCTCACGTTCGCGCGTGGTCGGCACCCCAAGCTCCTGGACCCAGGTAGCCAGCAGGCGCTCGGTCTGAATCTGCGGGAGGGCGAGCCCGTAGTTGTGGCGGGATGGGGAATCACTGATGTCCACAGGGATTCGGCCGAATCCCTGGATCTGCATCGCCTTCCCCTGCTCGAGAAACCGATCGGCGACGCCGCGCTGATCGAGCACTTCGATGGTGCGCGCGTGCAGACCGCCGGCGCGTGCGCGGTCGGGATCCGGAGTGGCGCGTCGTTCAACGATGACGACATCGACGTGGGCCAGGGCCAGCTCAGCCGCCAGCATCATTCCTGTCGGGCCTCCGCCGGCGATCACCACCGCATGTTTGGCCATTCGCCACTCCTTCGGTTCCGTCGCCTGTGGTTCAGTCTGAGACTGTGCACCACCACTGGGTATCCCTCGTTGCCGAGACTCACAGATGTGCGACGGGTTGGCTCCGCTTGATGCGCGACACACCTAGGTTCCTTTTGATTCCAGCGATCTTGCCTGCCGCATGCGCTTGCCGTCTCCGTGAACCTGGCTCAAGCCAGCCGCAGCGAGCACCTCGTCGGCCAGTTCGGCCGGAGTGAGCCTGTCCGAGCGCAGCAGCAGCGTCCCGCCCGGCTGGCGGGCAGCGGCAGCCACCATCTCATCCACGCCGGTCATGCCGAACTCGCGGGCTGCCTGGTCCCAGTCCCTGTCGGGGTGAGTCACGCGGGCGTTGAGCCGCTCCCGGAGTACGCCGGCGTCCGCCACCAGGAACACGTGCAAGACCTGCTCGCCCGCATCCGCCAGGCCGCCGAGGATCTCGGCCCGGTAGGCGTCGCGAATCAGCGACATCCGGACGATGAGTGTGTCCGCGTGGTGCCTGCGCAGCGACAGCGCCGTCGCGACGACGAGTTCCCGCCAGCTCGGCAGGTGCTGGAAATCGCCGTTGGGCCGCATCCACTTCCAGAGCATGAGGCCGACGTCCTCCGGGTTATATACGACCGCGTTCGGGAGCCGCCGGTGCAGTTCCTCCGCGAGCGTCGTCTTGCCCGCGCCGAACCCGCCGTTGATCCAGATGATCACCGGCACAAGCTATCCGGTTCATCCCTGGGCTGTCTTGCGCGGAGCAGGTTAGCGCGGCTCGTAGTTCGAGGCTTTATGCCGCTTGATGTTCCGGCTGGTAGTGCGGGGCTCGGTGATGGTGATCCCGAGCCCGACGGTGATCAGGTAGGTGTCGGCTTCCACGGTGACTTCGGCGATCTTGCTGGCGTGGGGCAACCCGCTGCAGCTTGCCGTACGGTTATCCACATTTCCACACCCAAGCCCGTCCACAGCTATGCCATGGTTGATCTGCAGGTTCACCCAAATCGTCCACAGATCCATACACAGGTCGTTACGCTGGCTGGACCGAGGCTGGTCTGATGAGCGCAACCTTGAGGCTGGCCCTGGGACCGTTGCGAGCGAGGGGGCTTATGACTAGGGGACTCGGCAGCATCCCCCCCATCAGGGGCACTCTCATGCAAGCCCTCGACGAAGCCGGCGATGACACGTCCGCTGACCGGCACACGTCCGTGTCGGACCGGGTGGCGCACCGGCCGGAAGGGAATGGGGGCAAGGGCGAGGGAGGGGGCTCGCCACGGGGCCGTCTATGCCCCGGACTGGCACCGGGTGCGTTGGGCTGGCCCTGGCATCCCCGTCGGCTCGCAACTACGCGGCTCCCGGCGACACGGGGTGACTTAGTTTCGGGCGTTTGCGCACGCAGCCGACGCTGCCCGGCCGCAGGGCAGCGGTCGTGTGATCGTGTCATGGTGCGCATCCCGCATCACAAAGATCCACGATGCGGTAATCGACGTGTGTTGATCACGACATCGCCCGGCTCGCGAACAGGGCCGCCACGGCCCCGGCTCTGCCACTAGGGGCACGCTGTGGAGCATCTCGGTGGGGTACGGGACACCTGGCATCCGTTACGCCCCTGGGAGGCAGCTAAACGGCCTGCGCCGGCGGACCGGAACACGCGGCGCGGGGCGTGCGGGGCGCAAGGGAGCCGCGGCCACCTGTCGGTCTGCTCACACAACTCGTGCACCTGCCCGGCGGTTAGATCCTGAGACGGCTGTCCGTTTGTGTGCGCCTACGGTCGCCAGCGTGCGCGTGCCAGCTGGTCGGCGGCGAAACGGCCAACGATGCTGCGCTCGCGCTGCGGCTTGGTCAGCTCTATGACCACCATGTCGGCAGTGCAGTGTGGATACCCGCACTCACGCAGCGCCTCGGCGATGACGGCCGCGCGCCCAATGTCGATCAATAGCGGACGTTCGTAGTCGAAGTCCGGCTCCGGTGGCGAACCAGGCTTGGCATGCTTACCGCCTGAACCACGCGGCGCCGGCACCAGCCCAGGCAGCGTCTCCCCGTGTGGCCGCATGCCGCTTCCTTTCCAGAGGGATGTCATACAGACGTCCGGGGAGACGGCCCGGTGCACATGGCTGCCGCGCGAGCAGGCGCAGATTCTGGGCCCGCGCTGGGTACCCGCGCCAGGTCTTCAGGGTGTGTCGTCCACTGGTGGCCGAACTGGCGCGGGAGAATGCCCGTGTCATGGATTACTGCTGCGCGGGCGAGTATGGGCTGGTCGAGAACGGCTCGATGAGCGGCACCATGGCGACGGCTGGCCGGTCGAGACTGCTGCGGTGGCACGCCGTCCCGATCACAGATGGCAAGCCTGAGGACCGGGCCGTCGATGGGTTCCGGTACGAGCAGGCGAATCTTGCTGCGGACTGCGACTGGGAGCACGAACGCGTAGCGCGCTGCTGGAGCTGCGCCCACGAGCTAGGGCTCGAGCTGACGGGCTACGAGCGTTAAGCCAGCCTTGCCGCGTTTCGGCTGGTAACAGCGACAAGTGGCTACGAGCGGTTCTCCGGCTTTCCCTTGACATCGCACGACTGCGCGGAGCGCATTTGCACAGTTCATCCACACGTTTGTGCACAGATGCCTACACTCATGATCTCGCCGGGGCTGGCGTGATAGGAGCGTGCTCTCATGCCAGCCCCGGTTGCCGCGGCCGGGGCCGCGCACATGCAGTGGATGAAACCGGGACCGTGCAGCCTCTCCGCCTCTGGGAGCCGAGCGTACAACCGACGGTCATCGGCTACGCCGCATTCCTAGATGGGGTCGCCCTTGGCGAGCACCGCGGTCACCAGATCGAACAGCGGCCCGGCGAGGTCCTCCTCAGCGACCATGACATCCCAGTCGTCCAGACCAAGATGGTAGATGGGACCGCCAGGAACCGGCCGGTACGGCAGCGGGACAGCCAAGGCGCGCGCGATCAGTTCCTGCCACAGGCCGGCGTCGCCGCGGTCGGCGGTCTCTATCATCCGGCGGCGCATGGTGCCGTCCGCTTCGATCTGGCTGGCAACGACCCTCATCAACCCAGTCTGCGCCTGCGCATGCCAGGGCAGGTCGCGGGGGGCCCCGCTCGCGGTCCGGCCACGAGCGAAACTACTACCCTCGGCCTGCGCCACCGGAGCCGCCTGTCACGTTGCTGTCACGGACGCTGCCGGGCAGCCCCAGCCGTAACGGCCACCGATGGACGCTGGCACGCCCTGGCCTGCGAGGAGGCGGAGTGCTTGGACCGGCTCAGACCGCGCGGATGACCTCCGGTTCTCTACGGATCAGAAGTCTGGGGTTCGAGTCCCGCCGAGCACGCCGAGCACGCCCGCCGAGCACGCCCAGGTCAACGGCCTTCGCCCTCTTGGCAGCGGTCTTCTTGCTAAACGGCTTGCTAACAGCGGCCTCGTCACCGGAATCCGACGTTTACCGATGCCGGGCCGTCGCGTTCCGCGGATACCCGGTATTGGCCTGCGGGGGTAGCGTGGAATATGTCCGGGAAGGGGGCTGTGACCATGGCGGCTCGGATGAGGGTCAGCGAGCCGGATCTGCGCGCGCTGCTGTCGGTGGTCAGTGGCGACCGCGGCGACCCTGCGGCCGAGGGGCTGCCGCCGTCGATGCTGGCCGATCTGGCGGGCCTGATCGGCTGTGACATCTTGGCGTTTTCCGGCATGGACAGCAGCCGGAGGGTCGCCTGGTTCGAGCAGAGCTTCCCGCTCGGTGACAGTAACGACAACCAGTGGGTGTTCTGGAAGCACTACTGGACGTGCGAGTCCTGCTGTTACGCCGACCGGACCGGGGACCTGCGCACCGTGACCAAACGCTCGGACTTCTTTTCCACCCGGCAATGGCTGGCCACCGGCATCTACGCCGACTATTTCCGCCCGTGTGGTTCCCTGCACTCGATCATGGTGTGCCTGCCCGCCGGGCCCGGGCCAGCCGGCGGGCGGTCGCTGCGCCTGGTGCTGCACCGCGGGCCGGGCCGGGACTTCTCCGAACGCGACCGGGCGCTGCTGACCCTGCTGCGCCCGCACCTGCACCAGGCCTACCTCCACGCCGAACGCCGCCGCCGCGGCATCCCCCAGTTGACCCGCCGCCAATGGGAACTGCTGCACCTGGTCGCCGCGGGGCACACCAACGCCCAAATCGCCCGCCGCCTCGGCCTATCGGAGGGAACCGTGCGCACCCACCTGCAAAACATCTACGGCAGGCTGCAGGTGTCAAGCCGCACAGCTGCGGTCACCCGCGCCTTCCCTGACCTCGCACCCCTGTAGCGGCTGATCGCCGCGCCATTGATGTGCCTGTGAGGTCGGCAGCGGTAACTCACGGCTACTGACAGACAATAGTCTGGCCAGGTCAACGCGGCCCAACACACAGATACGTCGCTTTGCAAGCGGGGGTCAGGCGCATGAGGGTACAGCGCGGCTCTCGCCGGAGAGGCCCTGACACTCAGGCAGGCTTCTCGTCGTGCAGCAAGGGAGCGTAGGAGATGCCGACGATCAAGCCATCCTCCGTGAGGAGCCTGGTCACCGTCTGTCCCCACGGCTCGGTGCGGGCCGGGTGCAGCAGCTCGAAACCCGCGCGCTGAAGCTCGCCGCCAGCCGCTGCGACAGCATCCGCATCCGCTACCTCGAACTCGATTGACGCCTGAGGGACTACCCGGTCGGCGGGCCATCGCGGCGTGCCAAAGCATGCCTCTGCGGCCTCCGAGAGGGGCCACACACCGAAGTGCTTACTGCCGGGGATGTTCCCGCTGGAGTAATAGCCATCGCCTTCACCCTCCAGCGGCAGCCCCAAGGCGTCCATGAACAGTTTGCGGCTCTGCGGCGGGTCAGCGGCGACAACCGCCACGCTCGCGATGAAGAGAACGTCCATGTGGCGCAGCCTACGGGCTGCAGCTGGTAGCAACGGTGACAGCAACCGTGGCAGCCAGAGACCAGCCTCTGGGAAAGCGGACGGCCGTCCGGCACCCGAGCAGCAACGCCGACGAACGGAACCGGACGGCAGCCGACTAACTCGGTGGCAAGTGGCTGCTCGCGCCGAAGGACCTAACGGACTCGGACGCCTTCGAGCATTGCTGAGCCTGTCACTGGGGCGATGGAATTGACCTGAGAAACACCTCGAAAGCTTCAGGGCCAACATGGGGATTGCCAGCAAAAGGATACTGCATATTCTTGATGAGAATAAGAGAGATCGTGATCAAAGCCGCGATCGCCAGCACCATCCCGATATGCACGGCCGTGTTCTTCAGCCCGAAGAGAAGGCAAAACGCAGTCGTTATGACAGCGCCAACGATCAGCGCCACCCAGATGGGTTCAGGCACCTCCTCAGTCATCGCATCCAGCCGGTCCCTGCGCGCCGCGGTCAAGCCGTTCACGCTCACCACTGCCTGCTCATAGAGGACCTGCTGCTGGTGGGTGCTGGGTGAGAACCGGAATATGTCGGCACGGATCTGGGTCAGCAAGTCAGACGCCTCGGGGCTGGTCTTCCCCTCATTCATCAGCGGCCATTCCCTGTCTATAACAGTGTGCGCATATTTCAAGGTAAGATCCTCGACGGCTGGTCCTTGAGGCGCAGGAAGGCTGCGCGCTATCCAGTAGATGTTGGAGAGCTGATCGGCTTCGGTGTAGGTCGTGGCGTGTGCGCTGTTGAGGGTTTCCCACCCCAAGATGACCACGAAGGCCAGTAGCACGGCGTACAGGACCGCAACCCCGGCGAAGATGAACCCCGCGACCTCGGTGTGCTCCCGCCGTTTCTCATGCGCCCAGTACCGGTGAACAAGATAGACGCTCAACCCGCAAGCAAGCAGCGCCCCCAGGAAAATCCAGAGGTTTGGCAGGTCCATCGCGTCCCCCCAGGACTGCGGAAAGGCTGGGTGACCAACCGAGCGGATACTGGCTGCTGCAGCCAGCTGCCGATCCCGGCCAGTCCGCCTCCCGGCCGGTTTCCCATAACGCAGGTCCCGCCCTTCCGCAGCGGTCTCCCCACGGCTGGTCGTACCCGTCCAGAGCGCAGCCGTCTCAACTTGGCCAGACTGATCCACCCACCACGACTAATCCCACTCGTAGACAGACCAGCCAGTCAAGGATCGCCTCCAGCTGCGCCCTGCCAACTTCGAACCGTTCGGCCGGAGCGCGGTTCTGCGCCAGTGCGGCCCGCAAAGCCTCGTGCGAGCCCTCCTGTCGTGACGGGCCGCTTGCACCTGCCCGGAGAGGCGCCTGCCCCGCCGAGCTGGTTCCGGGCCTGGGCGCCGACCTAAGCCGCGCGGCCCGCGAGCCGTTCTGCCCAGGCGGCCCGGAGTCACCGAACGGTCGCTCCACGGTGACCAATCCCACCAGGCGGGGATGGAACGACCCTTTTGGCAGAGAACCAGGCCCGTCACCAGGAGCCATCGCGCTCGTGACGGTGCATCCTTGAAAGTATGGACGGCAAGAGGGCAACCGCGGCGCAGGGCGGCGCGACTGCAAACCAGCGCGAGGCTCTGGCCAACGAGCGCGAGCAGGTGGCCGACGAACGCCAGTTCAAAGCCGACGAACGCGAGCATGCGGCCGACAAGCGCGAGCGCAAGGCCGACGAACGCGAGGCACTGGCCGACGAACGCGAGCGCAAGGCCGACGAACGCGAGCGCAAGGCCGACCGGCGTGAAGCCGTGATCGGCGGGCACCAGCACGAGGTGGACGAACGCGAGCGGGTTCTCGATGAGCGCGGGCGAGCGCTTGGCTCGGCCGCCACCACCCTGGAGCAGCGCACGCTGGAGACCATCGAGCGGTCACGTGCGTTGCTGGCTTCCAGCGCGCAGCGCCTTAACCGCGAGGAGGACGGGATCGGGCGCGCCGAAGCGCGCCGCGAGCGGCAGCAAGCCGAGATCGACCGGGCTGCTGCGGAAAGCAAATGGCGCCTGGCCGCCCGGCTGCCTGACCTCAGCCAGCCAGTCAAGCGCGCCGCAGAGCTGCGCAAGCAAGCCCTTACCGCGATCGAAGCCTTCGCCAGGACCGAGGAACAAATCGCCCGGATCCATGAGGAGCTGGCCGCCAGCGCGCCTGGCCGCCGCGATCAAAACCGGCGGATAGCAGAACAAGCACGCCAGACAGCACGCAAGGCCCGCGAAGCCATGCGCGCCTTTACGGACTGATACCGCGCCCTATGCAGCCTGCCCGTTAGCAAGGCCATGGGAGCCAGCGCTGACGGTCACGGCACTAGCTACCGATCGATCGGCTGGGGTTCGAGTCCCTCCGAGCGCGCCTTCACCCGGCCCCACACCAGAAACCGCTGGCCGGCACCGGGCCCCTGCCCGGGAAGCGGTAGCAGCGAGCCCGGGAGCGGCAGGCTGAGACCGGCAAGCCGGGAAAGCGCACGCGGGGACTACTTGCGGACGCGGAACCGGAGGATGGTGACGGCGCCCGACCGCGTGCTGCTGACCGGTTCCAGGCCTATCCTGGCGAGACCCGGGGACGAGAAGCGGATGCCGTCGCCGAGCAGCACCGGCAGTACATACACCAGGATCGTCGTCGACGAGCCCCCGCCGCAGGCACTGGCCAGCCACGTTCGCACCGAGGATCTCCAGGTTCTTGCCGCCCGCGGCGTCCAGGGCCGCTGGCCCGGCGATAGAGCCCAGCCTCAGCCCCGGGGAGACGCGGCCGGCACGCGCCGGGTCGCAGCCGCAGCCTTGCGAAATTGATCAATGCCGCCGGTCTTCGCGGCGTTCCTTACGGCGTCTGTGACGACGCATCACGCCCAACCCGAACCAGACCAACGCCCCGACTACCGCCATCACGATGGTGTAGAGCCACAACGGCCAGATGAAGGTCACTGTGAGGAAGTGGAACCTGACTTTCTGCCGGTTCTGGATGACGAAGATGAGCAGTACCGCCAGGCCGGCGAGCGAGGCGATCGCCCCCCCGCCGAGCCGCCGGCCCGCTTGTTTCGATTCAACCTGCTGACTCATCACACCTCCGTAACCACGCATGACTCCCGCAGGGCGCTGCTGGCCTCTGGTGCTCGCGCACACCCGCTGTTCGCGGCCCTCACCTGGTGCTCGCGCGGGGACATAGCCACTATTTCATTCATGCTCGTGCCGCTTGCCCGCAAACGGGAGGGCACAAAGTCTCGCCTGAGGGCGGACGGCTGACCCAGGCGAACGGGTCCGAACAGGCGGATGGCGGGTCATGCCAGTGGATGGACGGTGGCCCAGTCGGCGGCCATATCGATGACAGTCCACTTGTTCTCGGTGGCCGCGGAGTGAAGTTGCTTGGTGCCGCTGCCCAGGACGGGGTCCCGGTCATAGGCATACTCGCGCTGCCCGTCGGTGTGGTTCACCACCAGTTGCAAGCTCCGGTGTGGGCTGGCTGCGGACCACTGGAGCATCGCCAGATCGCCGTCGGTGTTCCCAGCCGCCAGAATCGGGCGCTGCCCGACGTGGGTATGGATCGAGGCTGGCTTTTGCGGGCCGTCGTTGATGACCTGGATGGCATCGGTCTTGAGCAGTTCGGGGCCGCCCGGCCCGGCCCGGAATTCTGTCGCCCCCACGCTGCCGATCACCCGGTACGGCGGCAGGCCATAGGCATCGCCCGCCCAGGCCCGCATGAAATCGGTGCCGCCCCCGGAAAAGATCCAGCACGAGAACCCATTGCGGTCCAGCAGGTCCAGCAATTCCGGCATCGGCTGATAGACCATCGCCGGGTAGGGGCGGCCGAACCGCGGGTGCTGGGCCGAGATCAGCCAGCGGCGGCACGCGGCCGCGAACTCATCGGTCGTGCTCCCGGTGTGAGTAAGCCTCACCAGGTCCACCAGCGCTGCCATCCCACCAGCGCGCAGCTCATCAAGGCTCGTACGGTGACCCAGCTCGGCGGCCCGGTCCAAGGCGAAGGCTGGCTGCGCGTACATAGGCTGCTCGGTCCACTGTGTGCCGTCGTTGTCGAACACCGCGACGCGGTCCGGCTCCCGGATGAAGTCAGCCGAGTCAGGATTGGTCACGGCAGCCACGAAGTCCGCGATGGCCTGCTTCGCAGGTGTTTCACGCCAGCTCGGCAGCCGATCACCGCCGATGCTCTCGCCCACCCCGGCGCGGACATTGGCGTCGCCTCTCCCCGGCGTCATACACGCTCCCCAGACTCTCGTTTCCGGACACGGCAAGCCCTCACGTCCATCTACGGCGGCTGAGGATGAAGGTGGTGATCAGGATGCAGGCCACCGTCAGCCCCACGCTGAGGATTAGGAACGCCGCCCATCCCTTCTCGATGGTGCCGGTGAGAACGTTGAAGTTCTCTCCCCAGAACCCCGCCAGGAACGAGATGGGCAGGAAGATAGCGGCTACCGCGGCGAGTCGGCGGCTGACCACTGCCAGGTGATTACCAGACAGTGACGCCTGCAGGCCCAGCAGCGTGATGCACCGCTCCTCGATCGCCGTGAGGTCGGCCACCACCCGCTGCAGTTCGTCGTTGAGGTCCTCGACGTACAGCTGGGTTTCGGGGGTGGCGCCGGGCAGGGACAAGATCAGCGGCATCCGGTGCGTCAGGTCCCGGCCCGGTGTCAGGGTCTGGCGCATCGCCGCGGCCTGGTGCCGGATGGCGGTGATCTCGGTCAGGTCGTCGTCGTCGGCTTCGCGCAGCACCCGTTGCTCCAGCGCGTCCAGCCGTTCGTCCAGCCCCAGGACGAACGCGGGCAACGGCGCGTGCAGCGAGCTGACCAGCCGATGCACCGCTTGGACGGGATCGGTTTCCAGTACCGGCCGCACAGACGCTTCCCGGCGCAGGGCATCCAGGGCCGGGCTCGGGGCCCGATGCAGGGTGATCAGGAACCCGGTCGTGTAGTAGCAGTGCACCTCTACCGGCTCCCCCCTCTTCTGGTTCAACCCCAAGGCGACGATCCTG
>Ga0081540_1001812_pt1 | contig 17929 bp, 16 predicted proteins | sample TabmetS2T1R1_FD_71024 | JGI IMG/M metagenome (GOLD analysis project Ga0081540, IMG submission 71024) | Tabebuia heterophylla rhizosphere microbial communities from the University of Puerto Rico - S2T1R1 | ecosystem: Host-associated > Plants > Roots > Rhizosphere ... | reverse complement strand
CCGAGAGCTACTGGGCCGTCGAGCTCGGCAAGCTCGTCGCCGACCGCGGCGCCGATGAATTGTGGCCGCTGGTGGCCTCGCGCTGATACGAACGAGAGACACACATGACCGCAGCCCTCCGTTTCGATCCGATCCGCCTGCCGTCCGAATGCGAACAGTTGCGCAAGGAAGTGCGCGCCTTCCTCGCCGAGGAAAACGCGCGCGGCACCTTCGATCCAAACAAGCCCAACCGCGAGGACACCGACGTGCCGGAATTTTCCCGCCGCGTCGGCGAGCGCGGCTGGATCGGCATGACCTGGCCGAAAAAGTATGGCGGACAGGAACGCTCCTTCCTCGAACGCTACGTCGTTACCGAAGAGATGCGCGTGGCGAACGCGCCAACGCGGCGCTTCTTCGTCGCCGACCGCCAGAGCGGGCCGGTGCTGCTGAAATACGCGCCCGAGCACATCAAGATGGATATCCTGCCGCGCATCTGCAAAGGCGAGCTGTGCTTTGCCATCGGCATGAGCGAGCCGAATTCCGGCTCGGATTTGTTCGCGGCAAAGACCCGCGCCACCAAGACCGACGGCGGCTATCTCGTCAACGGCACCAAGATCTGGACCTCGTCGGCGCATATCGCCGACTACATGATCGCGATCTTCCGCACCTCGCCGCCATCAAAGGAAAACCGCCGCCACGGCCTGACGCAGTTTCTGGTCAAGATGAAGCAGCCGGGCATCAAGGTGAACCCGATCGGCCAGATCACCGGGCAATACGAATTCAACGAAGTCGTCTTCACCGATTATTTCGTGCCCGACGACCACGTGCTCGGCGAGATCGACGGCGCCTGGAAGCAGGCAACCTCCGAGCTTGCCTATGAGCGCTCTGGTCCCGAGCGTTTCCTCGAAACCTATTACGTGCTGACCGAGCTCGTCCGCGCCGTCGGCAAGCATCCGGACACCCGTTCCGCCGAAGGCATCGGCCGCCTGGTGGCGCAGGTGCACACCATGCGCCGCATGTCGGTCTCGGTCGCCGGCATGCTGCAGGCCGGCAAGGAGCCGGTGGTGGAAGCCTCCATCGTCAAGGACATCGGCACGGTCTGGGAGCAGCAATTGCCGCACCGCGTGCGGGACCTCGCCGCCTTTGTCGAGGAGACCGCGAGCAATCGCGAGACGCTGGAGCGGCAATTGTCGTTTGCGATCAAGACTGCACCAAAGCTCACCATTCAGGGCGGCACGACAGAGGTGCTGCGCGGCATCATCGCCCGCGGACTTGGTTTGCGATAATTAAGCGAGGAAACAATGACTAAATACACTGATATCGGCGTTGAGAAGCACAGCCACGTCGGCCTGATCGAAATCAGAAAGCCGCCGCTGAACTTCTTTGACGTCTCGCTGATCAACCAGATCGCCGACGCGCTGGAAGAATTCGACAACGACATCGAGATCCGCGCCTCGGTGCTCGCGGCCTCCGGCAAGGCGTTCTGCGCTGGCGCCGATTTTTCCGATCCGAAGCGCAAGGAACAGGAAGAGCAGGCGCAGCGCGATCCCGCGGCGAACCTGCCGATCAACCATCTTTATGTCCAGGCGGTGAGAATCTTCCGCAACAAGAAGCCGATCGTCGCTGCCGTGCACGGCGCCGCCATCGGCGGCGGGCTCGGTCTTGCCGTCTCTGCCGATTTCCGCGTCACCTGCCCCGAAGCGCGCTTCGCGGCCAACTTTACAAAGCTCGGCTTCCATCCCGGCTTCGGCCTGACTGCGACGCTGCCGGAGCTGGTCGGCAAGAACAACGCCGAGCTGATTTTCTACACCAGCCGCCGCGTCACCGGCGAAGAAGCAACCCGCATGGGTCTTGCCAATATCTGCGTGCCGCAGGACCAGGTCCGCGCCGAAGCGATGAAGCTCGCGGGCGAGATCGCCGAATGCTCGCCGCTCGGCCTGATCTCGACCCGCGCCACCATGCGCGCAGGGCTAGCCGACCGCGTGCTCGCCGCGACCAATCACGAGCTGGTCGAGCAAACGAAACTGCGCGCCACGGAAGATTTCAAGGAAGGCGTGAAGGCGACCGCCGAGCGCCGCGTGGCGAATTTCAAGGGGCGCTAGGTCCGCGCGACATACTTGTCCTCCGTCGCCGGCGAGCGGCCGGTTTCCATTCGCCTCGATCGTCCAAGGAGTGGGCCGCCCGGCAGGCGGACGATGCGCCGCGCAATTTTGTCGGTTTTGCAACAACCGCCATCGGCGGTCGGTCTCGGCACCACCGGCGCTAGCAGGTCAAAGCGTCGCGGAAGGCCCGGCCGCGAAAACGCTTGCAACTTTAGATAATTCACAAGAGGATACGCTCGCTCAATTATTGAACTGCTGCGGCGGCCGTATTTTTGTCTTTTTTGACAGCGTCCGATTGAAGGGAGTGGAACATGAGTTCTTCCCGATCCAAGCTTGAACGTCTGCGCAACTACAATGCATTCATCCGTGGCCTCGATCCGAAACTCTCCGATGAGGGCGTCGAGTTGGCGCGGAAGACTCCGGTCCTGGAGTCATTGGCGGATCCAGCCGCGTTGGACGTGGCCATGGAAAGCATCGTGCTGAGGACCACGCGTCCCGTTCTCGAAATTCGCGAGAACGAAACTATTCTTAAGTTTGCCGATCGGGAGGACAGCGCGATCTGGACAGACCGTCTGAAGCAAGCCAAGCCGTTTCTTGACAGCGCCATACGCGCCGTCGGCCGCATCAATTTGCAGGGAGCGCGTCTCGATTGGGTGGGCACCGGTTGGCTTGTTGCCCCCGGCATTTTGGTCACCAATCGTCACGTCGCGCGCGAATTTGCCGTCCGAAAAGGCGACGGATACACCTTCCAGATCGGTCTCAACGGCCCAATCAGCGCGGACACCGATTTCCTGCAGGAGATCAGCAATCCGGCCAAGTCGGTCTTCAAGCTGGTGCGACCACTGCACATCGAGAATGAGCCCGGCCCGGACGTGTCATTTTTCGAGATCGAGATCACCAGCGGCGACGCCAATGTGGCGGAACCCATCGCGCTTGCATCCGAGGTCAGGGTTACCCAGAACGTGGCCACAATCGGTTATCCCGCCTACGACAGCCGGATTCCCGAACCGGACCTGATGGAGGACATCTTCGGCAAAACCTACAACAAGAAGCGACTGGCGCCGGGAGGAATTACAGAGGTCAGACCCACGCTGCTACTGCACAATTGCACCACGCTGGGCGGCAATTCCGGGTCGACCGTCGTCGATCTCGACAGTGGCAAGGCACTCGGTCTGCATTTCAGCGGCAGCTTCCTCGCCACCAACTACGCGGTACCCGCCGACGTCGTGAAGCGCCTGCTTGACAAGGTTCGCACCGGTCGCGTCATCACCCCTGTCGAGACACCGAGGCCAGTGCAACCTCCCGTCATGCCGGCAGCCCGCCCCGCCACTGATCCGAGAATCGCGCGGGGCCGCGGCAGCACCAGCATCACCATTCCCCTGACGGTGACGGTGTCGCTGGGGGACGCTGCGGCCGCGCCGGCTCTTCGAGGTGTCCGGGTGATGCCTGCAATGCCGGCCGATGCGGCCGGCGGCGCGGTGGAAGGCGAAGAGGCGGTCGCGGAAGACTATCGCGATCGCGAGGGCTACCAGCCCGAGTTTCTCGGAGATGGCGGGTTCAAGGTCGACCTGCCCGCGGTGACGCGCGCCGCGGACGATGTGCTCGAATTCGAGTTCGACGGCAAGACCGAGACCGCACTCAACTATCAGCACTATTCGGTCGTCATGAGTCGCAGCCGCCGGATGTGCTTCTTCAGCGCGGTGAACATCGACGGCAATCTGTCGAAGAAGAGCGCGCGTGTGCGCTGGAAATGGGATCCCCGCATTCCCAAGGAACAGCAGATCATGAACGAATGCTACGGCAGTCCGCCGAAGTTCAGCCGTGGCCACATGACCCGGCGCGAGGATCCCGGTTGGGGAGAAAACGCGCGGACGGCCAAGAAGGGCAACGAAGATTCAATGCACGTCACCAACGTGACGCCGCAAATGCAGGCGTTCAATGCGCCGATCTGGCTCGCGCTGGAGGACTACGCGCTGCAACATGCGCGCGAGGACGAAATGAAGATTTCGGTGTTCACGGGCCCCTATTTCGACAGGCAGGATCCCGAGATGTATGGCGTGCAGATTCCGCTGGCATTCTGGAAGGTCATCGCCTTCATTCACGACGACACCGGCAAGCTCTGCGCGACCGGCTACGAAATGAACCAGGAATCGACGCTCGAGCCGGAGGAAGAGTTCGTGTTCGGCCAGTTTGTCTCGCCCCAGCTCAGAGTCGCGACCCAGGTTTCGATCCGGTCGATCGAAGCGCGCAGCGGCATCAGCTTCGGCAGGCTGGCAAGCGTCGATCCGCTGGCCGGCGGCGAAGAAGGAGTTGGCGAAGGGTTGAAGATAGCCTTGCAAGCGCTGGAGCAGATCCGCTTCGTGTGAGTACAGGACCAGACTCTCTATGCGGCCAGTGTGAACGTTACCCCGCAAAGATCGAAGCTGTCCGCTTCGACCTTGCGGCCCTTCGCCTTCGCGGCTTCACGCACCTTGGCGACATCGGCGACACGGAAGGAGAGCCCGGTCATCAGATCGACCGGTCCCTTGACGAAGCGGAATGTCGCATTCGGCAGCTTCAGCACCGGACCATCCGCGCCCTTCGTCACGGCTACGCCGACGATCTTGCCCCAATGCTCCGCCAACGCTTGCGGCTCCGGGCTCTGCATCTCCACCTCCGTCAGCGCCAGGGTCGTGTCGTTGCGGATCGATTTCTGCCAGTCCGGCCCTGCCGGCGGGTACGGGCCGAGCACGTCATCGCTGCCGTCGGTATGGTTGAACTCGATGAAGGCGGCGCGGCAATCACGCGGATGCAGCTGCACGCCGTGATAGGGCGCATGCGTGATGACGTTGGCGGTGCGCACTCCCATCGCATTGGCCTTGGCGCCGCGCGCATCCGGGTCCTCGCAGCAGAAGATCGCCATGTAGCCGCCGCGATTCCCGGTCTTGTCGAGGAAGCGGCCTGCCGCCGTGCCTGCCTGCGTCGGTGCCACCACTTCCAACAGGATCGTGTCCACCGGCAGCAGCGCATTCTCCAGCCCATACTTCGCGACGTTGCCGTCACGGTAACAGACGGAGAGCCCCATGATGGCGGCGATGTCCGAAATCACCGGCTCCAGATGCGGCGCCACGAGACAAATCTGCCGCAGGCGCATGTATTCCGCCATCATCAAGCCCCCTGGAATGCCGGCTTGCGCTTCTCGACAAAGGCCTTGGCCGCCTCCTTGTGATCGGCGGTTTCGCCGGCGCGCGTGTGATGGATCGCCTCGCCATCGAAACAAGCTTCCAGCGACATGGTCTCGGCATTGTTGATGTTGCGCTTGATGAAGCCGAGTGCGATCGATGGCCCTTGCGCCAGCGACATCGCAAGCTCCTGCGAGGCTTCCTCGACCTCTGCATCCGGCACCACCTTGGTGACCATGCCGAGATTGAAAGCTTCCTGCGCGGTCAGGACTGGCGACAGGAGATAGAGCTCGCGCGCCTTCGCGCTGCCGAGCAGCTGGGTGAGGAAATAGGTGCCGCCATAATCGCCGGAGAAACCGACCTTGGCGAAGGCGGTGGTGATCTTGCAGGACGCGCCCGCCACCCGCAGATCGCAGGACAGCGCAATCGAGAGCCCTGCTCCGGCCGCCGCGCCATCGAGCTGCGCCACCACGGGCTTCGGCATCTGGTGCAGGATGCGCGAGACCTCCATGCCCTTGCGCAGGTTGGCAAGCTTGGCCTCGAACGGCAGTGGTGCGCGGCCCTCTGCCATCGATTTCACGTCGCCGCCGACACAGAAGGTGCCGCCGGCGCCCTTGATCAACACCGCGCGCACCTCGTGATCGTCGGCGGCGCGCCGCGCCGCTTCGACGAGGCCGCGCGTCATGTCCGGGTTGAGCGCGTTGCGGCGATCCGGCCGGTTCATGGTGATGGTGAGCAGGCCGCGGTCGAGATTTTGCAGGACGATTTCATTTGCGCTCATGGTGGTTGGCTTTCGTTGTTGTTATTGGTTCGTCGTTCCGGGATGGTGCGAAAGCACCAGATCCGGAACCTCGAGATCTTTGATGCGCAATTGCGCATCTGAGGTTCGATGCTCCGCATCGCCCCGGGATGACGGTCTTTCAGACCGTCACTTCTTCACCAGCGGACAGCGCGACAGCTCCAGCGGCTGGAACGCATCGTTGCCGGCAACCGTGCCGAGCAGCTTGTAATAATCCCAGCGCGCCTTGGACTCCGACGGCTTCTTCACCTCGAACAGGTACATCTCGTGCACCATGCGGCCGTCCTCGCGGATCTTGCCGTTCTTGGCGAACATGTCGTTGATCGGTGTCTCCTTCATCACCTTGATGACGGCCGCTGCATCAGTCGTGCCCGCCGCCTTCACCGCCTTCAAATAGTGCGTGACCGAGGAATAGACGCCGGCTTGCGCCGTCGTCGGCGGCCGCTTTATGCGCTCCATGAAACGTTTGGAAAACGTGCGGGTCTCGTCGTTGAGATCCCAGTAGAAGCCCTCTGACAGCAGCAGGTTCTGCGCGGTTTCAAGGCCGATGCTGTCGATATCGGTGACGAAGACGAGCAGCGGCGAGGCCTTCTGTCCGCCCTTCATCAGGCCGAACTCGGCGGCCTGCTTGATGGCGTTGATGGTGTCGCCACCGGCATTGGCGAGGCCAATCACCTTGGCCTTCGAGGCCTGCGCCTGCAGCAGGAAGGACGAAAAGTCCGACGTGTTGAGGGGATGACGGACGCTGCCAAGCACCTTGCCGCCGTTCTTCAGCACGACGTTGGCGGTGTCCTTTTCCAGCGCCTGGCCGAAGGCATAGTCGGCGGTAAGGAAGAACCAGGTGTCGAGGCCGGACTTGACCGCGGCGAGCCCGGTCACATTGGCCTGCCCGAAGGTGTCGTAGGCGTAGTGTACCGTATAGGGGCCGCAGGCCTCGTTGGTGAGCGCGATCGTGGCGGGGCCGTTATAGATAACGATCTTGTTGCGCGCTTTCGCGATCTCGCCCGCCGCAAGCGCAGTCGCCGACGCCGCCACGTCGAACAGCATCTCCACGCCCTGATTGTCGAACATGTCGCGCGCGATGCTGGCGGAAAGATCGGCCTTGTTGAGGTGATCTCCGGTGACGATCTCGACCTTGCGGCCCAAGACCTCGCCGCCAAAATCCTCCACCGCCATCTTGGCCGCAGTCTCGCTGCCCGGACCGGTGATGTCGGCATAGAGGCCGGACATATCGAGAATGCCGCCGAGTTTCAGCGGAGGTTTTGTCTGTGCCAGCGCAGCGCCCGCCGACAGTGCAAGCGCGCAGGCGAACGCGCCCGCAAAAATCCGTTTCATGAAAACCTCCCTTGATATTCTTGCCGCCTTGCCGGCGGCTTTGCGTTGCCGCGATCATGCCGCATGGCCTTTGGCGCAGCAAGCCGCGCAACCGGCGCATGCCCTCATGCGCGCGGCCGCCAATTCCGCTAAGCGGAATGGATTTATCGCTCGGTCAAGAGCCCCTTGCCCGGCACATGATTGATCTCCAACCGGATGCCATCAGGGTCTTCGAACAGTATCGAATAATAGCCGGGCGCCCATTGATCCTCGCGCGGCGCGCGGATGATTTTCGTGCCGATCGAGGTGAGGAAAGTGTGCAGTTCATCCACATCGGCACGCTCGCGGGCGCGGAAGCAGAGGTGATGCAGGCCGATGCGGTTCTGGTCGAATGCCGCGCCCGCGTTCTCCGGCGACGGCGCGCGGATCGCGACTGCGGTGCGACCGCCGACGCAATAATAGACTCCATCGGAATCGATCATCGGCTTCATGCCGAGAAACGGCAGCAGTTTTCGATAAAACTCGCGCGAGCGTTCGAAATTGGCCGCGGTCAGGAAAATATGCGCTATGCCGTTGATTTCCATCGGTCTCCCCCTTCTCTCCCCCTCGGACGCGATATCGGATAGTTTTGGGCTTGCCCTATGCCGCCAGCTTACAGGAACAACCCGCGCCTAGTGGACAGACTCCGGACCACGCTTCTCGCAGCGCTGGCATGCGCGCTGGCGACGATATCAGCCAATGGCCATGCTCGCGCGGCGCCATGCTCATTCGAAACGCAAGGCGAAGGCCGCGTTGCCGCTGTCATTGACGCACGCAGCTTCCGCCTCAGCGATGGCCGCGAGATCAGACTTGCCGGCATCGAGTCCGTTTCGGCCGATGCCGCCAAGCGCACTGCTGCGTTATCGGCGATCATCAGCGGCCGCGACGTCACATTGCGCGCGGACGACGATGCGCCGGATCGCTATGGCCGCCAGACGGCGTTCGTCTTCGTGGCGGACGACGAAAATTCGGTGCAGGCTGCGCTGCTGGCGCAAGGCGAGGCTTTCGCGGCGGCCGATATCGCCGACAAGGACTGTTCCGCCGCCCTGTTGGCGGCCGAGGCCGCCGGCCGTGCCGCCAAAAAGGGCATTTGGGCGGGTCCCTCGGCCACAAAAAACGCGGAAAGTATCGGCGATATCTTGGCCGGGAATGGGCGATTTATGCTGGTGGAAGGCAGGGTTCTGTCAGTCCGGCAAGCCGGGGCAACGACTTACCTGAACTTCGGCCGCAACTGGACACGGGATTTCGCTGTGACTATTTCACGGCGCGTGCTACCGTCTCTTGAGGCGGCCAGCATGGCGCCTAAGTCCCTCGAGAATCGACGGATTCGGATTCGCGGCTTCATCGAAACGCGGAACGGGCCCAGGATTGAATTGCTCCGGCCGGGGCAGTTGGAGCTGCTTGCGAACTAAAGAAAATGGCATGATCCCGACCCGGAGGGCCGCGAAAGCGCAAGGTGGGTACCGGTTTTCGGACAAGATCATGCTCAAAAGAGACTGGCGGTTGTGACAGGGACGACGCAGCAATTGGGACGAAAGGGCTGCAGCCTTTGGGCGGTGCCGGCGCTCCTTTGCGCCGCGGTCGGCCTGTCCGCCTGCGGCGACCTTTCCCGCTTCCAGACCCCGGCGCCGACGCTGTCGGGAACGCCGGCCAAGCCGAACCGCAACGTGGCGCAGACGCCAGCCGCCGAGCGCGAGCATGAGCGCATCCTCGCCTCCTATGGCGGCGTCTATGACGACCCCAAACTGGAGGCGCTGATCGGTAAAACGGTCGATCGCCTCGTCGCCGCCTCCGACCGGCCCGAGCAGGCCTATCGCGTCACCATCCTCAATTCCGGCGCGGTCAACGCTTTTGCGCTGCCGACCGGCCAGCTCTATGTCACGCGCGGTCTGATTGCGCTAGCGAGCGACACCTCCGAGCTGTCGTCGGTCCTTTCGCATGAAATGGCGCATGTGCTGGCAAAGCACGCGGCAATCCGCGAGGACCAGGCCCGGCAAGCCGCTGTGGTAACGCGCGTCGTCACCGACATGAGCACTGACCCCGACCTGACTGCGCTGGCGCTCGCTAAAACAAAACTGACGATGGCGAGCTTCTCGCGCGCGCAGGAATTCGAGGCCGACGGCATCGGTGTCGGCATTTCCGCCCGTGCGCAGTTCGACCCCTATGGCGCCTCGCGCTTCCTTTCCGCGATGGAGCGCAACGCCGCCCTGAAGGCCGGCAAGACCTCGCTCGATCCACGCGCGCAGGACTTTCTGTCTTCGCATCCGGCAACGCCCGAGCGCGTGCAGAACGCGCGGGCCAGCGCGCGACAGTACTCCTCGCCGCAGGCTGGCGAGCGCGACCGCGAGACGTATCTCGCCGCGATCGACAACATCGTCTATGGCGAAGACCCCAGCGAAGGCTTTGTGCGCGGCCGCCGCTTCCTGCACCCGAAACTCGGCTTTACCTTTGCCGCGCCCGACACCTTTACGCTCGACAACACCGCCCAGGCCGTGATCGGCGTGCGCGAGGGCGGTACGCAGGCGATGCGCTTTGACGTGGTGCGCGTGCCGGCCGAACAGTCGCTTTCCGCCTATCTCACGTCCGGCTGGATGGAGAATGTCGACAAGTCCTCGACCGAGGAATTGACGGTCAACGGTTTCCCCGCGGCGTCGGCCACGGCTACCGGCGACCAGTGGTATTTCAAGGTCTATGTGCTGCGCTTCGGCAGCGACGTCTACCGCTTCATCTTCGCCTCGCGACAGAAGACCACCGAGAGCGAGCGCAATGCGCGCGAGACCGTCACCTCCTTCCGCCGCCTGACACTGGAAGAAATCCAGGCCGCTCGTCCCCTGCGCATCAAGGTCATCACCGTGCAGCCCGGCGATACCGTGGAATCGCTGTCCCACCGCATGTCCGGCGTCGACCGTCCGGCGGAACGCTTCCGGATTTTGAACGGACTGGATGCACATGCGCAGGTCAAAGTGCGCGACCGCGTGAAGATCGTGGTGGATTGATGCGCTCAGGCGCCCCTCGTCAGCCGTCGTTGCGAGCCAACGGGTCGCGCGAACGCGCCCGATGACAGGCTCCGCGAAGCGAAGCAATCCATGTTGCCGCTTGCGACGCTATTATGGATTGCGTCGTCGGTGCGTCCTCGCAATGGCGATGAGAACGCTGTCGTCCCACCGAATCGAGACATCCAGTTTACGGGTCGATCGGCACATCCGGGTTCAACATGCCCTTCGGATCGAGTTCCATCGGTTTGGCTCCATTGGTGGTCAGCTCATGACCGCGATTAATACTTTGTTAACCATCTTCAGGCACCCCTTTGCCCGGGGGCTTCTGGACACAGTGTGCGTGAGCCAGAACGCCGTTTATCGTTTCGTCCCGGTGACGGCTTTTTTGGCTTTCCGATTGGTGGAGTAAGCCATGCCTGAACTCGACAAGGTGCAGCCCGAAGAAGATTTGCTGTTCGCATTTGCGTCTACGATTGCCGCCGCCCTTGGCATAGGCTTGCCAATGGCGGTAGCGATTATCTGGATTTGCTCCTGATATTCCCGTCCGTTGCGCCGGACATTCGTTGCGTGCATTCGGTATCCGAACAACGTTCTTATCGCTGCTAATGTTCTGACTGGTCGCGGTCGCGCGTGCCCGGCACGGTTCCATACCCTCGGAAAGGACCCTGCCAATGTGCGTGAATCTGCGGCCGAGGTTGCAAACAAGCCCAACCAAGTAGAACATTCGCCAAGAGGCCAATACCGGGGAAAAGCGATGAAGGTCCTTTCCACGACACTCATCTTGCTTGTTACAAGTGCGGCCGCCGCTCAAGAGTGTACGACGTGCTCAATGGCCGACGCCTGCATAAAGACGTACGTTAAGGCGGCGTCCGAGGCCCAAACGGCGACCAAACAGGCAATACGGGATTGGAAGCAGAACCTGGACCGTAAGGCCTCCAAAGAATTGTCGAGCAGGGGCACGGCCGCATTACAAGACGCCATGGAGACGCAAGTTCGTTCAGAGCTTGAGCGCCTGAAGGAGTGCTTGGCCAAGATCAGGTAGCCCGGCCGCGTTCACGGATCGATCAGCACCCCCGGGTTCAACATGCCCTTCGGATCGAGCTCGCGCTTGGCGCCGCGGAGCGCACGGGCAAACAGTTCGGGCCGCTGCTTGTCGTAGAACGGCCGGTGGAAGCGGCCGACGGCATGGTGGTGGGTGGTGGTGCCGCCATGTTCGACCGTCGCTGCCGTGCAGGTCGTCAGCACCTCCATGAACTGGTCGAGCATGACCCGCTTGTCGAGCAAGCCTCCGAAGGTGAAATAGAGACACGGGCCGTCGGGATAAACGTGCGTGAAGCGGCAGGTGACGGTGCCTTCGCGCCCGGTGACGCGCTTGATGGTATCGCCAGTGATTTTCGTGATCTTGCCGTGGAAGTCACGGAAGCGCTCCCATGTCATCGATGTCTCGAACGTCGATGACAGGATGCCGCGCGCTACCGCATGCTCGCTGTAGTGGGGCGCGCGGATGAACTTGTTGCGCCAGGCGCCGGCAGCGCCGGAGCGATGTGAGTTCTCGTCCTCCAGCGCGGCGGCATCCGGCACGCCGCCAAAATCCCGGCAGATTTCTAGCGCGCGTTCCATCCAGGCATCGAGCGGATGGTCGGCCGACTCGAAGGTCAGCATCAGCACCGCCTCTTCATTCTCCCAGGGAATGTCGGGCAGCGCTTCGCGCGCCTCAAGCAACCGGCAGTTTGCCGGATAGAGGCCGGCCTGGGTGATGCCGCGCACGGCATCAGCGCCGGCGTAGAAATCCCTGAAACGGACACTGGTCGCGGCGCGAAAGGCCGGCTTCTTGCGGAGCCGCATCCAGGCTTCGGTGACGATGCCCAAAATGCCCTCCGAGCCGATGAACATGCGGTCGGGGCTGGGTCCCGCGCCGGAGCCTGGCAGGCGGCGCGTCTCCAGCGTGCCGACCGGCGTCACCACGCGCGTGCTCTCCACGAAATCGTCGATGTGGGTGTAGAGCGTGGCGTAATGGCCGCCCGAGCGGGTGGCGATCCAGCCGCCCAGCGAGGAGCAACGATAGGCCTGCATGTAGTGGCGCATGGTAAAGGGCGTGTCGCGCAGCTGTTCCTCGATGTGCGGTCCGTACACGCCGCCCTGGATGCGCGCAGCCTGGCTCACCGGGTCGACCTCCAGCACCTTGTCCATGTGGCGCGTGGAGATCGTCACGACTTTTTCGAAGGAAGCCTGGGGTTCGATGCCCTTCACCACCGACGAGCCGCCGCCATAGGGGATCGCCTTGGCGCCGATCTGGTCGCACCAGTCGAGCACGCGGACCACGTCCTGCTCGCTTTCCGGAAATGCCACCGCGTCGGGCGGATTGGGCACCGAGCGCATGAACATCCGGCAGGCGTCGAACCACGCCTTGCCGTAGCTGTGCTCGAGGCGAGTGAGATGATCGGTACGCACGATCGGCTGCAGCGCCGCCGGCACGGTGAGCCGCGGCGCGCGCAGCGTGATCTCGTCAGCCTTGGGCGGCGGCGTGACGTCGAAAGAGGAGACGCCATAGCGTTGGGCGATGCCGGCTTCCCAGGGCTTGATCTCCTCCGGGGTGAGATCTTCGTCGGCATAACCCCACGCATAGAACTTCTTCTGCCGCCTCATCTTCGGAACTCCCGGACGCTCGCTGCCCAGCTCGATGGTAGCGGCTATCCGGATGGGCCGGAAGTGGAATGACAGTCGAGCTCAAGTGCGAGGAATGGCTGACGACTCGCACCACGATGCAAGAAGAGCGCTTTTGCCTTCCCTGTAAGGGGAGAGGGAAGGGCTTCCCAGGCCCTACGTCCGTTCAATCAAGTCCCAACGATTGCCGTAGAGGTCTTCAAACACTGCGACCGTGCCGTAAGGCTCGCGTCTCGGCTCTTCGAGAAACTTCACGCCGCGCTCTCGAAACGCTTCGTAGTCGCGATTGAAATCATCAGTCGCCAGGAACAGAAAGACGCGGCCGCCGCTCTGATTGCCGATGGCTTTCGCCTGACCCGGGTTCCCAGCCTTTGCCAGTAGAATGGCGCTCTCGGTGCTGCCGGGCGGCGCCACGACAACCCAGCGCTTCTCTTCGTCGAGACGCGTGTCTTCCCGAAGTTCAAATCCGAGCTTGCCGACAAAGAATGCAATCGCTTCGTTATAGTCGCGAACGATAACCGCGGTGAGGCTCAGATGCTGTCGCATGCACGGCTGCCAGATCGCTTGCGCCGACGGCCAACTCGTCGGAGCCTCTACGGTTAGTTCAATCCCCTAATTCAGGACAGGCCCTACTTCAACACAAACAAAAAGCCCGGCGTCACGCCGGGCCTTTCGCTTCAATCCGTGCTTTCGCCATCCTTTCAGGCGGCTTCGTCCTCGACAGCGGCATCGTCACCCTCCGCGTCGAGATCGTCACCTTCGCCATCGCCTTCGGCGCCGGCCTCGGTTTCGGTCTTGGCGCCACGGCGCGGGCTCTTGGCGAGCTGGCTCTCGATTTCCTTGATCGCTTCGGTCTCGGTCGAGTGCTGCACCACCGCGATCTCGCGGGACAGACGATCGAGCGCGGCTTCATAGAGCTGGCGCTCGGAATAGGACTGCTCGGGTTGCGATTCCGAACGGTAGAGGTCGCGCACGACCTCGGCGATCGCGACGATATCGCCGGAGTTGATCTTGGCTTCGTATTCCTGGGCGCGGCGCGACCACATGGTGCGTTTCACGCGGGCACGGCCCTTCAGCGTCTCGAGCGCCTTCTTGACCAGCACCGGATCGGACAGCTTGCGCATGCCGACATTGGCGACCTTGGCGGTCGGCACGCGCAGCGTCATCTTGTCCTTGATGAAGTTGATGACGAACAGCTCGAGCTTGGCGCCCGCGATCTCCTGCTCCTCGATGGCGAGGATCTGGCCGACGCCATGCGCCGGATAGACCACGAACTCGTTGGTCTTGAAACCCTGACGCTGGGTCAGCGGCTTCTTCTCTTCCACGCGCGGCGGGACGGCCGGCTTCACGGCAGCCTTGGGAGCAGCAGCGGCAACAGGTTTTACGGCAGGCTTGGTAGTCTTCGCGACGGCCTTCGAAGCAGACGACTTCGAACCCGCCGCTTTCGCGACAGTCTTGGCATTCTTGGATGGCATTGCGCTTCTTTTCTTGGAGGACTTTGCAGCCGCCGCCTTCTTGGTGTCCTTTACGGACGCCTTGGCACGGCCCTTTGATGCGCTACGGCTCGCCGCAGCACTTTTCTTGGTGGTCTTGGAAGCACTCTTTTTACGCGTTTTCTGTGACACAGCCTGCGCGCGGAAACGGCCACGCCCCTGTTGCAAGGTTTTTGACGGGAACCCATAGGGGCCAAGCGGGGCTGACGGGTTCGGCTAGAATGTGCTCAATATAGCACATTTTCCGCAAAAATCAATGATTTACGCCCGATTCCGGGCGCATACGGGGCCGTTTTGACACTCTGTTACAGAATTAGGGTTAAACGCGCGCCCTTTATTAGTCCCGATTCGGCCCTAACTGCGTTTTTAGGGCAACCCACGAATCAGTCACCCGTTCCAGGATTGGGGGAAAAATATTTCTCGAACTTGCCTTCCATGCCCTCGAATTCTTTCGCATCGGGCGGCTGGTCCTTCTTCTGGGTGATGTTGGGCCAGCTCTTGGCATACTCGTTGTTGACCTCGAGCCACTTCTCCAGCCCCGGCTCGGTGTCGGGCTTGATGGCATCGGCCGGGCATTCCGGCTCGCACACGCCGCAATCGATGCATTCGTCCGGATGGATCACCAGCATGTTCTCGCCCTCGTAGAAGCAATCGACGGGGCAGACCTCGACGCAATCGGTGTACTTGCACTTGATGCAGGCTTCAGTGACGACGTAAGTCATCCAAGGCTCCGGAACGGTCTTATTTTTGGCGGCAATTTCTGGGGCGTTGCTAGCGCAGGACGTGCGCTGCCGCAAGGGAAGCGGACCGGCCAAATCCGGCCATTTCGCGCATCCCTGCCCGCTTCAGATAGTCACGACGAGCCTGCTTTCAAATCCTCATACAGCACGCGCGCGGCCGTCGCATCGCCGCGCCGCTCGGAGAAGCCGATCACCTTCATCAACCGCACGCCGCGGTCCAGCCCAATGGTGATGACGTCGCCCAGCTTCACCGCATGGCCTGGCGATGTCTCGCGCACGCCATTGATGCGGACATGGCCGCTCTCGACCAGCGCTGCGGCGCTGGTGCGGGCCTTCACCACCCGCGCATGCCACAGCCATTTGTCGAGACGCTGCTTGTCCAATCCCGCTCTCTGTCCGGCGCGCTAGTATCTAGCTTAACGCGTTTCTTCGCTCGAAAACGCTATTCCTTGCGCGCGAGCTGCTCCTTGAGCGCCGCGAGTTTTGCAAAGGGCGAGTTGGGATCGGCGGCGCGATTGTCGCGCGGATTGGCGCTGGTCGCGTATTGGCGGTGCGAGGGGCCGGACTCGCGATCCCTGCGGTCGCGGCCCTTGTCGCGATCGCGGCCGCGGTCGCCGCGCTCACCCCGATCCTTGCGTTCGAACTTGTCGCGGCGCTCGTCGCGATCCCTGCCCTTGCCTTCAAAGCGCTCGCGGCGATCGCCGCGCTCCTCGCGCCTGCCCTCGCGGGCTGCGCCTTCCTCGCCTTCGCGGGGCTTTCTGGAATCGCGATGGCGATCGCGGCGGCCGCGATGCTCGTCGGATTTTTCGCCTTCCGCAGGCTGTGCGGCGGCATCGCCTGTCGCGGCCTGCGCGGCATCGGGCTTGCGGTGCTCGCGGTGACGATGGCGGCCCCGCTCATGACGCGGTCGGCGCTCGTCGTGACGGCCGCCAGGACGCCAGACTTCGACCAATGCCGGCTCGGCGGCGGCTTCGGGTGCGGCAGCAGCAGTTGCGTCGGCAGCGGGGGCCTCCGCAGCGGCAGTTTCAACCGGCGAAGCTTCGCCGGCGGGAAGCTCCGCGACTTCCGCCGGCGTTTCGGCGACAATCGGTTCCACTGCTGCTGCTTCCGCAGCCGGCGCTTCTTCGGCAACGGGCGCGGGCTCTGCCGCAGCAGCAGGCTCGGCTTCGATCGGCGCAGGCGCAGGCGGCGCGTTGTCATTGGCGGCAGGCGCGATGTTGAGCTCGGGCAGCAGCGCGGCCGAGGGCGAGGGATCGCCCGACACTTCCTGCGCGCTGGCTTCCACCGGCGGCGTTTCGGCCGAGACCGTCTCCACCTTGTCGACCGGCTTCTCCGGCGGGGGCGGCCGGCGGTCCATGCGATAGCCGAGCGCGCGCAGGATCGAGGCGAAATCCTCGCCGGCGGAGCCCGTCAAGGACGTCATCGCCTGCGTCACCACAAAGCCGCGGCCGTCGAAGGCGCCCGCCGGCTTCTCGCCCGGCGAAGTCTCCTTCCAGGCCAGCGCCGGGCGGATCAGATCGGCCAGCCGCTCCAGAATGTCGACGCGCACCGCGCGCTCGCCGCACTGGCGATAGCCGAGCACGCGATAGGCATCGCGCGGCAGGGTCTTGTCGACGGGGAACGAGGTGCGCCCGGAGCTTGCCAGATGCTGCGCGCCTGATAGCGCCGATAGATCGACATTGCTCTGCTTCTCCGCCCACAGCAGCGAAGCCAGCGAGCGCGCCGCAGGTTTCAGTAGCCCTGGGAAATAGATGTGATAGGCGCCGAAGCGCACGCCATATTTGCGCAGCAGCGCACGCGACGGCTGGTCGAGATCCTTCATCTCCGCTGAAATCTTGTTGCGCTCGAGCACGCCCAGCGCTTCCACGAGCTGGAATGCGATGCCGCGCGCAATGCCGGTGATGTCCTCGGCCTTGGACAGCGCAAACAGCGGCCCGAGCAGCTTCTCGATATGCGTCTTCAGCCAGAGATCGAGCCGGTTTTGCACCGCTTCGCGCGGCGCGCCGGTCAGCCGCTCGTCGGAGATGATGCGGATGCGCGGATGCAGCGCGTCGTCGGCCGACACCAGTTTTGCCACGGCATCGCCGGTCCAGCGGATGGTGCCGTCGGAGGTCAGGATGAACGCCTCGTCGGGCGCCGCGCCAAGTTTTTCCGCCCGCGCGTCGATCTCGCGCGCCAGCACCTGTTGCGCAGCGGCCTGCAACGCCTTGGCGTCGCCGCCGGCTTCCGCCGCGTCGGGCGCAAAGGTAAAGCCGTCGAGCCGGCCGATAGTGTGGCCCTCGACGATCACTTCGCCGGTCTTGCCGATTTCCGTACTCAAACCCGTATTCTCCCGCAGGCGGCGCATCAATACACTGGTACGGCGGTCAACGAAACGCTCCGTAAGCCGTTCATGCAGCGCATCTGACAATTTATTTTCGATCTCCCGCGTCACGCCCTGCCAATGCTCGGGGTCGGCCAGCCAGTCCGGCCGGTTGGCGACGAACGTCCAGGTACGGATCTGCGCGATCCGGCCCGATAGCGTGTCGATATCGCCGTCGACGCGGTCGGCCTGGTCGACCTGGGTCGCATACCAGGCGTCGGGAATGCGGCCCTTTCGCATCAGATAACCGAAGATCGTGGTCACGAGTTCGGCATGCGCG
>Ga0081540_1001811_pt1 | contig 17938 bp, 17 predicted proteins | sample TabmetS2T1R1_FD_71024 | JGI IMG/M metagenome (GOLD analysis project Ga0081540, IMG submission 71024) | Tabebuia heterophylla rhizosphere microbial communities from the University of Puerto Rico - S2T1R1 | ecosystem: Host-associated > Plants > Roots > Rhizosphere ... | reverse complement strand
CGGCCGCGAAGGCCTCCGCCTGATCGGGCGTATCCGCGAACTTGACGCCGCCCGCCTTCATCCGGCCGCCGGTGAGGACCTGGGACTTGATCACCGTCGGGCCGCCGATTCCCTCCGCGGCGTCGCGCGCCTCCGCGGCGGTCCTCGCGAAGCCGTACTCGGTGACCGGGATCCCGGCCCGCTCGACTATGCGGCGGCTTTCGAACTCGTAGAAGCGCATGTGCGAACCCCGCGGGGCGGGCGGGACCCTACAAAGCCGCCGCGGGCGGCGCTGCGCTAGGCCCGCTCGGCGCCGGGGACATCCTCCGGCGCGACCTGCGCCCGCTGGGGTCGCAGGAGAGCGACAGCCGCGATCACGCCGATGAAGCAGAAAGCCGCACCGACGGCGAACTGGAGGTCAAAGCCGTCGGTGAGCGCAGTCGCGGCGGAGGTGCCAGAGGCGACCTCAGAGTCCGTGTGATGGGCGGCGATCGTGCTGAGGACGGCCAGGCCGAGGGCGGCGCCGATGAAGCGAGAGGTGTTGAGAACCCCCGACGCAAGACCGCTCAGGGCCCGCGGAACGCCCTCCACCGCGACGATCGTCGCGGGCACGAGCGCGAGTCCGAGGCCGAATGCGCCCAGCAGCCCACCGGGGAGCACGTTGGCGGCGTAGCTGCCGCCTGGATGGACGCTGACCAGAAGCAGTTCCCCGATCGCCGCGGACAGCATTCCGGCGGCGAGCACCCAGCGTGCGCCAAAGCGCTTGGCGAGCCTGGGGGCGAGGGTGGCCCCGGCCCCTACGGCCGCCGTCATCGGCACGAATGCGAGACCCGTCTCGAGTGCGCTGTAGCCGAGGGTGCCCTGCATATAGAGCGACTGGAAGAACCAGAAGCCGAAGATCGCGGCGTAGAGGAGGAAGATCACGAGGTTGGCGGCGCGCAGGTTCCGCAGGCGGAAGACGCTCAGGGGCATCAGCGGCACTCGCCGGGGCTGGCCGGCCAGCCGTGCCTCGTAGAGGCCGAAGGCGACCAGCAGCGCCACGCCGGCCAGCACCGGCCCGAGGACACCGATCGAGCCCCAGCCGAGGCGGTCGGTGGTGACGATGCCGTAGGTGAGGGCGGTCATGCCGAGGGTGACGAGCACGGCGCCGGCCAGGTCGAAGTGGCGGTTCTCCGCCTCGCTGCGACCCTCCGGGATCAGGCGGCTCGAGAAGAGGACGAGGCCGAGGCCGATGGGGACGTTGATGACGAAGATCGCGGGCCAGCTGAAGGCCTCGGTGAGAACCCCTCCCAGGAGCACCCCGGAGGTGGCTCCGATCGCGCCGACGGCGCCCCAGGCGCCGAGTGCCCGGTTGCGGGGCGCACCCTCGTCGAAGGAGGTGGTGATGATCGCCAGGGTGGCGGGGGAGAGGATCGCGCCGCCGATGCCCTGCAGCGCACGGGCAGCCACGAGCGTGCCCGCGGTCGGCGCGACGGCGCAGAGAAGCGAGGCGCCCGAGAAGAGGAGGGTGCCGAGGTAGAACATGCGCCGGCGCCCGAAGAGGTCCGCAGCGCGCCCCCCGAGCAGAAGAAAGCCCGCGAAGGTCAGGGTGTAGGCGTTGAGAACCCACTGCAAGCCGGTCGTCGAGAACCCCAGCGCGTCCTTGATGGAGGGGAGCGCGACGTTCACGATCGAGACGTCGAGGATCACCATGAACTGGCCGAGACAGACGACCAGCAGCAGGGCGTTGGAATTGCGCCCGACGATGTCCCTGGCGGCCGTGACCGGGTTCACTTCCGGACGGCCTCGAGGATGTAGGCGGCCTCGACGGCGGCGGCGAGCTGTGTCGCGCTCGGGCCACGCTTGCCCGTCCCGTGGGGCACTTCGGCGACCGGGGCGGTCTGAATGCTCTCGTGTTCTGCCATTTGCTTGCCTTCCTGGGGAATCGTTAGTACGATGATCATCGTATCAAAGGTTCGATCATCGTCGTACAATCGAACTATGGGAATGGATCACACAACGAAGCTGCATCACCCGGAGCGGGAGGAAATCGAGCTGCCGGGCGTCCTGCACGCCCTCAGCGACCCGCAGCGCCTCGAGATCGTCCGCCGGCTCGCCGGGAGCTCGGAGCCCTGTTCCTGCGGCTCCATCCAGCTCGGCGTCGCCAAGTCGACCATGACCCATCACTTCCGGGTCCTCCGGGAATCCGGGGTCATTCGGCAGCAGCGAGAGGGGACCAGCAAGCTGACGGAGCTCAGGCGCGAGGACCTCGACTCGCGGTTCCCGGGCCTGCTCGACGCGGTCCTGAGTTCCGATTCTGTGGCTGTCGGTTGATCGCTTCGCCATAAGACGGGTCGCGCCTCACTCTGTTGCGGCGCACCCTCGCATCGGTGCCTTTCGCCGCCCTCAAGGGATAGACGTACGGGCGCGCCAGAATTCGACATCGATGCCTGAAGTCGCGCCCCTCTATCCGAAGGTCGTCGTCGGCTATGTGGAGACGGACCGAGGCGAGGACGCCCGTCTCCTGGCTGAGCGGATCGTCGAGCGCGACGGCGGCGAGCTCAGGGTCATTCACGTCGAGAAGGGCTCGCCCGCGGACGCGCTCCAGGCCCTGGCGGAGAAGGGCGAAGCCGATCTGATCGTGCTCGGCTCGACCCACCACGGGCATCTGGGGTCGGTTTCCCCCGGCAGCGTCGCCGAGCATCTGTTGCACGGCGCCAAGTGCCGCCTCGTCATCGCGCCGAAGGGATACGCGGAATCGGACCACTCCCAGGACCGTCTTCGGGTGGCGGCGGTCGGCTTCAACGGCATGGCGGAGTCACGCGCGGCGCTCGACGAGGCAGCGAGGCTCGCGTCGAAGTTCGGCGGGTCGCTCCGCGTGATCGGAGTCGCGACGCCGATCCCGGGGATGGCGGTGGCGGCCGCAGCGCAGGCGGGTGCCGAGGCGGGGCCCGACTTCCAGACACAGCTCAACGAGGCAGTGGCCGAGCTTCCGAGCGAGCTGCGCGCGCAGCCCGTATTCGAGCGCGGCGATCCGGTCGAGAAGCTGCTCGAGGACGCCGAGGTCGGGGTCGATCTGCTGGTCCTCGGCTCGCGCGGCTTCGGCCCGGTCATGCGTCTGCTGGTCGGCAGCGTGTCCTCGCGGGTGATTCGCGAGGCCCCGTGCCCGGTTCTGGTCGTCCCCAGACCCGCCTAGTAACTACCGGCACGAAGCGTGCGCACGGGCCCGACTCGACCCCTTACGATCAGTAACAGCTCTCACCTGGCGGAGCGGCCTCGCGGCCGGGGGATGTGAAACCATCCCGCGCCCGGCAGGGGATGGGGGTCATCAATTCAACCGGCAAGGAGTTGAACGCATCAGTGAGTGACACAAGCGCCACGACAGAGGCATCGTCCACGCCATCCACAAAGCACGCGAAGCTCGTCGAGTGGGTGAACGAGATCGCCGAACTGACGCAGCCCGACTCGATCCATTGGTGTGACGGCTCGGCGGAGGAGTACGACGCCCTCGCCCAGCAGCTGGTCCACGCGGGAACCTTCGAGAAGCTCTCTGACGCGAAGCGGCCCAACTCCTACCTCGCTCGCTCCAATCCTTCGGACGTGGCGCGGGTCGAGGACCGCACCTTCATCTGCTCCCAGCGGGAGGAGGACGCCGGACCGACCAACAACTGGCGTGAGCCCTCCGAGATGCGGGGCGCCCTCAAGGAGCTCTTCAGCGGCTGCATGCGCGGCCGCACGATGTACGTGGTGCCGTTCTCGATGGGCCCGCTGGGCTCGCCGATCTCGCACATCGGCGTCCAGCTCACCGATTCGGCCTATGTGGCCACCTCGATGCGGATCATGACCCGGATGGGGGCGGCCGCCCTCGAGGTCCTCGGTGAGGACGGTGAGTTCGTCCCCTGCGTCCACTCGGTCGGCATGCCGCTCGAGGAGGGACAGGAGGATGTCTCCTGGCCCTGCAACGACACGAAGTACATCGTCCATTACCCGGAGAGCCGGGAGATCTGGTCGTTCGGCTCGGGCTACGGCGGCAACGCCCTGCTCGGCAAGAAGTGCTTTGCGCTCCGCATCGCCTCGGTCATGGCCCGCGACGAGGGCTGGCTCGCCGAGCACATGCTGATCCTCAAGCTCACCTCACCGGAAGGCCGGGTCAAGTACGTGAGCGGGGCGTTCCCATCCGCCTCCGGCAAGACCAACCTGGCGATGGTGATTCCCAAGCTGGAGGGCTGGTCGGCCGAGACCGTCGGCGACGACATCGCCTGGATGAAGTTCGGCAAGGACGGACGCCTCTATGCCGTCAATCCCGAGGCCGGCTTCTTCGGCGTCGCCCCCAACACGAGCCACAAGACCAACCCGAACGCGATGGGGACGATCGAGAAGAACACGATCTTCACCAACTGCGCGCGCACCGACGATGGAGACATCTGGTGGGAGGGCATGACCGGCGAGCCGCCGGAGCACGCGATCGACTGGAGGGGCAACGAGTGGACCCCCGACTCGGACGAGCCCGCCGCGCACCCGAACGCGCGCTTCACGACTCCGGCGGCGCAGTGCCCGTGCATCGCGGAGGAGTGGGAGGACCCGGCCGGCGTCCCGATCGACGCCTTCCTCTTCGGCGGACGCCGTGCGACCGTGGTCCCGCTGGTCACCGAGGCGTTCGATTGGCAGCACGGTGTGTTCCTCGGGGCGACGATGTCGGTCGAGAAGACGGCGGCCGCTGACGGCACCGTCGGCGAGCTGCGGTTCGACCCGATGGCGATGTTGCCGTTCTGCGGCTACAACATGGCCGACTACTTCGGTCACTGGCTCGAGGTCGCTCAGCGCGAGGGAGCGAAGCTGCCGAAGATCTTCCTGGTCAACTGGTTCCGCAAGGACGACGAGGGCAACTTCGTCTGGCCGGGCTTCGGCGAGAACATCCGCGTGCTCGAGTGGATCTTCCGCCGCAGCGAGGGTGAGGGCGAGGCCGTCGATACCCCGATCGGACGCGTTCCGGCGGAGGGCGAGATCGACATCGAGGGCGCCAACGTCACGCCCGACGACATGCGGCTCCTGCTCGAGGTGGACCCGGAGGCCGTCAAGGCCCAGCTGCCCCAGGTCGAGGAGCATCTGGCGCGCTTCGGCGACCGGCTGCCCGATCAGCTGCAGGCCCAGCTCGCGGCGCTCAAGGAGCGGCTCGCCTAGCTGCTTCGCCGCATAGCCGCGGCGACAAGGGGCCGTCCCACACAACCGCTCGGGGCTTCGCCCCCTCGCTCAAAGCGGTGCGGCCTGGTCGCCGCTAGCGCCGCTTGGTGACCGCGCCGGTCGCCGAGTCGAGGACGATGACGCTGCCGTGCTGCCGCACGGCGAGGCGTACGCGCTCGCACGATGCCAGGTCCGTCAGAACGTTCACCACGCTGCCGCCCCCGCCGACGGCGCGAGGGCTCGCCGCCTGCCTGGCCTGAATCTTGTTCTGCTGCAGGGTCCCGACGAGGGCGCCCGGGCTCGGGAAACAGCCGTTGTTCGAGACTCGCTCGGAGATGGCGACCTTCAGGGCCGCGTCGAGGATCTTCGGCGCCTTGATCGTCCGCTCGTGCTGGGCCCGGGTGCCGTGGCGCATCTTGGCCCGGCGCTTGATCATCGCCTTGGTCATGCAGTAGGCGTGAGCACTGAGGGTCGCGGTCGGCCCGAACTCGTTGTACGCGGTGGCGGACCAGGTCCCGTCAGCGTTGAAGTAGGCCGAGGAGACGAGAGCAGATCCCCCCGGCGAGGTCGAGAAGCCACCGCCCACCATGCTCGAGCCGGGCGGACAGGCCGGGGTGGTGGTCGTCGCGGACTCGTTCAGCGGGAGCGCGGTCTCGGCGTCGACCTCGCTCACCAGCGCCGAGCCTGCCTTCAGGCAGTAGGCGATCGCAGTCAGCTCGCCGCCGAAGTTGCCGAAGGCGCCACCCGAGACCTGCCAGGAGCGATCCGAGGACGCCCGAGACTCGGTGACGTAGTTGCCGCCTCGGGTGACGAAGTTGGTCCTCTGGAAGCCACCGTCCAGGAGCCGGTTGCCCTTGGGGCAGGTGGCGGTCACGCTCTCGGTCTCACCCGGGCTGACGAAGACGGTGTTGTGCGGCGAGCTGACCGGGCCCAGCCGCGGACCGCAGACGACCTGCAGCGTCACGGAGCGGCTTTCGCTCCGCTGCATGCTCGGCGAGTAGAGGACCGGGGTCACGTGCCAGCCGCGCTGCACCCCGAGTCGCTCGTAGGAGTGCGGGTACACCCCCTCGCCGTTCGGGCCGAGGGGATCCGTCACCATCCCGCCGCTGTAGGGCAGGGCCTTCTTGCCGGGGCAGCGGACGGTGAGCCGCTGCTTCGCGTCGGCGCCGCTCAGCTGGTAGGTCTGGCTCGCCAGCGTCAGCGCGCCGGCGCCGCTCGTGAACACGGCCGCACCCAGGAGGGATGTGGCAAGCGCGATCGCGAAGGACGATGTCCGCCGGCGCCTCATTACCTCCCTCATCGGGTTCCACCGGGGCTCTGTTTAGCTCTGTGGACGCTCCCGACTAGGACATCGGTCCAGCCGGGACCACTCGCGGGGGGCGTCCAAGCCTCGCGAGACATGGCCCGAATGCTGCCCATACAATCGGGCGCAAGGTGGGAGAAATTGTGAAGTTCGACCTCTCCGAGGAGGAGATCCCGACCAGCTGGGTGAACCTGCTGGCCGACCTCCCCGGTGATCCGCCGCCCCCGCCGCTCAGCCCCGCGACCGGCGAGCCGCTCGGGCCCGAGGATCTCGCCGCGATCTTCCCGCTGGCGTTGATCGAGCAGGAGGTCTCGGCCGAGCCCGAGATCGAGATCCCGGAGGAGGTGCGCGACATCTACCGCCTCTGGCGGCCGACCCCGCTGTTCCGCGCACGGCGACTCGAGCGCGAGCTCGATACCCCAGCGCACATCTACTACAAGTACGAGGGGGTCTCCCCGGCGGGCTCCCACAAGCCGAATACGGCCGTCGCGCAGGCGTTCTACAACCGCGAGGCCGGGATCCGCAAGCTCGCGACCGAGACCGGGGCGGGTCAGTGGGGCTCGGCCCTGGCGCTCGCCTGCCAGCTGTTCGGGCTCGAGTGCGAGGTCTTCATGGTCGGCATCTCCTACGACCAGAAGCCCTACCGCAAGGCGATGATCGAGACCTGGGGCGGGACCGTTCACCGCAGCCCCTCGGACCTGACCGAGGCGGGTCGCTCACAGGCGGAACACGAGTCGGGCAGCCTCGGCATCGCGATCTCGGAAGCAGTTGAGGTCGCAGCCGGCGCTGACGACACGAACTACTCGCTCGGGTCTGTGCTGAACCACGTCTGCCTGCACCAGACGGTGATCGGCCAGGAGTGCATCGCCCAGCTCGAGCTCGCCGGGGAGGCGCCCGATGTCGTCATCGGCTGCGTCGGTGGCGGCTCCAACTTCGCGGGTGTCGCCTATCCCTTCCTGCGACAGAAGCTCCGCGACGGGACCGAGACCCGTTTCGTCGCGGCGGAGCCGGCGGCGTGTCCGACCCTGACCCGTGGCCGCTACGCGTACGACTTCGGCGACACGGTGGGGATGACCCCGCTGATGCCCATGTACACGCTCGGCCACGACTTCGTCCCGCCCCCGGTGCACGCCGGCGGTCTTCGCTACCACGGCGACGCGCCGAGCCTCAGCGCCGTGGTGAAGGAGGGGCTGGTGGAGCCGAAGGCGATCGCACAGACGGAGGCGTTCGCGTCGGCGGTCAGATTCGCCCGCTGCGAGGGGATCATCCCGGGACCGGAGCCTGCGCACGCGATCCGCGCGGTGTTCGACGAGGCCGACGCCGCCAAGCAGGCCGGTGAGGAGCGGGTGATCCTCTTCAACCTCTCGGGTCACGGGCACTTCGACATGTCGGCCTACTCGGCCTACTTTGCCGGCGAGCTCGAGGATCTGGAGATGCCCGAAGAGGAGCTCACCGCGGCGCTCGAGCGGCTCCCCGAGGCTCCCGCCCTGGCCTGAGCGGAGCCGGTCACGCCCGAAACGGGTGGCCATGGGGATTGACAGCCCAGCCGGCTCGCGAATAGCCTGACCGCGATGGCCGGCGCCGTTGACGAGCGCCTGGATCACCAGGGGAGGACGATCCCTCGACCGCGACTCGCAGCCGCGATCGCCGACGCCCTCTACTCGGGCAACGTGATCCTCACCGCTGGAGCCGGCTTCGGCAAGACGACCGTTCTCGAGCAGGCCCTGGCAGGCAGGAGCACGCCAGTCGCGTGGGTCAACTGCACGGAGCGCCAGCGGGGCCCGGGGATCCTGGTGACGGCGATCATCGATGCCATCTCCCGGGTCGCCCCGGGGACGACCGACGCGATGGCCGAGCGGCTTGCGACCGGCATCGAGCCGATCGACCCGCCGGCCGCAATGCGGGAGCTGAGTGCCGAGCTCTCTCGGCTGCTGGTGGAGCCGCTCGTGCTCGTCATCGACGACGCCGAGCATCTCGACGGTGCGGATCGGTCCCTGCGGCTGATCGCCCAGTTGCTGCGGGAACAGGTTCCGCGTCTGCACGTCGCGGTGTCCACGAGGCGCGCGCTGGACCTGAGGGTGGCGAAGCTGCGCGCCGGCGGCCTGGTCCCGGAGCTCGGCGCCGCCGATCTCGTCTTCGACGCGGCGGAGTGCGAGCAGGCACTCGCCCTGCGCGGCGGAACGGACGCCTCCCCGGCACGGGTGGAAGCCGTGATGCAGGCGACGGAAGGCTGGCCCCTCGGCATCGGTCTCGTGGCCGCGCAGGAGGATGGAGCCGAGGGCGGACCCAGGCCGATCAGCGTCAGCTCGACCCCTGAGGTCCGCGCCTATCTCTCGGAGGAGATCCTCGACTCACTCGATCCGGAGCTGCGGGCGGCTGCGATCGACGCGAGCGTGCCCCGGACGATCACGCCGGAGGTCGCGGCTGCCCTCGAGTTGCCCGAGGACTTCGCGGACCGTCTCGAGCGGGCAGGGATGCTGATCAGGCGCCAGGGCGGGGGAGGGGGCTTCGCCTACCACCCCCTGTTGCGCGAGTTCCTGAACGACCGCGCCGATGCGGAGCTGGCACCCGGCGCGCGGCGGCGCCTGCACGCGAACGTCGCACCGGCGGTCGCCGCCGGCGGCGACGGGATCGGCGCGATCGAGCACTGGCTGGAAGCCGAGAGCTGGCAGGAGGCGGTTGCCGGCATCGAGCGCGACGGGCGCATCCTGGTGAAGGCCAATCCGGCGCTCCTCCGCCGCTGGGTGGAGCGGCTCCCCGAGGACTTCGAGGGACTGCCGGTCATCCGTGCTCTCGTGGGCCAGATGGACTGGCTCGCCGGCGACAACGCCAGCGCGATCACGGAGTTGCAGGCGGCTGTGCGCGGATTCCGGGATCAACCCAACCCGCCTGCGGACTGGCTGGCGCGCTCGGTGCTCGCGGACGCGCTCTTCGCCACCGGCCGGGTCGGCGAGCTCGACGAGGTCGTCCGCGGCTGGGACGATCCCACCGTCGAGGGAGCCGGGGCCCTGGCGCCGGCCACGGTCGCCTACGCGGCCGTCGCATTCGCCCCGGCGGCCGCCTTCCTCGGACCGCTGGAGGCGCTGCGGCTGGCGTTCCGCGATGCCCCACCCGGCGAGCTCGACGCGATCATCGAGCGCCTGGAGGCGGCGGACGCCGAGATGGAGCGCTACGACCCGCTGACGCGCCGGGCCCACGTGCTGGGAATGACGGCGGGAATCACCTGCGAGCGCGGCTACCCGGAGCGGTCGCTTCGCCTCTGGCAGCGAATCCGAGAGATGAGTGGTGCAGGCGTCCTGCCGGGGCTCCTCGACGCGACCCACACCTGGTGCGCGCTCTTTCACGCCCAGGCCGGGCGGTTGGCCGAGGCCGAGGCCGAGCTCAGCCAGTACCGCGGGAGGGAGACCGGGCACTGGAACTTCGTCGCGACCCTCGCGCCGGCGGTGATCGCGTCCCTCCGGGGTGACGCCGCCGAAACCGTCACGGCCGCCGAGCGGGCGATCGCCAGTGTCGAGGGAGGTCCGATCAGCTTCAAGTGCTGGCTCGCCGGGGACCTGGTTCCCCCGCTGGTGACGGTCGGCCACGCCGGTCGGGCGGACCAGGCGATTGCATGGGCGCTGGAGCAGCTCGAGCGCGAGCTCCCGGGACCGAGGGGACGGCTCCCGCGGAGCCGAATGCTGGGCCTGCGTGCCTGGCTTCGCCATCTCGAGGGGGATCCGCATGGTTCCGACGCCGAACTGCGCGCCTGCTTCGCCGAGGCCGGCGAGGTCGTTCGATTCACGCTGCGGCGAGAATGGTCCAGGCTGGAGCCGCTGATCTGGGATGCGCTGGAGCGGGAAGCCCTCGATCCGGAGCCGGTCTTCGAGCAGATCTCCCTCGCCCTTCCGGAGGGCGTTCAGCTCGTGCCCTTCCTCGACCATCCGAATCCCGCGGCACGGAGAGCCGCTCTCGAGCCCGCGGTCCGCTCGGGGGACCCCGGCGCAGTGGTTCGATTGCGGCGGTTGGCCGAGGACGGCGAGTCCGAATTTGCCCCGGCGGCGAGCAGCGCCCTCGAACGCCTGGCCGTCTCCATGCCCCCGCTGGGCTTCGAGGTGCTCGGGGGCTTCGCGGTGCGACGAGGTTCCTGGCGCGCGACGGAGTCGGACTGGGCCCGCCCCATCGATGCGCGCCTGGTGCGCTTTCTGCTCGTGAACGCCGGTCAGCCGGTCGCGGAGGACGTGATCTTCGAGGCGCTCTGGCCAGGACGTGAGGCGGGCGGTGCGCGCCGGAGCCTCCAGGTCGCCGTCTCGCGCGCCAGGCAGGTGCTCGATCCACCCGGCTCGGATTCGAGCGCGATCGAGAGCGGTGCACAGAGCTACAGCCTGAAGATCGAGGACGGACACCGGGTGGACGCCAATCGCTTCAGCACCGCCGCGGAGACCGCCCTGGAGAAGGCGGCGGAGGATCCCCTGCCGCTCCTCGAGCGCGCCAGGGCGCTGTGGACTGGGGAGCCGCTCCCCGAGGAGCGCTATGCGGACTGGGCAGCGCCCTACCGGGAACGACTGATCGACCAGTACATCGGCGTGCTCACGGGGCTGTGCGAGCTGCACGAGCAGCGCGGCGACCACCTCGACGCCGCTGACGCCGCCAGGGAGCTGGTTGCCCTCGACCCGCTCAACGAGGCCGGGCACCGGGCGCTGATGGTCGCCTACTCGCGCAGCGGCCGCCGCGGCCACGCCCTCAGGCAGTACCTGGAGTGCCGCAGGGCGCTCGTGGACGCACTCGGCGTCGAGCCTGCCGAGGACACCGCCCGGCTACAGGCCCGCATCCTCGCCGGGGAGGCGGTCTAGCCGCCGCGATGAGCGTTTGATGAGCGCCTCCGCCTAGCGTCTCGTCCCGTGAAGCGCCACACCTTCGTCGTGCAGGTTCACCCCGACGGCATCTCCACGCTCGAGAACCTGAGCACCCAGGAGCGGATCGAGGTCTCCGACCTCGAGACCGTCGGCCCGCAGATCCGGATCTGGCTCGACGAGCAGCGCGAGCCTAGGCTTCAAGGGTCTGGTAGCGCGTCAGCCCGTCCCGGATCGCCTCGGGAATTGGCGCCTTCGCCCCGGCACCCGACTCGATGAAGACGTAGCGCAGCTCGCCCTCGGCGGTCGCTTCCCCGCCGCGCGCCAAAAGGAGTTCCGCGGTCATCGATGTCTCGCCCAGCCGCGCGATCTCGACCTCGGCCTCGAACTCGTCGTCGAATCGAAGCGGGGAGCGATAGAGGATGCGCGCCTCGGCGACGACCATGTCGACGCCGGCCTCGACCATCGCCTGATAGCCGCCGAGCTCGCGCCAGAGCTCGGTCATCGTGACGTCGAAGTACGTCAGATAGTTGGCGTTGAAGACCACGCCCTGCGGGTCGCACTCGTGGTAGCGGACTCGCTGGGTGGTCCGGAAGGGTTCTGACACGCCGAGGACTACGCCTCGGCCTTCTCGGTCTCGCGCGCCGCCCCGTTCATGCCGTAGGCCTCGGCCAGCTCCGGGTCCTTCTTGGCGAGCATCTCCGCCAGGTTCACCATCACCTTGCACTGCTTCCAGGTCGCGTCGTCCTGCATCTTGCCGTCGATCATGTGGACGCCGGCGCCGTCCGGGATCGCCTCGATCACCTTCTTGGCGAACCTGACCTCCTCGGCGGGAGGGCTGAACACCTTCTTCGCGATCTCGATCTGGACGGGATGCAGCGACCAGGCCCCGACGCAGCCGAGCAGGAAGGCGGCGCGGAACTGGGTCTCGCACCCCTCCGTGTCCTTGATGTCGCCGTAGGGGCCGTAGAAGGGCAGGATGCCCGCCGAGGTGCAGGCGTCGACCATGCGGGCGATCGAGTAGTGCCAGGGGTCCTGTTGCGCCGTCGCGCGCGGCGCCTCGGGGTCGTCGGGGTCGGGATCCTCGATCACGCGGTAGCCGGGGTGGCCGCCGCCGACGCGCGTCGTCTTCATCCGGCGCGAGGCGGCGAGATCGGCCGGGCCGAAGCTCATTCCCTGCATCCGCGGGCTGGCCGTCGCGATCTCCTCGAGGTTCACGACCCCGAGGGATGTCTCGAGGATCGCGTGTACCAGCAGAGGCCGCTCCAGCTTCGCCTTCGCCTCGAGCTGCGCCAGGAGCCGATCGACGTAGTGGATGTCCCAAGGGCCCTGGACCTTGGGGACCATGATCACCTCGAGTTTGTCGCCGATCTCGGTGACCAGCTGGGTGAGGTCGTCGAGGCACCACGGGCTCTCGAGCTCGTTGACACGCGTCCACAGCTGCGTGTCCCCGAAGTCGACCTCCTTGGCGACCTCGATCAGCCCCTCCCGGGCCGGGATCTTCTTGTCGACCGGGATCGCGTCCTCGAGGTTGCCCAGCAGGATGTCCGCCTGCTCGGCCATGTCGGGGACCTTGGCGCGCATCTTCTCGTTCGATGCGTCGAAGAAGTGGATCATCCGCGAGGGCTTGAAGGGGATCTCGCGAGGCGGTTCGGGGGCGCCGATCGCCAGCGGTTTGAAGAAGTCGCGTGGGTTTCTCATGCAAGGAACGCTACCTGGGTCGCTGGCGCAGGCGCGCCACGGATAGCCTGCCGCCATGGCCGATGTCCGAGAGGCTCTGCCGGCGGAGGTCGAGCGGGTGCTGGGGATGTACGAATGGCTCTTCGCTCCGCCGGGATCCGTGCCCCCGCGCTGGGACGCGGATCACGCCCGGGCGGCGCTCTCCCAGGCGATTGAGGAACCCGAGTCGGCGGTCCTCGTGGCGGAGCACCGTGGGGAGCTGCGCGGACTCTGCACGGCCTACCTCGACATGAACTCGGTCCGCTTCGGCCCCCGCTGCTGGGTGGAGGACCTCGCGGTCAGCCCCGACCATCGCTCGCAGGGAGTGGGGAAGGCCCTCCTCGACGCGGCAAAGGACTGGGCGCGCGACCGCGGTGCGACACACCTGGAGCTCGACAGCGGGGACTCCCGCGCCGACGCGCACCGCTTCTACGAGCGTGAGGAGCCGAGCTGGACCTCGCGTTGCTTCGCCTGGGAGCTCTAGCGGCGGTCCCTGAGATGTCGCAGGGAAACAGGGAGATGGTCGAGGAAGCCATCGCTGCGCTGAACCGCGGGGACCTGCCGGCCGCCGTGAAGGACACGACCACGGATTTCGTCTTCGACTTCTCGCGCTCGAGAAGCCCCGAGCGGGGGCTCTACGGGCGTGAGGACATCGTCCGCCTCCAGGAGGACTTCGGTGGAGTCTGGGAGTCGGTGCGCTACGAGGCGGGCGAGCTGATCGAGTCGGCGGACCAGATCGTCACCCCGATCACGACCTACAACCTGGGCCGAGATGGGATCGAGGTCCAGACCAGAACCGCCTGGATCTGGCGGTTCAGCGACGGGCTGATCGCGCGAGTCACCTTCTTCCAGGACCGCGAGGCAGCTCTCGCAGCCGCCGGCCTCTCGCGATTAGCGACTCGTACGTCTGCGAATGCCCCGTCCGCCTTGTTGTCGAGTGGCCGCTATGTTACGATATATCGCGTTAGCTCATGATTGATCGAAAGGACCAACACAGATGCACAGACAGAGAAGCCGTCACGGATATGGGCGGCACGAGATGAGGGGCGGCCGCGGACACGGCCGAGGGCGCCATCGCGTCCGCCGCGGCGACGTCCGCAGCGCGATCCTCGCCCTGCTGGACGACCGGCCGATGCACGGCTACGAGATGATCCAGGAGCTCGAGGAGCGTACGGGCGGACGCTGGACCCCCAGCGCCGGCTCGATCTACCCGACCCTCCAGCTGCTCGAGGACGAGGGTCTCGTCACTCCCGAAGAGGTCGAGGGCCGCAAGGTCTATTCGCTGACCGAGGCCGGCAAGGAGGCCGCTCCGGATCGCACCGAGGGCGGTCTGCCCTGGGAGCAGGGCGACGAGGACTCGCCTCGCTTCGAGGCGCGCAAGGAGATGTTCAAGCTGATGGGCGCCGCCAAGCAGGTCGCCCGCGCCGATGACGAAGAGCAGCTCACCAAGGCGGCCGAGATCCTCAGGGACGCCCGCAGGAAGCTGTACGGGCTGCTGGCCGAGGAGTAGCTAGTCGCCCCGAGGGCGGTCGGGATCGATCCCGGCCGCCTTCATCCCGGCCCGCTGATCGAGATAGAACGCGGCTCGCCGGATCTCCCCGTCCTCCAGCTGGAAGACGGCGGTGCTCGGGTTTTCGACCACGACGTCGTTGTGTCGTGTCGTCCCGATCTGCCTGACGAGGAAGACGACCTGGTCGTCCATGCGGATCGTCTCGTCGAACTCGATCCGAAAGCCTTCGTAGGGATACATCCAATCGGTCCACGCCTCCCTGAACCCCTCAACCCCCGCGTAGACCTGCGTCGCCGGCTCGCTCACCATCAGGGTGACGAAGTCCGGATGAGCGTTGTGGCGGAGCAGGCTGCCGATCGATTCGACCAGCTCCTCGCCACTGAGAGATCTTCCGGGGGCGAAGGGCCCGTCTTCGGTGATCAGCGCGGCCAACTCCGATGTCGTGAGCCGACCTTCCATCCGCGCCGAGCCTAGCGCCCCCTGACTATCCTCTGCGAGAGCAGGGAGGGGCTTCAACAAACCGACTTCAGAGGAGCCATGGCCGTAGCTACCGAGCAAGAGCAGACCACCTTCCAGGAGATGACCGACGAGCAGAAGGCCATCGTCGAGATGGTGCGGAACTTCGTGGACAAGGAGATCATTCCTGTCGCCGAGGAGTACGACCACGAGGACAAGTTCCCGGAGCCGATCGTCGAGCAGATGAAGGAGCTCGGCCTGTTCGGCGTGACCATCCCCGAGGAGTACGGCGGGATGGGCCTCGATCTGACCACCTACGCGATGATCGTCGAGGAGCTCTCGCGCGGCTGGATCTCGATCTCCGGAGTCGTCAACACCCACTTCATCGGCTCGTACCTGCTGATGAAGTTCGGCACCGACGAGCAGAAGCAGCACTTCCTGCCGAAGATGGCGACGGGCGAGATTCGCGCCGCCTTCTCCCTCTCGGAGCCCGAGGTCGGTTCCGACGTCCAGGGGATCAAGTCGACCGCCACGAAGGGCGAGGACGGCAAGTGGGAGCTGAACGGCCAGAAGATGTGGGTGACGAACGGGCTCGGCTCCGGCGTGGTCTTCGTGCTGATGAAGAACGACCCGAAGGCCGACCCCCCCTACAAGGGGATGACCTGCTTCATCACCGAGAAGGAGCCCTGGGCGGAGAAGAACGAAGGTGAGTTCGCCGGGCTCGAGATCCCGCCGAAGATCAAGAAGATGGGCTACAAGGGTGTCGAGTCCACCGAGCTCGTCTACAACGGCTACAAGGTCCCGCCCGAGCGCATCCTGGGCGGCGAGGAGGATGGTCTCGGCAAGGGATTCGTGCAGATGATGGACGCGCTCGAGGTGGGCCGGGTCAACGTCGCTGCACGCGGCGTCGGGATCGCTCAGCGCGCCCTGGAGCTGGCGCTCCGCTACAGCCAGGAACGGAAGACGTTCGGCAAGCCGATCGCGCAGCACCAGGCAATCCAGTTCAAGCTCGCCGACATGGCCACCAAGGTCGAGGCCGCGCGCCTGATGACGCGCAAGGCCGCGCGGATGAAGGACGCCGGCGAGCGCTCTGATCTCGAGGCCGGGATGGCGAAGCTCCTCGCCTCGGAGACGGGCAAGGAGGTCGTCGAGGAGTCATTCCGCATCCACGGCGGCTACGGCTACTCGAAGGAGTACGAGATCGAGCGGCTCTACCGTGACGCCCCTCTGCTGCTGATCGGGGAGGGGACCTCCGAGATCCAGCGCATGGTGATCGGCAAGAAGCTGCTGGAGCGGAACAAGATTTGAGCCCGGTCGCCCTGGTCAGCGGGGCGAATCGCGGGATCGGCGCGGAGATCGCGCGCGAGCTCGCCCGCGATCACGGCTTCCATGTCTACGCGGGCGCACGCGACCCCAGCCAGCTGGAGCCGGCAGACGGAATCGACCCGATCCAGCTCGACGTCACCGATCAGGCGAGCGTCGATGCGGCTCGGGAGCGGGTCGAGGCCGACGCGGGTCAGCTCGATTCGCTGGTCAACAACGCCGGCGTCTACGGCGATCCGGTGGGTGCGGCCGCCTACGACCTCGAAGGCGCCCACGAGGTGCTCGAGGTCAACACGTTCGGGCCGTGGCGGCTGATCGAGGCGTTCCTGCCGCTGATGCGATCGAGCGCACACCCGCGCATCGTCAACGTCTCGAGCGGCGCCGGCCAGCTCTCGGACATGAACGGGGGCCGCGCCGCGTACCGGGTCTCCAAGGCGGGCCTCAACGCGCTCACCCGGACCCTCGCCTGGGATGAGGGCTGGGTGAAGGTCAACACGATGTGCCCCGGCTGGGTGCGCACCGACATGGGTGGGCCCTCGGCGTCCAGATCGGTCGAGGAGGGCGCTGACACCGCGGTCTGGTTGGCGACCCTGCCCGACGATGGGCCGACGGGTGGCTTCTTCCGCAATCGCAAGCCAATACCGTGGTGAGATGGCGTCGACCCAGGACCTGATCAAGACGGCGATCGAGCGCTTCCAGGAGGAGGTGCCCGCCCTCGCCCAGCTGAAGCTGGTCTTCGAGCTGGAGCTGCGCGGGAGGGGCGACGTCCAGATGTTCCGCGTGGAGGTGCCCGGTCCGAAGATCAGCAAGGCCGCCTCGACGGAGGACGCCCGGGTGACGGTCGCGATTCCTCGCTCGGACTTCAACACCCTCGCCACCGAGGGCCACGTCCGCGATTACATAGAGGCGGTGGAAAACGGCCACATCCGGGCGAGCGGCGACAGCAACATCCAGAAGCTGATCGCACAGGTCGTCCAGCGCCACGAACAGCGGGTCCGCACCAAGAAGGTCCACTGAGTAGGTGAGCAGGGGGGTCGACCCGGAGGGGCTGGCGCGACGACGCGCCGGGACGCAGCTTCTTCACCGGCCGCCCTCCGCCGGGGACCCGGCGGCGATCGCGCGTGCGATCGGCGGAGCGCAGGCACAGGACGTCTACGCCGGGCCGCAGCAGTTCCGCTCGCGAAGCCGCAAGCTGACCGCGGCCGACATCGAGTGCGCTCGAACCGGGGATCGGTCGCTGCTGCGCACCTGGGTGATGCGCATGACCATCCACCTGATCCCGGCCGACGACGCCGGCTGGTGGCTGCCGCTCTTCGAGCCGGGAATCGAGCGCTGGTCGCGCCGGCGACTCGAGCAGCTCGGCCTCCCCGCCTCCAAGCAGGACAAGGCGCTTCGCGTGATCGCGGACGCCCTGGCCGACGACGGCCCTATGACCAGGTCGGAGGCACGGAAGCGCACGGCGGCCGCCGGCATCGACCTGAACCAGCAGACCGGGATGCACATCGCCCTGACTTCCGTCGTCTCCGGCATCGCCTGTCTCGGTCCCGATCGGGCTGGTCAGACATGCCTCGTGCGGCGGGAGGACTGGCTGGGCAAGCAGCGCAGCTTCGATCGCGAGCGGGCGCTCGCCGAACTGGCGCGGGTCTACATTCGAGCCTT
>Ga0081540_1001810_pt1 | contig 17939 bp, 19 predicted proteins | sample TabmetS2T1R1_FD_71024 | JGI IMG/M metagenome (GOLD analysis project Ga0081540, IMG submission 71024) | Tabebuia heterophylla rhizosphere microbial communities from the University of Puerto Rico - S2T1R1 | ecosystem: Host-associated > Plants > Roots > Rhizosphere ... | reverse complement strand
GGAACATCTTGAGCAGCTACGGGCTCTCGCCAACGACAAAGGCATGAAGCTCGAGGCGCAGGGGCTTCGGAAAGGCCGCCGTCTTGTGGCTGCAAAGGAAGAGGACATCTATGACGCGCTGGGCCTTCCCTTTATCGAACCAGAACTGCGCGAGGGGCGTGGCGAAATCGAGCGGGCGCTGAAGAGAAGTGTGCCGAAACTGGTGAGTGACCGCGATTTACACGGAATACTGCACTGTCACACCGACGCCTCCGACGGAACTGAGACACTCGAGACGATGGCGAACGCTACCCGCAAGCGCGGCTTCCAATACTTCGGGGTGGCTGACCATTCCCAGTCGGCGCACTACGCCGGCGGCCTCTCTGTCGAAGAGATCGACGAGCAGCACCGCGAAGCCGACAGGCTCAATAAGAAGTTCGGGAGGGAATTCCGAATTTTAAAGGGCATCGAGTCGGACATCCTTGTCGATGGTTCGCTTGACTATACGGACGATGTTCTGAGCAGGTTCGACTACGTGGTTGCCAGCATCCACGGCCGTTACAAGTTGGATGGGAAGGCCCAGACTGATCGCCTCCTCAGGGCAGTGGCCAACCCGCACACTGCTATTCTCGGGCACATGACGGGTCGCCAGCTCCTGCGCCGGCCCGGCTATGATATTGACCTAGAGAAGGTTCTGCGCGCCTGCGCCAGATACGGCGTGGCCGTCGAGATCAATGCGCATCCTTGGCGCCTCGACCTGGACTGGCGCTGGCATCAATTTGCGCTCGACTGTGGTTGCATGTTGAGCATCAATCCAGATGCTCACTCGATTGGAGAGCTCGATCACATGCACTGGGGCGTTGAAATGGCACGCAAGGGAGGCGTGCCTGCGGACCGAGTATTGAACGCGATGCCGCTTCTTGAAATTTCGCGATACCTTCAGCGGAAGCGGCGATCCCATGCCCGAGCAGCTTAGAGTACCGGTGCACGATCTCGCGCGTGAGGGGAAAGTGTTTGCTGTCGCCGCAAGTCCGAAACACCGATTCAGCAAACCGGCGCGGCGCGAGATTCAGTTGGTGAAAGGCTATGGCGTCGAAGGCGACGCTCACGCAGGCTCATTCGTTCGTCACAGGTATCTAGCCCGTAGGCAGCCAAACCTTCCCAATCTGCGGCAGGTCCACCTGATCCCATGCGAGCTCTTTGAAGCCCTTCAAACAAATGGACACGACGTCGAGCCAGGGGCACTGGGCGAGAATATCACTACTGCTGGTCTGGACCTTGAGCGGATGCCGCTTCGCACGCGAATCCAATTAGGAGCGGCCGCAATGGTCGAACTGACCGGCCTGCGCACGCCCTGCATGCTCATCGACCGCTTTCAACGAGGCTTAAAGCAGCTCCTCATTTCATCGCAGGAAATCGGCCCTCCTTTCCATTGCGGTGTGATGGCGGTGGTGACGGCTGGGGGGCGCGTCACCCCTGGCGATCCCGTCCTCGTATTGTTGCCAGAAGGCACGCCGTCAGCGCTTCCCCATTTATAGAGGAAGCAGCACATTCGGACGATAATCGCGCTCAGCTTGGCTAGAGGTGGGCGTCGAATCCCGACAACGTTTTCGGTCAGGCTATTACTTTCCAGCCGCGCGCTGGGATGTATGGATGATGTCCGGACCCGCAATTCCGATTGCCGGCGATCTGCTCCGGTACACCATCGCCCCAATCATTTCTTGGATAATGCTACCCCGTCTCTTCCGCAAGCTGTTCGCGCCCGTCCCGTGCCTGAGGTCTTCAAACACGAATTTCCGACTTCGCTTATCCCGCGACCAAAACAGTTGAGAGCTGCTGCCGAAGAAAACGCTTTCCTTATTCCCGTTACGGCTGGGTTTAGTCGCAATATGCGAGCATTGGGTGTCCTGTTCACATCTTTCATGGGAAGCACGACCAGGTAATCGAAGCGGACCAGTCACGACGACTACACGAAGTGCTCAAGGGGATCCGGCTCAGGGGCATCGCGGGAGGGACCCAAGGGCAACGTTTCGCCGGTATGCCGAAGGCATAGTTTGTCCCCGTAAGATAGAATCTGGAACTGTTGCCAATCGGCTTGTCAAGCGCCGTTGAAGACCTCGTTATGATCACCTGGAGCTGTTGGACTTTTTCCACCACTTGGCTATCTCGCGACACTGCTCGTCCCAAACCGCGGTGGGAAGATCCGGGATCGCTATGCGGACGCTAAAGTCGCCGGCGCGGACGTCGTGAAACCATTCCGTCGCGGCAAAGTCGAAGCCGAAACTCCCGGCGTGGCGGATCGGAAAACCGGCTTGGCTCAGATCCGAACTCAACTTTGAGGCCACTTTCTTCGCCGTTTCTTCGTCCAGCGGTTGCCTGCACCTCAGGGTGACATATAGTCCGTGCGCAAAGTTGAGCTCGGCGGTCAAATCGCCGAGAGCCTCCCGAAAAGACCGTGCAGCACGACGACCGTTGCGAAGGATCGCAGCCATTCTTCTAGCGGTCAGCGACCGGTAATCAGGACTGCCGACATAGGGCGGGAAGTGCGCCGGCAGCGCAGCACCCCCGAGAAGCCTGACGGCATTCCGCATCTCATCCGGCAGCTTTCCCAGGTCCGAAAGGCTCCAAGGGTCGACTTCTTTGGGATGAATGAACGTCGTGGACCCCAACCTTCCGTACTCGGCCCCGAGCGAGTCCAGCTTGGTATGGCTTCGGACCATCGCGACGGGAACACCGTCTTTGCGTGCCCTTAGTAGGGCTCGCCGGATCCTCCCAGATCCGCCGGAGAAGCATGTGGTGTCGAAAATACATACGTCGAACTGCGTCCAAGAGGATCGCAGACAGACTTCGAAATCCTTCGCCAGCGCGCAGGAATCCAGAAGAAGGATGCGCGGCGATCGCGAGCGACAGACTGTCTCGCCTGCCGCTGTGATTCTCAAGTGGGAGGCGTATCCTTCAACGAACTCCAAAGTTTCGCCGTATGTGCCGGGCAGCACCGTGATGTCCGCACGGTTGAATACGTGCGAGAACGCCAACATCAGCGCGGAAATGGAGGCCATGCCCGAAGAGGTGTAGATGGTTTCGGATCTAAACGCTTCGTCGACGTCGTAGAACGAAGGGCCTGTCACGTCGAGATCGGCACGCTGGTAATCGTATTGAAATCTGAACGGCCCATCGGCGCCGCCCCTCCGATGCGACCATGCGGTCTCGGTCGTGGTCCACCCACTCAGATCGTGCTGAGCTCTAAGCGCCGCCGTGAGCTTGAACTTCAGTTCGATCACCTCATCGATCGATCGCGGAGCAGCCAGCGCGAGAGATTTCTCCAAGCAATCGTCGAGCAGCCTGAGCTCCTCGGATTTCCGTCGCAGATAGGCTTTCACGCTCTCCATGATGCTCGAACGTTCGGCCTCGCCTTTGGCTCCTATTCGCCAACCCAAAAACGCCTGAGCACGCCACCGGGACGATTGCTGACACAGCGAGACCACTCGGTCCGGTAGGCCGGGGTTTGCGACGCTGTTCGTCGATAGTCCCGAACATGATGTTGCCGAGCACCCTTGATCCCACGCGATACGTACGCCGGCCGATTTAGGCCCTTCCAGCTATAAACGTTACGAGCTTTGGCCCGGCCTTCTGTTTCACCTGCTCCATCGTGCATTGCGTGGGCTTCTTGTCGGGCCGCCACCTCAAGATGGACGTCCCGTGCCGAAACCTACCTCCCGTGAAGTGGTCGTACGACACCTCGACCACATACTTCGGTCTGACCGAAACCCATTCTGAAGATCGCTTCGTTGACCATCGACTCGGGCCGCCCGGCGCACTGCCGGTGAAGCTTCGCTCTTGCCGCACGGCTTCGAGCTTATCGGTAAGTGTGGTCTTTTCCTTGGTCTTGAGGCCGGACGAGAATCCCACATGATGCAACAGGCCGTCGTCATCGTAGAGACCGAGGAGCACCGAGCCCACGACCTGCCTGCCCGCAACACGATTCTCTCCGTAGCGGAAGCCTCCAATGACGCAGTCTGCGCTGCGGTACTTTTTTATCTTCTGCATGCCGACCCGCGTGCCCGCCTGATAGGGAAGGTCTAGACGCTTCGCGATTACGCCGTCGCTGCCGCCGCCGGCCGACGCCAGCCAGCTATACGCATCCTTCGGTTTGCGGCTGGCAGGTGAAAGGCGAAACAGCGAAGCCTTCGGAAACCGGCGCTTCGCGAAGTCTTCAAGGAGGGGGCGCCGCTCTGATAACGGCTTGGCTGCGACTTCCTTTTTCCCTTCCTTCAACAGATCGAAGGCCAGATATAACGCAGGCGTTTGCACTGCCAATTTCCTGACACGGCTTGCGGCAGGATGTATACGCTGCAGAAGGTCGTCAAACGAGAACTGGCTTTCGACCGGCACGACGATTTCACCGTCCAACACGAATCTGTTCTCACGTAAGGAAAGCGCGGCAGAAACGATCTCCGGAAAGTATCGGCTCAGGTCCTGGCCGCTCTTGGAGAGCAGTGCGACCTCCTCGCCATCTCGCGCGAGGATGCAGCGGAAGCCGTCCCACTTGGGCTCGTACTGCCACCCCGGGCCATCGGGAATCTCCTCGACCGAACGCGCCTCCATGGCCGCGAGCGAGGCGGAGGTTTTTTTCATGCCGCCTTGCGCTTCCGACCGCGAGCCTTGGATCGTTTCGTGACCCTTGTCGCCTTCGCCGGTTTCCTGCGGCCAAGGCTCTGCTTCAAGGCGTCCATGAGATCTATGACGTTGCTTTCCTCATCCTTGGCTTCCGGAACTTCGATTGTTTTGCCCGCCGCCTTTCGCTTCACGAGCGCCTTCAGCGCGGTCTCATACTTGTCCTTGAACTTGTCCGGCGTGAATTTCGAAGTCTTGGTGTCGAGAAGGTGCGCCGCCAGATCCACCATGTCCTTCGAAATTCTGGGACTTGGAATGTCGTCGAAATAGTCGTCTTCGTCCCTAAGTTCGTACGGGTAACGGAGCGTGGTGCCCAGCAGACCCTTGCCGAGAGGCTTCAGCGCGATAACGTGCTCCCTGTTTGAGAGCACCACCCTCGCGAGGGCCACCTTTTCCTTCCGTTTCATGGCGTCGCGGATCACCACGAAGGCATCGGCGCCCGCCTTGCCGTTGGGGACGATGTAGTACGGCTTGTCCAGATATCTCTCGTCGAGGTCTTCCGCCGGCACGAAGTCGTCGATCTCGATCGTATGCGTGCTCTCGAGCTTGACGGCATCCAGTTCATTCTCCTCGATCTGGACGTAGCGCCCCTTCGACAGCTCGTAACCCCGGCCCTTGTGGTCCTTGTCCACGACGCGGCCGGTCTGCTCGTCGACCATCTGCTGCTTCAGGCGATGCCCGGTCCTGATGTTGATCTGGTGGAAGTGCGTCTTCTTAGTTTGGGCGGAGGCGGGATAGAGCGCGATCGGACAGGTGACCAACGAAAGCTTCAACGACCCCTTCCAATAGGCACGCCGCGCCATTCTGACCTCCATGAGAGGAACTTTAACGGAGCCGGAAACTTTCAGTTCCATTGGGTTGCGAGGTGTCGGATGGTCAAGAAACTGCTCGCTAAATACCGTGCCAAACGGGATTTTTCGAAGACGACAGAACCTAGCGGCAGCGCCAAAATCAAGGAGGCGAAGGGTCTCCGATTCGTCATTCAGAAGCATGCGGCGTCGCACCTGCACTACGACCTGCGGCTGGAGCTCGACGGGGTCTTCAAGTCCTGGGCCGTGACGAAAGGCCCTTCTCTCGACCCCCACGACAAGCGGCTTGCGGTGGAGGTCGAAGACCATCCTCTGGACTACGGCGACTTCGAGGGCACCATTCCCAAAGGCCAGTACGGCGGCGGTACTGTGATGGTGTGGGATCGCGGCTTCTGGAATTGCGATGATCCGGGAAAGGCCTACCGGAAGGGCAAGCTGGATTTCACTCTGGAGGGCGAGAAGCTCCGGGGTGGCTGGATCCTCACCAGGATGCGCAGTCGGGAGGGCGAGAAGCGCACCAATTGGCTTATGATCAAGCATCGGGATGCGTTCGCGCGCGAGGGAAAGAAGAACACGATCCTGGACGAGGACGCCTCCGTGGCGTCCGGCCGCTCGATGGACGACATCGCGGCTGGCAAAGGCCGGGGACCGAAAGCCTTCATCACCGGAAGCAGATCGCGGGCATCGGCGAAGGCCGAATGGACGTCCCATCGTGCCGCGTCGAACGCCTCGACAACGAAAAAGCGGTCGCGGCCGCTTGCGGCCCGGTCAAAGCGGCAATCGACCAAAAAGGCCACCAAGAAGAAGCGTGCCTCTTCCGAGGGAGGCATTCCGGCCTTCGTGGCGCCGCAACTGTGCGCGTCGGTGGAGCGTCCTCCCGCGGGCGGCGATTGGGTCCATGAGATCAAATTCGACGGCTATCGCATCCAGATGCGCGTCGAGAACGGAGCAGTTACTTTGAAGACCCGAAAGGGTCTCGATTGGACCGCTAAGTTCGGCTCCGCCATTTCGACGGCCGCAAGCGAGCTACCGGATTGCCTGATCGACGGAGAGATCGTCGCTCTCGATCATCGCGGCTCTCCGGATTTCGCCGGGCTGCAGGCAGCCCTGTCCGAGGGCAAGACCGATGACCTGATCTTCTTTGCCTTCGATCTTCTCTTCCTCGAAGGCAAGGACTTGCGAGCCAAGACCCTCTCAGAGCGAAAGCGCGCTCTCAAGCGGCTTATCGAGGATGCGTACGGCAAGGATCAGGCCCAGATCCGGTACGTCGAGCATTTCGAGAGCGGCGGGGATGCCGTCCTCAAGGCCGCGTGCCGGATGTCCTTGGAAGGCATCGTCTCGAAACAGGCGAACGCGCGGTATGCTTCCGGACGCAGCGACAGTTGGACCAAAGCCAAATGCCGCGCCGGACATGAGGTTGTCATCGGGGCCTGGAACAGCAATGGAAGCCAGTTCAAGTCTCTGATGGCCGGCGTGTACCGAGGCGACCACCTCGTCTATGTCGGCAATATCGGAACGGGCTTCGGAGCCGAGAAAATTTCGCGCCTGATCCCCGCACTCAAGGCAGCCGCCTCCGAAAAAAATCCCTTCGGAGGCAAAGACGCGCCTCGCAAGAAGGCCGGCGTCCATTGGCTCAAGCCGAAGCTCGTGGCGGAGATCGAGTTTGCGGGCTTCACCGGCGACGGCATGATCCGCCAGGCGGCGTTCAAAGGACTGCGTCAGGACAAGCCCGCGAGGGAGGTCGAAGCCGAGCCGCCGGCGCCATCGGACACCACAAGAATCGTCGAACCCCTCCCCGCACGCGATCGTACGCGCGACACTGCGTCCGGCGATAGCGTCGTGATGGGGGTAGTTCTGAGCCGTCCTGCCAAGGTCCTGTGGCCCAACGACGGCGACGGCGCCGTTACCAAGGTCGACCTAGCGCGATATTTCGAGGACGTCGGCACGTGGATGATGGGGCACCTCAAGGGTCGCCCCTGCTCGATCATCAGAGCGCCCGACGGCATCGGCGGACAACGCTTCTTCCAGCGGCATTCGATGAAGGGCGGCTCGAACCTTCTCGAAGAGGTTTCCGTGTCCGGCGACCGCAAGCCATATGTTCAGATTGATCGGATCGAAGGGCTCGCCGCCGTGGCGCAGAGCGCAGGCGTCGAACTGCACCCTTGGAACAACCAACCCGGGGACCCGGCCCTCCCCGGTCGCCTCGTATTCGATCTCGATCCCGCGCCGGACGTCAACTTCGACGACGTCATCGACGCCGCGAAGGAAATGCGCGACCGCCTATTTGACCTCGGCCTCCTCTCCTTCTGCAAGACTACGGGCGGAAAGGGCCTGCATGTCGTGACTCCGCTCGCGCGACCGAAAGGGCAAAGGTTTACCTGGGCCCAAGCGAAACAGTTCGCCCGAGACGTCTGCAGCCAAATGGCCGTCGATAGTCCGGACCGCTATCTCATCAACATGAGCAAGGCCAAGCGGACGGGCAAGATATTCCTCGACTACCTTCGGAACGACCAGTTCTCGACGGCCGTGGCACCACTCTCGCCCCGCGCCCGTCCGGGCGCACCGGTATCCATGCCTGTTACATGGCCGCAGGTGAAGCGCGGTCTGAACCCAGGGGCATATACGATCCGATCCGCGCCCCAAATTCTAAAGAAGTCGAACGCCTGGGCCGACTACTGCGAGGCCGAGCGGCCTCCACTGGAAGCAATCGCGCGGCTCAAGAAGCCCGGCAGCGCACGAAGAGCGGCCTGATCGGGCTCGATCGCGAAGACCTTAGCTCCGAGCCCGCGCTGCCTCGAATTGCGGAATCAGGACGCGAGAGCCAACCACTTTCCTACTCTGCCCCGGAACGCTACAGCCCGCCTGGCACGCACGCCCCGCGTTCAGAACGATCGGTTCGGACTCGCCATCGAGAGGCGTACCGGCCCGAGGCGAAGATTCGAACGGTCGCAAACCATCTACGGCGAGCGCCTGGTACTGGCAAATGCCGAAGCACGAATCCCTTGGCGTCTTAGCAGCCCTTGCAGATGCTTTTCAGTTTCTGATCGACCTTTCGATCTTCCGCACGCATCTCGGCGTCGCCGGGCTGCTCCGGCCCGCCTCGCGTGGTAGTGCCATCGATGCGGCCGCTGCGGGTGCCGCCTGCCCGATTGCCCGCGAGCCCTGTCGTAGTTGAGCCTGTCGGCGATCCTGAAGAAACCGCCGTGCCGGATGAGTTTGTCCCCGGCGCTTGCAAGCGCGGTCCGGACTTACCTTCCGTCCCTATGCCCGTCAGATTTGCCGGCGCCTGGTATCCCGGCGCATCCGGCGGCCTCGCCGACGTCCCGGTTGGATCAGTTGGAGTGGTATTGATACCCGTCGTCGATTGTCCTCCCGCCGCCCCTGCTGCGCCCGTACCCAAGCTGCCTGTCGCGGGCGACCCTACCGCGCTAGACCCGACGCTCCCGCTACCAGCGGCACCGCCCGCCGATCCGCCGGCACCGCCCGCGCTGCTTCCACCACTTCCGCCGCCGCTCCCTCCGCCTCCGCCGCCTCCCCCTTGCGCCAAGACCATTGAAGGCGCGAGTAACAGCAGCGTGGCTGCGATCTTCAGACATGAGGGTGCACGCATTTTCTGATCTCCTTTGATCAGCAACGAGGCCCCCCGTCCGCGGTTCCTAAACCGGCAACGCGGGACGCCCCTAACCCTGTCGGCATAGGACCCTCCCCTGCTGGCGCGGGTTAGCGCTTATGAAGCAGGATCCTCATGAACTATCACGATCACGAGAACTCATTGGCGCGGAAGCGCGCAAATCTTTTTGCCACGGCCAGCTCTACTGATGAGTTTCGAACTTTCTATCCGTTGCAAGATCGGTCTGCACGGCCTCGACCCGCGCACCGGTTTCGCGCAGCGCGGCCGCGGCCCGTTCGATTTCCGGCTCATCGGCGACGATCAGCAGATCGAACGGCTTCAGCACAGCATCGGGCCAGCTCCAGTCCGATCCCAGTCGAAGTTCCTGTCACGTCGGCAAGCTGTCCACTGGCGTTCATGTCCGAACGACTCCTTTGGTCCGATCTTGGAGTCACAAAGGACAACCGGCACTCGTTGCTCCCACCGTGCCAGCTACACTTAGGAACCGCCGAAAGCCTCGTCGTTTGTAATGGTCAACAGACGGGAGATTTTGATGAAAGCGCTGACCTGGCACGGCAAGAACGATATCCGCTGCGAAACCGTGCCGGACCCGAAGATCGAGGACGAGCGCGACGCGATCATCAAGGTCACGGCCTGCGCCATATGCGGGTCCGACCTGCACATCTTCGACGGCGTCATTCCTTCCATGGAAAAGGGCGACGTGCTCGGTCATGAGACGATGGGCGAAGTGGTCGAGGTCGGATCAGCCAACCGGGCGCTGAAGATTGGGGATCGCGTCGTCGTGCCCTTCACCATCTCCTGCGGCGAATGCTTCTTCTGCAAGCGCGGCTTCTTCTCTGGATGCGAGCGCTCCAATCCCAACGCGAAAAAAGCCGAAGAGCTGTGGGGACATTCGCCTGCGGGATTGTTCGGCTACTCGCATCTGCTCGGGGGCTTTGCGGGCGGACAGGCCGAATATCTCCGCGTGCCCTATGCGGACGTCGGGCCGATCAAAGTTCCGGACGGACTCAGCGACGAGCAGGTCCTGTTTCTGTCCGACATCTTTCCGACCGGCTACATGGCGGCGGATTTCTGCGACCTCAAGGGCGGCGAGACGGTGGCGATATGGGGCTGCGGCCCCGTCGGGCAACTCGCCATCCGGAGTGCCCTTCTCCTCGGAGCCGAGCGCGTCATTGCCATCGATACCGTACCCGAGCGGTTGCGACTGGCCGAGGCAGCTGGCGCCGTCACGCTCGATTTCAGGAAGGAAGACGTCTACGACCGTATTCAGGAGCTGACGCAGGGACGTGGCGCCGATGCCTGTATCGACGCGGTCGGAACCGAGCCAGATACCGGTTCCGGCTTCGATGCCGTGGTTGACCGGGTCAAGGTCGCGACCTTCCTCGGTACTGACCGTCCCCACGTATTGCGCCAGGCCATTCACTGCTGCCGGAACTTTGGCACGGTTTCCATCGTTGGCGTCTATGGCGGCTTTCTCGACAAGATCCCGATGGGCTCGGCCATCAATCGGGGACTGACTTTCCGGATGGCGCAAACCCCGGTTCAGCATTACTTGCCGAAGCTGATGGAGATGATCCAAAGCGGCAAGATCGATCCCTCCGTGGTCATCACGCATCGGGCACCACTTGAGGACGGCCCTGACCTCTATAAGACCTTCCGCGCCAAAGAGGACGGCTGCATCAAGGTCGTCCTGAAGCCGAATTGAAGTGGCTGGCCGCATCCTGATCGGTACATCCGGCTGGCACTACGACTCGTGGCGCGGGCCTTTCTTCCCCAAGGGCCTGCCCATCAAGGAGCAGCTGCGCTATTACGCCAGTCAGTTCGCAACGACCGAACTCAACGGCGTATTCTATCGCACCCCGTCACACGAGGCCGTGCGCAGCTGGAAGGACCAGACCGGAAGGGACTTTGTCTTTGCCTGGAAGGCGTCGCGCTTCATCACGCATTGGAAACGCCTCTCGGAACACTCGGTCAATAGTTTGGAATTGCTGGAGGAGCGCCTGTCGCTGCTCGACGGCAAGGCGGGCCCGGTGCTGTTCCAGCTACCGCCGAACTTCTCAGCCGATCCGGAGCGGCTCGCCGGCTTCTTCAAGCTGCTGCCGAAGCGGCGGCGCTACTCGTTCGAGTTCCGTCATCCTAGCTGGTACTCGCCCGAAATTCTCCGGATGCTTTCCAGACGCAATGTTTCGCTCTGTATCTCGGATCATCACGATGCACCGGCGCCATGGAAACGAACCGCTGACTTCGTCTACGTGCGCGGCCACGGTCCCAGCGGCCGGTATCGCGGCCACTACAGTCGGTCAACCCTCCTCAACTGGGCCCGGCGCATCCGGTCCTGGAAGCGGCAAGGTTGCGACGTTTACGTCTATTTGGACAACGACCAGAAGAGCGCAGCACCAGCCGATGCCGCGAAACTCCGGGAGCTGCTCGAATAAGCAATGACCGCCTGTCACGGGGTTCCAGTCCAACGTCGCAAGTCGCCACAGCTTGCTTGGCGCTGCAATGAGTTCGTCGACCTGCACATCGTCACAGGAACCTCGCGTGTGGCACGCGATTAACGCGGAGGGGCGGCTGCCCTGAGGAATTCAATTGGAGGTTGGAAATGGGATTGTTTTCAAAGGACATGCAGACCATGGAAGACCTTTTCTTGCATGGTTTGCACGACATCTATTACGCCGAGCAGGAGATCACCAAGGCACTGCCGAAAATGATCGAACAGGCGACCAATCGCGACCTGGCACAGGGCCTGAAAAGCCATCTTGAGGAAACGAATAAGCAGATCGAGCGTCTCGACCAGGTCTTCAAGAAGCTCGGCAAGACGCCGCAATCGACGGACTGCCCCGCCATTGACGGCCTGATCAAAGAAGCCGACCACACCGCCGGCGAGATCGAAGACAAATCGGTGCTCGACGCCGCGATCGTCGCCAATGCGCAAGCCGTCGAGCACTACGAGATCGCCCGCTACGGCACCCTGATCGCGTGGGCCGAAGAGCTCGGCCACGACGACATCGTCCGCTACCTCAACACCAATCTCAACGAGGAGAAGGCGGCCAATACCAAGCTCAACACGGTAGCGCTGCGCAAGGGCGTGAACCGCAAGGCCGCAAGCTGATGGAGAACTTCATGCGACGTACCATGATTGCAGCGGTCTGCCTTCTGATCGCCGCGCCCGCGCTGGGGCAATCGGTCGGCGAAAAGACAGGCGTCAATTCCGTGCTCGGCGTCAGCCCATCGACGGCAGACTTCGTCAAGCAAGTTGCGATTTCAGACATGTTCGAGATCGAGTCGAACAAGCTTGCCCAGCAGAAGGGTAATGCGGCGGAAAAGACCTTTGCCTCGCAAATGGTGACGGACCACACCAAAACCAGCACCGAGCTGAAGGGACTGGTCTCCGGCGGCAAGGTGAAGGCCGAGCTGCCCATGGCAATCGACAGCGCGCACCAGAGCAAGCTCGACAAGCTGAAGGCCGCCAATGGGCGGGACTTCAGCACCGAATTCGATTCGATGCAGGTCAGCGCGCACAAGGATGCCGTCGACCTGTTCGAGCGCTATGCCAAGGGTGGCGACAATGCCGACCTGAAGGATTGGGCCGGCAAGACCCTCCCTGCCCTGCAACACCATCTGAAGATGGCTCAGGATCTGGATAAGGAGCGGCCTGCGGCAACGACCGGCGAACGCAGATAGCGTCTCCGAGCGCGAGGCTGACACTTCTGTGGCGGCGCAGTGTCGTCAATATAAAAGGAACAAGAGGATCCGCGCGCAATTCCCTCCGTATGGTTTCACACGCTCGCCGCTCGCAGACTTCCCCACCCCGCCGTGTCGCGGATCGGCCGCGGACCCGGCGACGCTCGCTATCTCCTCAAGCGCCCCGGCGCGAGGCGCGGGCCGCGCGTCGCAAGTTCTTACGTGCATTCCCTGGCGGATTCAGCGATGAGACTTACGTCGATTGGGAACGGGATTACAAATGGCAGGCGCATTTGCGCTGGCGGGAACAACTGAGCGGACATCTTTTCGACGATTGCTAAAAAGCCGACAATTCGCAGAGATCGCAAAAAGAGCAACGAGCATCGAATCCCGGACTAACCTGCTCTTCTCGTTCGAGAAGATGGCGCTGCGCGACGCTGTCCGCACGCCGATCGGTGCCCAAGCCTTTGCAACGGCGCTCTTCGACCTTCTTCACGGTGCCGACCCGCTCGAAGTCCGGTTCGAGAGCTGGATTGCCGCCGTCGAGAAATTGCCGCGGCGCCAGACGCGCGTTCTCACGTGGCCACTTGTGACCGTGTTCGGCTTTATCGCTCAGCCAAAGGCGCATTTCTTCTTCAAACCAACCGTTACACGAGAAGCGGCGCGGCGATATGGCGTTGAATTAAATTATGATTCTCGGCCCTCTTGGCCGCCTTATCGCGATCTACTCGCATTCGCCCGGCGGGTACGGGCGGACATCAGCGATCTCAAGCCGCGCGACATGATCGATTTGCAGTCATTCCTCTGGGTACAAGGGTCAGACGAATACCCGGACTAGCATGCTGCGAAACGGTTCCGTATTGATTACCTGCGAGGTGCGTTGGAGCCGTGATCCACCGCCTGAGGCTCGATCTCGGAGTTCAATCGGCGCCACCACGGGCGTCCTGGGGAGGGTCGTCCTAGTTGTGACTTCCAACGCGCGATCCAATGACCTCGTAGGAATATGCCCCTCGAAGGGAACCGTTTCGCGTCGAGTCGAATGCAACGCCGATAAAGTTTCGCCTTCGGCATACGGGTGCTGACCTACTCGAGCAATTCGGCAGTTACTCGCTGGGCGCCCACAGATTGAAGACAACGCCATACGAGGTGACGAGCGGCCCATGCTGGCGGGCCTGTAGTCTCCTGCAAACTTTTTCTCGCTTTTTCTTTTTGCTCGCGGCACGCATGTTGTCGACTAAGCTTGGATAGCGCCGGCCGGCCTTTTTAGCCGAGCGGTTCGCGCTGGCTTTCTGGGACGGCGACAGCTTTTTCGATTTTTTGCCGGCCTTCTTGCGCCGGTTAGCTTTCTTCCAGGGTGCTTTGCGAGCCATGCGTGTCCTTTGGTTCATCCTCCCAAGCAACGATGTCGTCAGGCCAAGTGATTTGCGATTAAGTCCGGGAGAACAACAGCCACACCGCGCCTAAAGCGACAAGCGCCAGCGCAAGGCTCACGCTAAGCAGCAGAAGCACGCTTGGCCCAGGCTCCGCTTGCCGCGCTTCCGTCGGCGTCTCGACTGTTCGTCCTTTTTCGTCTTCGGCACGTTTTTTCTCCTGCTCCGAACAAGTGGGGCCGGCCCAGATCGTTCCTCGATAGGAACCCCAGGTTGATCCCAGGTGTTGGATCAAAATAGGGTGGAGCAAAGGAGACCAGAATGGGTATGGCAGCCTATGAGATCGTCGGCTCCGAAAACGAATGGCGCATCGAGCACGACGGGAAGGCCGAGAACGTGTATACGACCAAGGAATCCGCATTTGAGGCTGCGGTAGCGGCCGCCTCGCTCGCCCTGCGGCAGGGTCACGAGGTGCGAATTACCGCCCCCGCGAGTGAAACCGCGACGGGAGCCATATAGGCTTTTTGGACAGCCGTTTTACGCGCGCTGCGCGCACTATCAAAGGGATGAGCGAGATGACTGAAGGTATCCTGCGCTTTCAACAACAGATTGGCCGGGCGGCATTGAAGCTATGGCCCGATCTGCCGCGCGACGTGCAGGAACGGCTGTTCGAGGAGGCCGTCGGCGGTGACGAGGCCTTGAGATATCAATTGGCCCTTTATCTGCATGATCATCACCCGCGTACGGCACATCCAGCGAAGCCGACGGCCGTCGCCTAATCAGATCCGATGATGAGGCTCTCAGTACCAGGCTCCGACGGCTTCGATCTGCAGCGTTTTGTTGATGCGCAACAGCCACTCTATCAGTCGGTGCTGTCCGAGCTAGCGCAAGGCCGTAAACGCACGCATTGGATCTGGTTCATCTTTCCTCAGGTGGCTGGCCTCGGCGCGAGTGCCATCGCGCAGCATTACGCAATCAAGTCGCGCGCGGAAGCTGATGCGTATCTCGCCCATCCAATCCTTGGCGTCCGGCTACTTGAATGCGCGGAGACTGTTCTGCAACATTCGTCGCGCTCGGCGCACGAGATATTTGGCTCGCCCGACGACCTCAAATTTCGCTCAAGCCTGACGCTGTTCGATCTGGCAGGAGGTGGCCCAAGTTTTTCAGAAGGGCTGCGACTCTTCTATGGCGGTGAGCGCGACCCGGCGACAGTCTCCATCTTTTCCAACTGGAAAAGCTGATACACGTTGCTATCGACTTTTAACGGCACCCGCCACAAACTCGCTCCATGGCAAACCGTTATAGATCGCTCGTCATCTTCCTCGTTCTGGTAGTTGGCATTGGCTGGCTTATCGGCGCCACGAACCTGCCCGGCCAATGGTATGCAGATCTGAACAAGCCGGCATTCAATCCGCCCAACTGGATCTTCGCGCCGGTCTGGACGGTGCTCTATGTGATGATTGCCGTCGCCGGGTGGCGGACCTACTTGCAGGATAAGACGTCGGCCTTGCCGATGCAGCTCTGGTTCGTGCAGATGGCGCTCAATTTCAGCTGGTCGCCGGTTGTCTTTACCCTGCACAGTCTAGCATCGGGCCTTGCAATTATTCTCACGATGCTTGCAGCGATCGTTGGCTTTATATGGATTCAGGCTGCGGAAAATCGACCGGCGGCAATTCTCTTTCTGCCATACGCGGTGTGGGTCGCATTCGCCTCGGTGCTCAACTACTCGTTTTATCGTTTGAATTAACTCCGTCTCAGGCGGCCGGGCAACGTGAAAACATCATCTGCTAAGCCGCCGCGGAACTATCGCGGATATGGTTCATTGAGCCATTGCTTCACCTGAAGGCACTCTCGATGAAATCCGTCCCAATTATCTTGATGTTACTCGTTGGCGGCTCATCGCCCGCCTTGGCGCAGACCGCAGGTGGATCGAGCGGTGGCGGGTCGGCGGCGAGTGGAAATGCCGCGACCGGGTCCACAGGTTATTCGGGCGGTACCCTCTCGACCGGGCATACCATAAGCGGCACTGCGGGCTCCGCCGGTCCCAATGCAGGCAACGCCCTCAACCACGGAACGACCGCCGGCGATCCAGACGCTTCTTCGGTTACTCAGCCTCCAACATCGCACGACAACGCGGTCGATACACCCGCCGCTAGCAAGGCTACTAATAGCTTGAGCAACACCAATACCGGCATTCTCAAGAAGTAGCAGCGCGTGGCCACGGTGCGGCCTGTATGGCAGCAGCCGGCCGCCGCCTTGGCCTTGCCGGCTATTATCATTAGTCTCCGGGCCAAATGTGCTGGTGTGGACGGCCTCTCATCCCCACGGTTTTATGGCGCTCTCGGCGTCACAGATAGATGAGAGGAAAGTCTGATGAATATTCCCGTTCGTATCGGCATGGATACTTCGAAGTCGGTGTTCCAGCTTCACGGTGTTGATGAGAATGAGGTAGTGGTCGTCCGCCGCCAGTTTCGGCGAGCCGAGATGATCCGCTACTTCGAGCGGCTTCCGCCGGTTCTCGTCGCCATCGAGTCCTGCGGCAGCTCGCATCATTGGGGGCGCCTGCTGCAGTCGTTCGGCCACGAGGTCAAGCTGATCCCACCTCAGTATGTGAAGGCTTACGTGAAGCGCGGCAAGAACGACGCGGCCGACGCCGAGGCATTGTGCGAGGCGGTCACCCGACCGAGCATGCGGTTTGTACCGGTGAAGTCGAAGGAACAGCAAGCGGCCTGCATGTTGATGACCGTACGGGAGCGCCTGGTCAGCGTGAAGTCGCAGCTCTCCAATGCTTTCAGGAGCTATGCAGCTGAGTTCGGCATCGTCGGCCCCGCCGGCCGGCAGAACGTCACCGCACTTATCAAGCGGGTGCTCGAGGATGACAGCTTGCCGGAAATGGCGCGGGATCTGTTTCGCCTCCAGGCGGAGGAGTATGCCGCAGTCGAAGCTCGCCTGGCAAAGATCGAGGCCAAGCTGATGAAGTGGCATCGCGAAGATAACGTCAGCAGGCGTCTCGCGACGATTCCCGGTGTCGGTCCGATTGGGTCGTCCATGCTAAGCATGAAGGCGCCGCCGCCGGAGACGTTCAGATCAGGTCGTAACTTTGCGGCTTGGCTCGGACTGACGCCCAAGGATCATTCAACTGGCGGCCGGCAAAGACATGGCGGTATCACAAAGGCCGGCGATTCAGTGCTCCGATCGACGTTGATCGTCGGCGCGACCGCGCTGCTGAGGCATATCCGAAAGGGTCGTCATAAGCCCACACCCTGGCTCGCTTCGCTGCTGGAACGAAAGCCGCCGAAGTTGGTGGCGGTGGCCTTGGCCAATAAGTTCGCCCGCATCGCGTGGCGCTTGATGATATCGGGCGGCGTGTACAATCGGCCGGCAGCCGCCATGCCCATCTGATCTGAAATTGGCGGCGCGAGCGAGGTTGCTCGGCGGATAGCCCACGAACTTGCAGGACGCAGTAGATGGAAGGACCGATCGGTCGATACGCGCGAGCTTCCGTAGATTACACTGGCATCATCAATGTCGCCTATGTGCTTGGAGCGTGCGTAGCGAACACCATCTCGGCCAGCGGGCTTTGTCCGCGCAAACAGGCCGGACATCTGAGAGCAAGCGATCAGGTCAAAAGTCTGCTACCATCCTGACAAGTGGGGGGCCGTCCACATCTGTACAATCGGCCGGCAGCCGCCATGCCCATCTGATCTGAAATTGGCGGCGCGAGCGAGGTTGCTCGGCGGATAGCCCACGAACTTGCAGGACGCAGTAGATGGAAGGACCGATCGGTCGATA
>Ga0081540_1001809_pt1 | contig 17943 bp, 16 predicted proteins | sample TabmetS2T1R1_FD_71024 | JGI IMG/M metagenome (GOLD analysis project Ga0081540, IMG submission 71024) | Tabebuia heterophylla rhizosphere microbial communities from the University of Puerto Rico - S2T1R1 | ecosystem: Host-associated > Plants > Roots > Rhizosphere ... | reverse complement strand
CAGCCGCGACCAGCGCCGCGGTCAGCGGCTTCGGATTCTGCGCCGCCGCGGTCTCGAAGAAGCCCGCCGTGAACGACGGCTTCGGATCGGGACCCGACGGGATCATGGCGAAGAACTTGTCGTACTTGAACTCGGTGTTCACCGCGAGGCCGAACAGGATGATGAACACCTTGTTCTTCTGCATGATCACCGGCATGGCGGGCGCCGCCATGTTTGTCGCATACGGGCCGACCACCAGATCGACTTTGTCGACGTCGAGCAGCTTGGTGTAGATGCCCGGCACGGTCGCCGGATTGGTCTGATCGTCGTAATAGACGAGCTTGACCGGACGCCCGAGCATTCCGCCCTTGGCGTTGACATCCTCTTCCCAGATCTTCTGTGCGAGAAGCGCCGACTTGCCATTGGGCGCAAGACCGCCAGTCAGCGCCATGCTGAAGCCGATCCGGATCGGCTGGCCGGTTTGCGCAGCTGCAGGTCCCGTTACCGCCGTCGCCGCGGCTGCGCCGCCCAGCAGCAAGGCCGACCTGCGGCTCAGTTTATTCCCCATGGTCATGTCCTCCGGTTGGTATTTTCAGGAATTCTAGGCGGGTTCGCTGGTCACCGGCTAGAGCTTCTAGCCGCCCGACCGCCGCGTGTGACCGTGACGCAAGCCTATCATCGTGTGGGGTCGCCACCATCCACGATGATGGTCTCCACTTCTCCCGCACCGCTGCGGCGGAAGGCCGCGGCTTCGTCATATTCCTCCGAGGTAAAGCACGCTACCGCCTGCTCGAAGGTCGGAAATTCCACGACCACGAAACGGTGAAACTTCTGCGGCCCCTCCATGATCTGATACCGACCGCCGCGCGCCAGGACCTTGCCGCCATACTTGGCCAGAATGGCGGGAACCAGGTCCGTATATTTCTTGTACTCGACCGGATCGGTGATTTTCGAGCGCGCCACCCAATAGGCCGGCATGGTCGTGTCCTCGCTCTCTCATGTGCTCTTGCCTGCCGCTTGCGACAACCGGGCAGGCGGTGATCGCAATCTTGAATCATAAGGAGTGCTGCGCACGGCACGCAAGCTGATCGACACTGATCGAGCTCTTTCCCGGGTTGCGCCAGCAAGATTTGCCCGGCGGAAAGGCGGGCGATCGCGTGCACTAACGCGCGCACGTCGCCTTATGCCGCGGATGCGCGAGGTTGACCCTTCCGGACGCCGCTCCTAGCATCGCCGCCCGCAGGAAACCGGCGCCTCTTCGAACGCGAGGCGACCAACGCGAGACGACCCTTGGGAGGACAGCATGGATCGACGCGGCTTCATCTTCGGCTCCGCCGCCGCAGCGGCCACCCTCAAGGCATCCTTCGCGCAAGAGGCCGCCTATCCGACCCACGCGATCGTGCTGGTCAATCCGTTCCCGCCGGGCGGCGCGGCGGACGTGGTCGGCCGCCCGTTGGCTGCGGTGATGGAGCCGATGGTGCAGAAGCCGGTGGTGATCGAGACCAAATCCGGCGCCGCCGGCGCCGTCGGTGCGCAGTTCGTCGCCAATGCCAAGCCCGACGGATATACGCTGCTTCTCCACCTCACCTCGATCTCCGGTTTCGCCGAAGTCGACAAGCTCTTCGGACGCACGCCAAAGTTCACCCGCGCCGACTTCGTCCCGATCGCGCGCTTGGTCGCCGATCCGTGCGTGCTGATCGTCAACGATCAGCAACCCTACAAGAGTCTCAAAGACCTGATCGATGACGCCAAGAAACGGCCGAACGAAATCATCTTCAGCTCCTCGGGCCTCTACGGCGCGCTGCACATCCCGACGGCGCTGTTCACCGCCGCCGCCGGCGACTTGAAGCTGAGGCATTTGCCGACCCAGGGCGGCGGGCCGGCGCTGACCGCATTCCTCGGCAATAACTCGCAGGTCCTGGTCTCGTCGATCTCGGCGAGCCTCTCCCAGATCAAGGCCGGCAAGGCACGGCCGTTGGCCTTGTTCGGCGCGCAACGCTCGAAGGCGCTGCCCGAAGTGCCGACCATGAAGGAGCTGGGCTACGATATCGAATATTATCTCTGGGTCGGCATGTTCGCGCCAAAGGCAACCCCGGGCGAGGTCGTCACCTATCTGCGCACGGTGGTGAACAAGGCGGCGCACAGCGAGCAATTCAAGGCGGCGCTCGCCAATCTCGGCCAGGAACTCGCCTATATGGATCAGCCGGAATTCGCGGCATTCTGGGAAACCGACAGCAAGCGCATCGAAGCGGCGATCCATGCGATCGGCAAGGTCGAGGGGTGAACTCGGCCGCGATTACGCAACACGACAATCGAGCGCCTTGAACTCGGCTGCGAGCGGTCGCGGCCGGCGGAAGGGCACGGAGAGAGCGTGACGCTGCATACCGACCACATCGTCGGCGGCATCTTTGTCGCTTTCGGAGCGCTCGTCTTCGCGCTCAGCGGCGACTTGCCGTTCGGCACGCTGTCGTTCCCCGGAGCAGGCATGATGCCCAAGCTCGTCGCCGGACTTCTCATTCTGTTCGGGCTGCTGCTGATCCTGCGGGCGGGCGAGAGCGCGCCGGTCGCGACCGTCGCGTGGGGCGACCTGCCGCACGCGGCGCGGGTGGTTGCGATCACCGCCGTCGCCATCGCGTTCTATCAGGCGCTGGGCTTCGCCGTGACCATGACGCTGCTGTTGTTCGCGCTGACCTTCGGCACCGAGCGGCGCCACCCGCTCCTCGCCGCCGGCTTCAGCATCGGCGCGGTCGCGCTGACCTACCTGTTGTTCGCCGTGGCGCTGAAGACGCCGCTCGAACGCGGCACTCTCGGGTTCTAGCTATGGGGACCGTGGAAAGTCTCCTGCTCGGGTTCTCGGTCGCGCTGCAACCCGACGTATTGTGGTATGCCTTCCTCGGCTGCCTGGTCGGCACCATCGTCGGCGTGTTGCCGGGCATCGGGCCGCTTTCCGGCATCAGCATTTTGTTGCCCGCAACCTTCGGCCTCGACACCACCAAGTCGGTGGTGATGCTGGCCGGCATCTATTACGGCTCGCAATACGGCGGTTCGACCACGTCGATCCTGATGCGGATCCCGGGCGAAGCCGCCTCGGTCATGACCTGCATCGACGGCTATGCGATGTCGCAGAAAGGGCGCGCGGGCGCAGCCTTGTGCATCGCCGCCGTCGGATCGTGGATCGCTGGCACGTTCGGGGTCGTGATGCTGACGTTGATCGCGCCGCCGCTCGCCACATTCGCGCTGCGCTTCGGGCCGCCGGAATATACCGCGCTGCTTGTGCTCGGCTTGATCTTTCTTGCCTACATGTCGTCGACATCGCTGCCGCGCACGCTGCTGATGGCATGCTTCGGGCTCCTGCTCGGCACGATCGGCATCGACAACATGACCGGGCACTTCCGCTACTCCTTCGACATTCCCGAGCTGGGGGACGGAATCGGCATCGTCCCGGTCGCGATCGGCCTATTCGGGCTGGGCGAGATTTTGTCGACGCCGTCCGCAAGCGTGGTCGGCAAGGTGATCGCACCGCGGCTGCGCGAGCTGCTGCCCAGCCGCCGCGAATGGCGGCAATCGGCTATGCCGATCGCGCGCGGTTCGCTTCTCGGCTTTTTGATCGGGCTTACCCCCGGCTCCGCTCACATCATTTCGAGCTTCCTGTCCTACGCGGTCGAGCGACGGCTCTCCAAGCACCCGGAGGAATTCGGCAAGGGCGCCGTCGCCGGCGTTGCCGGACCGGAAGCGGCCAACAACGCGGCCTCGACCGGCGCATTCGTGCCGATGCTGGCGCTCGGCCTTCCTACCGGCCCGATTACCGCGGTGCTGATCGCAGCGCTGATGATCCACGGCGTTCCGCCCGGGCCGACGCTGGTGAACGAGCATCCCAACGTTTTTTGGGGCTTTGTCGCCTCGATGTATGTCGGCAACCTGATGTTGCTCGCGCTCAATCTGCCTCTCGTCGGCATTTTCGTGAACATACTGCGTATCCCCTACGCGTACCTCTATCCGCTGGTGATCATGTTTTGCATCATTGGCGTCTACGAAGTCAGCCATTCGATCGTCGACGTGTGGATCATGCTGATCATGGGTGTCGTCGGCTATGCTTTGCGCAAGTTCGGGCTCGATCCGGCGCCGCTGGTGCTCGGGCTGGTGATTGCGCCGACGTTCGAGATGTCGCTGCGCCAATCGCTGATCATGTCGAACGGCAACTGGGCGATCTTCTTCCAGCGGCCGATCGCACTGACGCTGCTCGCGCTATGCGCCGCGCTTTTGGCATTGGCGGCGCTGTCGCTCATCCGCAGCCGCAAGGACTGGCGCAGCCGCCTGGCCGAAGCCGAAGCCGGGGAAAATCTCTAAGAGCGGCGACGCCGCGGCGTGCGGCCGAACGCGTGAGAACGGCAGGCCGGCGGACGCAAAGAGCTGGCGGCAAGGCGGCGCGCGGAGGAGGCACCCGCCGATTACGCCCAGAGCCGTTCGCGCTCCAGCCCCTTGTAAAGGTCCGCGACGTATTCGGCATACCCGTTGAAGATGAGCGTGGGCCGCCGCTCGTTGCGCCCGATGAACTCTTCCGTGGCCTGGCTCCAGCGCGGATGCGGTACCTGCGGATTGACGTTGGCCCAGAAGCCGTACTCGGAGGCCTGCAATGCCTCCCAGTAACTCTTCGGCCGCTGATCGGTGAAGTTGAAACGCACGATCGACTTGATTGACTTGAAGCCGTATTTCCAAGGCACGGCCAGACGCAACGGCGCGCCCTGCACTTTCGAGACCGGCTTGCCGTAGGCGCCGGTGACGAGGAAGGCGAGCTCGTTGCTCGCTTCGGCGATGGTCAATCCCTCGACATAGGGCCACGGATACCAGCTCTGCTTCTGAGCTGGGGCGACCGAAGGATCGAGGAATGTCTCCATCCGCACGTATTTTGCCGAGGACAGAGGCTTGGCCAACTCGACCAGCTTGGCGAGGGGAAAGCCGCTCCAGGGAATGGCCATCGACCATGCCTCGACGCAGCGATGGCGATAGAGCCGCTCCTCGAGCGGCATCTTGCGGATGAGATCGTCGATGCCGATCTCCTGCGGCGCCTCCACCATGCCGTCGATTTTAACCGTCCATGGCCGCAGCTTGAGCGCCTGCGCCGCCTTGGCGACGCTCTTGGTCGAACCGAACTCGTAGAAATTGTTGTAGTTGGTATTGATCTTCTCGTCGGTCACCGGGCGGTCGAGCGTGTACTTCTCATTGCGGCTCGCGGGATAGAGGTCCTTGGTCGGATCCGGCAGATCGCTGATCCGCTGGGCGAGCGAAATCTTCGGCGAGAGCGACAACGCGGCCGCGCCGCTCGCGGCCAGCAAGGCGCGGCGATTGAAGAAAAGGTGCTCGGGGCTGGCGAGGCGCTCGGGGATTTCCCACCCGCGGCGGCGAATGACGTGCATGTCTCATCCTCCCAGATGACGGCGCCCCATTCGATACGCCCGAGATCCATCACGGGCAAGTCACGACTGCGGCAGAGCGAGTGATCGCCAACGCGCTTGGGAACCGAGAGGGCAACGCCGCGTTGTTTCGTTTATTGCAATGCAGCGCGGCCTTTTCATGCGCGAGCAGCAAAGTCGCGATTATCCGGTCCGGGAGAACATGCGGCTCCAAAACGCCTTTTGGGCGTGGGAGCGCGCGACATGGGTCGTACTTGCAATCATCACTCTGATTGCGCTCACCGGCGCATTGGCGCACGGGCCGCTGAGCGAGCGAACGGTAGCCGACGGCGGATTGTCGGTGACCTACGAGCGGTTTCAGCGCGTCACCGCGTTGGCGCGCTTGAGCGCCAGGATCTCGGGCGCCTACGGTCGTGAGTCCAGTTTGATGCTGAGTCCGGCCTTCGCCGACAACTTCCAGATCGCTGACATCGAGCCGCGGCCATTGCGAAGCAGCGCCGGGCCGCGCGGGCTCGAATTCGTGTTTCAGGCGTTCAATTGTGGGCTCGAGCGGATAGACGAGATCAAATTTGCAATTTTCGAAGCAAGCGGCCGGATTTCCATCATTCCGAAACCCAAGGTCCTCGCCGGCGGCGAGGCCGGCACGGCGGGCACGGATTGACGCGCTGCGGCCGGTCGGCGAGCGCCGCAAGCGCAAGCTGGCCGGGTGCCGCGTCGCTAGGCGGCCGCGGCCTTTCGCGCCGCCACGATCTGATCGGCGGTGCGGCCCATGAGTTCCGCCATGTGGTCGAACTTGAACCTGAAGCTGCCGACGCCGGCGGTCGCCGAGCGCACCTCCACGATGAGATCGCCGATCTCCGACTCCGGCATCTGCACGCGTACCACGTCCCAGCCGTCCCAGCCCTCGCGCGTGTCGAAGCCGAGGATCTGGCCGCGCCGCCCCGACATGAGTGCGTTCATCTTGGCGGTTGCCTCCGACGGGCAGACGATCTCGACCTGGTAGATCGGCTCGAGCAGCACCGGCTGACACTGCGGCAATCCATCGTGGATCGCGAGCCGGCCGGCGAGCTGAAATGCCATGTCGGAGGAATCGACCGTGTGATAGGAGCCGTCGATCAGCTTCGCCGCGATGTCGACCACCGGGAAGCCGAGTGGACCGTGCTTGAGCGCGTCGATGACGCCCTCCTCCACCGAAGGAATATAATTGCGCGGCACCACGCCGCCCTTGATCTCTTCGCTGAAGCTGAAGCCCGACCCGCGCGGCAGCGGCTTGATATCCAAAACGACGTCGCCGTATTGGCCGTGGCCGCCCGATTGCTTCTTGTGGCGGCCGCGCTGCACGATGCCCTTCTTGATGGTCTCGCGGTAACCCACCGTCGGCTTGTGCGAGACGGTGGCAATGCCGAAGCGATCGGCCAGCCGCTCGGTGGCGACGCGCAACTGCATCTCGCCCTGACCCCATAGCACCACTTCATGCGCCTCGGCATTGTGGACGACGCTGATCGAGGGGTCCTCCTCGAGCAGTTTGGCGAGCGCCTGCCCGAGCTTGACGTCGTCCTTGCGCTCCTTCGTGACGACGGCGATGGACAGCACCGGCGGATGAGGAGCGACCTTGGCGATCGGCGGATGCGGCTGCGCACCGTCGCTCAAGGTATCTCCGGTCTTGGTGTGATCGAGCTTGCCGAGCGCGACGGTCTCGCCGGCCTCGGCGGCCCCGCGCTTCTCGCTGTTTTGACCCATGAGCTTGAAAACCGCCGCGACGCGTCCGGTCTGCCCGTCGGCAGTCGTGATATTGGCGCCGTCGCCGATTTTTCCCGCGAGCACGCGGACCAACGACATCTTGCCGCCATGCGCGGTATTGATGGTCTTGAGCACGTAGCCGACGCTTTGGCCCGATTTCACGCCGAGCCGTTTGGCGGTATCGGCGATGCCGGGCGACTCGTGGCGCAACGCCTTCATCAGCCGCAGCACGCCGTTGGTGCGCGCGGCCGAGCCGAACAGCACGGGGCAGACCAGACCCTCGCGCAATTCCTTGGAAAGATCGTCGAACACCTTGTCGCGCGGCGGCTGAACGTCTTCGAGCAGCTGCTCCATCAACTCGTCGTCGTGGTCGGCCAACGTCTCCAGCATCGAGAACCTTGCCGTCTTCTCGCGATCGAGCGCATCGCCTTCGAGCGGAATGACTTCCGACGGCGCGTGCTCCTTGTAGACGAACGCGCGCTCCAGCGCGAGATCGACGAAGCCTGTGATGATATCGCCGGAAAAGGTCGGGATCTGTCGCACCAGCAGCTTGCCGCGGGAGGCCGGCTGCAAAACCCTGAGCACATCGTGGATGGTGGAATCAGCCTTGTCGACCTTATTGACGAAGAGAAAGCGCGGAATTTTCTGCGCTTCGAGCTCGCGCAGAATGAGCTGAAGCTGCGGCACCTTCTTCTCGTCGAGCTCGCACACGACGACCGCGGCATCGACCGCCGGCAGCGCCGCGCGCATGTCGTGGACGAACTCAACCGAGCCCGGACAATCGACGAAAGTATACGTGTCGCCCTTGAAATTGGCGCTGGCGACGGAGAGCTCGACGCTCATCAGGTGATGACGCGCTTCCTTGCTGGCGTCACCGACGGTGTTCTCCGCCTCGATCGTGCCTTGACGCTGGATCGCGCCGGTGCGGGCGAGGATCGCTTCGAGCAGCGTCGTCTTGCCGCTTTGGAACGGGCCCACCAGTGCGATGCACCGGGGACCCGTGGCTCGTGTGCCGTTCTGTGCCATTTTCCGCCTCCCATATCGAGCGAGATGCGGCCTTCTGCGGGACCGTTTCGACCATCGTTTCAGGCCGGAGGAAGACTGGCAAGAGGCGTCGGCGTCTCATGAGCGAGGGCGGAACCGGAGCGTACGCGCGCTCGTTCACCGACGAAAACGGCCGCCTCGAGGGCGGCCGTTTCATCATCGCGTTCGAGCTTGCGCCGGTTACGGGCCGGGGCGCAAATGCAGTTCCGCCACGCCGAGCGCGAAATTGAGCCCGACCGACGTGTCCACCGAGATCGGCTGCAACGCCACCGTGTTGTTGGAGCCGCCGATGAGAACGTTGGCGCCGAGCCCGGCGGCGACCGTCACCTGCCCGGTCGCGCCGAAATAATCGCCGGCGAGAAAGCCCGTGCCCGGAGGCGCGAGGCTGTCGGTGAACACCGCCCATACCATCACGCCGCCGCCGGTGGCGCCGATATCGAGCCCGAACTTGGTGATCGAGCCGCTGTAGACCTGTTGCGGCGGCCCAGGCGGCTCGGCCGCGAACGTGCACACGACCGACTTCTGCGATCCGACGATGAAACCCATGCCGGCCGAGATGTCGCACGTCAGCACCCCCGCCCGCACGCGCTGGGCGGCCGCTGGATCGACGGACGCGACCACGAGCGTCAGGGCTGCTGCCCCGACGGCATAACGAAACATATGGACCCTCCTTTTGTTCGAGCGGCGCAAGCCCGGCCGGGTTGCGCCTCAACGGCGGACCTTACGCAAGATCGCGATCGTTATGTCAAGTTGCCGCAGAAGCGCTGGATGCGCCGACACGCTTCCTCCACGTCTTCGGTCTTGGTCGCATACGAGATGCGGAACGCGGGACCGAAGCCGAACGGCGTGCCCTGCACCACCGCCACGCCCTCCGCCTCCAACAGCTCGGTTACGAAGTCTTCGTCGGTGGCGAGCTTGCGACCGGTCGGCGCGGTTCTGCCCATGGTGCCGGCGCACGACGGATAGACGTAGAAGGCGCCCTCGGGCTTCGGGCAACGGATGCCGCGCGCCTGGTTGAGCATCGACACGCAAAGGTCGCGCCGCTCCTTGAAGATGGCGTTGTGCTTGGCGATGAAGTCCTGCGGTCCGTCGAGGGCCTCGACCGCCGCCCATTGCGACACCGCGGTCGGGTTCGAGGTCGATTGCGACTGCACCATCGCCATCGCCTTGATCAACGGCTCGGGCCCGCCGGCGTAACCGATGCGCCAGCCGGTCATGCAATAGGTCTTGGAGACGCCGTTCACCGTCAGCGTGCGATCGTAGAGGCGAGGCTCGACCTGCGCCGGGGTGCTGAATTCGAACTCGTCGTAGACGAGGTGCTCATACATGTCGTCGGTCATCACGTAGACATTTGGATGCCTGACCAAGACGTCGGTCAGCTGCTTGAGCTCGGCGCGCGTATAGGCCGCGCCGGTCGGATTCGACGGCGAATTGAGCAGCACCCATTTGGTTTTCGGCGTGATCGCGCGCTCGAGCGCCGCGGCGCTCATCTTGAAGCCCGACTCGAGCGTGGTGGACACGCCCACCGGCTCGCCGCCGGCGAGCATGACCATCTCCGGATAGCTCACCCAATACGGCGCCGCGATGACCACCTCGTCGCCGGGATCGAGCGTCGCGACCAATGCGTTGTAGAGCACCTGCTTTCCGCCGGTGCCGATGATGATCTGGCTGGGCTTGTAGTCGAGGCCATTCTCGCGCTTGAACTTGCGGGCGATGGCGGCCTTGAGTTCGGGAATGCCGTCGACGGCGGTGTACTTCGCCGCTTTGCCGCCTTCGATCGCCCGGATCGCGGCGCGCTTGATGTGCTCCGGCGTATCGAAGTCCGGCTCTCCGGCGCCCAATCCGATCACGTCGCGGCCGGCGGCTTTGAGCGCGCGCGCCTTGTCCGTCACGGCGATGGTGGCGGACGGCTTGATGCGCTTGAGCGATTCTGCGAGCAGGGCCATGAGACTCTCCGCTTGGCGGCGCGAGCTTCCTAATCGGCGGCGCCGCCGCCGGCAAGTCTCAATCGCCGATGCACACACCAGTGTGATGGGATCGGTTGAAAACGCGCGAAGGCTGGTTGCCCCGTCCCGGCCGCGTTCGAGCCGCGCCGGCGCACGGCGGGCCGTACCCCGGCGTGCGGAACCAGCCGCAGACCATGGACTTTCCCATTCGCCGCCCCGGTGATTTTGCCGGCGCCGGCCGCTAGACTGCCGGCCAGAAAATGGCCGTTCCCGGGAGGATGCCATGCAGCTCACGCGCGAGCAGATCGAGAGCTTCGAGGAGCAGGGCTACCTGTTTTTCCCGAATTGCTTCGCCGAAGAGGAGGTCGCGCTTCTGCGCAGCGAGGCAGACGAGATTTTCCGGAGCAGCCGGCAGGAGGTCTGGCGCGAGAAGTCCGGCGCCCCGCGCACGGCTTTCGCCGCGCACACCTTCAACGAAGCCTTCCGCCTGATGGCGCATCACCCGCGGCTGGTCGAGCCGCTGCAGCAATTGTTCGGCGAGGGCGTGTACGTCCATCAATTCAAGATCAATGCCAAGGCGGCGTTCGAGGGCGACGTCTGGCAATGGCATCAGGACTACGGCACCTGGGCGCGCGACGACGGCATGCCTCTTCCGCGCGCGATGAATATCTCGATCTTCCTCGACGAGGTCCTGCCGATCAACGGTCCGCTGATGTTGATTCCGAAAAGCCACAAATACGGCACGCTCGCGGCCGGTCACGACACGAGCACGACCTCCTATCCGCTCTGGATCCTGGACCCCGCAACGGTGACGCGGCTCTGCGCGGAGGCCGCGCCGCCGGACGGCGTGGGAATCGTGGCGCCGACGGGCAAGCCTGGCTCGGTGCTGATGTTCCACGGCAATCTCGTGCACGCGTCGCCGCCCAACATCACGCCTTACCCGCGCAAGATCGTGTATCTCACGCTGTGCGCCGTCTCCAATCACATCACCAAGTTCACCCGCCCCGAATGGATCGCTCACCGCGATTTCACGCCGATCGTGCCGGTGGAGGACGACGCCCTGATCGCACATGCGCGCGCGCATCGCGTCGCGGCAGAATGACGGCGAAATGATTTTCTGCCCGTGACCGCCGCGGCAGCAGATGTGGACTGCCTTTCGCCGTGTCGGTAGTTGGCGTCCACTCCTCGGCTCCCGCCTGCGCCATGACATTGCCGTCCTGATGGGTTAACCCATATTCAAACAGGCGGCTGAAGAGCACCGCCGGAAGGCAGGCGATGTATACGCTCTATTCGATGCGGCGATCGGGCAACAGCTACAAGGTGCGCCTCGCGCTCGCCCAGCTCGGCATCTCCTATCGCCTAGTCGAAATCGATATCCTCAAGGGCGACAGCCGCACGCCGGAGTTCCTGGCCAAGAACCCGCACGGCCAAGTGCCGCTGCTGGAAGCCGCGCCCGGCCGTTATCTCGCCGAATCGAACGCGATCCTCTGGCACCTCGCAGGCTACACACCGCTGCGTCCCGAGCACCGGATCGATCGCGCCGAAGCGCTGCAATGGATGTTCTTCGAGCAGCACAGCATCGAGCCCAATATCGGCGCCGCCTATTTCTGGCTCACGCTGGTCAAGGGCGGCCGCGAGCTGCAGCAGCACGCGCTCGAGGACTGGATGGAGGAGGGCTACCGCTCGCTCGCGGTGATGGAGCATCACCTCAAGCACCATCGCTATTTCGTGGAAGATCGCTACACCGTGGCCGACATCGCGCTCTACGCCTACACCCATCTCGCGCATGCCTGCGACTACGACCTCACGAGCTTTCCCGAGATCCGCGGCTGGCTCGAGCGGGTCGCGGCGCAGCCGGGGCATGTCACCATGGATTGGCAGCCCGCCAACGCGGTGCCGGCGGAATGAACGGCCAAGCGCGCCTGGCTACGTCCTCCAGCGGTGATTCTTCTTTTGCCGCCGCCGGCTGCTTTGCGCGTTAACCATTCGTTAACCTAAAACATAAATTTGCCCTGCTTCGCCAAAGTGTTCGCCCAACTCCGGCCGAACCGACGCCGGCATGCGCCGACAAATTGCTCGGGTGATTCGAGGAGAGTGACATGCCGAAAATGCCGGCCGGGCGCAGTGCAAGAAAGCGCGAGAGCCGTCAGGGCTGCGCGCCGAGGCAGCGCCCCATCGCTTTCGTCGAATTGATCATCACCGCCGCGCTCGTCTTGTCGACGGTCGTCGCCGTCACCGCCGTCTCGATCGGCTTCGCGCGCGCCGAAGTCGCCGGCGCCCTGGCAAAGGGCGAAGGTCTCCCGTTCGCGATTGCGCTGAGCATCGCACTACTGCTTACCGCGATGAGCGGGGTCACCGCCATTGCGGCCGCCGCGCCACGGCGGCACTGACCATCGTTTTCGGCGGCCGGTCGGGGGAAGTCACTGCCGCGCGTCATCGACGCGCGGCAGTGCCGTTATGAAGGCGTCACTCCGGCTTGACGTTCGCCGCCTTGATGATCGGCCACCATTGCTCGATTTCGGCCTTGTGAAAGGCGGCGAGCGCCTCGGGCGTCTGTTCCTCGCGTGTGGCAATGACTTGCCCGAGATCGGTGAGCCGCTGCCGGACAGTCGGGTCGGCGAGCGTCTCCACGACTGCGGCGTTGAGCTTGGCGACGATGTCCGTGGGCGTGCCTTTGGGCACCCACAGCCCGTGCCAAAAGGAAATGTACATCCCGGACACTCCCACCTCGTCCATGGTCGGCACGTCGGGCGCGGCAGGCCAGCGCGCTTTCGACATCACGGCAAAGGGCCTGATCGCGCCGCTGCGCAGGAACGGCAGCGTCTGCGAAGCCTCGGCGCAGAAGAAATCGATCTGCCCCGCCACCAGATCCTGCATCACCGGCGCGCCGCCGCGGTAGGGGACGAGCTGGAACCGGGTCCCGGTCTTCTGCTGGAAATAGAGCAGGCAGACATGCGCCGCGCTGCCGGCCCCCACCGTCGCAGCGGAGGCCTTGCCGGGATTTTCCTTGAGCCAGGCGATCAACTCCCGCGCGTTCTGCGGCAGCGCGTTCTTGCCGACAATCATCAACGGTGTGGCGCTGATCCGCGACACCGGCTGCAATTCCAGCACAGCATCGTGAACGGACGGATACATCGCGCCACCTCCGACGTGGCTCGTCCAATTGCCGATGCTTAGCGTGTAGCCGTCGGGCGCCGCTTGCGCGGCGCGGGCGACGCCGATGCTGGCGCCGGCGCCGGTCACGGTCTCGATGATCACCGGCTGGCCGAGCGAGACGCGCATGCGTTCGCTCAAAATCCGCGCGAGCGTGTCGGTCGGCCCGCCGGCGGGGAACGGCACGATGATCGTGACGGGATGCGATGGGTAGGCTTGCGCATGGGCCGCGTCGATGGCGCCGACTGCAACGGCAATCGCCGCGGCGATCGTAATCATCTTCATGGATGTCCTCGCCTGTTCGCCTGCCGGAGTTTTGCCACGGACGATGACACGAGGGGCGCACGCGGCAAAGCGAATTATGCTGTCACACCGATGTGAACGGCAACAAGCTTGCCGGAAGATCGGCGCCACCGCATCGTTGCCGCGTTGGCGCGTGACAGATTGACACCGCGAGAACGGAACGGCGCACGGAGGCAAGCATGCGATGGTCGGTGCTGGTGCTCGCCGGCACGCTCGTTGCGGGCGGCGGCGCGAGCGCGCCCGCGCAAGTCTTCCATTCCTCCGCCGGCGACCTCGTGGTGCAGACCGCGGCGAAGGGGCTCGATCATCCCTGGGCGCTCGCTTTTCTGCCCGACGGCCGCATGCTGGTGACCGAGCGGCCCGGGCGCATGCGCATCGTCGGCAAGGACGGCGCCCTCTCCCCCGCGCTTGCCGGCGTGCCGACGGTTTTCGCCTCCGGGCAGGGAGGTCTGCACGACGTCGTGCTCGACCGCAGCTTCGCACAGAACCACACCATCTATTTCTGCTACGCCGAGCCGGTCGAGGGACGCGCGCGCACCGCGCTCGCCCGCGCGCGGCTGATCGACGAGGGCACAGCCCGCATCGACGCGGTCGAGGTGATCTTCCGCCAGGCAGGGCCGCTCTCCAGCGGCAATCACTTCGGCTGCCGCATCGTGCAGGCGCCGGACGAGAATCTCTTCCTCACCACGGGCGATCACTTCACCACCCGCGACCAGGCGCAGAACCTCGGCAACGATCTCGGCAAAATCATCCGCATCCGGCCGGATGGCTCGGTGCCGCCGGACAATCCCTTCGTCGGCAGGGCTGGCGCCAAGCCGGAGATCTGGAGCTACGGGCATCGCAATCCCCAAGGCCTCGCGCTCCACCCCATCACCGGCAAGCTGTGGGAGCACGAGCACGGCCCGCGCGGGGGCGATGAGGTCAACATCATCGAGAAGGGAAAGAATTACGGCTGGCCGGTGATCGGCTACGGCATCGATTACAGCGGTGCCAAGATCCACGAGAGCACGCACAAAGCCGGCATGGAGCAGCCGCTCAAATATTGGGTGCCTTCGATCGCTCCATCCGGCATGACGTTCTATGCCGGCAATGTATTCGCGCCCTGGCGCGGCAGCCTCTTTGTCGGCGCGCTCGCCGGCCAGGTTTTGGTGCGGCTCGAGGTCGATGGCGACAAGGTGGGCAAGGAGGAGCGCCTCCTGCAGCAATTGCGCGAGCGCATCCGCGACGTGCGCGAAGGGCCGGACGGCGCGCTGTGGCTCGCGACCGACAGTAGCTCGGGGCGGATCCTGCGCCTCGCCCCGGCCAAATGACATCCGCTCAGCCCTCCGCGAGGCGCACGGACGCGGCCTCTGGCCGTCGTCCCCGCGCGGCGCGGATGCGGATATGGGGTCTGCGCTTTTGCGGAGACGCAACAGCCGGATGTCATAGTCCCGACACGAAGCTTCTCTACCCGCGCGCATCCGATCACCCTAAACAAGGGCCCTTAGGCGTCACGCGCACCGCGCGCTCGCCACCCGTTACCCGAGTCCGTGCCATGTATTCGCGCTTCGAGCGGCTGTTGAAGCCCACCGATCCACCCGAGCAGGCGGCGCCGCCGCCCGGCCTCATCGCGTTTTTCTGGCATTTCGCCCGCCAGGCGAAGGGCCTGTTCGCTGCTTTATTCGCAGCCGGCCTGGTGGTCGCCTTGCTCGATTCGACCATCCCCGTATTCATGGGGCGCATCATCACGTTGATCACGGCAAGACCGGCGGAGGAGTTGTTCGCGCAATTCTGGCCGCATCTCCTGGGCATGGCGTTGGTGCTGCTGATCGCGCGGCCGCTCGCGCTGACGGCGCAGAACCTGATCGCCAACCAGGCGATCTCGGCCAACGTATCGAATCGCATCCGCTGGCAGAATCACTGGTACGTGGTGCGCCAGTCCTGGGCATTCTTCCAGAACGACTTCGCCGGCCGCATCGCCAACCGCGTGATGCAGACCGGCCCCGCCATCCGCGAGACCTTGGTCGCGCTGCTCACCAGCGTCTGGTACATCCTCGTCTACGGCACGAGCGCGCTCGTTTTGCTTGCATCCGCCGACCCGGTGCTGGCGCTTCCGGTCGCGCTGTGGTTCCTCGGCTATCTGCTGCTGCTGCGCGTCCTGGTGCCGCGCATGCGCGACCGTTCCAAGGAAGTGTCGGAAGGGCGTTCGCTGCTGACCGGGCGCATCGTCGACAGCTACACCAACATCCTCACCGTGAAGCTGTTTGCCCGCGCGCGCGAGGAGGATGCCTACGTGCGCGACGCCATCGATCACCACACCGGCCTGTTCTATCGCTCGCTGCGGCTCAACACGCTGTTCGCCTTCTGCCTGTCCTCGCTCAACGCGACGATGGTCACCGGCACCGGCGCGCTGGCGCTGGTGTTATGGACGCAGGGCAAGGTCGAGGTCGGGACGGTGGCGATGGCGCTGCCGCTCGCCTGGCAGATCGTCAACATCGCCGGCTGGGTGGCGTTTCAGGTGACCTCGATCTTCGAGAACGTCGGCGTGATCCAGGAGGGCATGATGACCATCGCCCGGCCGATCGCGTTGACTGACCGGCCCGATGCCGCGACGCTCAAGATCACGCGCGGCGAGATCAAATTCGAGAACGTGCGCTTCGGCTATGGCCGCGAGAGCGGCGTCATCGACGGCCTGACGCTCACCGTGCGGCCGGGCGAAAAGATCGGGCTGATCGGCCGGTCCGGCGCCGGCAAGTCAACCTTGGTCAATCTGCTGCTGCGCTTTTTCGATCTCGAAGGCGGCCGCATCCTCATCGACGGCCAGGACGTCGCCGCGGTGACGCAGGAGAGCCTGCGCGCGCAAATCTCCGTGGTCACCCAGGATACCTCGCTGCTGCACCGCTCGATCCATGACAACATCCGTTACGGGCGCCCGCAAGCGAGCGATGCCGAGGTCGCGCTGGCGGCAAAGCTCGCGCACGCCGACGAGTTCATTCGCGAGCTCGAGGATTGGAAGCAGCGACGCGGCTACGCGGCGCAGGTCGGCGAGCGCGGCGTGAAGCTGTCGGGAGGCCAGCGCCAGCGCATCGCCATCGCCCGCGTCATTCTCAAGGACGCGCCGATCCTGGTGCTGGACGAGGCCACCTCCGCCCTCGACAGCGAGGTCGAGGCCGCCATTCAATCGAGCCTGGGCACGCTGATGGCGGGCAAGACCGTGATCGCCATCGCGCACCGGCTCTCCACCATCGCGCGCATGGACCGCCTGATCGTGCTCGAGCGCGGCCACATTATCGAGCAGGGCTCGCATGACGAACTGCTGCGGCACGGTGGCCACTACGCCGCGTTGTGGCGCCGCCAGTCGGGCGGGTTCCTCGATGTCGACGTGAGCTCGGCCGAACGGACGGCGGCGTGAGGCGCTGCGTTGCGCAGTGAAGGCCCGGCGGCGAATCCGTCAAAACCGCGCGAATCTCGGGAATAAATACGGGCGCCGGCCGATCTTGACCGGTATGATCGCAGCGGTGCGCATCGAGGATGGGAAGCCTGAGCAGCGAGGACGATCAGGCGCGCTTCGCCAGCGTGGTGCTGCCGCATCTCGCCGACGCCTACGCGCTCGCGCGCTGGCTCACCGGCGATCGGGCCGACGCCGAGGACGTGGTGCAGGAGGCGTGCCTGCGCGCCTTCCGCAGCATCGGCGGTTTTGCCGGCATCAACGCGCGCGCCTGGCTTCTCACCATCGTGCGCCATGCGGCCTATACCTGGTTGGGCAAGAACCGCTCGGCGTCGCTGCTCGTGGTCGACGATCTCGAAGCCGTCGAGCGGAAACAGGCGAGCGGCGCCTCCACCTTCGGGCAGGAGCCGCAGACGCCGGAGGCGGAGTTGATCGCCAGCGCCGATGCGCGCCGTCTCGAGGCGGCGATCGCGGAGCTGCCGGTGCCATTTCGGGAGACGCTGGTGTTGCGTGACGTACAGGGCCTGGATTACCGCGAAATTGCCGAGGTGACCAAGGTCCCGATCGGCACGGTGATGTCGCGGCTGGCGCGCGCCCGGCGGCGGCTGATGCAGCGTATCGCAGCGGGCGAGGAAAAGGCCGCGTCATGACAGCGTCGACGAACGATCCGCGCTTGCTCGTGAACGCCTATGTCGACGGCGAGCTCGATCCTGCGAACGCGCTCGAATTCGAGCGGCAGCTCGCGAACGATCCGGCACTGGCGGCGGAACGCGAACGGCTCGAGGCGCTGCGGCGCGTCATCGCCGAGCGGCTGCCGCGCGAAGCCGCGCCGCCCGGGCTCGCGCGCCGCATCGAAGCGGCGGTCGGCGCGCGACCGGTGCCGGGGCGTATAACGTCGCATCCGTCGTGGCGTGCGCTCGCGGCCCCGGGCGTGGGGGCG
>Ga0081540_1001808_pt1 | contig 17946 bp, 18 predicted proteins | sample TabmetS2T1R1_FD_71024 | JGI IMG/M metagenome (GOLD analysis project Ga0081540, IMG submission 71024) | Tabebuia heterophylla rhizosphere microbial communities from the University of Puerto Rico - S2T1R1 | ecosystem: Host-associated > Plants > Roots > Rhizosphere ... | reverse complement strand
GCGCGTCTCCGCCCGCTGGTGCGGGTGCGGCCCGAGCTGTGCCTCATCGCCGAGGTGAGGGGTGAGCCGGTGGCCTTCTGCATCACCCTGCCCGACTCGAACGTGGCGATCCGCGAGGCCGGCGGACAGCTGACCCGGTGGGGCTTCCCGGTCGGCCTGGCGAGGATGGCCTGGGCGGCGCGGCGCATCGAGCGCCTTCGCGTGCTGCTCTTCGGCATCAAGCCGGGTTACCGGCGCCGCGGGCTGGACGCGCTGCTGGGCATCGAGACGCTGCGGGCGGCGCGCCGCCTCGGCTACGAGGGCGCGGAGCTCGGGTGGACCACCGAGGACAACGAGCTGATGAACCGCGCCATCGAGTCCATGGGCGCGCGCCGCTACAAGACGTACCGGATCTACGAGAAGGCGCTGTAGCGAGCAGCGGCAGACGAATCGCGATGGCAAGAAGACGACGCCCTGCGCCAGTGGGGCGTGGGCGACGATCGATTCACTGCTCGTGACGAGCTCCTGACACCTCGGGAAAGGCACGGCGGGGGCCGACGGGGACCGTTACCATGGCGGCCTTCGCAGGCGAGGGGTGCCGGTGATGCAGCAGTCGAGTAGCCGGGGCGCCCAGCGCTCCGAGGTGGATGGACCGGGAGTCCTGTCGACGCTCCTCGCCGAGCTCGCCCGCGAGCCGCAGGCGGATCTCGGTGACGACTGGGATCGATGGCTTTATCCCGGGGCCACGATCGGGCGCTTCGAGCTGGTCCGGGAGCTCGGCCGCGGCGGCTTCGGGATCGTCTGGGAGGCGCGCGACTGCGAGCTCCGCCGATGCGTGGCCTTCAAGGCGGTGCGTGCCGGTGAACGGACTGCCCTCAAGCAGGAGGCACTCGCCCACGAGGCCGAGGCCATCGCCCGGCTCGCTCATCCGAACCTGGTCACCCTCTACGATGTGGGGCGCTCTCAGCACGGACCGTACCTGGTGCTCGAGCTGCTCCGCGGCCAGACGCTGGCGGCGCGACTGGAGCGGGACCCGCTCTCTGTTCGCGAGAGCCTCCACCTGGCGGCGGAGATCTCCCGGGGCCTCGCCCACGCGCACGAGGCCGGCGTGGTTCACCGCGACCTGAAGCCGGCCAACGTCATGCTGACCGACGACGGTCGGGTGAAGGTGCTCGACTTCGGCCTTGCTCACGCCTTCGGGCGCAAGCGGATCCTGGGAGGAACGCCGGCCTTCATGGCGCCCGAGCAGTGGATGGATGCGCCCGAGGACGAGCGGACGGACATCTTTGCTCTCGGGGTCATCCTCTACCGCTCGCTCTCCGGCCAGCTCCCCTTCGACGGGAGCGGCTCCGATTTCACAGCGCCTCGGCTCGAGGTCGAGGCAGCTCCGGAGCTGGGTGAGCTCGTGGAGAGGATGCTCTCCCGTGATCCGGTCTACCGACCGCGTGACGGCGCCGTCGTTCTGGCCGAGCTGGAGCGCCTGTCCCCGCAGCTTCTTCCGTCCGCCGAAGAGCTCACGCCCACCGTGCGGGTGCGGAGGACGTCCTGGCCCAGGACGATCGCGCTACTCGCCGCCGTCGCCGTGCTCGCGGTGGGTCTCGCCTACCTGGGGGTGCTACGACCTCAGATCTCCGCCAACGCTCCGGACCGCTCGATCGCGGTGCTCCCCTTCGAGGACCTTTCCGCTGCGAAGGGCGACACGCTCTTCGCCGACGGGATCCACAGCGAGGTGATCTCCCAGCTGGGCAAGATTCCAGGACTCAAGGTGATCGCCCGGAGCTCGGTCCTCGAATACCGCGGGGCCGGTCAGGACCCCAAGTCGGTCGCGCAGACCCTGGGCGTGGCCACCCTGCTCGAGGGAACCGTCCGGCGGGTGGGGGACCAGGGCCGGATCACCGTGGTGCTCCTCGATGCGTCGAGCGGAAAGCAGCTCTGGACCGAGCAATACGACCGCAGCCTGGGAGACATCCTCGCGGCCCAGAGCGACGTGGCGCTGCAGATCGCCCGGATGCTCGAGGCTCGGCTGAGCGAGGAGGAGGTCCGGCTGCTGAGGACCGCCCCGACCCGGGACGCGGAGGCGTACGACGACTTCCGGCGAGCGGTGGCCCTGCTCCGGGAGGAGGCCATGCCCGACGCCCAGTGGAACAGCGCCAACGATCTCCTGGGGCAGGCCATCGCTCGTGATCCTTCCTTCGCCCTGGCGATGGCCTGGCTCTCCATCTCCGCGACGGAGGGTGCGCACATGGGACCGGGATGGTGCGAGAGGGCAGGAACGCTCGCGCAACGTGCACTCGCGCTCGACCCTCACCTTCCCGAGGCTCGCGCTGCGATCGGAGCGTTCCGGGCCCAGTGCACGAGGGACTTCGCCTCGGCTCTCAGCGATCTCCGGCTTGCGGAGAAAACACTGCCCAACGACCCGTACCTCAAGACCAACATCGGGCGCGCTCTCTGGCGCGCCGGCGACGAGAACAGTGCCGTGGAGGCGTACCGGAACGCGTTCGATCTGGATCCCCGCTCGCTCCGGGCAGCCTACCTCTTTGCGCATTTTGCCGGCGCGATCGGTGCGTTCAGCGACGCCGCCCGGGGCCTGACCCGTGCGCACGAGCTGGCACCAGCCGACCTCGGAGTCGCCGGGCGCGAGGCCGAGCTTGCCGGCTTCCGTGATGGAAACCTCGAACCGGCACGGAGGGCCATCGAACTCGCCCTCGCGGGGCAGGCCGGCGCCAAGGCCGTACCCTTCGACTTCGAGTGCGTCTCCCGCTGGATGCCCACGCAGGGGCTGAAGCTCGCCGCACAGGTGCTGGCTCACCAAGCCAGCAAGCCAGAGCCCGACTTGCTCATTCAGGAGCGCTGGCATCTGATCTCCGGAAGACTGCACTTCATCCTCAGTCATCGCGAAGCGTCACGGGCTGCCTACTCCGAGGCCCTCGCCGTTTTGTCGAAGCGACGTGAGCGTGCGGTGGCCCGGGGAAACGCCGCCGAGTGGAGCACAAGCATCGCCCTGGCCAAGGCGGGCCTGGGCCTCAAGGCCGAGGCGCTCGAATGCCTGCGCGAGGCGGAAGGACAGATCCATACACCTCGGGCTCGTGACGAGTATCTCGAGCGAACCGCGGAGGTGGCGGTCCTCACGGGCGATTCCTCCGCTGCGTTCACCGCACTGGGCGCGCTCATCGGCCGGCACCGCGGTTTCACCGCGGCACTCCTCCGGGTGGAACCCTTCTATGCCTCCCTTCGCTCGGATCCCCGTTTCGACGCCCTCGTCGAGAACCCCGAACCGATCCAGAGCGGCGTCCCCTTCTGAGCGAGCCTCGGGAGGGGAGAACCCGCCCTGCCCTCGTCCGCCGCCGTCAAGGCCTGCACGGCGGCGGCGAGGGCCGCTGCGTCGAAACTCGCTCTGGCTCTAGCGGTCGCGGCTCTCCGGCGCTCCGCACCCCGGCGGAAGTCGGCCCTGGGACTCGTCCCAGCGCTCGTACTCGCGCTGCTCGAGCTCCCGCGCCCCGTCTCGCCCACGCTGGCCGACGAAGGCGGAAGACCAGGCGACTGCGTCCGCGACCTGCTTCCGGTGATTCAAGGCCAGGCTCAGGTCATGGCCGGCGCCGGGAACGACACAGGCACGGATCCTCGCCTGCGGGGAGTAGAACGGGCGCTCCTGCCGGGCAACGATCGCGCCCGACGAGCAATCGAACGTCCCGCCCGAGTTCGGACCGCAGGTGGGCAGGTCTTGGTCTCCGAGGATGGTGAGCACTGGCACCTGGATCGCCCGCGTCGCCGCGGAGGTCACCACCGGCAGGCCGGTGCCCAGCTCGGGTCCGGCGACCAGATCCTTGAGCTGCTCGTCGCGGGCGATGACCGCCGGGTCGGCGTCCGGCGCGTTGTAGAAGGCTTCAGCGCGGATCCCGGGAACGGTCGTCAGATAGCCCGGGTCCAGACCCTGGTCCGAGAAGAAGGGGTCGCTCGACGCTGGGTAAAACGCGTTGAGGTTCAGAAACGCGTTGGTCAGAGCGTGTGCCGCGCCGGTCACGATCACTCCGTCCGCGTCACCGTAGAGGATCGCCTCCTCCCAGACCACCACCGATCCCAGCGAGTGACCGACGGTGATCACCTTTCCGAAGGAAACGTCACCCAGGTCGCCGGCGCGGAGGGCCTCGATCATCTGGTGCGCGACGTGGGCCGCAGCCTGGATGGTGATCTTCTCGCTCGGCGGACGGGAGCTCTTCCCGGCGCCGATCTCGTCCATGGCGAAGGTGGGGAAACCCCGAGCGGCGACGTCCCGCGCATACGAGTAACGGGTCCCATCGACCACGCCGAAGTCCCAGTAATCGCGATTGTAAGTCGCGCCGTGGACGAGAAGCTGCACCGTCGCACCCGGGACGAGATCGTCTCTCCTCGCGCACAGCTCACCGCTCACCTTCTCGGTCGGTGACTCCCCGGGTCCGAGCGCCACGGGGATCGCCGCGAACTGCTGGCACTCAACATCCTCGCCTCGCCCCGGCGGCTTCCCGTTGGATTCGCCTGCGGCCCGGAGCTGGTTGCCGGAGGAGGAAGGCTGCAGGTCCTCGCCCGAGCAAGCCATCAACCCCAGCACCACGAAGAGCAGAAGACCTCCGACGGCCGCCCGAGCGGCCGACGACCTCCAGGCTCGCACGCGGGCTCGGCGTGGAGTCACTTCTTGTAGCGACGGAGTAACGCTGGGGTCTTTCTCCTCAATCCATTGGGCCCGCGGTGGTCCGCCCGAGCCCGGCCTCATCCAGGACAGCTTCAACATGTGTTCCTCCTCGAAGCGCCGGAAGAAGTCCGGCGCTGGTGACGGGCGAGCGCTCTCCAGCGCTCCCCATCCGTGGGTATGGTCGCGGTCAACGATGTGACCTTTGTTGCAAGGTCCCGGAGTCGCTCCGGTGCTAGGTTTCGGGGCGATGACCGGGGACGAGCACGTCCTCGCCCTTCTCGAGTCCGGGGACGATCGAGGAGCAGCCACCGCGCTGTTGAGAGCGCACGGTCCGGCCGTGCTGAGATACCTGCGATCGGTCCTTCGGGAGACAGCCGTCGCGGACGATGCGTTCTCCCTCTTCGCCGAGTGGGCGTGGACTGCGCTGCCGAAGTTCCAGCGAGGATCGACCCTCCGGACCTGGGCCTTCGGGATCGCCTGGCACGCGGCCCGTCGGGTGTCCGAAGAGGCCTGGCACAAGCACAAGGAGCGGTTGAAGACCGGCGATGCCTCCAGGCTTGCCGCCGAGATCCGTGCCTCCTCGGTGCTGGAGCTCGACCGCCAGACCGACCGACTTCAGGAACTCCGTCGGAATCTCTCGCCCGAGGATCAGAACCTGCTCGTGCTTCGCATAGACCAGCGGCTCTCCTGGGACGAGGTTGCGGCGATCCTCGCCGGCGCGGGGGAATCCACCTCCGCCGCCGGCCTCCGCAAGAGATTCGAGCGCCTGAAGGAAAGGATCGCCCGGATGGCCCGTGAGCGGGGTCTGGTCAAGCGTTGAGATAAGCGGAGTCGTATCGACCTCAATGCCGGTCCTCTGGTGGAAGAGCGGACAGACGCTGAGCGATTGCGGGCGCTGGAGAAGCCGCGTTTCGGGCCGTCACATCCGAAGCGCGGTCCGTACTCACCGATTGGCGGGGCACCAAGCCAAGCCCTTCGCGATGCCGAAGCCAGGAGGAACAGAAGATGACCATCGAGCGCAACGCAGCCAGTGACATCGTCTACACCGGGCGGGCCGGTCCGCGACTCCGTGCGCTGCTGAAGACCGGAAGCGTCTACGTGACCGACGACGGCGCCATCGTGGGGATTGCCATCGACGGTGAGCATTTCCAGCTCGGCCAGAGCAGGTGCAGCTTGGACGCCTTGGAAGAATACCTCGCCGAGTACCCGACTCCGGCGGATTGGTAGGGCGGGCAAGAGGGACGAGGCCGCGTAGTCGCCTGCCCAGACGCGGGTCGCACGCGATAGAGGCGCCGCGTGTGACAGGTCGTCGGCCTGGGCCTGGGCGCGGACTCGATCCCGGCCGACGAGGACGATCTCCGACGCGACCCCCGAGAGGAGAAGCCCATAGGGCGCCGACGAGCCCCGGTCAGACGATCACGACCCGATCATGACCGATGCTCTCCACGGCTCAGTGCTACTCCACGGTCCAACCCATCTTCTGGAAGATGCGTGCGCCGGCCGGCGAGGCGAGAAAGGCAGCGAACTCCTTCGCCGCGGGCTTCTCCTGCCCACGCCGGGTGAGCGCGACGCCCGCGTCCCGGTAGATCCTGAGATCGGGCTCGATCGGAATGACGTCCGCCACCCCGCGGGACTCGCCCTGCCAGATGGTCCAGGTCAGCCAGGCGTCGAACGACGGGTCCTTCTTCCATGCCTCCGCCGCCTCGCCACTGTTCTTCGTGAAGAGGCCGATGTTCTTCCTCAGGGCCTTGACCGTCTCGATCTTTCCCTTCCGTCCGGCAATGTCCTCCCAGAGCCCGTTCTGTCCGGCGCCGTTCACCACCAGCACCTTGATGCCCGGGGCGAGCAGGTCGGCGAACTTGGCGATGTGTCGCGGATTTCCCGGGCGGACCAGGATGGCCGAGACGCGCAGGTAGAGCGGCATCACCGTCTCGGGGAGCAGCTCACCTGCCATCTGTTCCAGGAAGTCCGTCATCATCGTCTCCGAACCGCTGTACACGACGTCGGCGTCGGCCTTCGCCTGCGCGATCCACTTCGCCGTCGGGCCCGACGTCACCACGACCTTCACTCCGTGCGCCGGCCCGAACTGCGCCGCGGCCTCACGAATCGCCGGCTCGGGACCTCCCGGACCGTAGACGTGGAGCTCCTGCGCAGCCCCGAGCGACGCGACCAGGAGACAGGTGACCAGCGCGACCCCCGGCGACTCCCGAAACGATGGCGTTCGCATCCTCGACCTCCCCCGACGGCGACCGGCGCAGCGTCTCTCCCGGCATGGCGGCACACCACACGCTCGGCGTGCAGCGGCCCCCAGCCAACATCGCATGGCGGATCCGAGGCACGGGGCGGCTGGAATAGTGCGCGCGAGCGGCGAGTCGACGGCAGCGGAGACCGTTCCGGAGGACAGCCCGTCCTCCGGGCGGTAGCGTCTGCTGCCCATGTGGAACGTCGCCCACCTGCACATCGCCATCAACCACACCCCGGTCATCCTCATCCCGACCGCCCTGGCCGTCCTCGCGGTCGGCACGTGGCGGCGGTCCGAGGCGATCTTCCGCACCGGCATCGTCATCGCCTGGGTCGGCGTCCTCTCGGGGCTGGCCACCTACGTCAGCGGCGACCCCGCGGCGGACCTCGTGATGGCGGCGGAGAAGGCGCAGGAGAAGACGCTCGACCCCATCGTTGGCGAGCACGATGCCTCGGCTGGCTGGGCGCTGGGCAGCGCCGTGCTCGTGGCGGTGGCCGGCGCCTGGGCCTGGCGCAGGAGGGGGCTCGGCCGCGACGTCACCATCCCCATGCTCGTGCTCACGGCGCTCTGCACCGCCATCCTGGGTCGGACCGCCCTGCTCGGGGGTCGGATCCGGCACCCCGAGGCCCGGGCGGCCTTCGTCGCCCCGGCGACGCACGAGGAGAAGGAGCACCACTGACGAGGCAGGCCCGACCCGCCCGCCTCCCGGACTGTCGGACCGGCATCCGGACCCCTTCCCTGAAGAGGTGACAGGCTCCCGGCGGAGCGTGTAACACCCCGGCGCACGTTCGATGCTCCCCCAGCGGAGCTCCGGAGAACCGCATGCGCCTGACCGACCGCGTGAAGCAGATCCTGTCCTGGTACCCCTCCGACAGCCCGGGCACGAAGATGAACCTGGCCCGGCTGCTCAACACCGGGACCCTGGCCGGAACCGGCAAGCTGGTCATCCTCCCTGTCGATCAGGGCTTCGAGCACGGTCCGGCCCGCTCCTTCGCCCCGAACCCCCTGGGATACGACCCCGACTACCACGTGCAGCTGGCGATCGAGTCGGGTTGCAACGCCTACGCCGCGCCGCTGGGCTTCCTCGAGGCCGTCGCCGGCAACTACGCGATGGAGATCCCCCTCATCCTGAAGCTCAACAACTCCGACTCGATGAGCAAGATCGAGCCCGCGTCGGCGGTCACCGGCTCGGTGAAGGACGCGGTCCGGCTCGGCTGTGCCGCGGTCGGCTACACCATCTACCCGGGCAGCGGAGCACGGAACGTCCTGCTGCAAGAGCTGCGGGAGATCATCGAGGAGGCCAAGGAGGTCAGCCTCCCGACCGTGGTCTGGGCCTACGTGCGCGGCGCTGCCATCGCCAAGGAGAACGAGCAGGCCGTCGATCTCATCGCCTACGCCGCGCAGGAGGCGGCGCAGCTGGGCGCACACGTGATCAAGGTCAAGCCCCCCAAGGACCAGGTCGCGCTCCCCGAGGCGAAGCCGGTGTACGAGAAGTACGCCATCCCCACCAAGACGCTCGCCGACCGCATCCGACACGTCGTCCAGAGCTGCTTCGACGGCAAGCGGATCATCATCTTCTCCGGCGGCGAGGCGAAGGACACCCCCGCGGTGCTGGACGAGATCCGCGGCATCCGCGACGGCGGCGGCTTCGGGTCGATCATGGGCCGCAACTCGTTCCAGCGTCCGAAGGACGAGGCGGTGAAGCTGCTGCGCGACGTGATGGCCATCTACCAGGGCAAGTAGGAATCCCCCTTCAACCGCTGAGCGCGCCTCCTCACGGCGCGCCTGAACGCTGCACCGCGCCCGGGTCTCCCCATGCGCGCCGCACGGTGCGTGTGGTGGGCCAAACCACGCACCCGGTTTTGTTCAGGTCGACGTCGAAGGGAGCGGGAGCCGGGCCGAATTCCGGCGCCGACCCCTGAACAGTTTCCTGGCCTGCTGAACGAAAGCACCTGTCAGTCGGCGGCGGCGGGGTGGACCCCGTCGCCTCCGCCGAGGCGGAGAGCGCGCCGTCCAGCGGTGCTGCTGAGCGGCGCACTCCACGCTCCCACGCGGCACCTTCGCGCCTGTGCTCCGGTGCGAGGTGCGCGCCTGCTCAGAGCGACTGCAGGAAGGCGATGACCGCCGTCTGCTCGGCCGACGAGGCCGCCGCGAACCGGTCGCGGGCCCGTCGACCCTGCCCGTCGTGGGCGAGGATCGCGTCCTTCAGCGAGGTCGCCCGACCGTCGTGGAGAAATCGGCTCATCGCCGACACGCCCCACAGCGGCGCTGTGCGGAACTCTCGCCCGCGGGCATCCCCGGTCTCGATCCCGTCGCCGAGGCTCCCCATGTCGTGGAGCAGGAAGTCCGAGTACGGGTGGAAGACGACACGGTCCAGGCTGTCCACCGGCGAGCTCCCGGTCAGGAAGGTGTCCCAGTGACAGTGGCTGCAGCCCGCCCGGGTGAACACCGCCTTGCCGAGCCAGGCCTGGCCGCTCATCGGCTTGCGGGGTGGCGGGGCGAGCATCGTCATGAAGTCCGTGAAGGCCACGATCCCCTCCCCGTCGTCGTTGATTCCCGGCAGGGGGTTGCAGGCCAGCAGGCTGCAGTCGCCTCCGGGGCAGTTCTCGTTCGGGAACTCCGGGCTGGTGATGCCCATCTCGTTCAGGTACGCGTCACCGGAGAACTGGTGGAGCGTCGGCACCTGGTTCTTCCAGCCGAAGCGGCCCACCGCGTCGCGGTTCCGCGCGATGTCGTGCACCATCGCCACCCTCCCCGCCTCGTCCGGATAGAGCGCCCGCTCGATCGCGGCGACGTACCGGAAGGTGCTCTCCGGCACCGCATCCACCAGACCGAGGCCGAAGAGCGGCGTCGTCCGTCTGAGCGAGACGAACTTCGCGTCCGCCGGGACCTTCTCCCCGGCGAAGTTGCAGCTCCCGGCAGGGCCGATCCCTTTCACCTGGATCAGCGACCCACCCTCGCTGGTGAGCGGATCGAACTTCCCATCCTTCCCCACCCCTCCGAATCGGGTCTCGCGCGTGGCGCTGCTGCCACCGACGCCCGGGTCCGCGTGACAGCGTGCACACGACGTGTCGTTGAACACCGGCCCCAGCCCCTCCTCCGGTGTCTCGTCCGACTCGAACTCCTCCACCCCCGCGGCGAAGCGCGCCAGCTCGGCATCGCTCAGCCCCGGCAGCGGGTCTCCGAAGTCCGCCTGTAGTGGCGCGTGCAGCGCCGTGCTCGCCGTCGTGAGATCCCGATCCGCCTCCGGCTCCGCAGGCGGCGGGCCGACCGTCCCTGATCCGCACCCCGCGGCCCCGAGCGTCAGCCCGAGCACCACGGCTCTCGACGTGTCTACGACTTTCATGGGGCACCTCCCTGTCGATTCCCCGTGTCGAGCCGGACCCACCCGGCTCAGGGAGGCGCTGTGAACCTCGAAGCTGTGCTCGCTCAAGGCACGCTGTGCTCTGTCCTCCGACGGGTCCGCGCCCCTCAGCTCGCGACGCCCACGCGCTCGCGGCCCGTGCCGTTCAGGTCGCGCTGAAGAGAAGCGGACTCACGGTCCGGCGTGAGGAGCCGGGCCCTCGATCGGAGCCGGACCGGAGCGAGCGACGCGCGTGAAGCCGCTCGACCGTCCCGATCGGGACAGGGGCAAGCCACCACGTGCGCCGGATCGACGAGCGGCCAGGCGATCAGGGTGCGAGGACCGCGCCCTCGACCGCGCTCCGGAACGGAGGCGGCTCGACCGGCTCGGAGGGGGAGCACTGGCTTCGCGCGACGCCCGTTCGCACCAGCTGGTCCACCTCGCGGTTCAGCGCGGCCCGGTCGGTGAAGGTCACCTCGCGCACGACGTCGTCGAGCAGGGTCTGGCGCGCCACGGCCCACATCAGAAATCGGGTCAGCGGCCAGTGACCGGGGTCGGCCAGAGCACCGGCGACGGGCACGGCCCTCTGTGGCCGCCACCCGGTCTCCAGCACGAAGCCCTCCAGGATCTTCGAGACGGCGCGGCGGGCATCCAGCCGCTCCTGGTCGGGCCGGCGCACGTCCTCGACGGTCGCCTCGGTCAGGCTCACCGAGAAGAAGACCGTGGGGACCCCGTCGAGCTCGCCGCGACGGGAGCGGACGAACCTCACCATCCCCCGCTCGTGGTGTCCGAGGTGGACGCTGGCCGCGAGGAGGACCCCGGCGTAGCGCTCCAGCAGGGGAAGCGCCTCGGTCCTCACGTCCTGGATCTGCACCTCGTGGCCGAGGGTCCGGACGCGATCGGCCATCCCCTCGGCGAGGCGCCGGGTGCATCCGCTGCGGCTGGCGTAGACGACGAGGAACGGTTTCATGCCTCACCCGCGCTGCATCGGGCGTACCCTCGTCAAGCGCCGCGTGCAGCCAACCGGCCGCAAGGCATGCGCTCACCACCTTCCCTCAGCGCAGCCGCTGCGGCGAGATGCCGGTCCGGTCATGCAAGCTGGCGACGGCTGACGGCTTCACGGCCAGACCGGGTCCGGCACTGGCTACCGGGGGCGTACTCGGGAACCGTTCTTCGCGCTGGCGACGTCTCCTGACGAACGGCGGCGCTGGTCGCCCGATCCGCCCGAGAGGTCGCGATGTTCCGGCTCACCCGAATCCTCTGGCTCCTCCTCGCGCTCCCCTCCGGCGCCCGCTCCGCCGAGGCCCAGAACGCGGTCGATGCAGTCGCCGGGCCGTCGGCGGAGACGGCCGGAACGAAGGCGCCCGAGATCTCGACCCGGGCTCTCCGCGAGGAGCTGGCCGCGAAGCGCGCACTCATCTTCGATGCGCGCAGCCCCGCGGAGTTTGCGACCGGGCACCTTCCTGGAGCGCTGAACGTCGCCGGAAAGCCGGGCCTTCCACCCTCGCAGTACACGTCCGACCTGGCGCCGATCGAGAAGCTGGTGAAGGGCAACCGGGCGCAACCCATCGTCCTCTACTGCAACGGCCTCTACTGCGGGCGAAGCCGACGGCTGGCCGACGACCTCCTCGCGGCGGGCTTCACCGATGTCAGGCGCTATCAGCTCGGGATGCCGGTCTGGCGCGCCCTCGGTGGGGTCCAGCAGATCGAGCTGCCGGCGTTGCTCCATGTCCTGGAGCAGGACCGCACGGCCGTGCTCCTCGACGCCCGGGGCGGGACGGCGTTCCCCGGCGCACGCCCCCTGCCCCTCTCCGACGTGCGGAAGGCCAAGGACGATGGGCGCCTGCCGATGGACGACCACCACACGCGAATCGTCGTGGTCGGTGCGAGCGGCACCCAGGCTCAGGCGCTCGCCGAGGGCATCGCGAACGACGCGTTCGACAATGTCGCGTTCTTCGGGGGAGACGCCGTGCTGGTGGAACGTGCCCTGAGAGATTCGGTAGAGAAGCGTGCAAGGGAGGCCAGACTCATGGAAACCGAGCCCTCTCCGCGGCCTAATGTGTCTCAGGACTGAGCCAGCGATCCGGGCTCTCAGCAGGGGACGGCTTGACCGAGGACGAGCTCATCGCCGCCGCGCTCGCCGGTGCAGGCCGTCTCCGGCGCTTTGCATTGCATCTCTGCGGCGATCCGGACATGGCGGAGGACCTGGTCCAGGACGGGCTCATCCGTGCTCTGGCCTCGCGAAGAGATCTGCGGGACCCGGGGCTGGTGCTGCCCTGGTTGTTCAGCATCGTCCGGCGAGCATTTTTCGACGAACGCCGTCGAGCGGAGCACCGGACACGACTCGTGGAGGCGAAGCCGGATCTCTCCGGACCATCCACCGGGAATCTGGAAGCGGAGATCGTGGAGCGAGGATTCAGTGACGAGGTGACGAGGGCACTCTCCGCCCTCCCCGAGGAGTGGCGGACCTCGATCCTCCTCTGCGACGTCGAGGGCTTCTCTTACCAGGAGATCGCCGAGGCGATGTCCTGCCCGCTGGGAACGGTTCGTTCCCGGATCGCGCGCGGGCGCGCGCAACTGCTCACAGCCCTTCGCAGCCCAGCCAGGGACCTCGACCCAGGAGTGTGCCGATGAGCCACGCTCCCTTCGAGACGCTGAGCGCCTACGCCGACGGCTCCCTTCCGGAGCTCGAGGCCGCGACCATCGGAAACCACGTCAACTCCTGCTCCGACTGTCGCTCCAGTCTCGAGGAGCTCCGATGGTTGAAGGACGTCGTGAAGTCGTCTGCCCCGGCCGCCGTGGCGAGCGACGCGCTCGAGGCACGGCTGGCTGGGGCTGCCAACCGCAGGCGCCGCCGGCGACGTATCGGCCTCACCGTGACGGGGGGGCTCGCAACGGCGCTCGCCGTGGTCCTGGTCGCCCTCCCCATCGTCCGCGAGCGACGCGCGATGGCCGAGCTGATCGGGGATCATGTCGGCATCACCGTGACCCGTGAGGAGGCGTTCGACGTCACGGGCGCCGACGCCGGCACGCTGGAGCGGTGGTTCACCGGCAAGATCGACTTTCCTCTGCACATTCCCCAGGTCGCGCAGGCGAAGCTGGTCGGTGCACGCCTGTGCGACATCGCCGGCCGGCACATCCCGCTCGCCTCCTACGAGCTCGGGACGCGGCGAGTCTCGATCTTCGTCGAGCGGACCGGTCGGAGCGCTCGGACCACGGCCTGCGACGAGCAGGTGCATGGCTACACGGTCTGTCGCCGGACGGTCGAGGGCGTCGAGTACCTCCTCGTCTCCGACTATCCGGCGAGTGAGGCAGGAAACATCCTCACCGCGGCGGTCGGGCCCGGCGCCTAGCAGTAGCCGGACGCCGCTGATGCAAACTCGATACAGCTGTTTCGCAGGGCTGGACAGCGTGTAGCAGCTGTTACATACCTCCGCCCGTGCCGGGCTCCGGGCCCAGGTGGCTCCTCCTCATGCACCAGCTTCCCCACAAGCCGGTGGGTCTGCGGGTCAAGGTGTGGAGGCGTCTGCAGCAGCAGGGAGCGATCGCGATCAAGAACTCGGTCTACGCGCTGCCTCTCAGCGACTCGGCCCGCGAGGACTTCCAGTGGCTCGCCCGCGAGATCACCGAGAGCGGTGGCGAGGCGACGGTCTGCGCAGCCGAGCTCGTGGAAGGTCTGACCGACGCCCAGGTCCACGCGCTGTTCAACGCCGCCCGGGATGCCCAGTACGCGGAGCTGACCGAGGAAGCCCGGGAACTCGTGACGGCCGGCGAGCGCCGGAAGAGCGACGAGGCCTGGCCACTCGCGGTCAGCAAGCTGCGGAAGCGACTGGAAGAGGTCGTGGCCATCGACTTCCTCGGCGCTCCTGGGCGCATGGCGGCCGAAGCTCTCGTGGTGCGGCTCGAGCAGCTCCTCGCCGAGCGATCCGATCGCCTGCCGGGAGCCACCGCCTCTTCCGAAAGAACGGCGCCTCGAGGGGCGACCTGGGTCACCCGGCGTGGGATTCACGTGGATCGCATGGCGAGCGCATGGCTGATCCGGCGCTTCGTCGATCCGGCTGCACGGTTTCGCTTCGTCGATCCACGGAACTACCGGCATGAGTCGGGGAGCTCCGTTTCGACATGTTCGAGGCCGAGTACACCCACGAGGGCGACCTGTGCACCTTCGAGGTTCTCCTCTCTCGGTTCGGGCCCGGCAGTGCCGCGCTCCGGGCGCTCGGGGAGATGGTCCATGACGTCGACCTGAAGGACTCCAAGTTCGCTCGGCCCGAGACGCCGGGGTTCGAGCGCGTCATCGCGGGGGTCGCCCTCGGACACGCCCAGGACGAGGACCGCCTCGCTCGGGCGAGCGCCCTCCTGGACGACCTGCACACCGCGTTCGAGCGCCAGAAGAGGTGGGCCGAGGCAACCCCTCGGGCTCCAAGGAAACCCGGAGCGTCGGGCCGGAGTGGACCGCGACGAAGGAGGCGACGGTGAGGTCGGTGAGCAGGCGAGAGGTGATGTCGGGAATCGCACTGGGAGCGGTCGCGCTCTCGGGAGCAGGAGGCAGGGCAATGGCCAGCGTGGATGGCGGAGTCGTCCAGGGCGGCGTGGCACCCGGGAAGCATCCGATCGTGCCCCTGCCGTTCGACCCCGCGAAGCTCAAGGGTCTCTCGGAGAAGCTCCTCCGGTCGCACCACGAGAACAACTACGGCGGAGCGGTGAAGAACCTCAACAAGGTCGAGGAGGAGCTCGCCCGGGTGAACAAGGACACGCCGGGCTTCCTGGTCGCCGGGCTCAAGGAACGGGAGCTCACCTTCAACAACTCGATGGTGCTTCACGAGCTGTACTTCGCGAACCTGGGAGGCGACGGGAAGGCCGGGAGCGCCGTCCAGGGCGTGCTGGGCAAGGCGTTCGGGAGCTTCGCTCGCTTCGAGGAACTGTTCCGGGCAGTCGGGACGTCTCTGGCCGGCGGGAGCGGCTGGACGGTGCTCGACCACAACTTCCAGAGTGGACAGCTCGGCATTCACTGGAGCGGGAACCACACCCAGAACGCCGCCGCCAGCGCGCCGCTCCTGGTGATGGACATGTACGAGCACGCCTACGCGATCGACTACGGCGCGGCGGCCGCGAAGTACATCGACGCGTTCTTCCAGAACATCCAGTGGGACGAGGTCCAGCGAAGGCTCGAGCGTGCGCAGAAGGCGGGCGCCGCTCTTCACGGTTGAGGAGGAAATGCCATGCGTCACTCGTTGATCATCGCGCTCGCCCTCACGCTCCCAGCGGCCCTCGCGGCGCAGGAGCGCGAAGGGCACGAGAAGTCCGAGGCCGGAGAGGCGTCGAAGGCCGCCGAGCTCGCCCCCGCGCTCAAGGGGGCGAAGGTCTCGCTCGCCAGCGGGTTGCGAGCGGCGGAGAAGGAGGGGCGCCCGATCTCCGGGAAGTTCGAGCTCGAGGACGGAAAGCTCCAGCTCTCCGTCTACACGACCAAGGATGACAAGTTCTCCGAGGTCATCGTCGATCACCAGACCGGAAAGGTCGCGAAGAGCGAGCCGATCACCGGGGGCGAGGATCTCGCCGCGGCCCAGAAGCAGGCACAGGCGATGGCCAAGACCAAGCACGCGCTTCGCGACGTCATTGCCAAGGCCGAGAAGGGCAACCCCGGGTTCCACGCGGTGAGCGTCGTCCCGGAGGTCGAGGACGGGAAGCCTCGTGCCGACGTCACGCTCCTCAAGGGGAACACCTCGAAATCGGTGGACGAATCCCTCTAGCGCTCCGATGGAGGGCGCAACCGAGAAGAAGGTCGTGCCCTGCACGATCTGGGAGTTCCTCCTCTACTTCCTCCGGCTCGGCACGTTCGGGTTCGGAGGCCCGATCGCGCTCGCGGGGTACATGCAGCGCGACCTGGTGGAGGAGCGACGCTGGATCTCGAAACAGGACTACCTGGAGGGGCTCGCCCTCGCTCAGCTGATGCCCGGACCGCTCGCCGCGCAGCTCGCGATGTACCTGGGCTGGGTCAGGGCGCGTGTCGTCGGTGCCTCGCTCGTTGCCTTCTTCTTCGTGTTCCCGTCCTGGTTGATGGTGCTGGGGCTTTCCGTCCTCTACGTGCGCTACGGCGGCCTCGCCTGGATGCAGGGTGCGTTCTACGGCATCGGCGCGGCGGTCATCGCCATCATCGCGCGGAGCGCGGTGAAGCTGGTCAAGATGACGGTGCAGAAAGACAAGCTCCTCTGGGCCATCTTCGCAGTGATGATGGTGGTGACGGCCATCACCGCTTCCGAGATCGTGTGGCTGTTCCTGCTTTCGGGAGTGCTGACGGTCCTCGTGCGGGCGCCACCGCGCCTGCGAACGGGCCCGTCGGTCGGAGGCCTCGCGCCAGCCTGGCTCCTCACCGGACTGCACGGCGCCGTGTCGCTCGGCACTCTCGGCACGGTGTTCCTCTACTTCGCTGCCGCGGGCTCGTTCGTCTTCGGAAGCGGTCTGGCGATCATCCCATTCCTCCACGGCGGCGTCGTGGACCGGTACCACTGGCTCACGGAGCGGCAGTTCGTGGATGCGGTCGCCGTGGCGATGATCACGCCCGGGCCGGTCGTCATCACGGTCGCCTTCATCGGATTCCTGGTGGCGGGCCTCGGAGGGGCTGCCGCGGCCGCGGTGGGGGTGTTCCTCCCCTGCTACCTCCTGGTCATCATCCCGGCGCCGTACTACCGGCGATTCGCGCAAAACAAGCAGATCAAGGCCTTCGTGACCGGCGTGACGTCCGCCGCCACGGGGGCCATCGCCGGCGCAGCGATCGTGCTCGGGCGCCGCGCGGTCATCGACATCCCCACGCTTGCCATCTTCGCAGGAACCCTGCTCGTGCTCGTCTGGCTCAAGAAGGTTCCCGAGCCGCTGGTCATCCTGGGCACGGGCCTTCTCGGGGTTCTCTTGCGAGGTGGGCTGAGCCGGTAACGCAGCTGCGACCCTCGAGTCGCAGGAGGTCAGTGACATGTTTCGACGATTGAAGCTGCTGTGTCTGGCTCTTCCACTGGGCTCGAGCCTGAGCGCACTCGCACAGGAGGGTTCCGCGAAGAAGTTCGACTTCGACTCGGACAAGGCGGGCGAGCCTCCCCAGGGATTCTCTTTCGGGCGAACCGGAAAGGGCCCTCCCGGAAAGTGGATCGTCCAGGCTGCAGACGACGCCCCGAGCCCGAAGAACGTCCTGGTCCAGACCGACGCTGATCGGACCGACTACCGCTTCCCCATCGCGTACACCGGGCCGGACCTCAAAGATCTCCGGCTCAGCGTGAAGTGCAAGCCGGTCTCGGGAAAGGGCGACCAGGGCTGTGGCCTGGTCTTCCGTCTGAAGGACGCCGACAACTACTACGTGACCCGCGCCAATGCCCTCGAGGACAACGTTCGCCTCTACCACGTCGTCAACGGCGACCGCCGGCAGTTCGCGGGGTGGAACGGAAAGGTCGCCACGGGAAAGTGGCACGAGCTCGCGGTGGAGGCCCAAGGCGACCACTTCCAGGTCTTCTACGACGGGAAGAAGGTCATCGACGCCCACGACAAGACGTTCACCGATGCGGGCAAGTTCGGAGTCTGGACCAAGGCCGATTCGGTCATCCAGTTCGACGACCTCACCGCGACGCCGAAGTGAGCACGCCATGAAATGGGTCACTCGCAAGCGAATCCAGGTCAACCGCGCGGCGACCGCCTGGCTCGTCCGCCGTTTCATCGACCCGCAGGCCGAGTTCT
>Ga0081540_1001807_pt1 | contig 17952 bp, 14 predicted proteins | sample TabmetS2T1R1_FD_71024 | JGI IMG/M metagenome (GOLD analysis project Ga0081540, IMG submission 71024) | Tabebuia heterophylla rhizosphere microbial communities from the University of Puerto Rico - S2T1R1 | ecosystem: Host-associated > Plants > Roots > Rhizosphere ... | reverse complement strand
GGCAAGACCACGACGCTGAATGCCATCGCGGGTCTCATTCCCGTGCATTCCGGCTCGATCCATTTTCGCGGCGAGGAGCTCGCCGGCCAGACCGCGTTTGCCATCGTGCGCAAGGGGCTGGCGCTGTCGCCGGAAGGCTGGCGGCTGTTCGTGCAGCAGAGCGTGGAGAACAATCTCAAGCTCGGCGCCACGCCGCTGCATGACAAGTCGCGCACATCTGACCTGCTCGAGCGCGTCTACGAGATCTTCCCAAAGCTGAAGGAACGCCGCGCCCAGCGCGCAGGCACCATGTCGGGCGGCGAGCGCCAGATGCTCGCGGTTGGCCGCGCGCTGATGAGCGACCCGAAACTCTTGATGCTGGACGAGCCGTCGCTCGGCCTTGCACCGGCAGTGGTCGAGACCATGTACGAGACCTTCGGCCGCCTGCACAAGGAAGGCCTGACGCTGCTGCTCGCCGAACAATCGATCGAGCTTGCGCTGGAGGTCTCCGATTTCGCCACCGTGCTGCAGGTCGGCAAAAGCGTGCTCTCCGGCACCGCCGCGGCCCTTGCGCAGGACCCGCAGGTGCAGAAAGCGTATTTGGGGACGCATTGACGTTTTTCGTAGGAACAAAGAGGTCGTCGTGAACGAACCCAATCCCCGTTCTCCATTTCACGCCATTCGGTCAATCGACTACACTGTTATCTTCGTCCGCGACATGACGGCGATGCGCCGCTTCTATGAGGAAGTCCTCGGCTTTCCGCTGCTGCGCGAATTCACCGGCTGGTTCGAATACCAGCTCGGCAGCAACACGCTGGCGCTGGCGCGGCCGACCCGGACTGCCAAGGACGCACCGATACCGACCGGCACCGCGGCGCTGCAGCTCGCCTTCAAGGTCTCATTGCCGGAGGTCGATGCCTGCGCCGATGAACTGGTGCGCCGCGGCGTCGATCTCTTGTCACCGCCGACCAACCAGCCGTTCGGCCACCGCACGGTGTTCTTTCGTGATCCCGACGGAAACCTGCTGGAATTCTATGCGGACATATAGCGCGGCAATTTTGCCGTCATTGCGAGCCTCGCAATGACGGTCACTCGGCGGCCTGCTTGACCGTGCCTTCCGGATGGTCTTCGTCATGATCGGCACGGCGCGAGCGGCCCCAGCGCGAAAACGCCTGGGAGAGCCGGTCGAGATAGAGATAGACCACGGGCGTCGTGAACAGCGTCAGGGCCTGGCTGACGAGGAGGCCGCCGACCATGGCATAGCCGAGCGGCTGGCGGATTTCCGATCCCGTGCCGGTGCCGAGCATCAGCGGCACGCCGCCGAGCAGCGCCGCCATCGTGGTCATCATGATCGGGCGGAAGCGCAGCAGCGCGGCCTGGCGGATCGCCTGCTGCGGCGGGAGGCCCTCGTCGCGCTCGGCGACGATGGCAAAGTCCACCATCATGATGCCGTTCTTCTTGACGATGCCGATCAACAGGATGATGCCGATCAGCGCGATCAGGCTGAAGTCAAAACCCGCCGCCATCAGGATCATCAGCGCGCCGACGCCTGCCGAGGGCAGGGTGGAGAGAATTGTGATCGGGTGGATGTAGCTCTCGTAGAGGATGCCGAGGATCAGATAGACCACGACGAGCGCTGCGAGGATCAACAGCGGCACGGTGCTGAGCGATTGCTGGAACGCCTGCGCGGTGCCCTGGAAGCTGGTAGCCAGCGTCGTCGGCACGCCGAGATCGGTCATCGCCTTCTGCACGGCATCGGTCGCCTGTCCCAGCGCCACGCCCTGTCCGAGGTTGAAGCTGATGGTGATGGCCGGGAACTGGCCCTGATGGCTGATGGAGAGCGGCCGCACCGGCACGCTGGTCCAGGTCGCAAAGGTCGACAGCGGCACCTGGTCGCCGGTCGATGGCGATTTCACATAGATCTTGTTCAGCGTGTCGATCGCGCCCTGCAGGTCCGGCAGCACCTCCAGGATGACGTGGTAGCTGTTGAGCTGGGTGAAGTATTGCGTCACCTGGCGCTGGCCGAAGGCGTCATACAGCGTGTCGTCGATCAGCTGCGGCTGGATGCCGTAACGCGCCGCGGTGTCGCGGTTGATTTGCAGCTGCAGCGTGGTGCCACGGGTCTGCTGGTCGGTGGCGACGTCGCGCAGCTCCGGCAGGGTTTGCATCTTCGCCAGAATCTTGGGCGCCCATTCGTTGAGCTCGGCGAGGTTGGCGTCCTGCAGCGTGAACTCGAACTGGGTGCGGGTCGGCCGGCCGCCGAGGCGGACGTCCTGCGCCGCCTGCATGAACAGACGCGCGCCCTCGACCTGCTCGAGCTTGGGCCGCAGCCGCGCGATGATCTGTTGCGCGCTCGCCTTGCGCTCATTGCGCGGCTTGAGCGTGATGAACATGCGCCCGGTATTGAGCGCGCTGCCGCTGCCGCCGACCGCCATGGCGATGGTGGCGACATCAGGGTCGGCCTGGACGATCTTGCCGAGCTCTTCCTGGCGCCGCTTCATGTCGGCAAAGGAGATGTCCTGGCCGGCCTCCGAGGTCGCGGTGATCAGGCCGACATCCTGCTGCGGGAAGAAGCCCTTGGGGATGGCGATGAACAAATAAACCGAGAGGCCGAGCGTGGCGAAGAACACCATCAGGGTGGTGAATTTCCAGCGCATCGCGAGATCGAGGCCGCGTTCATAGGCGCGCAGCATGGCGTCGAACACGCGCTCGCTCCATTGGTAGAAGCGGCCGTGCTGCGTCTCGTGGTGGGCGCGCAGGAAACGGGAGGCCATCATCGGCGTCAGCGTCAGCGACACGAACATCGAGACGAAGATCGTCATCGCCAGCACGACCGCGAATTCGCGGAACAGGCGGCCGATGATGCCGCCCATCAGCAGGAGCGGAATCAGCACCGCGACCAGCGAGATGCTGATCGAGACGATGGTGAAGCCGATTTCGCCGGCGCCGCGGAAGGCGGCGGCCATCGGCTTTTCGCCTTCCTCGATATAGCGGCTGATGTTCTCCAGCATCACAATGGCGTCGTCGACCACAAAGCCGACCGCGATGGTCAGCGCCATCAGCGAGAGATTGTCCAGCGTATAGCCGAACACCCACATCAGCGAGCACGCGCCGAGCAGGGCGAGCGGCACCGTCACGGCGGGGATCACAGTGGCCCAGAAGCTGCGCAGGAACAGGAAGATCACCATCACGACCAGCGCGATGGTAAGCAGCATGGTGAATTGCACGTCCTCGACCGCAGCGCGGATCGTCGTGGTGCGGTCGCTCAACACGTCGACCTTGATCTGTGGCGGGATCGCCGCGACCAGCCGCGGCAGGGTCGCCTTGATCTTGTCCACGGTCTCGATGACGTTGGCGCCGGGCTGCTTGAACACCACCAGGAACACGCCGCGCTGGCCATTGGCCCAGGCGGCCTGCTTGGCGTCTTCAGGCCCGCTGACGGCCTGGCCGATGTCGCGGATGCGCAGGGGACCGCCATTGCGGTAGGCGATGATGACGTCGTTCCAGTCTTTTGCGGCCGTCAGCTGGTCGTTGGCATAGATGGTGTAGGCGCGGGTGGTGCCGTCGATATTGCCCTTGGGCGCATCGACCGTCGCGATCGCGATCTGGCTGCGCACGTCTTCCAGCGACAGGCCCTTGGCGACGAGCTTTGCGGGATCGATCTGGACGCGGATCGCCGGCTTCTGCTGGCCGCCGATGGTGACCTGGGCGACGCCGGAGATCTGGCTGATCTGCTGGCCGAGCTGGACGTCTACTGTGTCGGAGACCTCCGTCAGCGGCAGCGTGTCGGAGGTCGCCGACAGGATCAGCACCGGCGAATCCGCCGGATTGACCTTGCGATAGGTCGGCGGCGAGGGAAGGTTTTTCGGCAATTGCCCGCTGGCCGCGTTGATCGCGGACTGCACGTCGTTGGCCGCCCCGTCGATAGAGCGGTTGAGATCGAACTGGATGGTTACTGCGGCGGTGCCGAGATAGCTCGTCGAGGTCATCTGCGCGATGCCGGGGATCTGCGCGAACTGGCGCTCCAGCGGCTGCGCTACCGACGAGGCCATCGTCTCGGGGCTTGCGCCGGGCAGGTTCGCGGTGACCTGGATGGTCGGGAAATCGACCTGCGGAAGCGGCGCGACCGGCAGCAGCGGGTAGGCGACAAGGCCGACAAAGAGGATGCCGGCCATCAGCAGCGAGGTGCCGATGGGGTAGCGGATGAAGGGCGCTGAAATGCCGCCGCTCATTCCTGGCCGACCTTCGCGGCGGTCGCATCCGCGACATTGCTGCTGACCAGCGTGCCCGGCTGCACCCTGTATTGGCCCGATGTGATCACCCGCTCGCCCGGCGAGAGGCCTTCGTCGACCACCGAGCGGCCGTCGATGGATTTCGTCACCTTGATCCGCCGCAGCTCCGCCTTGTTCTCGGCATTGACGGAGAAGGCGTAGAGGCCGTCATTGCCATGCTGGACGGCATCATCGGGGATCACAGTCGCATCCTTCAACGTGGCAACGAGAAGGCGCGTGGAGACCGACTGCCCCGGCCACAGCGCGTGATCCTTGTTGTCGAACACGGCCTTCAGCCGGATCGTGCCGCTGGTCGTGTCGACCTGGTTGTTGATCAGTGCCAGCGTGCCTGTCGAGAGCACCTTTTTTCCATCGGTCGACAGTGCGATGACCTTTGGCGGCGAGGCGGCAAGCGCGGCCTTGATGTCGGGCAGTTGATCTTCCGGCGCGGTGAAGATCACCGCGATCGGCTCGATCTGGGCGATGCTGACGATGCCGGTCTGGTTAGAAGCATTGACGATGTTGCCGACGTCGACCTGGCGGATGCCGACGATGCCCGAGATCGGCGCCTTCACCGTGGCGTAGTCGAGCTGGGTCTGCGCGTTGTCGATCGCCGCCTGATCGGCCTCGATCTGCGCGGTCAGTTGCGCGACCTGGGAGCGCTGGGTGTCGGTCTGTTGCCTGGTGGCGAATTCGCCGAGCCGGGTGAAGCGTTGCAGGTCCAGCTTGGCGTTGGCGAGGTTGGCCTCATCCTGCGCCTTCTTGGCCTTGGCCTGATCGAGCGCCGCCTGGAACGGCCGCGGGTCGATCTCGACCAGCGTATCGCCCTCCTTGACGAACTGGCCTTCCCTAAAATCGATTTTGTTGATCTGACCATCGACACGGGTGCGCACCAGCACGGTGTTGAAGCCCTGCACGGTGCCGAGCCCGGTCAGGTAGACCGGAAAATCGGCCTTCTCGGCGGCTGCGATTTTCACCGGAACGGCTTTGGGAGCGGGGGCCTTTTGCGCGGCTTGAACCGCGTGTTCGCTGGTCGATTTCTGCCAGCCAAAATAGCCGGCCGCGCCAATGGCTGCGATCAGCAAACCCCAACGGATGGTGCGGGACCAGGACATGTGCGCTCACGGGTCATCGGGAGCAACCATGGAGTGCTCAAGTCGGTTCCCCCGATACAAAGCGATATCGGGTCCCGCGCGCCGAAGTAAACACACGTGAACTTGAGATTCCCTAAACAATTGGAAAGGTTTGCGAGCGGATCGCAGCTGGGTTGGCGTTGCCGCCAGCGAAAGCTGCTTAACGAGTGCGCACATTGCTGCGCGCATTGGCAGCGGCCCGCGACGAATTGCACGCACTCCCGCCGCAACCGGCGGGCGCGCATCAATGCCAGTAATTCGAAAAAAGAGAAGCGTTCGCGTGGCCGGCGATCAGTTTAGCCGCAGCACTTCCATGAGTGGACTTTGCGATGAGACCTGCGCGATCGTTGAGCGTGATCGCCGGCGATCGTCGGCAACGTGCGCCAACAAGTTTAGAATCGTTTTTAGAACGCCTACAGAATAGAACCGTTTCAAACTAGAATCGCTGTGAACTGCTTCGATTCATCAGCAGTGTTGCTTGCGTTTCATTGACCCGCATTTTCTCGCTCGATAGTCACCGCAACAGGACAATTCGTCGCGCGTCAAAGCGCGCGCGAACTCAAGTAAAACTGATCGGTGGGGCGCGCGATGACGATAAGAAACTCAAATCAATCTCCAATGAACCGCCTGACCACTGCGGCGCTGCTTTCGGCGAGCATCGTTGCGCTTGGCGTGCTCACAGCGCCCGGCAAAATTCATGCGCAATCCCAGGGTGGCTCGCAGCTGCCGCCTGTGCAGGTCTCGCCCCCTGATGAGCAGAAGCGGCGCGTTACCGGCACTTCGAATGCGCAGCGCGCGAACCGCTCGACGCAGCGCCGCACGCAGGCCACGCGACGGCCGCAGACCGAGCCCGCCGCGCCGAAGGCGTTCGGCCAGTCTCAGGATGCGCGCACGGGCACCGTCGGCGTCTACTCGAACAGCACCTCAGTGGCGACCAAGACCAACACACCGCTGGTCAACATTCCGCAATCCGTCAACGTCCTGACGAAGGAGTTCATCCAGGATCAGAGCTTTCAGAGCGTCACCGAGGCCACCCGCTATGTGCCTGGTGTCGCCATTCACCAAGGCGAAGGCAATCGCGACGAGCTCGTGATCCGCGGTGTCGATTCCAGCGCCAATTTCTTCGTCAATGGCTTTCGCGACGACGTCCAGTATTTCCGCGATCTCTACAACGCGCAGAGCGTCGAGGTGCTGAAGGGTCCGAGCGCGCTGATTTTCGGCCGTGGCGCCGGCGGCGGTCTGGTCAACCGCACGCTGAAGGAGGCGGACGGAACGCGTGTCTATCAGGCCACCGGCCAGGTCGGCTCTTGGAACGACAAGCGCGTGACGCTGGATGCAGGCCAGGCGGTGAACGAGAACGTCGCAGTGCGCTTCAACGCCATGTACGAGAACAGCGACACCTTCCGCGATTACGGTCATTTCGAGCGCTACGGCATCAATCCGACCATCACCTTGAAGCCGACCGACGACACCAAGATCAAGCTCAACTACGAGTTCTACCACGACTTCCGCCTCGCGGATCGCGGCAATCCCTCGCAGGGCATTCCCGGCGGCGCCAGTCGCTTCAATCCAACCGGACCTTTCGCGCCCAACGGCGATCTCACCGTCTTCTACGGCAGCCCGATCTACAACTATGCCAAGGTCGAAGTGCAGACCGGCATGGCGATCATCGAGCATGATTTCGGCAATGGCCTCACCGTGCGGAACGGTTCGATCTACGCCGACTACAACCGCGGCTACCGCAACGTCTATCCCGGCGGCACCGCCAATCCCGGCGCGCCGCCCGCGCCCGGCGGCGGAGCGGTAACAACGGACCTCACGAAAGTTTCGCTCAATGCCTACCAGAACTACACACCGCGCGAAAATGCATTTAACCAGACCGACTTCATCTACAAGACCGCGACTGGCCCCGTGCTGCACACGTTTGCCTTCGGGACGGAGTTTGGCCGCCAAACCGGCGTATCTACACGCGACACCGGCTTTTTCCCCGAGAACTCCAACCGCTCCTATGTCGTCGTCAATCCCTTCAACCCGACCTATTTCGGCCCCGTTGTGTTCGCCCACAACGCCAATGGCATAACGACCGATGCCAACAGCAAGTACAAGCTGGACATCTCCTCGGCCTACGTCCAGGACCAGGTCGAGCTGACGCGCTGGCTGCAGCTCCTGGCTGGAGCCCGCTTCGACAAGTTCGATATGACGGCGCTCGACCGCAACACCAACATCCAGCGCAACAGGGTCGACGACTTGGTCTCGCCGCGCGCAGCCGTGATTTTAAAGCCGATCGATACTGTGTCGCTGTATACGGCCTGGAGCGTGTCCTACCTGCCGGCCTCGGGTGATCAATTCAGTGCCTTGAGCGATGGCACCTTGATCCTGCAACCGCAGAAGTTCGAGAACACAGAAATCGGCGCCAAGTGGAACATCAATCCGAAGCTATTGTTCACGGCTGCAGCCTATGAGCTGATCCGCACCAATGTGCCGATCGCTGACCCGACTCGTCCGGGTTTCTTCTTCCCGAGCGGCGCGCACAAGATCCACGGCTTCGAGACGGCGCTGACCGGCTACATCACGCCGGAATGGCAATCGGTGTTTGGCTATGCCTACACGGATGCGCGCATCACCAGCGCGACCTCACCGACGATCGTCCCCGGCAACCGCGTCCAGCTCGTGCCCTACAACCAGTTCTCGTGGTGGAACAAGTACCAGATCAATCCGACCTGGGCGGCCGCGCTCGGCGTGATCTACTTCTCGGACTCCTTTGCGTCGTCCGACGACAGCGTGCGTCTGCCCGGTTTCGTCCGCTTCGATGCGGCCGTCTACGCCAAAATCGACGAGATGTGGCGTGTGCAGCTCAATGTCGAAAACATCTTCAACACGGGTTATTGGGCGACCGCCGACGGCAACAACAACATCTCGCCGGGTCAGCCCCGTACGGTGCGCCTGACCGCGATCGCCAAATTCTGAGCGGGAATATTAGGACGATTGGGGAGGGAATTTTTCCCGATGCCGTGAACGGCGCTGATAGTGCTTTTTTCCGGCTTTGGAGCGTGGTACGCGGAGAGCCTGCAAGGATAGAAGTTGCATGTTTAGAACGGTTCTTAGTCTAGCCGCTGCAGCTGCCATTGTGCTCGCTTCGCCGGCGTTGGCCCAGCAGCGCCCGGTCGCAGCGCCGCCATCGCCTCAAGCGACGACAGCTCAGCCCGCGGCGCCGGCTGTTGCTGCCCAGCCTGCTGCTCCCGCCGTGACTGCACCGGAGGTTCCGGCCGCTGCTGCTCCGGTCGCAGAGAGCTCGTCGGCATCGAAATCTGTTCTTACCGTGCCGCGCGAGCTGTCACCGTGGTCGATGTTCATGTCGGCCGACGTCGTCGTAAAGGGCGTGATGATTGGCCTTGCCTTCGCCTCGCTCATCACCTGGACGATCTTCATTGCAAAAATCATCGAGCTGTCGATTGTGCAGCAAAAGGTCCGCTCGGCGCTGAAGAAGATTTCGGACGCGCGTTCACTGGCCGAGGCGCAATTCGCGCTCGGCTCGAAGGAGGGCGTGCTGCCCTCGTTGCTTTCGGCCTGCATGCGCGAGGCGCGGCTGTCGGCCGGCATCTCCAGTGACGCCGGCATCAAGGAGCGCGCGGCGTTGAGCTGCGCCGAGATCGTGCGCGCGGAAGCACGACGGGTGCGGCTCGGCATGGGTATGCTCGCCACCATCGGCGCGACCTCACCCTTTGTCGGCCTGTTCGGCACGGTCTGGGGCATCATGAATTCCTTCATCGGCATTTCGAAGGCGCAGACCACGAACCTTGCGGTTGTCGCGCCCGGCATTGCCGAAGCGTTGCTGGCAACCGCCATCGGCCTCGTCGCCGCGATCCCAGCGGTCATTATCTACAATCACTTCGCGCGGGTGACGAAGGGCTATCTCGAGCTCGTCAACCGCGCCTCGGGTGCCGCGGCGCGGCTGTTGTCGCGCGATCTTGACCGCACCCATGTCAGCGGCCGCGCCCGCGCGGCGGCGGAGTAGGTCAATGGCAGTCTCGATCGCAGGCAGCGAGTTCGACGACGAAGGCGATTTCGCCGAAACCCATGAGATCAACGTCACGCCATTCATCGACGTGATGCTGGTGCTCTTGATCATCTTCATGGTCGCTGCGCCACTTGCCACCGTCGATTTGCCGATTGATCTTCCGACCTCCTCGGCCGTGCCGCAGAAGAAGCCGGACAAGCCGACCTATGTCAGCATCAAGCCGGACCTCACGGTCGCCATCGGCGAGACGGCTGTGAAGCGCGCCGAGCTTGTGTCCACGCTCGACTCCGCCCCGGACAACAGCAAGGACCGCTTCATTTTCTTGCGCGCCGACAAGGCCGTGCCCTATGGCGACCTGATGGATGTGCTCGAAATCTTGCGCGCCGGCGGCTATACCAAGCTCAAGCTGGTGGCGCTCGAGGTTCCGACCGCGCCGGCGCCGGCGTCTCAACCTGCAAAGCCCTGAGGGGCTCCGATGTCCGACCTCGAAACCGAGCCGAAGCCATCGAAGTGGCTATGGGTATGCGCAGCGGTCGGCGCGCTCGCGTTGCATCTTGGCGGCGTGGCGTTGGCGATCGCGCATCTGCGCACGGACGGTCTCGACGACTCCCTGGGCGCCAACGCCATCGAGATCGGCGTCTTCGCTTCACCCCGTGTCGAGCAGAATGACCTGCCGCCCGGGCCCGACACCGACGCCTCGATTGCCTCGCCGCAGCTCGCCGAGCAGAAGGCGGAAGTCAAGGAAACCGAGCTTGAGAAGGACAAGCCGACCGAGGCGGAAGATCCCGACCGGCTCGTGACTCAGAACCAGACCAACAAGCCAAAGGAAGACGACCCGAAGATCGCCGCGGTCGCCACCGCCGCCTCACAGGAATCCGTCGCGCAGGAAGCGACCGCGCGCCAAATGCTGGACGAGAAGGCGCCGGAGGCACAAACCGCGAAGGCCCCGAATCTCGGCATCGGCAAGGACAAGGGCAGGCTCACTGCCGATTGGGGCAGGCAGATCAGCGCCTATTTCGAGCTGCACAAGCGCTATCCCAAGGTGAAGAAGAACAAGACCGCGACGGTCAAGGTCAGTCTGGTGCTCAACCGCCTCGGCAATGTGGTGCAGGTCGGCATCCTCGAATCCTCGGGCGATAGCGCCTTCGACGAAGCCGCGATCGCTATGATCCGCCGCTCCGACCCCGTGCCGCGCCCGCCGGCGGAACTGACCGACGATACCTTCAGCTATAGCCTGAATGTGAATTTCAACGAAAAGAAGTGACGAACTGCGGTTCGCAGTTCGTCATGCCCAGGCAAAAGCGCGCCGCGCATCTTCCGGGAAGAACTCCGGGTATCCATGTCTTTCCTTTTGTGCTGCGGCCAAAGACGTGGATGGCTGGGTCAAAGCCCGGCCATGACGCTTTCCTTCTGTGGCGGCCCGCGGGAGAATGGCGGGTGACGCACGCGCCAATCCGCCCTGCGAACCATGAATGTGTCCCACAATGACGCTCGAAATTCCCCCGGCCGTCGCCACGGAAGCGTTCACAGATGCAAAGGCGGCGGTCGATCGACTGGAAGAGATTTACGAGCGCAACACAAAATTCCTCCGCGACCGCTTTGAATCCTATGCCAATGGCGGGGCGCTGACGGCGCGCGTGCGCGCCTGCTATCCGTTTGTGCGGGTCACCACCTCGACCTACGCCCGGCTGGATTCGCGGCTCTCATACGGGTTCGTCGCGGGGCCGGGCGTGCATGAGACCAGCGTGACGCGGCCGGACCTGTTCCGGAACTATCTCACCGAGCAGCTCCGGCTTTTGATCGAAAACCACCGCGTGCCGGTCGAGATCGGCGAGTCCAGTGAGCCGATCCCGATCCATTTCGCCTATCGGCGGGACATCAACATTGAGGCGCCGCTCGTGACCAACGACGACGCGGTCGTCACGCGGCTGCTCCGCGACGTCTTTGATACGCCCGATCTCGCCGCGATGGATGACGCGATCGCGGACGGCACGCTGGAGCTGCCGCCCGGGGCGCCAGAGCCGCTCGCCCTGTTCCGGGCGGCGCGCGTCGATTATTCGCTGCGCCGGCTCTATCACTACACCGGCACCGACCCCGAGCACTTCCAGAACTTCGTGATCTTCACGAACTATCAATTCTATGTCGATGCCTTCGCGCAGCTGTGCCGGGATCGCCTGGCGTCAGGCGATGCCGGCGCCGATGCCTTCGTCGGACCGGGCAATGTGGTGACACGCAATGCGCGCCTTGGCGGCGGTACGCAGGGGACTGCGCCCGCGCGCATGCCGCAAATGCCGGCGCTGCATCTCGTCGAGCCCGGCGATCGCGGTATCACCCTGATCAATATCGGCACCGGTCCGTCCAATGCCCGCAACATCACCGACCACGTCGCGGTGCTGCGGCCGCATGCCTGGCTGATGCTTGGGCATTGCGCAGGCCTGAGGAACACGCAGCGACTGGGCGACTACGTGCTGGCGCATGGCTATGTCCGCGAGGACCATGTGCTTGATCGCGAACTGCCGCTGTTGGTGCCGGTTCCGGCGCTTGCCGAGATGCAGGTGGCGCTCGAGCAGGCGGTCGGCGAGGTTACCGGACTTTCCGGTTTCGAGCTCAAGCGATTGATGCGCACCGGAACCGTTGCCAGCGTCGACAACCGCAATTGGGAAATCAGCGGTCCCGCGATCATTCGGCGGCTTTCGCAATCGCGCGCGATCGCGCTCGATATGGAGTCGGCGGCCATCGCCGCCAATGGTTATCGCTTTCGCGTTCCCTACGGCACCTTGTTGTGTGTGTCCGACAAGCCGCTTCACGGCGAGATCAAGCTCGCGGGCATGGCCAGCGAGTTCTATCGCCAGCGCGTCGGCCAGCATCTCGAGATTGGGTTGAAGGCGCTGGAAAAGCTTAAAGCGCAGGAATCGGAGCGCCTGCATTCGCGCAAGCTCCGCAGCTTTGCCGAGGTCGCGTTTCAATAGGGAGTAGCTTTAGCGACGGCGGCAAGCCCGGGCATGACGATAAGGAGGGGCAGCTAATGCCAGAAATAGCGGATGCTGACGTAGACCACGACCAGGCAGATGAAGATCAGCGTCACCGGCAGCTTCGGCTTGGCGGCGTTCGTGGGGTAGCTGGCCGCCTGCTTCGGCTTGGGCGCGGGACGGCGGAAGGCGGTAACATTGTCGGCCGCCGGCTTGCTCTCGCGCGCGGGAATTTCCGGCGGCGCGCCGACGCCGCCCATCTCGGCATAGTAGCGGCTGTACATCAGCGCGATGGTCGCCTCGCTGGCGTCCGCATCCGTCATCTGCTTGAGGAACTTCTGGTAGGAAACCAGGAAATCCTGCGCCTGCTGCGGCAGGGCCGAGGTTCCGTTCAGCTTTGCCAGCATTTTCCAGGTCGCAAAATCGGCGCGTGCGCGGGTGTCGGCCCGTCTTGCAATCAACATGTCGGCGGCTTTGACCAATGTATCCTCAACCCGGTTCCCGCTGGCCCGAGCTTACGTGTTGCCCGTCAGGAAAAGAACGGCGCCCAGCACGTAGCCGGTCAGTGTCCTCAGTATCGCCGAGATAACATCAAGATTTAGACCGAGTTGGGCGCCGAGCAATGGCAGAAGAATGAGCGCCCCGATCAAAATCAGCATGCCATAGGGCTCAAGGCGTGCCAGCGGGTAGGCGATAAAGTTCGGCAACAGCCCGATCGCGACCCGGCCGCCATCCAGCGGCGGTATCGGCATCATGTTAAAGACCGCCAGCACGGCGTTGATGATAAGCGAGTTTTTCAGATTGTCCGCGACCCATTTGGCATAGTCGGGGGGCACAAAGGGCAGGGCGTGGAAAGTGGCGGCAGCCGCCAGCGCCAGCAGGATGTTGGTGGCCGGGCCGGCCAGCGCCACCCAGACCATGTCGAGCCGGGGATGGTTGAGGTTGCGGAAATTCACCGGCACCGGCTTGGCGTAGCCGAACAGGAATGGCGAATGCGCCATCAAGAGCACGCCCGGCAGGATCACGGTACCGAAGGGATCGATGTGCTTCAGCGGATTGAAGCTGACGCGGCCGAGCTGCCAGGCGGTGTCGTCGCCGAGCCGGTACGCAACAAAGCCGTGGGCGGCTTCATGAAAGGTGATGGCGATGAGGAGCGGGATCACCCACACCGAAAAATCATACAGCGAGAAATTCAAATGGGGTGCCCCAAGTTCAGGATTGAGCGCTCAGCCGCCCAATTGGCCGACGTGATATCCGAGCCGGGTCTCGACGTCACCCGGATGATGAAAGCCGCGCTCAAGCAAAGTCTTGATCCTGTTCTGGCTGGCCGGACGTTGGACAGACGCCAGGAAGGCGTCCCATTCCGGTGCAATGTCCGCATCCGCGGGCAGGCTCGCAACATTGACCAGCCGCTTGGTGTCGGCGATCGACTGCTTGTCGAATGAGGCGATCCTCCTCGCCAACGCATCGACAAAGCCGTCGAGTTCGGCGTCCGGCAGCGCACGGTTGACGTAGCCATAGCGCTCCGCGAGCTCCCCGGAAATGTCATCGGCGCCGAGCAGCACCTCCAGCGCGCGCCCGCGGCCGATCAGGCGCGGCAGCCGCGCCATGGGTCCCCCGCCCGGGACGAGGCCGGCGCCAACTTCCCATTGCGACAGAACCGCCTTTTCGCGACTGGCGAAGCGCATGTCGCTGGCGAGCGCAAGCTCGCTTCCAACGCCGGTGGCGCGGCCGCGGATCAAGGCGATGGAAGCGACTGGAGCGCGGCTGATGCGGGCAAGCAGGTCCGGAAGCGCCTGCAGGCCGGTCTTTCCGGGCGGCAGGCTCGTCGATGCCTCGAGCGGCGCGAAGAAATCATAGTGGGTGATGAAGAAGCCTTCGACCGCGCTGTCGAAGACGACAACCTTCACATCGGGATCGGTTTCGAGTGCCGCAACGATCTCGCCGAGCTGCGGAATGCTTTCGGGGCCGAAAATGTTGAGCGGCGGATGGTCGAAAACCACGCGCCAGTATGACGGTTGACGACGTTCGAGCCAAATCCGCCGGCCGGAATTCATGATGCACTCTCCTGGTTCGCGCATTGCGCGGTCAGGCTAGCACGGTTCCCGGTCGCGCCGCTATTGCGGCACCGACTCCGGATATTGCCTGAGACCGTCGTCGATCTTGACCCAATCCATCTTGCTTGACACCCAGATGTGTTCGGTCGGCGCAAAGGAGTTGCGATCGTCGAAGGCAGCCAGCGCCACGCCGGCCGCCGTACCATCGGTGCGCCAGGCAAACAGCCGCGTGCCGCATTTCGGGCAAAATACCCGCTCGAGCCTCGGTGAGGTGGGGTAGCGCGAAGTCTCGCCCTCAACCGACAGCGCCGTTTGCGGAAACAGCGCGCGGGCGAAGTAGGGCGATCCCATCGCCTTCTGGCAATTGCGGCAGTGACAGATGCGCACGTTTAGCGGCTCGCCCTCGGCCTTGAAGCGAACCGCACCGCAGAGGCAACCGCCTTCCCGTGTCATGACGGACTCCCTTTCGTCATTGCGAGGAGCGATAGCGACGAAGCAATCCAGCTTTCTTGTCGGCGAAGGAAGCTGGATTGCTTCGCTTCGCTCGCAATGACGGCCTAATACGTCGCCCGTCCGCCGGAAATGTCGAACACGGCCCCAGTGGAAAAGGCGCAGTCCTCCGACGCCAGCCACGCCACCATCGAAGCCAGCTCCTCGACCAGCACGAAGCGGCCCTTCGGGATCTTGGACAGCATGAAGTCGATATGCTGCTGTGTCAGCTGGTCGAAGATTGCGGTCTTTGCGGCTGCCGGCGTCACCGCATTGACCAGGATGTCGTGCGCGGCGAGCTCCTTGCCGAGCGACTTTGTCAGCGCGATCAGGCCAGCCTTCGACGAGGAATAATGCGCCGCGTTCGGATTGCCTTCCTTGCCGGCGATGGAGGCGATGTTGACGATACGGCCGTATTTCTGTTGCAGCATCGCGGGCACGATCGCCTTGCAGCAGATGAAGGGGCCGTCGAGATTGATGCGCAGCACCTTGCGCCATTCGTCGAGGTCGGTCTCCCACACGGTCTTGTTGACGCCGGCGATGCCGGCATTGTTGACGAGGATGTCGATCTTGCCGAATGCCTTCAGCGTGTCGTCGCGGGTCTTCTCGACTGCGGCGCTGTCGGTCACGTCGACCTGGAAGGCGGACACCGCGTTGCCGATGGCCTGCGCGGTCTTGTCGGCAAGCGCATGGTCGTGGTCCCAGATCGCGACCTTGGCGCCGGAAGCCACAAAACGTTCGGTGATCGCCTTGCCAAACCCCTGCGCGCCGCCGGTAACGACGGCGGTGCGCCCATTGAGATCGATCTTGTTCATGTTGCAAACCCTGGTCGTGTGGATGTCAGAGCATGTAGCCGCCGTCGACGACAAGGTCGACGCCGGTGGTGAACGCGCTTTCGTCGCTGGCGAGATACACCGCCACGGCCGCGATTTCGTCAGCGGTGCCCAGCCGGCCCATCTTCTGGCGGGCGATGAACTTTTCGCGTCCGTCGGGGCCCGCCGCGGCAGCACGCTGCAGCATCGAGGGCGTTTCCACCGTGCCGGGGCAGATGCTGTTGCAGCGGATGCCCTGGGTGATGAAGTCGGATGCGACCGCGCGCGTGAGCAGCGAGACCGCGGCCTTGGATGCGCTGTAGACATAGCGGTTGGCCGGCGGCCGCAGCGCCGCGCAGGACGAGATGTTGACGATGCTGCCGCCTCCGTCCGCCAGCATCGCCGGCAGGAACGCTCTGATGGTCCGGTGCATGGACTTGACGTTGAGGTCGAACGAAAAATCCCAGTCTTGCTCCGAACAGTCCAGGATGGTCCCGTGGTGCACGAAGCCCGCGGCGTTGAGCAGGACATCGATCTTGCCAATGCGCTTGGCGAAAGCATCGACGTCAGCTGTGCTGCGAACGTCTAGCCGTGTCGTCTCGGCGATGCCTTCCTTTGCCAGGTTTGCAAGGCCTTTTTCATCGACATCGGTGGCGATGACAGTGGCGCCCTCGCGCGCGAATGCGATGGCGCAGGCACGTCCGATGCCGGCGGCCGCCGCGGTGACAACGGCGCGTTTGCCCTTCAGGCGGTCTGACATTTAGTGCTCCCTGGAATTCCTGGATGTTGTTCTTTCGTCATTGCGAGGAGCGAAGCGAACGAAGCAATCCAGCTTTCTTGTTGCGGCAAAGCTGGATTGCTTCGCTTCGCTCGCAATGACGGCGGTGACTGTTGGGACGGCTGTAGCTAATGATTGTCCCGCGCCACGCCGACCTTGCCGGCGATATCGTGGTAGCGCGTGGCGAGCTCCATGCAGGCGCCGGTGGCCTGCTGGCCGACGGTGTTGCGATAGATCTCCTGCCACGGCGTCTGGTTCGGCGGGAAGCGGAAGCCGCCTTGCGCCTTCAGCTCGGCATGGCGTTTCTTCACCTCATCGTCCGAAATCAGGATGTTGGCGCTGCCCTTGTTGAGGTCGATGCGCACCTTGTCGCCGGTACGCAGGATCGCAAGGCCACCGTTGGCGGCGGCTTCCGGCGAGGCGTTGAGGATCGAGGGCGAGCCCGACGTGCCCGACTGCCTGCCGTCGCCGATGCAGGGCAGCGCCAGGATGCCGCGTTTGATCAGCGCCGCCGGCGGCTGCATGTTCACGACCTCGGCGCCGCCGGGATAGCCGATCGGGCCGGCGCCGCGGATGAACAGCATGCAGTGCTCGTCGATGTTGAGCGAGGCATCGTCGATGCGGTCGTGATAATCCTCCGGGCCCTCGAACACGATGGCGCGGCCTTCCCAGGCATTGGGCTCCTTGGGGTTGCTCAGATAACGGTCGCGGAATTCCTTGGAGATCACGCTCGTCTTCATGATCGCGGAATCGAACAGGTTGCCGCGCAGCACGATGAAGCCGGCATCCTTCACCAGCGGCTTGTCATAGCTCCAGATCACGTCGTTGTCCGGGGTTGCCGCCTCGCGGCAGTTCTCGCCCATGCTGCGGCCGTTGACGGTGCGCGCGTCCTCATGGATGCGCTTGTGCTTCATCAGCTCGCGCACCACGGCCGGCACGCCGCCGGCGCGATGATATTCCTCGCCGAGATAGAAGCCGGCCGGCTGCATGTTCACGAGGAGCGGCACGTCATGGCCATGCTTCTGCCAGTCGTCGATCGATAGCTCCACGCCGATATGGCGGGCCAGCGCGTTGATGTGGATCGGCGCATTGGTCGAGCCGCCGATCGCGGAATTGATGACAATGCAGTTCTCGAACGCCTTGCGGGTGAGGATGTCCGAGGGCTTCAGATCTTCCCAGACCATCTCGACGATCCGCTTGCCCGTCTCGTAGGCAATCTGGCCGCGCTCGCGGTAGGGCGCGGGGATCGCGGCGCAGCCGGGCAGGGACATGCCGAGCGCCTCCGCAAGCGAGTTCATGGTCGAGGCCGTGCCCATGGTGTTGCAGTGGCCAACCGAAGGTGCCGAGGAGGCGACGATGTCCATGAACTCGTCGTAGTTGATCTTGCCGCCCGCCAGTTCCTCGCGCGCCTTCCACACCACGGCGCCCGCACCGGCGCGCTCCCCC
>Ga0081540_1001806_pt1 | contig 17952 bp, 15 predicted proteins | sample TabmetS2T1R1_FD_71024 | JGI IMG/M metagenome (GOLD analysis project Ga0081540, IMG submission 71024) | Tabebuia heterophylla rhizosphere microbial communities from the University of Puerto Rico - S2T1R1 | ecosystem: Host-associated > Plants > Roots > Rhizosphere ... | reverse complement strand
CAAGGACGACCTGTACCAGACCCTCCAGGGCTACTCGCTCGGGTCGGCGGTGGCCCCGGCGGTGAGGCTGACCTGGTCGCCGCTCTTCGGTGGCCGCGGGTACTTCACCGGCCACATCGCGATGTCGGTCGGGCTGCAGTCGAAGGACCAGGCCGGCAACAGCTTCCCCACGCAGGCGCTCGCCTGGGGCGCGGGGCTCGGCTACCGCTTCCTCATCGGAGAGAAGTCGCACATCGGGATCGAGGCGCGCTTCGAGCGACAGAACTTCACCGTCTCCGGCACCGCCTCCAACCCGAAGCCGGCGATCCCCGACGTGGGCTACTCGGCGGTGGCCGGCGGGCTGGACCTCCGGTTCTCGCTCTTCGGGCCGGTGTCGCTCCTCGGCGGAGCGTCGTACCGCTATCTCTTCTCGGTGGGCGAGATCGGCTCCGCGGCGTGGTTCCCGCGGCAGACGTCGCAGGGCGTCGACGCGAACATCGGCCTCGGAGTGGAGCTGGGGCGCTCCTTCGAGATCCGGCTGATCGGAGCGCTCCAGCGCTACGGCTTCTCCTTCCACCCCGAGCCCGGAGATCCGCACGTGGCCGGCGGCGCGACGGACACGTACCTGAGCGGCAGCATGTGGCTCGCCTGGCGGCTGTAGCCCGTCAGCCCCCCGAACCAGGGGGACGCTGATGTGGCGGCGCATCGGCGCCGCTCGATCGGGCTCAGGGAGGCTCGGCCTCGGCGACGCTGGCCGCGGGGAGCGAGAGCGAGTTCCCTCGCGGGCCGATCGGGATGCTCAGTCGCAGCCGCGCGCCGGCGGGCAGCCCGGGCACCGGCAGCCGCTTGCCCTCGAGGACGCTCCGGGCGCAGGTGACGAAGGCGTCGTTCACGGGTCGCTCCGCCTCGAGCCTTCCGCTCACGATGCGGACCGCGCCGGAGTCGGCAACGGTGTCGAACACCAGCGCAGCTCGTCCGCCCGCGGGCGAGGCGGGCATCCCCTCCGACGAACAGCGCGCGAGATCCTCCTTCAGCGCGCCGATGTCCTTGAGGATGTCCCGCCGGACGCGGAGCCGGGTCGGGAGCGGGAGCTTCGGGGTAGGCAGCAGCGGAGCCTGAGTCTCGGCGGCGGGTGGGGGCGGAGGCGCTGGTGGTGGAGCGGTTGCCGTCGGAGCGGGGCGGGGCGGAGGTGGAGGAGGCGGCGGGGGCTCGGGCACCGGACGCGGAGGGCGGGGCGGGGGAGCGGCGGCCTCCGGCTCCGGCCGGGCCACGTCACCCGGGAGCAGCAGGCTGGCCAGCGCGAGCCCGAGCAGGGCCAGGAGCAGGAACGCCACCGTCACGGCCCCGCCCCACAGCAGACGCCGGATCAGCGGCCTCGTGTCCATCCGGGCACTGGCATCTCACAGGAGGACGTGCACCTGGAAGAGGGCGCCGAGGCTGTCGGTCGATCCACCCGTCTGCGGCTGCTGGCGGACGAAGAGGTCGAAGCGAAGCTCGATGTGGCTCCAGGGGAACCAGCCGACCGTGAGCCACTCACCGAGCGCGACGCCGGAGTCGCCGAACGGCTTCCAGCTCTCGAAGGCTGGCATGAGGTGGAGGCCCTGGATGGGCTCGAAGTCGAGCTGGGTCCAGGTCGCGGCGCCGGTGTCGAGCACGCCGGTGCCCAGGCGCTGCTGCAGCAGGACGTCCGCCTCGGCGAGGAGCCCGAGCTTGGGGGCCAGGCCCCAGCGGAGGAACACGCCGTGCGCCTGGCGGAGCGTGGGCACGCCCGTGGACAGTCCCCGGTCGGCGCGGGTGACGAGGCTGCTCGCGCCGAGCGCCACCGATGGCGCGACCATGACCTCGAGGTAACCGGAGTAGCCGCGTTCGCGATAGGCGTCCGGGCTCACCTGGTAGTTGCCGGCGATGGCCATGATCTCGCCGCGCACCGTCTCGCCGGCGAGCTGGAGCGCGACCCCGTACTGCTGGCTCTGGTTGATGTCGGTGCGCGTCGTCGAGCGGACCCACGCCGTGTGCTCGACGTTCCGTAGCCCGAAGGGCAGGTTGATTCGCCCGGCGCGGACGAGCCCGGCCTCGTCGCCGATCTCCCAGCCGGCCCAGAACTCGCGGGCGACGACGTTGTTCTTGTCGTTCGAGGTCACGCTCATCGGCGAGGCGGCGTAGGGCAGCCAGCCGATGGCGCCCGAGGCCCGGAAGCGGCCGATGCGGAGCCCGGCCCGGAGGTCCGCGACCATGTGCACCCATCGCGAATCCTTCGCGGTGCTCAGCTGCTGGCCGGAGCTGTCGTTGGTGGTGGAGCGGGCGAAGAGCTCTCCACCGCGATAGCTGAAGTCGAGCAGCAGCCAGTCGGGGAGCTTGAAGAGGCCGAAGCCAAAATCGGCGGTGGGGCTCGCCTCCTCCGCCTTCTCCCCCGACCAGCGGGTTGCCAGGAGCAGGTCGGACTGCGCACGGCCGTAGCTGGTGAGCAGACCGGACCCGGAGGGATCCATGTGGCAGACGCCGCAGCCGCTGTACCCGTGGCGGATCATCCACGGGTAGGCGCGCGCGGTGCCAGGCAGCACCAGCGCCGCGATCAGGAGGAGGAGCGGTCCGCCGCCGCGGCTACGTCTCATCCAGGACGAAGGCGACGTTGACGTCCACCGGTGGCTTCACCGTGGCGCCGAGGTAGTTGGGGATCTCGATGCCGAACTCGCGGAAGTCGACCTTCAGGTCGCCCTTCACGTCGTAGGCGTTCCCGTTCCGAGTCGCCTTGTAGTGCACCGGGACGGTCTTCGACTTGCCGTGCAGGGCGAGCGTCGCGGGCACGGTTCCCTCGGTGGTCTGGCCCGGGGCGGGGAACTTGATGGCGCTCCGGGCCACCGCCAGCTGCGCGTTCGGATACTTCTGCGACTCGAGGTACTTCTCCTGCATGTGGTGGTCGCGCAGCGAGATGCCGGTCTGCAGGGGCGCGAGCGGCACCGTCACGACCAGGGCGTCGGGCCGGTCGGCGACCTGGAGCTGGGTGGACTTTCCCTCGATGCGAAGCCCGGCCGGACCGAGTGCGGTGAACGAGACCTGCGCGGGCGCGCGTGCCTTGAGCGCTGCGCCAGCCGCCGCGGGGAGGGCGGCCAGCAGGAGGACTGACAGGAGACGTCTCGTCTGGGTCATGTTCGTGGTCGAGTCTAGCCCGAGAGGGGGCCAGTCCTGGATTGTCCAACCGGGCCCTGTCCCATCAGAAGCCCATCCGGAAGCCGAGCTCGCCTCCGAAGGCCGAGGCCTTGGCGGAGTCGGCGACACCCGGCGCATTCAGGTTGTAGGTCTCCTGGGAAAAGGTCGCCGCGAGGAACAGGCGCAGGAGGTGGGACACTTGCCAGGTCACCCCCAGGCGCCCCTCGAACGCAGGGCCGCCGCTCTGGTCGGGGAAGACGGTGGTGTCGAGCCCGGTGGAGAGCACCAGGAGGTAGTTGAATTCCGCGGTGAGGCCGAAGGCGCCGGCGATCGGGCCGCTCGCCTCCAGGCCGAGGCGGACGGACTTGGCATCCACGGTGGGAATGCCGTCGAGGTGCGCCCCCTGCGAGTTCGGGTTCACCGACTGATGAGACAATCGAAAACCGACCCCGGGCCCGAGGGTCCAGCTCCCGAGACGGAGCCGGACGCGCAGGCCGCCATCGAGCCACCAGAGGCTGAGCGGAAACTTCGGCACCGACGGGTCGCTGCCGGGCACGAGCGTTCCGATGGCCACCGCGCCGGCGAGCTCGAGACCGGCCGAGGCGAAGAAGCCTTCCGCGGAGCGGAGCGGGTAGAGGCCGATGCGGCCTCGCGGCTCGGTGAAGAAGGAGAGGGTGTACGTCCGGAGCCCTCCCCCGGGCGCGCTTCCGGAGTAGCTCCAGCTACGGTGGAGGAGCTGGGCGGCGATCTCCACCTCGACCAGGTCCGGCTTCGGTGGCCCGCCGGGCTCCGTGGCAAGGGTGGGGGAGGGAGCGGCGACGGCGCCGGCCGGGGGAGGGGCGATCTCTCCAGGCGGCGGTGGAGCGATCTCCCCCGGAGGAGGCGCGGCGGCCGCAGCAGCTGCGGGCGCGGCGGGGGCGGCCGCGGTCGGAGTCGGGGGCGGCGCAGGTGCGGGAGCCGGCGTCCGTGACGCCTCGTAGACGCTGTCGCGGATCTGCGCCAGCGTGGCGTTGGAGACCCGTCCGTTGACCACGGCGTAGCGCTGCTGCCAGGTGCGCTGGGCCTGAGAGGTGAGGAAGCTCAGCTCGAGCTCCTGGGACTTGCTCCCCTTGGAGAGCCCGCCGACCACCACTCCGTCGAGCTGGGCCCTGCGGACCTTGTCCCAGTCCAACTTCTTCCCGCTCATCACCGAGGAGGCCGCGGCACACTTCGACCTCGCGCAGATGGAGGAGGACAGCTGGCGCTCCAAGGTCTGGTTCCGGGGGCCGCTGAGGGGCAGCACGGCGATGCGCGCGCTCGCGGGGAGGGCGGCGAGACAGAGGACGAGCGCGGCGAGGCGCGAGGCGAGGAGCGAGGGCGTCACCAGCGGGTCAGTGCCCTAGCTTGTCACGAGACCCTGCGATTCATCACTGCGATCTGGACTTGCCGTGCCCGTCCCCGCGGTGCTCTCCCGGCGCGTGCGGCAGCCGTCCGAGGTTGGAGGCCGTGTCCACCAGCGCGATGTGACTGAAGGCCTGTGGGAAATTTCCCACCAGCCGCCGCGTCCGGGGGTCGTACTCCTCGCTGAGCAGCCCCACGTCGTTGCGGAGCGAGAGGAGGCGCTCGAAGAGCTCGCGGGCCTCGTCCGGTCGACCGATCATCGCGAGCGCGTCCGCCATCCAGAAGCTGCAGGGAAGGAATGCGCCTTCTCCCGGTGGGAGGCCGTCCACGGCCGGGTCATCGGTCCGGTAGCGGAGCACGAAGCCGTCGAAGATCAGCTCGCGCTGGATGGCCTCCACCGTCTTCACCACCCGCGGGTCCCTGGCCGGGAGGAACCCGACCTGAGGGATGAGGAGCAGGGCCGCGTCGAGCGCATCGCTTCCGTAGAACTGGGTGAAGCTCTGCCGCCGGGGATTCCACGCCTTCGCGCAGACCTCGGCGTGGATGCGATCTCGAACTGCTCGCCACCCATCGACCGGGCCGTGGAGCCCGAACTGCTCCACCAGCTTCACCGCGCGGTCGAGGGCCACCCAGCACATGACCTTGGAGTGGGTGAACTGGCGCCGGGGCCCACGCACCTCCCAGATGCCCTCGTCCGGCTGGGACCAGTTGTGCTCCAGCCACTTCATCTGCTTGCGGAGCACTCGCCAGGCGTTCTCGTTGTCGGTCAGGCCGACGCGGCGGGCGGTGTACATCGCGTCCATGAGCTCGCCGTACACGTCGAGCTGGAGCTGTTCCACGGCGCGGTTGCCCTCTCGCACCGGCCGGCTGTTCTCGTAGCCGGGGAGCCAGGGCAGCTCGAGCTCGGGGAGGCGGCGCTCTCCCCGGACGCCGTAGAGGGTGCGCAGATCGTCCGGGCTGCCGGCGACGCTGCGGAGGAGCCAGTTCGTCCAGGCCTTCGCCTCCTCCTTGTACCCGCCCTGGAGCAGGGCGTAGAGGCAGAGCGTGGCGTCGCGCACCCAGCAGTAGCGGTAGTCCCAGTTCCGCACTCCGCCGATGCACTCGGGCAGCGACGTGGTGACCGCGGCGACGATGCCTCCGGTCGGCTCGTAGGTCAGCGCCTTCAGCGTCAGGAGCGAGCGGATCACCGCCTCGTGCCAGTCTCCCTGGTACGAGCACTCGTCAGACCAGCGCTGCCAGTACCGCTGCGTCTCGTCGAGCTGCAGGAGCGGATCCGCGGGAGTCGGAGGCTCCTCGTGGCTCGCGTGCCAGGTGAGGAGGAAGGGCACGCGATCGCCGGCTGCGACCTCGAACTCGGCCACGGTGGTCATTCCCTCACCGCGGGTGGGCACGGGCGAGCGCAGCTCGAGCGCGTCGGGGCCGCCGACGGCCAGCAGGATGTTCTCCCCTACCTTGCGGACCCAGGGAACGATGGAGCCGAAGTCGAAGCGGATGACGAGCTCCATCCGCATCTTGACGCGTCCCTTCACCCCCTCGACCGCGCGCACCAGGTCCGGCCAGCGGGTGCGGACGGGCATCGCGTCGACCACGCGCACCACGCCCTCGTCGGTGTGGAACTCGGTCTCCAGCACCAGCGAGTCTCCGCGGTAGCGCCGCTTGGTCTGGCGCACCGGCGCCGCTGGACGGAGGAGCCAGCGGCCATGGTCGGGCGTGCCGAGGAGGGCGGCGAAGCAGGCCCCGGAGTCGAAGCGGGGGAGGCAGAGCCAGTCGATGCTCCCGTCGTTTCCCACGAGCGCGGCGCTCTGCGTGTCGCCGATGACGGCGTAGTCCTCGATGCGAAGTCCCATGCGCTTCCGGGCAGTGTGCGTCGCCCGGAGGCGGCCTGCCGCAGTGAACGGGTGGGAGGGACGGGGGGTGAACAGCGCGCCCGGGCCCTGAGGGGGAGGCTACGGGACCCCATCCGCTTGAAGTCGCGGGGGATCTCGGCTACTTGAGCCGGCTCGCAGCACCGCAACACGGCGATCATAGCTCAATTGGTAGAGCACCGGACTGTGGCTCCGGGGGTTAGCGGTTCAATCCCGCTTGGTCGCCCACGAACTGCAGGACCTTGGTCCGCTCTGCGGCTCCGAAGTGCCCGCTGACGGCGGCTATCCTGAACGTGTCCAGCTTCGACCGGACCGGCGCACTCCCATCCGGAGCGCTGTCAGGAGAGCCATGGCGCCGAGGATCGCCTCCGGACCACCCGGCGCGCTGGCGCAGGACTCGGCCGCGCGACCGCCGGAGGAGCCCGCGTCCGGTGGTGGCGTGACCCCGGCGTCCGGACCGGTGAGCCCGAGGACCTGCTGGATCCGAGCCCAGTGGGCCGCGCAGGCAGTTTGCACCTCGGGACAGGTCAACGGCCCTTTCAGCTCGGTGAACTTCATGACGTGCTGGAAGGTCATTGCCCCGTCGTCGCTCGTTCCCACGCTGAAGCCATCGAGGAACATGTCGCCGCAGGCATAGATGCGCGTCGCCCCCGGACGCTGACCCAGACACCGTAAATGCGGTCCCGTCCTGAGCTGGAACGACGTGCCTCCGGGTGGGCGCACCCAGAGATCGCCGGCCAGGGTTCCGGCGTAAAGCGTCCGGTCCGAGGCGCGCAGGAACGAGCTGAACGCGCCGGTGATGCTCAGCGGGACGTCGAACGTCGCTCCCCCGTTGGTGGTCACGCCGATTGCGTCGGTCGTGCCGGTCAGGAGGCGCACGTAGACAGTGTCCGCGCTCTCCGGATCGATGCCCAGGATCCGCGGCTGCGTTCCCGCTGGGGTAGGGATGGTCATCGGGGTCCAGTGGCTCCCGGAATCGATGCTGCGCAGGAGCTTGGAGGTCTGGCCGTTGACGCTCACCTCGGTCGCGTAGACCACCCCTGGCGTGGCGCGCGAGATCTCGATGCCGGTCAGGACGCCGGTGGTGGAATAGAGCGTCGCCCCGAAGGACTGGCCACCGTCGTGCGATCCCACGATGAACGTCCCCTGCACCGTGGCGACGATGGCCAGCACGAACGATGGATCGTTCGGGTCCGCGAACACGTCGGTCACGACCTGGCCGGCGATGGAGCCGCCAGACGTCGGCCAGGTGCAACCGATGTCGACGGAGCGGGTGACGTTGTTCGAGTCGGCCAGGATCGCCCCGTCCGCGGTCAGCTGGTAGAAGCGGACCAGCGCCTGCGAGAGTGCCGCAGACGAGCCGCTGGTGACGTACGGCTCGCAGCTGTACCGCCAAGTGGCTCCGTCGTCCTCGCTCACCAGGAGCCCGAAGTTCGCTCCGACGAGGATTCGGTTCGGCGCTCCCGCCGGGAAGTGGATGCTGAATTCGTCCGGAAAAGCTCCATTGCCCCGCGCGCGAGCCGACGAGAGCAGCGCGGCGGCGAGGACGAGGGTGCGCAGCGACGACCGCCTCCCGGATCTCCGCCGCCGCCCACGCCGCATCGACTCCCCGTTCTCTCCCCCGCTCTCTTCCGGCTCCGTCAGCGCCGGGACGCGGGCCGGCGCCGGGACACCAGCATACCAGCGACGAGGAGCAGACCGAGGAGCGAAACGGATGAGGTCCCCGTGGCGCTGCAGCCACTGTTGTCCGCCGCGGGCGGCGTGTACAGGCGGAGCGCGGCGAAGCCGTTGTCCTGGAACGTGGTCCAGATGTCCCCGTTCGTCATGCCACGGTCCTTCGGAAAGCTGGGCTTCGAGGGTGCCCAGTCGACGGGGTGGCTGAAGCCGGCGCCGGCGAACAAGTAGTACTGCGAGCCCGGGAGGACCTTGGCCCCCTGCGCCGGCGGCTTGTAATAGGCCTTCTCCTTGGGATTGAGCGGGTCGCTGATGTCGAAGACGCGCAGACCCGCGGCGAAGCAGCTGCACGCGGCGAGCTTCGCGTTGTCCACGTCGTCTACGTTGCAATAGTGACAGGAGTACCCGAAGAGCGGGATCCCGTCGCCGAACGGGGTGTGCCCGGTCATGGGGATGCCGTTCTGGACGCGGTTGCAGTTGGCGGGGTCGGCGACCTCGAGCTGCAGCTTCGACACGACGGTCGGGTGCGCCGGGTCGCTCACATCGATCAGCCTCGGGAACCCGGCGTTCGACTTCCCCGCGGCGCACGCTGCCGCTCCCGCCGTGGGGCCGAATCCACCTGCGCCAAGCTCGTCGGTGAAGAGGACATAGCTCTTGCCGGCGATCGTGATGGGCAACGCGTTCTGGGCGATGATGCTCCCATCGTCCCAGCTCACCGAACCGAGGATGCGGATCGTGGGATTCGCCCGGCGCTGCTGAATGTCGCTGACGTCGAGGATCACCAGTCCGTTCGTGTCTGCGCCCTGAACGCCGAAACCGCCGATGGCCGTCTGGTAGGCGATGTTGCCATCCTTGCTGAACTCGAGGTCGTGATAGATGGGATTGCCGTTGATTCCCGAGCCAGCCGGGGGACTCCACTGCAAGATCGGCGTGGGGTTCGTGACGTCCGTCGTGTCGACGGCGACCAGACTCGGCACCGCAAGGATCGTGGTGATGTAGTAGGTCTTTCCGTCGGGGGCCCACTGACCGGCGTGCCCCGAGCTTCCGGGGATGTTGATGCTCGACTTCAAGACCGGATGCCGGCAGTCGCCCGAGATGTCGTAGATCGAGAACCCCGTGGAGGGTTGCTGGTCACCGGCGAGAAGCTGCCGCGCCGGGTTTACTTTCAGAGACTCCCATGGGTCGAGCATCGACGGATCCGTGAGGTGGTCCGTGATGACCGGACTCGCCGGGTTGCTCACGTCGACCACGACGGTTCCAGGGCTCACCAGCCCGGTCGGATTCTGGGCCTGGTCGTAGTACGAGCAGTTCTTCCACGCGGTGTGCTGCCAGCTTGCGCCTTCCCCCTGGACCTTTCCGACGAGGTCGATGTTGCAATTGAAGCCGACCAGGTTCGCGCCGCTCGAGACGTCGGCCGCGGTGGTCTCTCCGCTGATTCCCGTCTCGACTTTGTCGGATGACCGGCAGGTAGGTTTCGGCACAGCCGCCGATGCGTCGAACGACGCGATCAGCAACGGCACTCCGCACCACAGGACACCTCTGGAGAATGCCCTCATTCGCTCCTCCCTTCTGGCGAGACCGGAAGGGACGTTGATGCCCGAGCGACGCCGCGTGCGTCTGTCGAGTTCCTGCAGCCCAGTTCGTCGGATTCCTGCACGTCAGAAGTCTTGAGCACCTGACGCGACGCGATACAGGCGAGGACTCGTCCCGACCAGCCGGCGAAACGTCTCGCTGAAGTGACTCTGTTGCGAGAACCCGCACCGCAGCGCCACGTCCGCCACGCTGAGCCTGGGATTCAGGAGGAGGTGCCGCGCCCGCTTGATACGCCGCCGGAGGACGTACTGGTGCGGCGCCATTCCCGTGGTCTGCTTGAAGCAGTGGGCGAAGTGGAAGACGCTCATGTCCGCGAGGTTGGCCAGGTCGGCGACCGAGATCGTCGATTCGAGACGAGCCTCGATGAACTCGGTGAGCAATCGCAGCTTCGCCGGTGCCATCGCGGCGCCTCGCCTGGTCTCGCGCGGGTCAGGGCTTCCCCGCGTCTGCACGAGGTGCGCCGCCAGCGTCAGGCCCAGGCCCTCGGCGAGGAGCGTGGCCGCGGCATCGCGGGTCGCCAGGTCGACGAGCGCTTCGGCGATCGAGGGGATGAAACGATCGTCAACGGCCAGGCCGGGGCGCAGATCCACATGGCTGCCGCTGCCGTATCGGCGCCCCGCCTCGTCGAGCAGCTCGGGAGCGAGCTCGACGAAGATGCAGGTGTTACCGGCCTCCCAGTGCGCTCGGTAGGGCTGGAGCGCCGGAAAGACGATGGTTTCCCGAGGGATTCCCACAGTGCCGACGTCGATCGCGGGACCGTCGATCCAGGTGACGTTCCCCGGCGTGGATTGCTCGGTGACCACGATGACGTGCCGGGACAGATAGGTCTCCGGGAGCTCTCCCGCGCCGCGAGCGAGCATCGTCTGCACCCGGACGCCAGACCACCGATCGCCGCTGGCGATCCCGACGTCGAGCATCGAGAAGTCGTCGGCGAGTCCGGTCTCGCAGGAGATCCGCTGGATGCGCGACTCGCTCACAACGACCCCGTCCCCGTGACGACTGTCGGCCCCGCGCTTCGGTGACGTCCGGTCGGCAGTGCGCCTTCGGGGACGGTGCCGCAACTCGGGTGCTCGATCAATCCTGCGTCGTTGACGCAGCACAGCAGGCGCGGCCGTCCGCCCCAAGGCCGATCCCTACCCGAGCACGGGAGCGCTCCGGGGACGCTCACCCCTGGCGTGCCTGCGGCTGACCCCGCCGAGGCGACCGCAAAGAAGCGCCGCCGCGACTCGCCCGCGGCCACTCAGGCGGCCGCACCACCATTTCTCCGGCGCCGAACGTCTCTCCGTCCTCCCCGAGCACTCGAACGCGCGAGGGCGGTCTCCCCGAGCGGGCGTCGAAGACGAGGAGAGGCTCGCGTCCCTCGCCAAAGATCCAGCGGTCCCCCACTCGCGCAGCGCCGTCATCTGCAGTCGTCCTGGTGCCCGGCTTCTACGGCTGGTTCGGCAGCCAGTGTTGACGCTGGCGCTCTGGCGCACCACCCACGACTTCGTGCCGGCCGACATCTCCGTCAGTGCGGAGACGAACGTGCTCGCTCGCATTCCGGCCGCCTCGGTGTCAGGGTAGCCCGGAGACCAGCTTGCGGAACTCGGCCTCGTTGAAGACACGCATGGTGTCGGTGCGGACATTCCCCAGCGTGCCGATTGCAAGCGCGAGGCGGGCGGCGACTTCGTCGTTCGGGCCCTCGCTGATCACGATGGCGTCGTAGTTTCCGAGCGCCAGGTAGAACGACTTGATCTCCGCTCCGGAGGATTGGAACAGCTTCTTCGCCGCCTCCAGTCGTGAGGGTGCCTCCTTGATGTTGCGGATGCCCTGATCGGTGTAGCGCATCAGCGTCACGTAGGTCGCCATGACTCGACTCCTTCCGAGAGGCGGCACCAGCACTGCGCTAGCGCCGGTGCAAGCACGGTGAATCCTTCGCGCGTGTGTCGCAATCGGCCTTTGGGCCTAGGGGAGTCGCAGCACGCCCCGTTCGCGTCGTCGAGCATGATTGCCGCAAACCTAGCCTCGGGATCCTCCTGATGACGGCGACTGATGGAGTCGATCGCCGAGGCGCGGCCGCCAGGATTCTCCTGCACCGAGGGCCCACCGGAGAGGGCCGCGTCGCCGGCTAGGTTGCGGACAGCTCAGCCTTCACCCGGAAAACCCCGTCGCCCGCGCGGTCACCCACCTCAGCGCCCCAGACTGAGCCCTCACCCCGCCTTCGCTCCGACAACGGGCGCCCGAAGTCCTCCGCCTCGAGCAGCTGTCCGGCCGGCCACGGCGTTTCAGTTGCGTTCATTCAGGGCCAGGTTGCCTTCCGACAAGCGCACCCGGCCCACGCCGGTCCAGCGTTGCGCCTCACCCGCCGACGCACTCCGCGTCGTGGGACAGGAGGCAACCCGTCATGAGGCGACTTGCATGGCTCATTCCCCTCTGCGCCGTTCTGGGGTGCGGAGACACGGGGTCTACCGCGGCAACCCAGGCGGCCGCCGACGAAACCATGGTCCGTGAAGCGTCGGCCGAGCTCCGGCTGCAGAGCTTCACCATCGTCGCCCTGGGTCTCGACGAGATCTCCGTCCCGGCCTCGGTCTTCGGGACCCAGACCGATGTGGTCGCCAGATACGCCTTCGTCGTGGCCAAGGACATCCAGGGCCGGGTGCGAGGCGCTTATCGGTTCAGCGAGTCCGTCGACGGCGTCACCACCCACTACGCAGGGCCTCTCACCTGCGTGGAGGTCTACGACTTCAACGGGGTCACCGGGAATCGCGCCAAGATCGGCGGACGCGTCGATAGCAGCGACGATCCCTCGATCCCTGTGGGGACCTTCATCTGGTGGCAAGCCATCGACAACAGCCGGCTCCGCCGCGCCGATCAGTCCACGCTGACCGGATTTGGTGACGAGGCCGCGAACAATGCCTTCTGTGCCAGTGCCAACCCACCGCGGTTCGGCCCGTTCGACGTCATCCAGGGCGCGATCACCGTGCTCGCCGGCGACTGACTAGCCTACCTGGCGCTTCCAGACGCTCGGTGGACGTCCCATGACCCGGCGGAAGGCGCGGGTGAAGTGTGCCTGGTCGGCAAATCCTGCGGCCAGTGCCACCTGCGCCGCGACCGAGCCTCGCCTGCGCAGTTGCTCCTGTGCCCAGGCAATCCTGAGCTGCCGGACGTAGCCGGCGATGGTCATTCCGTGGTGGGCACGGAACACCCGGGCCACGTAGACCGGATGACGGCCCACTTCGAAGGCAAGGCTCCGCATCGAGAGGCGCTCCGTGAAGCGAGCATGGAGCAGCTCCTCTAGCCGCGCCATCCAGGCCGGCGCGCGTTCCATGTACTCCGTCTTCGACTGCCGGCAGGCGGCGACGAGGAGCTCCATTCCCAGCGCCTCCAGAGCAAGCGGGGACAGATCGTCCGGATCGAGCAGCTCCTGGAAAGCGCGACGTGCCAGGTCGACGATGCTTGCGTCGAGGAAGAACCTCGGCGCCTCGAACAGGCCGGGCCAGCCGCCACCGCGGTCATCACTCCGGGGGACGGGCTGCAGGAGGAGCACCCGCGCTCCGCGAGGCCCGAAGTCGTTGGAATGGCGCTCGCCGGCCGGCTCGCCGATGACCGTGCACGGCCGGCACTCCTGGACCCCGCGGGAGAGTCGCTTGCGGAAGGCCCCGTCCACGACGATGGCCAGCGTCGCCCGATCGTGGGCGTGCCGCGGCAAGGACAGGCCTGCGGGGAAAGCTGCCGCCAGGACACGAAACCCTTCGAGGTCGGCGGCCCGCACGTCGGGGCTACCCAGGGATACGGGGACGAGCGGGGTGGACATCGGGGTTGCCCATCCTATGGCCAATCCTTTCCGGCCAATGCTCGGCGACTTCGGAGCGGGTGGCTTGAACGAACGCAACTCGCCGACGCGGCCCAACGCCCGAACCCAGCGTGCGGGTGCTGGCCTCCGCTGCGCGTGCTCGTAGCCCAAGCCCCCTCACGCTGTTGCAAGAGCATTGGGACGAGAGCGGGCTTTGCGAGCTGGCGCACGAGGTGGCACTGTCGAAGCGGCGGAGGTCGCCTTCAGGGGTCCGCATGAAGCCCTGTGCGCCCACAGTCCTCGGCGTGTTCGCGGCCGGCCTGGCCTGGGGAGCATGCGGTTCGGGGGGCGGAGGCGGCCCGCTTCCCATACCGAGCCCGCCAGTCGTTCCTCAGCAGCAACCCCCGGACTTCGACGTCTCGGGCCCCTGGAACGGCTCCGACTCGGATTCCGCCGGAAGCGGTGCGATCGACCTGTTCCTGGGACAGGACGGTGGCGTCGTCTCAGGAGGCGGCGGAATTACCGAGGACAGGCGACGCACCGGTTTCTTCGCGGGGACGTTGTCGGGCAGCACCCTCTACTTCAACTTCAACTACGGTGGGAACTGCATCCGAACGGTGAGCGGAACATTGGTGGTCGGGCCGAACTCGATGAACGGCACGTTCACCGGTTCAGATTCGTGCGGAGGAAAAATCGACAATGGACAGGTTTCGCTGGCCAGCGACCGCCCTGATCTCACCGGGACCTGGGCCGGGGGGGCCCCGAGCATTTTCGGCGCGGGGACCTGGAGGTGGGTGGTCCAGCAATACGGCACTCGAATCAACGCGACGGTGACCATCGCGACGAATAACCTTCATGAAACCGACTCGCTCCAGGGGGTGATGTTCTACGCAGTCGGGAATCCGGGCCTCAGCCTCACTCTTGTGCTCTCGTCCCCGCCGTGCAGCGGCGTGAGCGTCGCAGTGACACCGCTGCGCGACGCGCCGCCCCCCACCGCCACACAAATCTCCGGCCTCGCAACGGTGGCCACGGGGTGTCTCGGGCCTGTTCCCAGCTCGGACTTCGTCCTCACCAAGCAGTAGGAACCGGCCAGTTCGCACGGCCCGCTGAGCAGCTCGCCTACCGGTCCATGGCAAGGCCATCGGTGCCCGGAGCTCTGCCCAGGTAGGGGAAGGGCTCACCGAGTCGCGGTCGCAGGCATGGCCAGCGTCCTCCCCTGGGGATCGATGGGAGCGGGCGGCGTTCCTCGGGCCTCGATTGCCGCACCAGCGCGCAGACACAGATCCTCGCGATAGCGGTTTGCAACGATTTGCACGCCGACCGGAGTCTGACCCACCAGGCCCGTGGAGACCGCCAGTGCCGGGAGACCCAACGTAGGGGTCGCTCGCAACAGAAATTGCGACTCCCAGACCCGTTGAAACGCTGCGTTGCCTTGCAGATCGAGGTCGTCCGGGAAGGGCAACTCGGCCGAGACCGGGATCAACAGGACCGCATATCTATCCAGAAACATTTGCCACTGGCGCCTCACCGCCGCACGCTGAACGAGCGCTCGGGCGATGGCGTCGGCGGGATACGTTTTGGTCCGGGGTCTCATGCCTGCCACCACAGCCAGAGCGCCTGGATCGCCGTCGCGCTCTGCCGCATCCGCGAGCTGGGCGAAACCATCAGCGAGCCACAGCCATTCGTTAGCTTCAGCCGCCTCATTCAACGGCGGCGTCTCGTCAAGTTCCTCCACCGTCCATCCTGCGTCGGCAAGGCGCCGCCCTGCATCCAGAACGGACGCCTCGACCTCGCGCGCAACCCGCCTCCCTGCCGGTCGCACGCATACTGCGGCATGAAGTGGCATGGGCGGCCCTTCCAGAGGCGCGGGCACCCACCAAGGATCTCGTGCATCAGCGGCCGACATGGCAGACAGACTGACGCGGAGATCCTCGACGGTACGTGCCATGGGTCCCACCACGTGCATCAGCTGACCCCCGACGGTAGGCTCGTGCAAAGACGCGTTGTAGAAAGGAACTCGGCCGAGACTGGGGCGTAACCCATGAATACCGCAAGCATACGCGGGGTAGCGCACCGACCCACCGATGTCCGTCCCTAAAGCAATGTGTCCGATGCCCGCTGCGACGCCAGCCGCTCCACCGCCCGAGGATCCTCCAGGGGTCAGCAGAGGATCACGGGGGTTATATGTATGTGTGCCGCCGTAGAGCAGGTTGTTCGTAAACCAACGCACAGCAAACGTTGACATGTTGCTGCGCCCGAGCAGCACTGCACCTGCCCGCACCACATTATCCACGGCTGGGCTGTTGGTTTTGGCGATGAGGTGTTCCTGCAGCCTGCTGCCATCGGTCGTGGCGAATCCTGCCTGGTCGATGTTTATCTTGACAGTGACTGGAACGCCGGCCAGGGGCCCCGGGTCGTTTCCGCTCGCCAACGCACTGTCCACTCGGTCCGCCTGCTCTCGCACCAGATCCGGTCGGCAATCGACGATCGCGGTGATCCGCGGGTTGACGGAGTCAAGACGTTTCAGCGCTGAGTCGGCTACCTCGCGTGCCGACGCTTTGCGGGTTCTTACGAGGCGAGCGACTTCACTTGCTGACAGGCTCCAAAGTTCACTCATCGCGGTTGCCTCCTGGACAACCATCGCTGGCGTCATGCCAATTGCCGTTCACCCCGCGTCGCTGCACGTCCGAGGCCAGGCTTCGACGTGCCGTCTCTTGCGAGATGCCCCACGAGGTGAGCGGCCGATCGACCATGTCGCCCCGGTGTCGATCGAATGCACGTGTCGAATGGACGCCTCTCGTGTCGTCATGACGACTCTCTGGTCCTGGCAGCGACGTGAAGCCCTGCACGGGCCCAAGCCACTGACCCGGTGCCCCGGCGGCTGGAGCGCATGCATCCAGCTCGACGCCGCGAAGCTCCAACTCGAGATCTGACGCTGGCTCCGCGCTTGCAGGGACGAGCGTGGTTGCCCAGGCCTCGAGGGTCGATACGAATCTCGAAGCAACGCTTCATCGGCGTGTTGCCGGCAAACGCTCAAGAGGAGGAAAACATGTCCACCGAGTCGTCGCTCTCTCGTCGTAAGGTCTTGGTTGTAGGGACCGCAACGACGGTCGCCACCGTCCTCGCCGGTCCCTCCCTCGCCTTGGCCGCTACCACGAAAGGCTCAGCGGGCGACGTGGCCATTCTCAGCGCCGCCTACGACCTCGAGAGCCAAGGCGTCTGGGCCTACGGTGCAGCAGGTGGGAAGCTCAGCGACACCCCGGTTGGCAAGATGGTCCTTGCCCTGGCGAGGAGGAACCAATCGGATCATGAGCGCCACCGGGACGCGCTTGGAAACGCTCTGAGCTCGCTGGGAGCCAAGCCACCCGCCCCAAAGAAGGAATACGACCTCTCGACTTATCTCGCAGCCGGCGAGGGTGGTCTAGGCAGCGACGGTGACATCGCTCGGTTGGCGCTGGCGCTCGAGATCGACGCAGCGCTCGCCTACCAAGGCGCGTTTGCGCAGCTCAAGAATGTACAGCTTCGAAATTCAGCGCTGTCCATCATGCCGGACGAAGTCGGACATGCTGTGGCCATCCGAGCCGCCCTCGGTGGTTTGATGAAGGGAGTCGAGGCCGTGCCCTCGCCCTTCCTTGCTGCAGACACCCGCAAGGACTGGGTGCTCAAGGCATGAAGCCCAGTGTCTTTCTTGCCCTGGTCGGACTGGGCACCTTGGCCGGAGCTCCGGCCAGCGCTGGTTCGCCTCCGGCGCTCTCGGCGCCCTCATCGGTGACTGTCAAGATCGAGGCCTTCCAGTTCTCTCCGTCGCCCCTCAAGGTCCCGGTCGGAACACCCGTGGTCTTTGTGAACAAGGACCCCACGCCGCACACCGTCACGCCGGACGACGGAAGAAGCTTCCAGGGGACGGGGCGCATCGTCTCGGGCGAAAGCAAGACGGTGGTCTTCGAGAAGCCGGGGACCTTCAACTACTACTGCGAGATACACACCACCATGCGCGGCAAGGTCGTGGTGAAGTGACGCGCGGCTAGGCGTTGCCATCCGGCGTCGCGCGCCCGCGCGGTCGAGGCCACCCCGTTCGAGTCCCTGCTCATCGCGCTGGAACGCGAAGTCGGTCACTCCCTCGAGAAGAGACGAGCCTGGCGCGATCGTGGCGCGCTCAGCCCCCGAGAAGGCGGCGGTTGGCCTCGTCGAACCGCCGGGCCGCCTTTTCCCCGTCGCTGGGCTGCTCGAGGAGCGTCTCCGCGTCCCACTCGCTGCGGGGCTTGGCGAAGAAGTCTCCCCCGTAGACGTGGATCGCGCCGGTCAGCCTCGGGATGGGGTTGGTGACCGAGTGAATGATGTCTTGCCCCAGCGAGGTGGTGTCCCGGGTGGAGAGGGCGCGGGCACCCACTGCCTCGACCTTGCAATCCGGGCTGCCCCCGATTCGCCGCCAGAAGATGTTGTCCTCCCGCCCTGTGTAGACGCCGATCACCGCCCACATGAGGTGGTTGTGCGGAGGCACCGTCATCCAGGGCGGCCAGAGCACATTCAGAACGGTGAGGT
>Ga0081540_1001805_pt1 | contig 17953 bp, 16 predicted proteins | sample TabmetS2T1R1_FD_71024 | JGI IMG/M metagenome (GOLD analysis project Ga0081540, IMG submission 71024) | Tabebuia heterophylla rhizosphere microbial communities from the University of Puerto Rico - S2T1R1 | ecosystem: Host-associated > Plants > Roots > Rhizosphere ... | reverse complement strand
TCACGACCGCGGGGTGCGCGAGCCGGAACCCGACTCGGAGCTTGCCGCCGCGCCGGTGGACGACGACCCGTGTCGGCCGCACGCGGAGGAAGCCGAGTGTCCGGTTCAGGTAGAAGCGGCGTTCGACCTTGGAGTGCTGTCCCTGGTCGTCGAGCGCGTTCACGACCCAGCGCCAGCGACCCTCGGGCACGAGTGCTCCGTCGGGCGTGCGGCCGGACCACGTCGTTCGATACGTGCCCGGCCCGCGGAGGCCGGTCTCGGTCTGGCGCGGGATTCGGTCCGGCCCGATCAGGCTCGCGGTCACGGTCGCGGGCCGAACGAGCTTGTAGGTGAGCGTCTGCGTGTCCGCGACGCCGTCCCCGTTCGGCGAGAGCACCGGCTTCGGCGCCTGCGGCACGACGACGCCGTAGTAGAAGACGTTCAGGCTGTCCGAGATCGCGCGCTCGCCCCCCGGGTCGGACGGGCGGTTGAGCAGCTTCCCGTTGAAGGCCATCGTCGTCGAGCCGCCGGAGTCGAGCGCGGTGCCCGTGACCGCTCCCAGGCGGACGAGCTGCTGGGCGAGCTCGAAGGTCGAGACGCCGACGCTGTACCCGGACCGTCTGCCGTCGACGGCGACCATCACGATGCGGCCGTCCGCGAGCTGACCGACTGCGGTGCGCGGGTTTCGCGGGTTGATCTGGCTCGGCGCAAAGTCCTCCAGCGCGGCGAAGACGGGCTGGCCGTCGCGGACGATCAGCGGGCCGCCTCCGATCGCGTCGACGACCGCGCCCCACTGGGGCCGGAGGACGAGCTTCACGATCATCGGAAGGCCGATCTCCGATTCGGCAGCGAGCCGGTTCGCCGCGCTGCCGCGGGCGACGAGGACCGCGCCGTCGCGGGGGATCGGCGTGCCGCCGCCGGTCTTGATGTCGATCACCGTCCCCGTCAGGTCGGTGAACGGAGCCGCAGGGGGCATCGGCTCGAGCACGACCTCGACGGTGCCGCTCGCCTGCGGGGTGTTGTCGCCCCAGACCGGGGTGAAGAGCGAGATGCCCTGCGCGCCGGGTCGCTGGTTGAGGCCGTTCAGGGCCCGTTTCGGGCCGGAGCCCTGCCACTGGCCGAGCATCGTCACGCGGTCGATCAGGAGGCTCCCGTCGTCGGTGATCCCGAGCGTCGAGCGTTTCGGGTGCGGCGGTGCCTCGAGCACGCCGGACTGCATCAGCATTCCGCTCGGCAGGCCCTCGTCGAACGTGAAGAGGTCGCCGTTGACGCCCGCGAGGTTCGCGCTCCCCATCGCGCGCTTCTGCATCGACGTGACGGTCTCGCGGCCGACGATCGAGTCGTTCGAGAGCAGCGGCCTCAGCGCGTACAGCCCACCGGGGCGCGGCGCCCGCAGGATGTTGACGACCACCGGCCCGTGCGGCGTGAACTGGACCTGGCGCTCGTACGAGACGCCGGGCATCAGCGAGACCTTCCCGGCGTGCGCCGGAGCGGCAAACACCGCAAAGAGCAGGGCAGTTATGGCTGTTCTGCGCAGCACGGACCGCGGGGACGCTAGCGCAGGATGACCCCGCCGAACGAAGTCTTTACAGGTTGCAAAAAAGGTCGGTGCCGCTTGTCAGCGGCCGCGGAGCACGCGGAATCGTCGCTCGAGCTTGCTCGGGCCGAAGGCGTTGACCGCCTTCACGCTGGCCACGTACGGCCCCGAGAAGGCGCGGATGCCGCTTCCGTAGCGCCCGTTCCAGCGGATGCTCGTCGTCCCGGCTCGCAGGCGGCGGCGCACGGTCTGCACGGTCGCGCCGCTCACCGTGCTGATCTTCAGCGTGACCGTTGCCGGATGGGCCAGCCGGAACGCGACGCGAAGCGCTCCGCCACGGCGGCGGACCACGATGCGCGACGGGCTGACTCGCAGGTAGCCGAGCGTGTTGTTGAGGTAGAAGACCCGCTCCGCGTGCGACTGCTGCCCGCGGTCGTCGCGGGCGTCGACGACCCAGCGCCAGCGCCCTTCAGACTCGGGAGCGCCCTGTGGCGTGCGGCCGGCCCAGTCGAGCGTGTAGGTGCCGGGTGCGCGCGGGCCGGTCTGCGTCTGGCGGGCGACTCCGTCGGGGCCGATCAGGCTCGCCTTGACCGTCGAGGGACGGACGACCTTGAAGCTGAGCTGCTGCGCCTCGTCGACGCCGTCGCCGTTCGGCGAGAGGACGTCGGTCGTGGGCGCCGGCACCTGAACGCCGTAGTAGAAGACGAACAGGCCGTCGGCGATTCCCCGCTCGCCGCCCGGGTCCGAGGGACGGTTGAGCAGCTTCCCGTCGAAGGCCATCGTCGTAGAGGTGCCCGAGTCGAGCGCGCTCGCGGTCACGGCGCCGAGCCGGACGAGCTGCTGCGCGAGCTCGAAGTTCGTCATCCCGGTGCTGTAGCCGGGGAGCGCGCCGTCGACCGCGACGAGGACGATCTTGCCGTCGGCCCGCTGGCCCACCGCGGTTCTCGCCCGCCGGAGCGACAGCTGGGTGCCGGTGAACTGCTCCATCGCGCGGAAGACCGGCCGACCGTTGCGCACGATCACGGGGCCGCCCCCGACCGCGTCGGCGACGTCGCTCCACTGCGGGCGGAGGACGAGGCGGACCGTGACCTGCTGCCCGACCGGTGCCTCGGTCGCGAGCCGCCCGGCCGATGCGCCGCGGCCGACGAGGACTGCGCCGCCCGGCGGGATCGGCGTGCCGCCCGCCGGCTTCGCAGCGACGACGGTGCCCGTCAGGTCGGTGAGCGAAGTGACCGGCGGGAAGGAGTTGACGACGACCTCGATCGTGTCGCTCGCAGCCGGGGTCGTCGGGCCCCACGCGGACGTGAACAGCGACACGCCCTCGGGGCCGGCGGGCTGGTTGAGTCCGGTCATCGGACGGCGCTGGCTCGAGCCCTGCCACGTCGCGAGCATCGCGACCTGGTCGACGAGCAGCCGGCCATCGGTCGTGACCCCGACGGTCGAGCGCCTGGGATACGGCGCGGTCGTCATCCGGCCAGAGTTCATGAACATCCCGTTCGGGGTGCCGTCGTTCCACGTGAAGAGGTCGGCGTTGACGCCGCCGACGGTCGCCGTCGTCGAGAGGCGCTTCTGCATCGAGGTCACGGTCTCGCGGCCGAGGACAGCGTTGTTCGAGAGCACCGGGTGGAGCGCGTACAGCCCGCCCGGCTTGGGGACGGTCATGACGTGGACGACCTCGGGCCCGTGCGGCGTGAACACGAGCTGGCGCGTATAGGTGATCCCGGGCGCGAGCGCAGTCCCGGCTGCGCCGGACGTCGGCACGAAGACGCCCGCTAGCAGGGCGGCGATCACGATTCTGCGCAGCATCTGACCCGCGACGAGGCTAGCTGAACTGGCGGCTCAACGACCCACGACGAGGCTGACCTTCGCCTCGCGCGCACGCCGTGCGCCGGCAACCGGACTCTGGCGGATCACTCGCCCGACTCGCCTCGACTTCGTGCGCCGCACCCGCGGCCTCGACGGCATGCTCCCCTCTGCGAAAACGTCGCGCCGGATACTGACATCGGGTCGCGATCAAGGTCAATGCCGGCCGACGACGGGCCGGCTCGGTTAGCTCCAGACGCGGACGTCGCGGTACAGCGTGTCGCGCTGCACAGGGATCTTGCCCAGCGCCTTGATCGCGCGGATGAAGTCGTCCGTCGACGCACGATGGGTCGTGCCCGCGGCCGAGACCACGTTCTCCTCGATCATCACCGAGCCGAGGTCGTCGGCGCCGAACTCGAGGGCGACCTGGCCGACCTTCATCCCCTGGGTCACCCACGAGGACTGGATGTGGTCGACGTTGTCGAGGTAGATGCGGCTCACGGCCTGGGTGAGCAGGTACTCGAACGACGTGGGGTGGTGCGTGACGAGCGGCGCCAGGCGCGTCCCTTCGGGCTGAAACGTCCACGAGATGAATGCGCGGAAGCCGCGCGTCTCGTCCTGGAGGTCGCGGATGCGGCGCATGTGCTCGATCCGCTCGGCGAGCGTCTCGACGTGTCCGTACATCATCGTGGCGGTCGTCGACATGCCGAGCCGGTGCGCATGGCGCATGACGCCGAGCCAGTCCGCGGTCTTCGTCTTCTTCGGCGCGATGATGTCGCGGACGCGGTCGACGAGGATCTCGGCGCCGCCTCCGGGGATCGAGTCGAGGCCCGCGTCGCGGAGCCGGGTGAGCGTGGCCGGGACGGTCAGCTTCGAGCGGCGCGCGATGTGCTGGATCTCCGGCGGCGACAGCGCGTGCAGGTGGATCGGGTAGCGCTCCTTCAGCGAGCGGAAGAGGTCCTCGTAGTAGTCGATCCCGAGGTCCGGATGGTGGCCGCCTTGCATGAGGACGCCGGTGCCGCCGATCGCGAGCGTCTCCTCGACCTTCTTGTAGATGACCGTCTTCGGAAGCAGGTAGCCCTCGGCGCGGTCGCCCGGCCGCCGGTAGAACGCGCAGAAGTCGCAGTCGGTGACGCAGACGTTCGTGTAGTTGACGTTGCGGTCGATGATGAACGTGATGCGGCCGGCGTCCGTGCGGCGCGCGCGGAGCTCGTCCGCCGCCTTGCCGATCGAGACGAGGTCCTTCGACTCGAGCAGCGCGAGGGCTTCGTCGTCGGCGATGCGCTCGCCGGCGACGGCCTTGTCGAGGATCTCGGAGGTCATGCAGGCACCGCCTCGCCGTAGACGAACCGCAGGTTCGGGACGCGGTCGAGCTCGCCGGCGTCGCGTGCGAGCTCGAGGAAGGTGAAGAGCGCGGCGCGCTCGCGCGGGCCGAAGCGGTAGCGCAGCTTCTCGAAGTAGCGGGCCAGGAAGCCGGCGGGGTAGCCGTAGCGGTCCATCGCCTCGTGTGCGAGCACCTCCGGCTCGGAGCGCGCGCGGCGGACCGACGCGACGAGAGCGTCCTCGAGCTCCTCGACTCCTTCGGGCGGCGGGTCCGCGCAGGCCCACACGGCGAAGACCATCGGCAGCCCGGTGCGCTCGGTCCAGAGGCGCCCGAGGTCGTGATGCGGCGTCGGGTCCTCGAAGGCGCTCCGGAGGGCCGCGTCGCCGATCAGAAGCTTCGCGTCGGCCTGCTGGTCGAGCGGAACCTGCTCCGCGTTCGGGAAGAGGATCCGCGCCAGGACGACCGAGGTCGCGCTCTCCGGCGTGACCGCGATCGAGAGGATCTGGTCGATCGGCTTCGGCGAGACGAGCTGGATCGAGTCGACCGCTCCCTCGGATGAGACGCAGAGGCGCGGCAGGAGCCGGAGCTTGCCGGCGTTGCGCGCCCACTCGATCGACGGGATCGGTGCCACGTCGACCTCGCCGGCGACGAGCTTTCGCGCAAGCTCGACCGGGACGCCCTGGACCTCCTCGACCTGGGCCTCGAGCCGGTGGAAGACCGGCGCCATGTTCACGTAGGAAATGCGGCCGAGCCGGATCACCGCGTTGCTTCTTTCCAGGTACACGCGCGCCCGCGGGAACAGGGGACCCCACTGACCGCGCCCCTGCCGCTGAGGCTATGGGCGCGACCCACACGTGTCTGTGACCGACCGTGCCGGCTCTGCGTCGGATCGTGCCGACTGTGCATCAGTCGTCCCACCGCCGCAGCTCGTTGTAGAGCGTGTCGCGCTGCACCGGGATCCGACCCGCCTCGCGCACGACCCGCACGAGCTCGTCGATCTTCTGCTCGGTCTCGGTCTGCGCGCCGGCCGCGTGGAAGATCTCCTCGCGCACGACCGTCCCCTGGACGTCATTTGCACCAAAATGCAGGGCAATCTGCGTCAGCGGCAGGCCCATCATGATCCAGTAGGCCTTGATGTTCGGGATGTTGTCGAGCAGGAGCCGCGAGACCGCGATCAGCTTCAGATCGTCCGATGCGGCCGTGTGCTTCCAGCCGCGCTGCTCGAAGACGGTGTTCTCCGGGTGGAACGCGAGCGGAATGAACGCGAGGAACCCGCCCGTCTCGTCCTGGAGATCGCGCAGCCGCAGCAGGTGGTCGACCCGCTCCGCATAGGTCTCCACGTGCCCGTACAGCATCGTGCAGTGCGTCGGGATCCCGAGGCCGTGCGCGGTTCGGTGCACGTCGAACCAGTTGTCCGGATGCTCCTTGCCGGGCGCGACGAGCCGGCGCACCCGGTCGGCGAAGACCTCCGCGCCTCCGCCGGGCAGTGAGCCGAGCCCCGCATCGCGGAGCTCCCGCAGCACCTGCTCGTGCGTGAGGCCGCCGAGCTTCGACATGTGATGGATCTCGCTCGCGGTGAAGAGCTTCAGGTGCACGTCCGGCATCGCATCGTGCAGTTGCGTCACGATCTGGACGTAGTAGTCGAAGTCGACGTGCGGGCTCTCGCCGCCGACCATGTGGATCTCGGTGAAACCGCTGAGCTCGCGCTGGTGGAGCGCATCCTCGACGAGCTCCTCCGCGGTGTACGTGTACGCGCCCTCCTGCTTCTGCGTGACCGCGAACGCGCAGAACTTGCACTTCACGCGGCAGACGTTCGTCTGGTTCAGATACAGGTTCTGGACGAAGTAGACCTCGTCGCTCCCGCCACGCTGCCGGCGTGCGAGGTCGGCCAGCTCGCCGAGCGCGAGTGTGTCGTCCGACTCCATGAGCAGGAGCCCGTCCTCGAGGTCGAGGCGCTCGCCGGCGACGACCTTCTTGCGGATGCCTTCGAGCGTCGCTGTGCGGTCGAGGATCGCCATCTACGCCGTCCTGTCTACCACGGCTTCAGCGATCGCCTCGAGCTCGTCGCGCGCCTCGAGTCCGTCGAGGCATGCAAGTGCGCGCTCCGCGTAGCCGCGGGCGACCTGCCGTGCCTCCTCGATCGCGCCGCTCGCCGCCACTCGGAGGAGCGCGCCTTCGAGTGATCCACCCGCGAGCGCGTTCCGCACGACCTCTTCCTCCTGGGCCGCGAGCAGGAGCGGCAGGGTCGGGATTCCCTCGCGCAGATCCGTGCCGGCGATCTTCCCGGTCTCCACGGTCTGGCCCGCGCAGTCGAGGCAGTCGTCGACGATCTGGAACGCGATCCCGAGCGCGAGCCCGAACTCGCCGAGCTGCCGGCGGCGGCTGGAGAGGAGGCATGCAGCCTCGAAGAGCTTCGCCGTCTTCAGCGCGCAGCGGGTCAAGTACTCGTCGACCGTCGTGTCCGGACGGCGGCGCTGTGCGCGCTCCATCCCCTCGCCGCGGACGAGAGCGAGCGCCGCGTCGGCGAGGATCGCGACGGCCCGCCGATCCCCTGTCCGCGCGAGCTCGGCGAACGCGCGCGCGAAGAGGTAGACGCCGCCGGCCCGCGCCGCATCCGGGCCGTAGGCGGACCAGACGGACGCCCGACCGCGTCGCAGCTGCGCGCCGTCGATCAGGTCGTCGTGGACGAGGCTCGCCATGTGCACGAGCTCGATCGCGACTCCGGCGGCGACCGGGCTTTCGCGCTCGGGGTCAGCGGTCAGGAAGACGAGCAGCGGACGGAGGCGCTTTCCGCCCGACGCGAGCGCATCGGAGCCGATCTCCGCGACGAGCCCGGGGCGCGCGCCGACCGCGACCGCGAGCCGGTCCTCGAGCTCCTCGAGGTACACGTCGAGCCCCGGCGCGGCTCGAACGGTCGCCAGCGCGCTCATCGTGCGACTCCCGTATGCAGCGCGACGATCCCGCCCGCGAACAGGCGCCAACGGATCTCGCCGAAGCCCGCCTCGTCCATCAGCTCGGCCAGTCCCTGGGGGTCCGGGAAGCGTCGCACGCTGGCGGGAAGGTACGTGTAGGCGGAGCCGCCGGGCAACACTTTTCCCACGGCCGGGATGAGAACGTCGAACCAGAGCCGGTAGAACGGCGCGAGCAGTCCCCGCGGGCGGGTGATCTCGAGGATCGCGAGGCGTCCGCCCGGACGGAGCGCTCGGTGGAGCTCCCGGAGTCCCTTGTCGAGCTCGGACAGATTGCGGACGCCGAAGCCGACAGTCGCCGCGTCGAACGAACCGTCCGCGAACGGAAGCGCGAGCGCGTCGCCCTCGACCCATTCGATGTCCGGCGCCTTCAGGCGCGCGCGTTCCAGCATGGGCTCCGAGAAGTCGATCCCGGTCACCCGGCCCCCCGCCGCAGCGGCCGCAATTGCGAGGTCGCCCGTCCCGCAGCATGCGTCGAGCACGCGGTCGCCGGGCCTGACCACGGCCTCCGCGGCCTCACGGCGCCAGAGCTGGTCGAGGCCGGCGGTCATGAAGCGGTTCATCGAGTCGTACACCGGTGCGATCCGGTCGAACATCGACCGCACGGCCTCGGACGGCAACGTCCCGCTCTTGACACTCATTCGTCGCCCCACGACTTGACGAGGGTCTGCTCGAGCCCGAGCTGGGCGAGCGCACGGCCGGCCACGAAGTCGACGAGGTCGTCGACCGACTCGGCCCCGTGGTAGAAGCCCGGAGCGGCGAACAGGATCGTCGCTCCCGCGCGGCGTAGGGTGAGCAGGTTCTCGAGGTGGATAGTCGACAAAGGCGTCTCGCGCGGAACGAGCACGAGCTTGCGCTCCTCCTTCAACGCAACCCCGGCGGCGCGGTGGATGAGGTTCGCCTCGCCGCCGGTCGCGATCGTCCCCGCAGTCGCCATCGAACAGGGGCACACGACGTAGCCGTCCACCGGAGCCGAACCGCTCGCGTACGGCGCCGAGTAGTCGTGCGGGTCGACGATCGTCACCGCGCCGCGGGTGTGCTCCGCGAACCGCGCCAGCACCTCGTCCCGGGGCAGACGAGGATCGCCGTAGAGCTCGGTCGCGAGCACCTGGATCCCGGCGGGAGACGCGCAGACTCCGATCTCGACCCCGGCGGAGGCCAGCGAATCGACGAGGCGCGCGGCATACGGCGCCCCGGAAGCGCCCGTGATCCCCAAGAAAACGCGCATTACTGCCCGCCCGCAGCGGGGCAGTTGCTCGACTTGGGATTGCAGTTGCCCGAGGACTGGAGGAACGTGCCGAGCTTGCGCAGGTTGTCTGCTCCGAGATCCTGGAACTGTGGCATCACGTTGTTGCCGAACTTCGACGGGTTGGACACGTAGTCGGCGAAGCCCGCGACGCCTCGGTTCGACGTCTTGCCGATCGACGACAGGTCCGGGGCCCCGAGGTTCGAGGTCCCCGCGCCCTCGTACGTGTGACAGTTCATACAGCCGACCTGCGCGAAGATTTTCGCCCCGTCGACTGCGACCGGGTTGTCGGCGAACCCCTGCTTCTGCGCCCACTGCGGGACGAGCACGAGGTTCTCGGCGGCGAGCGGCTCCTTCGCGGTCGCACCCTTGTAGGTCAGCGTCCCCATCGAGATGACCACCAGGATCGCGGCCGTCATAGCCACTGGACGGCGGAGCGGCCTCCGCTCGCGCCCGACGTCGATGAAGGGAAGCGCGATCAGGAGCACGATCAGGATCGTCGGAATCAAGACCGTGCCGAGGATCACGGACTCGGGCCACTTGAATATCCGCAGCAGGTAGAAGAGGAAGTAGAAGTACCAGTCCGGCCGCGGGACGAAGTTCGTCGTCCCGGGGTCGGCCTTCTCGTCGTAGAGCTTGCCCAGCCAGCCAGACGAGCTCGGATCCTCGTGCGGCGTCGAGTACTTCCAGATCACGGCCAGTGCCACGATCACGCACACGACGAGCAGGCTCATGACCGTGTCGTGGAACATCGCGACCGGGAAGAAGGATCGCCCGCGTGTCTTGACGTCCTGCTTGTAGCGCGTGTAGTACGCGCGCCGCTCCTCTTGCCGCCTGTTCATCGCTTGCGCACTCCAGATCCCCTCGGGGCGGGCGTGACGAGGCCCTTCCTCTCCGCCGGCGGCGGGCCCGGCTGTGGACGGCCGGCTTCGATCGGCGACCACGGCGGCGAGGCGACGCCGATGCGTACGACGAGCCACAGGTGCAACCCGATCAGGGCAATGAGCGCACCAGGGATCACGAGCATGTGCAGCGAGTAGAAGCGTGCCAGCGTCTCGGGCCCGATGTCGTGCCCGCCCTGGAGGACCGGGCCGAGGAACGGTCCCACGAACGGCCCCGTCGCCTGGAGGTTGACGCCGACCACCGTCGCCCAGTACGCCGTCTGGTCCCATGGAAGCAAGTAGCCGAAGAACCCCTCCAGCATCCCGAGCACGAGGATCAGAGCACCGATGATCCAGTTCAGCTCGCGCGGGTACTTGTACGCCCCGTACAGGAACACGCGGCCCATGTGCAGGAAGAGCAGGATGATGAAGACGCTCGCGCCCCAGCGGTGCATGCCCCGTACGAGCCAGCCGCCCCAAAGGTCGTCCGTGATGTGCCGGATGGACTCGTACGCGGAGTTCGGATCCGGCTTGTAGTACATGGCCAGGATCACGCCGGTGACCGCCTGCACGATGAAGGCGGTCAGGGCTGCCGAGCCGAGCGTGTGCCCCCAACTGATGTCGCTCGGGACGTTGCGGAACAGGAAGTACTTGATCCCGCCGACGATGCCGGACCGGCCCGGAGCCGAGGTCCGCTCTTCGAGCCAATCGAGCGGGTAGAGCAGGATCTGGAGAAGCTGGTGGCTGCGTCCTTGTTTCTGCGTCGCCATCAGCGGGGCGGCTGCACCGGGTAGAGCCAGGCCTCGGGCCCGTCGACGTGCTGGCCGGGGCCGGCGAGCGGGTACGTGTGGATCTTCGCGTCGGCGCCCGTGCCGTCGACCTCGGAGACCGCGAACGTCTCGCCGAGGAGGAGGCGCCCGTCGACGATCTCGAACTCGTAGCGGTCGAGTGCGCGCACGGGCGGGCCGGCCGTGCGGTTGCCCTCGGTGTCGTACTGCCCGCCGTGGCAGGGGCAGCCGAAGCCCGCGGCGGCCGCTGTCGGGATCCTCGTGACGGTGTTGCTCGCCGTCTTCTCCGTCTTCGTCTCGTCGGCGAGCGGAAGGCCGTTCACCTGCACGGGGCAGCCGAGATGGACGCAGCGGTTGGAGACGATCGTGAAGCTCGGGCTCTCCCCGAGGAAGCCGTTGTTGCGGATATACGCAGTCCGCCGCGAGACCTCGCCGTCGGCCGGCTTGAGCATGAAGGTCGCGATCACGAACTTGTTCTCGGGGAAGTCGTCGATCGAGCCGACGTCGATCTTCGGGTGGCCCTGCTTGATGAACGGCGGCAGAACCGTGAAGCCGAGAACAGGCGCGGTGACGATCACTCCGATCAGCCCGCCAAGGCCGAGCGTCGTCGCCTCGAGGAACTTCGAGCGTGGGAAGCGGACGATCTCGCCCTCGCCGGGATCGGGCCCGTCCCGGTGCGCTGCCATCTTCCCCGGCGGCAGAGGCGGAGGCGCCTCGGCTTCCGCCGGCGCCTCCGAGCCGCGGAACGGCATTGTCGCATCGCGGATCCAGAGGACGCCGAAGATCGCGGCGATGACGACGCCGACGATGAGCACGATCTTGCTGATGATCAGGCCGACGAAGATGCAGGCGACGCCAACGGCGAAGCCGACCGGCCAAATGGTCGGGGTCGGCTCATGGGAAGTGCCCTGACCCTCGTGCGGATCCACGTCTCGGCGCGGATTCAATCGGGCCAGAGGCCTATCGTCAACGACGTAGCAATTGGCGCAACGAGCGCTCTGACTGCCCGTTTGCCCCGTCGGAGGATCTCCCGATCCCGTACTCGGACCACCGGCCGTCGACGAGCGCCTTGATCTCGTCGCTCATCACGATCTCCTCGGGCCATTCGCGCGTGCCCTCGTCGACGCCTTTGTGCGTCGCGTCGATGCCCATCTTCCCGCCGTAGAACTGCCGAGTCGGGGCGTGGTCGAGGTGGTCGAGAGGCCCCTCGGTGAGCAGCACGTCGCGCTTGGGGTCGACGTTCGCGGTCACGCGGAAGAAGACCTCCTCGTAGTCGTGGACGTCCACGTGCTCGTCGACGACGACGACCGACTTCGTGAGGCTGAGCAGGCCGAGGCCCCAGATCGCGTGCATCACCTTCTGCGGCTGGCCGGGGAAGCTCTTGCGGATCGAGACGATGACGCAGTTGTGGAACGCGCCCGCCACGGGCAGGTCGTAGTCCACGATCTCCGGGACGCTCATCCTGATCGCAGGCAGGAAGATGCGCTCCGTCGCCTTGCCGAGCCACGCGTCCTCGGCCGGCGGCTTGCCGACGACGATCGACGGGTAGATCGCGTCCGAGCGCATCGTCATCGCGGTCACGTGGAAGACCGGGAACGGCTCGGCGGCCGAGTAGTAGCCCGTATGGTCGCCGAACGGGCCCTCGAGCGTCAGGTCGCCCTGCTCCACGTAGCCCTCGAGGACGATCTCCGCGTTCGCGGGGACCTCGATGCCGATCGTCCTCCCCGGGACGAGCTCGACCGGCTCGCCCTTGAGGAAGCCCGCAAGCATGAACTCATCGATGTGCTTCGGGAGCGGTGCCGAGGCGGAGTAGGCGCTCACCGGGTCGAGCCCGAGCGCGACGGCGACTTCGAGCCGCCCGTCGGTGGCCAGGTAATCCATGCGGCCGTCCTTGTGCAGCTGCCAGTGCATCGCGGTCGAGCGCGAGTCGAGCTTCTGCATGCGGTACATGCCGACGTTGCGCGTCCCGGTGCTCGGATCGTGCGTGATCACGGCCGGCAGCGTGATGAACGGCGCGGGGTCGCCCGGCCAGCAGTGCTGGATCGGGAGCAGGTCGAGGTTCACGTCGTCGCCGGTGAGGATGACGTCGTGGTGCGCCGCGCGCGAGACCGTCTTCGGGCGCGAGTCGGCGATCGACTTCAGCTTCTTCAGGCCGCGCACCTTGTCGACGAGCCCCTCGGGCGGCTGCATCTCGAGCACGGAGCCGAGCTTCGCGGCGGCGTCGTCGAGGCTCGAGACGCCGAACGCGAGGCACATGCGCCGCTCGGTGCCGAACTGGTTGATCAGGAGCGGGTGCGACGCGCCTTTCGGATTCTCGAAGAAGAGCGCCGGACCATCCGCGCGCACCGTGCGATCGACGATCTCGGTCACCTCGAGGTACGGGTCGACCTCGGGGGACACGCGAACGAGCTCGCCCTCGCGCTCGAGGAGCGCGATCCATTCGCGCAGGTCGGCGGGCGTGGACACGAAGATCAGTCTATGGCTGCCAGTGCGAGCTCGACCGCCTCGTCGAGCTCGAGCTCCGACCCGGCAGCAGACGCTCCGTCGAAACCGTCGCCGAGAGTGTCGCGGGCAGCCCGGCTGGTGTCGGCCAACAACTGCGCGCTGAGGTCATCGAGCACGAAGCCGTGGGCAGCCAAGAGCGCTTCGGTAGCCGAGCAGAGGAGCGCCGTGGTCCAAGAGTCCCCACGCGCGAAGGCGACTGCGCCGCCGACAGGCAGGGAATGAATCAACGTCCAACGGTCGTCGATCGAAGTACTGAGCTCGATGCCCTCCCTGAGCTCCGCGATTGAAGTCTCGACGTCTCCGCGGCGAACCGCCAGCGTGGCGAGATCGCACAGGCAAGAGGCAATGCCATACGTGTCGCCGATCTCTCGGAGAAGCCCCACCGCCTGCTCGAGAGTCTTCTCCGCACCTGCCTCGTCGCCGTCGTGAAGCAGGTGGTGCGAGACGTTGGAAATGGTGATCGCCTCGCCGCGTACGTCACCGGTCTCACGGGCGAGCGCGAGCGCTTCGGCGGATAGGTCCTCAGCGCGTTCTCTGTCTCCCTCTTCGACGTGTGCCAACGCGAGGTGCGTCATCGCAAGGATCTGCCAGCGGGTCTCGCCACTGAGGCGAAGCGCGTCCACGACCTCCTCGAATTTCTCGATGAGCCCTTCGCCGCGACGGGCCTCGGCCATGTGCGCCGCTCCGAAGAGACCACGCGCGCGGGCGACCGGCGAGACGTCGCCTCCGATTGCGAACGCCCGCTCGTACCAATGACTAGCTTCGCCGATCTGGCCACGGTTGAGCCAGAACCGCCAGATCGATCCGGCGAGCATCAATGCGCGCTCTCCATCACCGGTGTCGCAAGCGTGCTCGAGCGCCTCGCGGATGTTGTCCTGCTCGGCAGCAAGCCTGCCGTACCACTCGGCCTGCTGGGAGCCCGTGAGCTCGGGTTCCGCTTCGATGACGAGATCGAGGAAGTAGACGAGGTGCCCGTCGCGCAGAGCCTTCTTCTCACGGGATCCAGCGAGCTCGTCGGCTGCGTACTCACGGATCGTCTCGAGCATGAAGAAGCGCCCTTCATCGAGCGGCTTGAGGAGACTCCAATCGATGAGCTCGGCGATCTGTTCGAAGTCGGTTTCAGTCACCGATTCCGCGGCCTCGAGCGAGAAGCTGCCCGCGAAGACCGACAGCTGCCGAATCGCCTTCCGGAGTGGCTAGCCGAGGAGGTCGTAGCTCCACTCGATCGTCGCACGAAGGGTCTGCTGCCGCTCCGGGGCATCCCGCGAGCCGCCGGCGAGCAGCGGCAGACGCCGCTCGAGGCGTTCGAGGAGAAGCGGCGGATCGAGCACCTTCACGCGTGAAGCCGCCAGCTCAACGGCGAGCGGCAACCCATCCAGGCGGCGACAGATCTCTGGGACCGCCTCGTCATACTCGACGTCGCGCTTCGCCGAGCGGGCCCGCTCCATGAAGAGCTCGACCGCCTCGTCCGGCCGAAGCGGATCGAGGGCGTACTCGTGCTCGCCGGACACTCGCAGAGGTGCTCGGCTCGTCGCCAGGAGCTTGACGAGGCGCGCATTGCCGAGCAGCGAGCTGACGACTCCGGCCGACGCCAAGAGGTGCTCCATGTTGTCCAGGACGATCAGCGCCTGGGCTTCTCGCAGCTCGGAAAGCTCCCGAACCCCGACGACCTGCTCGATCGTCGCCCTGACGAGCTCGACGTCCGGAACGGGCGCCAGCGGCACGAAGAAGACGCCGTCGCCGAACTCGTCCGAAAGCTCGGCCGCGACCTGGAGCGCCAGCCTGGTCTTCCCGCTCCCACCCGCTCCGGTCAGAGTCACGAGACGCGTGCCGTTGCCGAGGAGCCCGCACAGCTCGGTCAGCTCCTGCTGACGCCCGACGAGCGGCGTGGCCGTAACCGGAAGGTTCATGCGTTGAAGGCTCATCAGAGGAGGGAAGTCCCCGTCGCCGAGCTGGTAGATCCGCTGGGCCTGTGTCAGGTCCTTTAGGCGGTGCGCGCCGAGGTCACGCAGCTCGACCTGGTCGCCGAGCAGGTCGCGCGAGGTTTGCGATACGAGCACCTGGCCCCCGTGCCCGACGGCTGCGATCCGCGCTGCCCGGTGGACATCCATGCCCGCGTAGCCTTCGTCCGTTCGGATCGGCTCGCCGGTGTGGATGCCCATGCGCACGCGGACAGGCCCGTCGGCCAGCACGCGCTGGGAATCGGCGGCAGCGCCGGCGGCATCCGTGGCGCGCGCGAACGCGACGAAGAACGCGTCGCCCTGGGTGTCGACCTCGACGCCGTCGTGCGCCTCGAAGGCGTCCCGCAGGAGGCGACGGTGCTCGGCGAGGACGTCGGCGTACCCGTCACCGAGCTCGTGAAGCAGCCTCGTCGAGCCCTCGATGTCGGTGAAGAGGAAGGTGACTGTGCCCGTCGGCAGCTCGGCCATACGGGCAAGTGAATCGCGTCGGAAGCGGAGCGTCTAGTGCGGCGGCACGCGACCGTGCCGGAAATACCTCAGGTACCGATAGCTCTCGCCGAACACAGCCGGGGCCGCGAGCACCAGGCCCGTGATCAGCATCCCGATGATTACCTTCTTGCCCTCTTCCGCCGCATCGGCGAGCACGAGGGCGATTGCGAGCGCCTGAGCCATCGGGGACGACTCTAACGAACGCGCTGGCGGTGGGCTGCGAGCGCGCGCTCGACTGCTTCCTCGCCGGCGGTTTCGCTGGCGAGGGCGACGAGCGCATCGGGGTCTTCGGCTTCCTTGAGCGCCCCGCGGCCGAGCAGCGCGACGCACGCAGCCCAGGCCGGGCCATCGTCGGCCTCGCCTTCGGCCTGGAGTTGCGCGCAGAGCGAGATCAGCTCGCCCATGTCCGCGACGGCAGCCACCGAGCCCGCCGCCGAGAGCCGGACGAGGCCCTGCGCGTACAGGTAGTCGCCGAGGAGCAGGACCGTGTCCTGGTCGCCGGGCGCGAACAGGCGCGGCCGGCCATAGTGGACGAGGTAGCCCTCGTAGATCGTCTCCACGGCCACGGCGAAGCGCGCGTCCGTGAGCGGGGAGAAGACGGCTTCGCGGTCGCGCGCTCCGCGAGGACGAAGCGCCTCGCGCCAGAGCGAGTCGTCGCGCTCGGCCTCGAGCGCGATCTCTTGCCAGAGGTCAGCCTGCCTGGAGCTCATGGGCGGCCTCCACCGTCCGGTCGATCTCCTCGCCTCCGTGCCCGAGGGAGACGAACATGGCCTCGAACTGCGATGGCGGGACGTACACGCCTCGCTCGAGCATGTGCCGGAAGTACTCGCCGTACCTGGACGTGTCGCAGGCCGACGCCTGTGCAAAGTCTGTGACGGGGTCAGACCCTGACTCGGAGCTGGAAAAGAAGAGGGTCAAAAGTGAGCCGACGCGCTGGACGCGGCCGAGCGGGGCCAGGCCTTCTTCGAGGCGCGCGGCCCGGTGCTCGAGCTCCTCGTAGACCGAGGGGTCGCGCAGGCGCCGCAGCACGGACAGTCCGGCCGCGGTCGCGAGCGGATTCCCCGACAGCGTCCCGGCCTGGTAGACGTCGCCGACAGGAGCCAGGTGGCGCATCACCTCGACGGGGCCCCCGACCGCGCCGATCGGAAGTCCGCCGCCGACGATCTTCCCGAGCACGGTCAGGTCGGCGCGAACGCCGAGCCGCTCCTGCGCGCCGCCGCGGGCGATCCGAAAGCCGGTGATCACCTCGTCGAATACGAGCAGTGCGCCCGATGCGTCGCACAACTCGCGGAGGGCCTCGAGGAACCCAGGCTCGGGCGGAACGACGCCCATGTTCCCGGCGACGGGCTCGACGATCACGCACGCGAGGCCCTCGCCGTAGCGCGCGACCGCCTGCGCGGCCGAGTCGACGTCGTTGTACGGCGCGACGATCGTGTCCGCGGTCGCGCCACTCGTCACGCCCCCGGTGGCGGGGAGCGCGAGCGTCGCCGGGCCGGAGCCCGCCTCGGCGAGGAGCGCGTCGGAGTGCCCGTGATAGCAGCCGGCGAACTTGAGGATGCGGTCGCGCTTCGTCGCGCCCCGCGCAAGGCGGATCGCCGTCATCGCGGCCTCCGTCCCGGAGCCGACGAGCCGAACCTGCTCGATCGACGGGAACGCATCCACGATCTCGGCGGCGAGCTCGACCTCGCGCTCGGTCGACGCCCCGTACGTCGTGCCGTCCTCCGCGGCCTCGCGCACCGCCTCGACCGTCTCCGGGTCCGCGTGCCCGAAGATGAGCGGCCCGAAGGACATCACCCAGTCGACATAGCGCGCACCGTCGACGGTCTCCAGGTACGCACCTTCCCCGCGTCGCACGAAGAGCGGATCGTCGAGCCCGACGGCCGTCATCGCCCGCACCGGCGAGTTGACCCCGCCCGGAATCAGGCGCTCGGCCTGCCGCGCCAGGTCGGACTTCGACTTCAGAGCCAGGCCGCGAGCTCCTTGGCCCAATACGTGACGACGAAATCGGCGCCGGCGCGCGAGATCGCGGTCAGGGACTCGATCGCCGCCTGACGCTCGTCGAGCCAGCCCCGCGCGGCGGCCGCCTTCACCATCGCGTACTCGCCGGAAACGTTGTAGGCGCCCACAGGCAGGTCGAAGCGCTCGCGAGCGGCGCGGATCACGTCGAGGTTCGCCAGCGCCGGCTTGATGATCAGCGCGTCAGCTCCCTCGGCCACGTCCAGCTCGCATTCGCGCAGCGCCTCCCGCACGTTCGCGGGATCCATCTGGTACCCGCGGCGGTCGCCGAACGACGGCGCCGATTCGGCCGCCTCGCGGAACGGCCCGTAGAAGGCCGACGCGTACTTGGCCGCGTAGGAGACGATCGCCGTCTCCCCGAAACCCGCCTCGTCGAGCGCGCTCCGCAGAGCAGCAACGCGCCCGTCCATCATGTCGCTCGGAGCGACCACGTCAGCGCCGGCCTCGACGTGGCT
>Ga0081540_1001804_pt1 | contig 17954 bp, 19 predicted proteins | sample TabmetS2T1R1_FD_71024 | JGI IMG/M metagenome (GOLD analysis project Ga0081540, IMG submission 71024) | Tabebuia heterophylla rhizosphere microbial communities from the University of Puerto Rico - S2T1R1 | ecosystem: Host-associated > Plants > Roots > Rhizosphere ... | reverse complement strand
CTTTGTGAAGCAGCTTGACCGCGGCACGTCGATCATCAAGGCCGTGGTATCCATCGCGGCGGACCGCGGCATGGTGACGACCGCTGAGGGCGTCGAGACGGAGGAGCAGCGCGCCGCGGTGCACGCGCTCGGCTGCACGCAGATGCAGGGCTACCTGTTCAGCCCGCCGCGCCAGGCCAAGGAAGTCCGCCCCATGATGGCTGCACGCGGGGCAGTCGAAGCCGCCTGAGCTTCTTGGTCTGACGTTTTCTTCACGCGAACCGGCATCCACCCCGCATCAAGTGCGGGGCAGGCTTTCGTTTGAAAAGGCTCTATTTGCCCTTGCTGCCGCAGTTGTAGGCCTTGCGGAAGCCCGCGGCCTGGGCGTCGTCCTCCGAGCAGAACCAGCGCTCCGAATTGTTCAGGCCGGGATAGGAGCGGCAGCCCTGCAGATGATAGATGCCGACATTTCCGGTGACGCGGGCGCGCACGGCGAATTTTCCCTTGATGGCGCAGCCTGGCGGCATCACCGGATCGGCCGGGAACAGCACGCTGCGGATCTGCTCGTCGCGGTCGGGGCGGCATGCCGCGCCGATCAGAGCCGCGTCCTTCTTCCACAGGCGGAAATCGGCGGGCGCTGTAAAGCAGCCCTTCCAGAGGCCACGCTTCTCGTCCTTTGCGGCCATCTCGTCGGCCTTGAGTTTTCCCTTGGCGTCGGCAAGCGCAAAGCCCTTCTGCACTAGGAGCTGGCTCAGATTGGCGCTTTCGCCCTCGACGATGCAAAGGCCCAGACGCCGTTTCTTGTACGCGGGATCGGGGCCGAGATCGCCGCAGCGGACCTGCTTGCCGCCGATCAGCTTGACGAGCTGGTCGCGCGCCTCGACGCCGCAGGCCCAGCTGTCGGCGTGCTCGTCGATACACATCTGGTCTACCGCCGGCGCGTCGATGCCGTCGAGGCGGAACGTGTTGTTGGCGAGTTGCAGCGTGGCGCCGTCCTTCACCGTCGCCGTTGCGGCGAGGGCCTGCGATGTCATCGCATAAATCATGAAGGCGGAGGCGAGGAGGGACGTCCGAAGCCACATGGCACACCACTTCAATTAACGAACCCTTCTAGCACGGGCCTTTGCCTGCCGGCGCGAACGCGGCCGGCGGCCTGTCGACCGTTCTTGGCGATCGCTCTTGCCCGACTTCTGCAGCCCGCGGCGGTATTCCGGAACTTTGTTCTGGTCCGGAGAACTACGGAGGAGCTCTTTAGCATCTGAGGTTCAACGGGGAAATTTTCCGCAGCCAATTGACTACGTGAGAACAAAATAAGAACATTGGCGCCTCTCTTGCAAGCCGGAAGATGCCTCATGCCGCTCCACGCACAGCCGGACCTCGCTGCGGACGCCGAGTTGGAGGCCGCGGTGGGGCAGGCGATCGCGGCCTGCGGCGGCGACATGCGGGCAACCATCCGCGCGCTGATCGTCGCCAACAATTATCTGGAAGACGAGGTCGCTGAGCTGATGAAGGCGGTGTCGCACGCCTATACGCGGGGGCGCTTCCAGACCTATTCGGGCTGAGCGCCACGGATTAACGCAGGGCAGCGCCAGCCGATAAGTCCCACTAATACCGTTGCCTCGGCTTGGTTTTGCTGTACCACAGGCGGCGAGGAAACCCGCCGAAAAGCCCAAGCCCGTCAAACAGCATGTTCAAGAAAATCCTGATCGCAAACCGCGGCGAGATCGCCTGCCGGGTCATCAAGACCGCCCGCCGTATGGGCATCGCAACGGTAGCCGTCTACTCCGAAGCCGACCGCGACGCGCTGCATGTGGAGATGGCGGACGAGGCAGTGTTCATCGGCCCGCCCGCAGCGGCCGAGAGCTATCTCGTCATCGACAAGATCGTCGAGGCCTGCCGCAAGACGGGCGCGCAGGCGGTGCATCCCGGCTACGGCTTCCTTTCCGAGCGCGAAGCCTTTCCGCGCGCGCTGGAGAAGGCCGGCATCGTCTTCATCGGCCCCAATCCGGGCGCGATCGCCGCCATGGGCGACAAGATCGAATCCAAGAAGGCGGCCGCGAAAGCCAAGGTCTCCACCGTGCCGGGCCATCTCGGCGTCATCGAGGACGACAAGCACGCGGTGAAGATCGCCGACGAGATCGGCTATCCCGTGATGATCAAGGCTTCCGCCGGCGGCGGCGGCAAGGGCATGCGCATCGCGCATTCGAAAGGAGAGGTCGCCGAGGGCTTCAACCTCGCGAAGGCCGAAGCGAAGTCCTCGTTCGGTGACGACCGCGTCTTCATCGAGAAATTCATCGTCGATCCCCGCCACATCGAAATCCAGGTGTTGGGTGACAAGCATGGCAATGTGATTTATCTCGGCGAGCGCGAATGCTCGATCCAGCGCCGCAACCAGAAGGTCATTGAGGAGGCGCCGTCGCCGCTGCTGGACGAGGCCACGCGGCGCAAGATGGGCGAGCAGGCGGTCGCGCTGGCCAAAGCCGTGAATTACGATTCCGCCGGCACGGTGGAATTCGTTGCGGGGCAGGACAAGAGCTTCTTCTTCCTGGAGATGAACACCCGCCTGCAGGTCGAGCATCCCGTGACCGAACTCGTCACCGGCATTGATCTCGTCGAGCAGATGATCCGCGTTGCGGCCGGCGAGAAGCTCAAGCTTTCACAGAAGGAGATCGCGCTGACCGGCTGGGCGGTGGAATCCCGCGTCTATGCCGAGGATCCGTTCCGCAATTTCCTGCCCTCGATCGGTCGTCTCGTGAAGTATCGCCCGCCCGCGGAAGCAAGCCACGACGGCATCACCGTGCGCAACGACACCGGCGTGGAGGAAGGCGGCGAGATCTCGATCTACTACGATCCGATGATCGCCAAGCTCGTGACGCATGCGCCGTCGCGGGCTGCCGCGATCGAGGCGCAGTCCAACGCGCTCGATGCCTTCTATGTCGACGGCATCCGCCACAACATCCCGTTCCTCTCGGCGCTGATGGCGCATCCGCGCTGGCGCGAGGGAAGGCTGTCGACCGGCTTCATCGCGGAGGAGTTTCCCAAGGGGTTTTCGGCGCACGCGCCGGAAGGCGAGGTGGCGCGCCGGCTTGCAGCCGTCGCCGCCGCCATCGATCACGTGCTCGGCGAACGCAAGCGGCAGATTTCCGGCCAGTTGACCGGACGCCTGGTGCAGCGCGAGCGCCGCCGCGCGGTCTGGCTCGATCGCGAGGAGATCGGGCTCGACGTTGCCCGCGACGGCGAAGCCGTTGTGGTGCAGTTCGTCGGCGCTGGTGGCGCGCTGGGCAGCCCGCACCGGCTGGAATCCCGGTGGAAGCCGGGCGATGCGGTCTGGCAGGGCAACGTCAACGGAGCGCCCGCTGCCGTGCAGGTGCGCTTCATTCCGAACGGCTTTCGCCTCGCGCATCGCGGCTACGAGGTCACGGCCTACGTCTTCACCGAGAGCGAGGCGACGGCGGCGCGGCTGATGCCGGTCGTGACCGCCACCGATACCGGCAAGAAGCTGCTGTGCCCGATGCCGGGCCTCGTGGTGTCGATCGCGGTCAACGAGGGGCAGGAGGTCAAGGCCGGCGAGACGCTCGCCGTGGTCGAGGCCATGAAGATGCAGAACGTGCTGCGCGCCGAACGCGACGGCACCGTGAAGAAGATCCACGCCGCGCCCGGCGCCACGCTCGCGGTCGATGCCTTGATCCTGGAGTTCGCATAAGAAAGAGGTGCGCGGATGGCTTTCCGTGAACGCCGAGAGAAACTGCGCGCAATCCTGAAGGGGAGCGCGTGCGTGCGCCCGGGCTCGGTCTATGACGCGACCTCGATCCGCATCGCGCAGGATATCGGCTTCGAGCTCGGCATGTTCGGCGGCTCGGTGGCGTCGCTCGCCGTGCTCGGCGACCCCGATATCACCCTGATCACGCTCACCGAGTTGTGCGAGCAGATGCGGCGGATGTCGCGCGCGGCCGCATTGCCCGTGATCGTCGATGCCGACCACGGCTATGGCAACGCGTTCAACGTCCGCCGCACCGTGCAGGAGCTGGAAACCGCGGGTGCGGCGGGCCTCTCCATCGAGGACACGTTGCTGCCGCAGGCCTTTGGCGTCGCCGAGCCGCAACTGATCTCGCTGGAAGAGGGCGTCGGCAAGATGAAGGCCGCGCTCGACGGCCGCAGCGACCCGTCGCTGGTCATTTTCGGCCGCACCGGGACGCGCGGCGGCGGACCGAAGGCCTCGGGCTTCGGCGAGTGCATCGAGCGTGCCAAGGCCTATGAGGCCACCGGCGTGGATGCGCTGTTCTTCACCGGCCTGACGACACGGGAAGAGGTGCAGGCGATCGCGGCGGTCACAAGGCTGCCGCTCGTGCTCGGCAATACCCAGGGCGAACTCGACGATCCTGCTTTCCTGATCAGCCAGCGCGTCAAGATCGCGCTGCAGGGCCACGCACCCTTTGCGGCGGCCACTCAGGCCGTCTACGAGACGCTCAAGGCGCTGCGCGACGGGACGCCGCCAAAGAATCTGAAGGGGCTTGCATCTTCCGACCTGACCGCGCGTTTGACCCTGGCGGCCGATGTGAAGACGCGCAACGCCGAATTTCTCGGGTTGAAAAAATGAGCCATGCGATCCAGCAGGTGACGATCCGCGGCCGGGTGCAGGGCGTCGGCTACCGTGCCTGGGTCGAGCATCAGGCGCGGCAGTCGAAGCTGGAGGGCTGGGTGCGCAACCGCGCCGACGGCAGCGTCGAAGCGCTGTTTGCCGGACCGCCCGGCATGGTCGCCGAGATGGTCGCGCTGTGCCGCCACGGCCCGCCGTCGGCGCGTGTCGACAACGTCACGCGCGAATCCGCCGACGAAGAACAGCTCAAGCTTCGCCACCAGGGCGAGCGGTTTTCCGTGCTGCCGACGATCTAGCTGGGGGGAGACGACGGTGGAGCCATCGGGTTCGAAACGCGAGCGCCGGCCGATTCATCACTCGCCGGTCTTCTGGATCGGCATCGTGCTGTGCCTTGCGGCGATTGCGATCTACCTGTGGTCCGATGACCTGTCGCGGACCTTACTGTGGTCGCGGCCCGGGCCGCGTTAAGTCGGCAGCATCAAGCCATTTCGGGTCCACCCTCCTGCGTTCGGGCAGGGCATCAGGCACCGGAAGGCTTGTTGATGGGGCTCAGATTTCGCTTTTTGGCTTTCGCAAATGTGACCGGTAGACGCCGCTTCAGCGCAGCGATCGTTTCGGCGTCAAAATCCCTTACCACTTGGCGCGAGCTGAATTTGAGGCTGAAGACGGGCCCCATCGCGTAGTTCACGATGAGATGGCCGCCGGAGATCACTTCCCCGGTGTTGATTGTGATGGAGGCGAACGGACCGTTCAGCTTAGTACGTCTTGCCTCGCAGCTAATGGCGTCCAGCACCCAGGTGCCAGGCGCGATTGTGATGAGGGCTTCCTTGTAAAGCGGCGGCGCGCGAAACCGAAAACCACTGAAGACTTGGAGCTTGACGGTCCGTCCGTCGGAGGCGGTAAAGTGTGCGTACGTGTCGAAGCAATAGTCCTCTCTTTTCGCCTCGACGTCGAAGAGGGTCAGTTTGAATATCAATACGCCGTGTGTCGGACGCGCCTGCAGGTTTTGCGCGAGCCCGGCCTCTTGGGATTCGTCTTCGGCCCGCGATTCTCCAATTCCCAATGCGATTGGCCAAAGCATTGCCAGGACGATGAGCGGCAATCCGCATTTGGTACGCCGCCCCGACGCCATCAACAACGTCCATACCATTCCCGCCGCGCCAAGCACGGCCAACAAGCAAACCTGTAGCCCGGCGACTCTTGCCGGAATTCCCAGTGCACGCATTCGTCCCCCCCATTCGCTTGACCCAAACTATTCAACCCAAGCGATAAATCAATCTGCATCGCAGCTTGATTGGTTGCTCCCGCTGGGGAGGCCGGTCGGGTGATGTGAACTGACCCACCTCTCACGGCAAGGTGACTGCGCTGCCTCGTCACTGCGGCGCGGTCGCCGAGACGACCAGCGCGCGAATCCGCCCCTCGATCGCGCCGCTGCCGAAACGCCGGCTCAGCGCTTCCTCGGCCTTCTCGGTTGCAGCCTCCAGTCCCGGCGCGCCGCGCGCCTCGATCTCGTTGCGCAAGGGCGTGCCCTGGCAATAAGCGACTGCAGCCTCGCGCGGCGAGGGTGCGCGGCTGACGTGATCGACGGCTTCGATGGTGATGTCGCCGAAGCCGGCGCGCTGAAGATCGCTGCGGATCACGTCCCGATCGTGATAGCCGTGCGGCGTACGCGCCATGAAGCGCGGGGGATCATTCGGAAAGACTTCCGCCAGCGCCTGTGTGACGGTGTCGGCGAATTCGTTGTCCTCAATGCGGTCCCACACATTGAAGAAGAGGCGGCCGCCAGGGGCGAGCACACGCCGCGCCTCGGCATGGCCTTTGACGCGATCGGGGAAAAACATCACGCCGAACTGGCAGGCCGCCACCTCGAAGCTGGCGTCGTCGAACGGCAGCGCCAGTGCATCGGCCTGACGCCATGCGACGCGCGGGTCGGGCAGGGCGGCTTTCGCCTGCGCCAGCATCGGCTCGTTGAGGTCGGTTGCGGTGATGGCGACGTCGGCGGGCAGTTGCGCGGCCATGGCACGGGTGAGGACGCCGGTGCCGGCCGCGGTCTCCAGAATCCTGCGCGGGCTGACCCGCGCAATCCGTGCGGCGAGGTCGTGGGCGTAGGGCGCAAATATCAGCGGCACCAGCAGGCGCTCGTAGATTTCGGGAATCGACCCGGTGAACGCCTTGTCGGTCAAGTCCATGGATTTCCCCGCCTTTGCCTCACCGCGGCAGCTTGGCGATCGCCTGGCTGAGCTCGTGGATCTCGTAGGGCTTGCGCAGGATCGGGAAGTCGCCGCGCACGTTGATTGCGGCATCGCTGTAGCCGGTTGCAAGCAGGATGGGCAGGCTGGGCCGGATCTCGCGCAGCCGGTGCGCGAGTGCGAGCCCGTCCATCTTGCCGGGCATCACGATGTCGGAGAATACGAGGTCGACGCCGTCGTGCTCGATCGCGCGCAGCGCGGCGTCGGCGTCGGCAACCCGCCGCACGGTGTAGCCGAGTTGTTCGAGCAGGCTCATGCTGACGGAAGCGACATCAGGATTATCCTCCACCAGCAGCACCGTGCCGCTGCCGCCACTCTCGCGCGCCTCGACCTGGTCCGCCCGGGGGACGGCGCTTTCGCGCGGCAGCAGGATGGTCACTACCGTGCCCCTGCCGAGCTCGCTGGCCACCTTGACGGTGCCGCCGGCCTGGTGCGCAAAGCCGTGCACCTGCGACAGGCCAAGGCCGGTGCCCTTGCCAACCGGCTTGGTGGTGAAAAAAGGATCGAAGATCTTGTCGAGCACGTCGGGCGCGATGCCCTCGCCGGTATCCTTCACGCTGATCGCGACATAGTCCTGGCCGCCGGTCTCCTCGGAGCCCGCATACGCATGCGCGGCGACCGTGATGGTGCCGCCGCCCCGCATGGCATCGCGCGCGTTGATCACGAGATTGACCAGCGCGGTCTCGAACTCGGCGACATCGACGATGACCGGCAGCGCTTCATGCGCGATATCGAACTGCAGCGCCACTGCTCCGCCAACGCCGGTGTCGAGCACCTCACGCACCGCATTGACGCGCTCGGCGACGTCGATGGTTTGCGGGTTGACGCTCTGGCGCCGCGCAAAGGAGAGGAGCTGGCTGGTCAGCGCCGCGCCGCGCTTGGTCGCTCCCTCGATCGCGGAAACCGCGCGCTGCGTCCTCGCATCATCGCCCATGCCCTTCTTGAGGATGTGCAGGCTGCCGCTGATGACCATCAGGAGATTGTTGAAATCGTGCGCGACGCCGCCGGTCAATTGACCGAGCGCGTCGAGCTTTTGCGACTCGGCAAGCTGCTTCTGCATCTGGTCGAGCCGGAGCTGGGCCTCGCGGCGCTCGGTCATGTCGCGCGTGATCTTGGCGAAGCCGACGAGCTCGCCGTCCTCGTAGATGGGGTCGATGACGACGCTGGCCCAGAAGAAGGTGCCGTCCTTGCGCACCCGCCAGCCGTCTTCCTCGTAGCGGCCCTGGTCGCGGGCGATCTGCAGCGCGCGCTGCGGCTTGCCGTTGGCCCGGTCGGCCTCGGTGTAGAAGCGGGAAAAGTGCTGGCCGAGGATCTCCTGCGGGGTGTAGCCTTTGATGCGCTGGCCGCCGATATTCCAGCTGGTGATCACGCCGGTCGGGTCGAGCATGTACAGGGCATAGTCAGCCACCCCCTCGACGAGGAGGCGGAAATTGCGCTCGCTTTCAAAGAGATCGCGCTGTCTCTGCTTGTCTTTTCCGAACATCCGAGCCCCGGTTGGAACGGCATCAACGCACAATACGGGTATTTCGTTCCGAACGGCCGGAACTTTCTCTGGTCGCTTGCGTTCCCGGCGGCCCAACGCCGGGGCTAGCCGGCGGTACTGCGGAAGGTCGCCGACACCGTCCGCAAGGCGGCACGCCTCGCCGGGTCGCTCACCCTCGAATGCAGCATCACCTTCGAGGTCCCTAGCCGCGGCAGCCCGAGCGAGGGGCCCATGTCGATCAGGCCCGGCGGCGCGATCCGTCGTGCCAGCGGCGCCAGCGCAAGGCCTGCGAGGGCCGCGGCTGCGACCGCCGTGACGCCGCCGCCGACAAAGGCTTCGCTCCACGCGATGCCGGCCTTGTCCAGCGCGCGCAGCGCCACCGCGCGCACGCCGCAGGGCGGGGCGAGCGTCGCAAGCTTCAGCGGCTCGCCGCGGCGCCAGCCGAAGCGCGGCGCCGCGAACCAGCCGAACGCGTCGTCGGTCAGTTTTTCGCCGCCGCGCCGGCTGCCTTCCTGGCGCACGATCACGGCGTCGAGCTTGCCGGCATCGTAGGCGTCGAGGATTTCGCGCGAGAAGCCGATGGTGAGGGAAAGCGCGAGCTGCGGCGCCACTGCGCCCAGCCGCTCCATCAGTGGCACCAGCTCAGGCCCCGCGGCGTGGTCGCTGATGCCGAGCGACAATTGCGGTGCGACCGTTCGCGCCGGCGCTAGCGCGCGGTCATGCGCTTCGATCAGCATACGGGCCGGAGAGAGGAACGCAGCGCCGTCGGCGGTCAGCCGCACCGCGCGCGGCGAGCGCTCGACCAGGCGCTTGCCAAGGGTGCCCTCCAGCCGTTGCAGCTTCATGCTGACCGCGGCCTGCGTGGTGCCGAGCGCTTCGGCGGCGCGGGTGAAGCTCTCGAGCTCGGCGACCAGCAGGAATGCCTGCACGGTCGGAATGTCCAGCGCGGTCATGGCATCATCACCAATCGTTATCACTGATATGAATTGAGATAAGGTATCAAAATGATGAGTCCAGGTCTAGCTTCAGAGGCATGCGGGCAAACCCGCGAGACCTTATCAAGGAGACCAACATGCCCCTCATTTCCGTTACCTATTCCACGCAACGCGAGACGCCGGCGCTCAAGGCGGACGTTGCCGCCGCGATCACCGAGCTCACCGCAAAGATCCTGCACAAGGACCCCAAGGTCACCGCGGTTATCGTGAAATCCGTCGAGCCTAGGGACTGGTTCGCCGGCGGCAAGTCGCTCGCCGAACAGAAGCTCGCCAGCTACTGGATCGACACTCACATCAGCGAAGGCACCAACACCAAGGACGAGAAGGCGGCGTATCTGGCAGCCGTGTTCCAGCGCATGGGTGAATTGCTCGGCCCGCTGCACGAGGAGACCTATCTGCATGTCGACGAGGTCCGCGGCGACGCCTACGGCTTCGGCGGTCTGACCCAGGAGCGGCGCTACATCGCCGGCAAGCTGGAAGTGGCGCCGCAGCGCGCCGCGGCGTAGGCATCAGCCGGCAGTTGCCTCGGGCAGGCGGGCCTCCGCAGGCCCGAACACCTCCTCGAACGCCTGCTTCAGCGCGACGTCGACATCGGCCATCGTGACGGGATGGCCGAGGTCGACCAGCGAGGTGACGCCATAGCGGGGGTCCACCACGCCGCAGGGCACGATGGCGGAGAAGTGCGTAAGGTCCGGCTCGACGTTGATGGCGATGCCGTGGAACGAGACCCAGCGGCGGAGGCGCACGCCGATCGCGGCGATCTTGTCCTCATATCCGTCGCCCTTGTCGGGGCGCTTCACCCAGACGCCGACACGATCCTCGCGCCGCTCGCCGCGCACATTGAAACGGGCCAGCGTGCGGATGATCCATTCCTCCAGCGCCGCCACATAGGCGCGCACATCGGGGCGGCGGCGCTTGAGATCGAGCATCAGATAGGCCACGCGCTGGCCGGGACCATGATAGGTGAGCTGGCCGCCGCGGCCCGACGTGAACAGGGGAAATCGGGGGTCGAGCAGGTCGTCGTTCCTGCCGCTGGTGCCGGACGTGTAGAGCGGCGGATGCTCCAGCAGCCAGACCATCTCGCTGGCCTCGCCTGCGGCAATCGCGGCGGCGCGCGCTTCCATCGCTGCTACGGCCTCCTCGTAGGGCACGGCAGAATCGGAAATCCGCCATTCCACGGCCGGTCCTGCGGAGGGGCCCGCAAACGTCGTCAAATCAAGGATCTGGCGCTCATTAACCATTGGCTAACCATAACGTGGTCAGGTTCCGAAGGGGCGGAATTCCGCGCAATTTAGTCACGGTTCGGCGGGCTCAGAAGTGGCAACTCTCGATAAAGTCAACGTCGACCTGATGGTGGTGCTGGGCACCAGCACGATGCCCATTCACCAGGTGATGCGGTTGTCGCGCGGCGCCATCATCGAGCTCGATGCCACCGAGGCCGACGAGGTGAAAATCCTCGCCAACAACATGCCGATCGCCAGCGGCGTGGTGCTGGTCGACCGCAACCGCATCGCGGTTGAAGTCAAGCGGATGCTGCCGCGCTCGCCCGACGGGCGCTAAGGCCTGCCGGGCCTTATCTCCTTTTCTGCGCATGATCTCGTCCGAAAACCGGTACCCACTTTGCGCTTCGCGGCCCTCCGGGTCGGGATCATGCGAAAAGCCCGCTTCCGGCCAAATCTCCACTGAATCAAGGCGCTCGCAGGCCTTGTACCCCCATAATTGATTTGTTACATCCGCGCCGTTGATTTGGCCGGGCCGCACAAAGCGGAGGGCCGGTCTCCCAAGCGCTCGTGGCGGAATTGGTAGACGCGCTGCCTTGAGGTGGCAGTGAGTAAAATCGTGGGGGTTCGAGTCCCTCCGAGCGCACCAAGCAAACTTCAGCCCTGACATTTTGGCTTTGAACCGTTGCGCCTTCTGCTGTGCGCATCCATGGGTGTGTTGCGGCTGCGACACACACGTGGCGTAAACAGTTCCCCGCATAGGATACCGTCTGTCGTCTTCCCGGAGCCCTGCATGAAGTTCCTCGGCTATGCCTATCGCTTCCTTTCGAACTTCGTGTTCCTGGCGCTGGTCTATTACAGCCTGAACCTGATGGAGAAGTACCCGCAGCGCGTGATGCTGGCGGTGATGGTTCTGATCTATGCCGGCATGCATTCGGCCTCGGCGCTGCGCTCGTTCTATTTCTTTCAGCGCATCGAGCGGCTGGAGATCGAGGCGAGGCGGCTGGCGGGACTGGTCGGTGAAGGTCCCAGCGCTGCAGCTTCCGCATCGGCCTCGCGCAAACAGATCATCAGCAGTGTCTCTGAGCTGCGACACGCCGGCGAGATGAAGGCCTATATCGACTTGCTGTTCCTGGCGCTGGTGATCCTGCTCTGCGTCGCCAAGATCGTCACCAAGTGAGCGCGGCGCCGGCGGGCGCGGATCACATGCTGGCCTGCTGATTGTGCCGGTTGGTGCCGCGGACGTTCTTCTTGTCCGGACCTGCGCGTTTGGCAGCGGCCCGGCCGGCCTGAACGGGCTTGGCCTGCGGGGCCGCGGCAACACGCCGGCCTCGCGCGCCGGCGGCTGTCGGTTTGCGTTTGCCCGGGCGCTTTGCGGCGGGCTCGGGCTGCTCTTCAACTGCGGCAACGCGCCGCTCGATCGGACGCGCGGCGTTCACGCCCAGCATCGCCACGCGCACGCCTTCCTCGACCTCGAAGACTGATGTCGACGGCACCGGCAGGGCGCTGGCGGGATCGATCGACGCTAGCTGCACCTCGCGCGGCCACGGCGCCGGCCGCGGCAGTGGAACGCTGCGCCCGCGCCCCTGCGGCCGGTCGAGCAGCCTGGCGTCGTTCCAGTAGGAATCGGTCAGCAGCGGCGCGGGGAGCAACTCGTGCTGCGCGAAGGCGAAGCCCGGGACCTTCGGCCAGCGCGACGTCGCAACCAGTTCCGAGGTCGGATATTCCCGCCATTGCTGCGGATCGGTTGGCGTCGCCGGATTTTCGGCCGTCGCGGGCACCACATGGACGATGCGGTAGCCGCCGGCCTTCAGGTCCTGCAGGATCTTCGGCAGCGCAGCCACGGTGCGCGGCTGGATGTCGTGCATCAGCAGGATGCCTTTACCCTTGGCGGCGAGGCGCTGCATGGCAAGATCGTGGACGCGCTTCGACGAAACCGACCGCCAGTCGTCGGCGACGAGATCTGCGCTCCAGACCTGCAGGCCCTTCGAGCGCGTGTATTCCTCCATGCCGTCGTTGCGGGCAAGGCCGGGAACGCGGAAGAAGGGCGACATCGCCGCGCTTTGATCGCCAAGCGCCGCAGTGATCGACGCGATGCCGCTGTCGATCTCCGCCTTGGCGCGGTCGAGCGGCAGCCGGTGCATGCCGATCGGATGGTTTTGGCTGTGGCTGGCGATCGTATGCCCTGCGGCGAGCACCTTGCGCACGCCTTCCGGATTGGCCTTGGCCTGATTCCCGACCAGGAAGAAGGTCGCCTTCACGCATTGCGCGGCGAGGATCTCGAGGATCTGGTAGCTGTATTTGGGCAGCGGGCCGTCGTCGAAGGTCAGCACCACTTCGCCGTCATTGAGCGGCAGCGTCTCGCGATACTGCATCGAGCCGATCAGCGGATGCTCTTTCGCATCGACCACGAGGGTGCGGGAGGTGCCGAGCGCGTCGGGGCGGGGGCAATCCGCGGCCGCGGCAGGCAGCGCGGCAAGAGAGCCCGCCAGCCCCAACATCAGCACGGCGAAATGCGTTGCGCGGACGCCAACTTTCACATTACCGGCCATCAACTCTGTCCGCATTCCAGTCCAGTCAAACCATTACAGACGGCATTTGATGAATGCTGCATTAATTATTGGACTTATTCACGTTTTTCGCCTCGCGGGGCGCCGGCCGCAGCCTTGGCCGAAGCGCCGGGTACCACATGCACCACCCGGTAGCCATTGTCACGCAGATAGCGCAGGAAGGCCGGCAGCATCGCCGCCGTCTGCGCCCGCGGATCATGCAGCAGGATGATGCCTTTGCCTGCGGCCTTGAGTCGATCGGTCAGCATTTTCAGCTGCACTTGTGGCGTCATCGTGTTCCAGTCGCTGGCCCACAGATCAGCGCCGAACACGACGATGCCGCGCTTGCCGAGACTGTCGAGCGTTGGCTGCGTCATCTCGAAATAGGGATAGCGGAAGAACGGCGTTGACGGGTTGCTCGTCGCAACGCCGTGCAGCGCCATCTCGACGGCGGCAATGCCCTTGTCGATCTCGCCGGCGGCCTTCTCCGGCTTGATGTGCTTGAGATTGGGATGCGCAAAGGTGTGGTGGGCGACGGTGTGGCCGGCAGCGGCCATCTTGCGCACCCATTCCGGATACGCCGCGGCCGATCTGCCGACCAGGAAGAAGGTGGCGCGCACGCACTGTTCGGCGAGCGCAGCCAATATTTTGGCGTCGGTCGCCGGAAAAGGCCCGTCATCGAAGGTCAGCACGACCTCGTGATCCCCGAGCGGCAACGTCTGCGGAAAGCTCTTCCGCCCGACCCGAGGATATGTCGCGGCATCGACAGTGATGACGCGCGAGGTGCCGAGCGCATCCTTGCGCGGACATTCGGCAGCTTCCGCGACAAGCGAATGCATTGCCGTGAGGCAGAGTGCCGCGGCGAGCGCGAGGCGCAGTCCGATGCCGTCCATATTTCTCATTGCGCTTGGCGATGCCCATTGGGTAATGCGTGCAGCGAAAGCTCTGACGAGTTCACCATTTCTGTCAACGGCGAGGGCGCGGCATGGCCGACGATACCAATGTTGCGCATCCCGATGAGGCTGCGCTGCTCGACCGCCATCCGATGCGGGACGATGAGGGACAGATCAGGCCTGAATTTGTCGAGGAGATCACCCGCGCCATCCGCGCCGCCGACGCCGCCTCCCTGCGCGGCATTGTCGCGGAACTGCATGAGGCCGATCTTGGCGATCTGATCGCCGCACTCGAGCCTGAGGACCGCGTCAACCTGGTCGAACTGACGGGCTCGGATTTCGACTTCTCGGCGCTCAACGAGGTCGATGAGACCGTCCGCGAGGAAATCCTCGAAGAGCTTGAACCGGAAGAGGTTGCCGAAGGCGTCCGGGAGCTGGAATCTGACGACGCCGTCGAGCTCCTGGAGTCGCTCGACGAGGAGGATCGCGAAGAGGTCCTCGAAAAGCTGCCGCCGTCCGAACGCGACGTCATCGAGCGCTCCCTCGAATATCCGGAAAATTCCGCCGGCCGGCGGATGCAGACCGAATTCATCGCGGTGCCGCCGGATTGGACCGTGGGGCACGCGATCGACTACATGCGTGAGACGTCCGAGCTGCCGGACCGGTTCTATGAAATCTACGCCGTCGACGCCGACAAGCGCTGGCAGGGCGCCGTGCCCCTCGACGTGCTCCTGCGCTCGCGCCGGATGGTGCCGCTCAAGGAATTGGTGGACGAAGACCGCCGCCGCGTTTCCGTGCTCGACGACCAGGAGGAAGTCGCGCGGATGTTCGGCAAGTACAATCTGGTCGCCGCGCCCGTGCTCGACACCGAGAACCGTCTGGTCGGCGTCATCACCATCGACGACGTCGTCGACGTCATCGAGGAGGAGGCGGACGAGGACCTCAAAGCGCTGGGCGGCGTCACCAGCGACGAAGAACTGTCCGACAGCGTCTGGACCATCGCGCGCGGCCGCTTCAACTGGCTGCTGGTCAATCTTGCCACCGCCTTCCTCGCATCCTCCGTGCTCGGCCTGTTCGAGGGGCAGCTGGAGAAGATGGTGGCGCTCGCCGTGCTGGCGCCGATCGTGGCGAGCCAGGGCGGCAATGCCGCGACCCAAACGATGACGGTGGCGGTGCGGGCGCTCGCCACCCGGGAACTCGGCGCCAGCAACGCCTGGCGCGTCGTGATGCGCGAGGGGATGGTCGGCCTCGTCAACGGGCTGGCCTTTGCAGTGATCACGGGCGTTGCCGCGGTGGCGTGGTTCAAGATCCCCGGCCTCGGCGTCGTGATCGGGCTCGCCATCATCTGCAACCTCGTCGCCGGCGCGCTTGGCGGCATCCTGATCCCGATGCTGCTCGAGCGGGTCAAGGCCGATCCTGCCGTGGCATCCGGCACGTTCGTGACGACCGTGACCGACGTGGTCGGCTTCTTCTCCTTCCTCGGCATCGCCACGCTGTGGTTCGGCTTGAAATAGCTGTTCTGCGCCAAGGCCCAGTATCGTTAATCGAGCCTTAACGGGCTTGGCCGATGATCCTCGCTGAGAGGAATCGGCTCATGAAACGGTTTCGGCTGAAGGCGGACGGGCGGATCGTCGAATTGCGCGACGGCAAGGAATTCCCGCTTGTGCCGGAGATGGAACCGGCGCCCGCCGTGCAACCGGGTGTGCGCGACCTGCGCCGCCGCGCCCAGCTGACCCAGATCGAGTTCGCCAGCCGCCTCGGCGTGCCCGTGGAGACCATCCGCAACTGGGAACAGGGCAAACGCGCGCCGCGCGGACCGGCGCGGGCGCTGCTCGCGGTGATCGCGCATTCCCCGGAAACCGTGTTCGCGGCGCTCTCGACGGAAGCCGAGCCGGCCTAGCAAGCGACCCCTGCGCACGACATAATGCGGCTCGAACCCTCGCGAGTCCGCAGATGCAATTCGTCGAAGCACAAGGCGCAAGGATACCCGCGATCGGGCTTGGCACCTGGGAGTTGCGCGGGCGCACCTGCGCGCGGCTGGTCGAGCAGGCGCTGCGGCTCGGCTATCGCCATATCGACACCGCCCAGGCCTATGAGAACGAGCGCGAGGTTGGCGAGGCGCTGCGCGCTTCCGGGGTTCCCCGCAGCGAGGTGTTCGTCACCACAAAGGTCTGGACCAGTCACTTCGCGCCGCACGACCTCGAACGCTCCACCAAAGAGAGCCTGAACAAGCTGCGCCTCAGCGAAGTGGATTTGCTGCTGCTGCACTGGCCGAACCCGCGCGTGCCGTTGTCGGAAACGCTCGATGCGCTCGCTCACGTGCGCAAGCTCGGCATGACGAGGCACATCGGCGTGTCGAATTTCACCGTCGCGTTGATGGATGAGGCGGTTGCCAAATGCCCGGCGCCACTGGTCTGCAATCAGGTCGAGTATCATCCCTATCTCGACCAGACCAAGGTGCGCGAGGCCTGCGCGCGGCTCGAGATGGCGTTGGTCGCCTATAGTCCGATCGCCAAGGGCCGGGTGCGCAAGGACGGCATGCTGGCGCAGATCGGGCGCGCGCATGGCAAGAGTGCCGCCCAGGTCTGCCTGCGCTGGCTGGTGCAGCAGAATGTTTCCGCGATCCCGCGCACCTCGCGGCTGGAACGGTTGTCGGAGAATTTCGAGGTGTTTGATTTCGAGCTTTCGGCCGCTGAAATGACCGAGATCTCGGCGATGGGCAGCCGCGACGGCCGGCTGACCGATTTCGGCCTCTCGCCAAAATGGGATTGAGACCGCTATGCTGGACGGCGGGGGCGGCGTGCAGACGCTTGCCAAGGGCAGGGTGGAACAGGATCAGACCATACGCACGGGCGCAACGGCGTCGGTGATTGCGCATCTGTCGCTTCTCGCGTTGCTGGTGCTCTTGTCCGAAGTGCGTCCGCTCGACTCGGCCACCGAACCGGTCGAGGTCAATATCGTCACGCCCAGTGAAATCGAACCGGAGCAGCCGAAGCCGGCCGAGCCGCAATTTACATTCCCTACGCTGTCGCCCACAGAGCAGGCGGCGTCGCCTGCATCCAGCGCGCCGCAGCCGCCCACACAGCCGCCCGCCGCGCCGCAGGCCGCCAGCGCTCCGCAGCAACCGGCTACGCCCCAGACGCCTCAGACGCCCCAGCCGGACCGCCGCGCGGCGGCGACGCCGCCGAAAGCGGAGCCGCCAAAGCCGGCAGAACCGAAATCAGAGCCCGGATCGCCGTCGGCCGGCTACCGGCCGGCCGAGCCGGATATCTCCGTGAAGTACAACGTCCTGCTCGGGCTTCCGCCGGATTTGCCGCCGCCGACGGCGACCCCAGGCAAGTCGGATGAGGGCTTTGACGTGTCGACCGTCTCCGCCGACATTTCGTCAAGCGTGATTGCGGAGTTCAGGCGTCATCTGAAAAGCTGCTCGAAACTGCCGGCGTCGGTGCAGCCTTCGGACCACATCAGGGTCAAGCTGCGGGTGTTCCTCACGCAGGATGGCAGGCTCGCCGCCGAGCCGGCGATCGGCGGCGGCAGCGCCAACATGAAGGCGATCGAGTTGTTGCAGAACGCCATCGCCGGATTGAAGCAATGCCAGCCCTACAAGATGCTGCCCGCCGATCGCTACGGCGAGTGGAAGGTGCTCGACCTCGATTTCACGCCGAAGGATTTTTCGGGCTAGCGAGTCCATCGCCTTTCGCGAAGCCGGCCGGTTGAACGCGTCTAGCCGCCTGTGGCAAAAGGACCGCCTGAAAAAGGAATTCCCCATGGCTGGACTGAAGCTCGTCATCGGTAACAAGAACTATTCGTCGTGGTCGATGCGGCCGTGGCTGGCGCTGCGCGCGCACGACATTCCGTTCGAGGAGAGTTTCATCCCGCTCTACACCGGCGCGGCCGACAAGCAGCGCATCCTCGACGTCTCGCCGGCCGGCAAGGTGCCGATCCTGATCGACGGCGACGTCACGGTGTGGGATTCGCTCGCCATCATC
>Ga0081540_1001803_pt1 | contig 17958 bp, 17 predicted proteins | sample TabmetS2T1R1_FD_71024 | JGI IMG/M metagenome (GOLD analysis project Ga0081540, IMG submission 71024) | Tabebuia heterophylla rhizosphere microbial communities from the University of Puerto Rico - S2T1R1 | ecosystem: Host-associated > Plants > Roots > Rhizosphere ... | reverse complement strand
CGATGGCAAGCGCATGGCGCTGCCGAACTCGAAGATCCTGATCCACCAGGTCTCGGGCGGCTTCTCCGGCCAGGCGACCGACATCGAGATCCACGCCAAGGAGATCATCGACGTCCGCCGCCGCCTCGACGAGATCATCGCCAAGCACACCGGCCAGCCACTCGACAAGGTCGCGAAGGACACCGAGCGCGACTACTTCATGAGCGCGGAGGAGGCGATGGAGTACAAGATCGTCGACCGCGTCATCGAGCATCGCTAGCGGCCACCAGGCCGCACCATCATGAGCGAAGGCCGTAGGCCTGAGCGGTTGTCTGAGGCGGCCGCTCGTGGCCGCGATCTGATGAGCGGCCACCAGGCCGCACCATCATGAGCGAAGGCCGCAGGCCTGAGCGGTTGTCTGAGGCGGCCGCTCGTGGCCGCGATCTGATGGCGATGCCGTGCTTGCTCGCGCTCGTCTTCCTGCTCGCCGCCGTGCCGGCGCTCGCTGACGACTCCACGATCCAAAGCGCGTCGGCTTCGCCCCCGCGCGGCTTCACCGACTCGGTCGGCGGTGTGCGGATCGAGTTTCGGATCGGCGGCTCGACACCAGCTGAGGTCTCGATCCGAATCGCCGGCGGAGGCAGGGAGGTTCGCCGCCTCCAGCTTCCCGCCGTCAAGCCGGGCAGCGACCGGGTCGAGCGCTGGGACGGCCTCAACAACGGCGGCAGGCCGGTCGCGGACGGCACCTACCGGGTGATCGTCGCCGTCGCCGGTGGAAACCAGAAGGAGGCGGGGCGGGTCGAGCTTCGCCGCCACCTGTTCCCGGTCCGCGGCGCGCACGGCGCGCGCGGCCCCGTCGGCGACTTCGGGGCGCCGCGCAACGGCGGCCGAGTGCACAAGGGCTTCGACGTCGTCGCCCACTGCGGGACCCCTCTGGCGGCAGCGGTCACCGGGACGGTCGTCAAGCGGGCCTATGACCCCCGTCTCGACGGGAACTACGTCGTCATCCGCGGGCTGGGGGAGAGGCGGAAGTACTGGTACGCCCACATGATCCATCCCTCCAGCTTCCAGAAAGGTGATCTCGTCCACGTCGGCGAGATCGTCGGCTACCTGGGCAAGACCGGCAACGCGCGCACCGTGGGCTGCCACCTCCACTTCGAGATCCACGTCGACGGACGTCCGGTCAATCCGGAGCCATACCTGCGAGCCTGGGATCGCTACAGCTGATCAACCTCTACGGCAAGGAGGAGCGATGTCAGAGGAAGCGATGGATCGCGCCGTCCAGCAGGCGCTGGCACGCGAGGGGATCGCCGATGAGGTAATCGCGGCGGGCCAGTTCAGCCCCCGCGGCATGAGCGGCTCGATCTTCGCCGGCGGCATGACGGGGAGCAGCCTCGGAGAAGTCGGGGGTTCGGTGGGGGAGGCGGTCGGCGAGGTCGCCGGGGTCGCCGGCGGCATGCGGGCGAACGCGGCCGCCCACGGCATGCCCGAATTCATGCTGGTCGGAGTCACCGCCGGCGCGGTGTACGGCTTCGAGGGCCGGTCGCGCAGCAAGGAGCCCGGAGCGCTGATATTCAAGGCGGAGCGGGCCGGGCTGGAGGCGAAGGTCCACCAGCGCGTCAACGTGCGCGTGCTCGAGCTGATTCATCCCGATAGCGGCTCGCGGATCGAGCTCGAGGGGAGCAGGATCCCGCTCACGCACAGCAAGGACGTGATCGAGGCGCTGACGGAGGGCTAGCCTGGCCGAATCGTGGTGTGAGCGGAAGCACTGTGTTCTTCCGCGCGTTTGCGAGATGATCGACGGAGAAGGGAGTCTCGTTGGCGACGAATAGGGAACGACTTGAGGCCGAGCCGGTGGACCCGCATGCCGCCGAGAGGGCGCTGGCCGCCAAGCTGAGGCGCGTCGGAGACGATCTTGCGCGCGAGGAGGAGGCATCCGAGCGTCGCGCCAGCGGTGCGGACACCCGGTACGCGAAGAGCGGCGACCTGAGCATCGCCTACCAGGCGGTCGGGAGTGGCCGGGACGTGGTGTTCGTCGCCGGATCGGTGTCCCATGTGGAGCTCGGATGGGAGGCGCCGCCTACGGCCCCTGTCCACCGCAGGCTCTCCGAATTCGGGCGCCTGATCACCTTCGACAAGCGGGGCGTGGGCCTTTCCGATCGCACCACCGAGCTGCCCACCCTCGAGCAGCGGATGGATGACGTCCGGGCGGTGATGGACGCGGCCGATTGCGAGCGGGCCGCGGTCGTCGGAATGTCCGAGGGCGGGCCGATGGCGCTGCTGTTCGCCGCCACCTATCCAGAGCGGGTGAGCGCGCTGGTGCTCTGGGCGACGTTTGCGCGTATCGCCTGGGCACCTGACTACCCGCATGGAATCGATGTGGAGGAGGCGGAGGAGTTCATGGGTCAGATCGAGGAGAGCTGGGGCCACGGCCGCGTCCTGCCGCTGATCGCGACGCAGGACGCGCCGGATGACGAGGCCACCCGGCGGCGGTTCGCGAGGTACGAGCGCAGCTCGGCCACGCCGGCGATGGCCGCCGCGGCCAACCGGTTCTCCCTTTACATCGACGCCCGCCATGCTCTCAGCTCGATCTCGGCGCCGACACTCGTGATCCACCGGACTGGCGATCCCCTGATCAACGTCGCCCATGGCCGCTACCTCGCAGAGCACATCCCCGGCGCCCGGTTCTCCGAGTACCCGGGGGACTTCCACGAAAGTGCGATGGGCAGGGATGAGGAGGTCCTCGACGAGATAGAGGAGTTCCTCACCGGCACCCGGCAGGAGCGTGAGGTCGACCGCGTCCTGAAGACGATCATGTTCACGGACATCGTCGGATCGACCGAACGGGCCGTGAGCATGGGAGATCGGCGCTGGCACGAGGTGCTCGATGCCCACGACTCGGCGGTGCGAGGCGAGCTGGAGCGGTTCCGCGGCCGCGAGGTGAAGACGATCGGCGACGGCTTCCTCGCGGCCTTCGACGGGCCGGCGCGTGCGATCCGATGCGCGCAGGCGATCACCGGCAAGGCCGCGGACATGGGACTCGAGGTCCGGGCCGGGCTGCACACCGGAGAGTGCGAGGCGCGCGGCGACGACCTCGCGGGAATCGCGGTCCACATCGGGGCGCGCGTCGGCAACCTCGCGAACCCAAGCGAGGTGCTCGTCACCAGCACCGTCCGCGACCTGGTGACGGGCTCAGGCGTCGAATTCAACGACCGGGGCAGCCACGAGCTCAGGGGAATCCCGGGCGAATGGCAGCTGCTCGCCGTCGCGCCGGGATCCCGTCCGATTTGACCGGGGATCGGGCGTTGCCGATGTAAAGGCGGAAGGAAACGGCCCACGCGTGGCGTAGCTGTCACGAGTCAGGCCCAGGCCGGCATATGTCTAAGCTTCGGACGAGGAAGGAGCCGGCCGGGCGAAGCGAGACCGAGGGAGTAATCCGCTGGCACGTCCCACCGAATCCAACGAGCAGCTCCTCTGCAGCTTCTGCGGGAAGTCGCAGCGCCAGGTAAAGAAGCTGATCGCCGGCCCCGGCGTCTACATCTGCGACGAGTGCATCGATCTCTGCAACGAGATCATCGACGAGGAGCTGACCGCTCCTCCGACCTTCGAGCTCGAGAACCTCCCCAAGCCGAGGGAGATCTACGACGTCCTCCAGGAGTACGTCGTCGGCCAGGAGGGGGCCAAGCGGGCCCTGTCCGTCGCCGTCTACAACCACTACAAGCGCGTCCAGATGTCGTCCTCCCCGGAGCAGAGCCCCGAGGAGATCGAGCTCCAGAAGTCGAACATCCTCCTGCTCGGACCCACCGGCTGCGGCAAGACGCTCCTCGCGCAGACCCTCGCCAAGATCCTCAACGTCCCCTTCGCTATCGCCGACGCCACGGCTCTGACCGAGGCCGGCTACGTCGGGGAGGACGTCGAGAACATCCTGCTCAAGTTGATCCAGGCCGCCGACTTCGATGTGAAGAAGGCCGAGACCGGGATCATCTACATCGACGAGATCGACAAGATCGCCCGCAAGGCCGACAACCCGTCGATCACCCGCGACGTCTCAGGGGAGGGAGTCCAGCAGGCGCTCCTGAAGATCCTCGAGGGCACCACCGCGTCGGTGCCGCCCCAGGGCGGGCGCAAGCACCCCCATCAGGAGTTCCTGACGATCGACACCTCGAACATCCTCTTCGTCTGCGGCGGCTCCTTCGGTGAGCTCGACACGGTGATCGAGAAGCGGATCGGCAACCACGGCGTCGGCTTCGGCGCCGAGGTGGTCTCCAACATCGACAAGGACACCGGCGAGTTCTTCGAGCAGGTCCTTCCCGAGGACCTCATGGAGTACGGCCTGATTCCCGAGTTCATCGGCCGCCTCCCGGTGGTCGCGGCCATCCATCAGCTCAGTCGCGACGACCTGATCACGATCCTGACCGAGCCGCGAAACGCGCTCGTGCGGCAGTTCAAGCGCTTCTTCCAGTTCGACGACATCGACCTGGTCTTCGCGCCCGACTCGCTGAGCGCAATCGCGGACAGGGCACTCGAGCGCGAGACCGGAGCGCGCGGGCTGCGCTCGATCCTCGAGGAGACGCTCATGGACGTCCAGTTCGAGCTTCCCTCGCGGGGCGACGTGCAGAAGTGCGTCGTGACCCTGGAGACGATCGAGAAGGGCCAGCGCCCGATGCTGGTCACCGACGCCACCGGCGAGCACGAGATCGTGCTCGAGAACCCGGCGCTCGGCGAGCAGACCGCCTAGGCCCCGTCGGCCCAGGCGCGATACTGGCCGCGCCATGTCGCGCGAGACGGAGGAGATCGCCGCGCCGATGCTGAGCGCCATCGACGGGTTCAATCGCGGCGGAGTGGAGTCGGCGCTTCCCTTCCTGGATCCGGAAATCGAGTGGCGGGCTCCGCCCGAGTGGCTCGAGGACTCGGTCTATCGGGGACACGAAGGCATCCGGCGCCTCTCGGCCCACTGGACCGAGTTGTTCGATCAGTACCGGCTCGAGCTCGACCGCGTCGTCGATGCGGGCGGAGACAGGGCGGTGATCCTGCTGAACCAGCACGGGAAGATCCGGAACAGCGCCGACAGGATCGAGGCTCCGATCGGCTACGTCGTCGAGACCCGCGGAGGGTTGGTCACGAGAGTGGACATCTTCTTCTCCTGGGAGCAGACGCTGGAGGCCGCGGGGCTAGCCGTCTAGGTCTCGCGGGACGGCTCGGGTGCAGCTCGGCTGCTCCGACGGCGGCAGCCTGGTCGCCCCGTGCGGCGTGATCCGGTAGCCGAGGGGGGCGGCGATCGGCGGGATGTCCAGGGCCCTCCCGTTGACCGTGAGATCGATCGAGCCGTTGCCGAGGCTGACCGTGAACGCCCTGCCGTCGTACGGGCCGACGGTCTGGTCGGCGATCAGGTTCAGGCCGTTGATCATCGGGCGCCGTCGCTGATCGAGCAGGCAGACCCAGACGAGCTTCTTGGTGTGCAGCTCGAGCGAGACGGGGGCCCTGGGGTTCGCGGCGACCGTCGTCGTCTGTGCCACGGTGGCGGCGTTGCCGCTGCCACTGCTGCCGGCGCTCCCGAGGGGCCCGATGGCGACCAGGCCGATGACCAGACCGACCAGAACGGCGCAGGCAACGACCGCCAGCACCCCGCGCGGGTGCCAGCCACCATGGCGTTCGGGCCCGCCCGGCTCGTTCATTCGCCCCGTATCCTTCCAGCCAATGAGCACGCGATCGTCCCGTGAGCCCGTCGAGGCGATGAGACACCAGCTGCGGCCTCTTTTCGACCAGGTGGTTCTCAAGGAGCTGGATCAGGACCGCATGCGCCGCTCGGGTCTCGTCGTGCCCCAGGGGATCGACGAGCCGCCGCCCCAGCAGGGGATCGTGCTCGCCGTCGGGCCCGGCCTGGACTGGTGGGAGGGGGCCGGGGTCGACATGCCCGTGCAGCCGGGCGACCACGTCGTCTTTCCCTCGTCGGCCGGCGTCTGGGTCGAGATCGACGAGGAGCGGCTGCTCGTCTGCCGGGTCGGCGAGATCCTGGGCGTGCTCGAGTCGCTCGATTCGGATCCAGACCCGCGCTGAGCGAAACCCGCTTGCCGGTTCGCCGCTGCGAGCGTGAATAATCGGCGCATGGACGCGGAGCGCCGCAAGATCCTCGAGGAGACGACTCGCTGGGACCCCGGCGCGGTCGAGCAGCGGGTGTTCGGCTCCTGGCTCGAGGGTGGCTTCTTCCACCCGCCCGCCGAGGGCACGCCGGCTCAGAACTTCTCGATCGCGATCCCGCCGCCCAACGTCACCGGCGCCCTCCACATGGGGCACGCTCTGAACGGATCGATCCAGGACGCCCTCATCCGCCTCAACCGGATGCGCGGCCGGAACACGCTCTGGGTCCTCGGCACCGACCACGCCGGGATCGCGACCCAGGCCGTGGTCGAGAAGGAGCTCGCCGCACAGGGGACCTCGCGGCAGGAGCTGGGCAGGGAGGCGTTCACCGAGCGGGTCTGGGAGTGGAAGGAGAGATACGGCTCCACCATCGTCGAGCAGTACAAGCGCCTCGGCGCCTCCTGCGACTACGAGCGGGAGCGCTTCACCCTCGACGAGGGCTACGTCAAGGCCGTGTACCGGGTCTTCGTCGCGCTCTATGAGAAGGGCTACATCTACCGGGACAACTACCTGGTCAACTGGGACCCCGGGCTCCAGTCCGCGATTTCGGACCTCGAGATCGAGAACCGCGAGGTGTCCGACACGCTCTACGAGATCGCCTATCCGCTCGAGGACGATGGCGAGCTCGTAGTGGCGACGGTCCGGCCCGAGACGATGCTGGCCGACACCGCCGTGGCGGTCAACCCGACCGACGAGCGCTACCGGGACGTGATCGGGAAGAAGGCGGTTCTGCCGCTGGTCGGGAGGGAGCTCCCCGTGATCGCGGACGAGTACGTCAAGACGGAATTCGGCACCGGCGCGCTCAAGATCACGCCCGGCCACGACCCCAACGACTTCGAGATCGGCCGGCGTCACGGGCTGGAGGCGATCTGCGTGATCGGCGAGGACGGCCGCATCACCGACGCGGCGCCGGAGCGCTTCCGGAGGATGAGCACCGCCGCGGCTCGGGAGGCCGTGATCGCGGAGCTGCGCGAGCAGGGTCTGCTCCGCGGCGAGGAGCCCTACACCCACGAGGTCCCGTTCTCCCACCGCTCGGGAGAGCGGATCGAGCCGCTGATCTCTCTCCAGTGGTTCTGCCGGATGGATGAGCTGGCGAAGCCGGCGGTCGACGTCGTCCAGAAGGGGCTGATCCGCATCACACCCGAGGGGGCGTTGCGGCAGTACCTCCACGGGATGGAGAACATCCCGCCCTGGACGCTCTCGCGTCAGCTCTGGTGGGGTCACCGGCTGCCGGTCTGGTACCGCGGCGAAGAGACCTATGTCGGCGAGGAGCCGCCCGAGGGCGACGGGTGGGAGCAGGACCCGGACGTGCTCGACACCTGGTTCAGCTCGGCGCTCTGGCCCTTCGCGACGCTTGGCTGGCCGGACACGAGCAGTCCCGAGCTCGAGGCCTTCTTCCCCACCGACGTGCTGGTGACCGCGCGCGACATCATCAGCCTCTGGGTCGCGCGGATGATCATGACCTCGCTCGAGTTCACCGAGCAGGTGCCGTTCACGGACGTCTACGTGCACTCGGTGATCCAGGCTCCGGACGGGCGCAGGATGAGCAAGTCGCTGGGGACCGGGATCGATCCCCTGGACGAGATCTCCGAGCACGGCGCCGACGCCCTTCGCTTCGGACTGCTGGCGATGACCTCGACCCAGGACGTGCGCTTTTCGCAGGCACGCGTCCAGCAGGGCCGAGATCTCGCCAACAAGATGTGGAACGCATCGCGGCTGGTGCTCCTCGATGCACGGGAGGACGTCGAGCCCGGACCGCGGACCGATCGGGTCGAGGACCGCTGGATCGCCTCGCGCCTGCAGCGGGCGGTGGCGTCGGTCGGCGACTCCATCGGCGCCTACGACTTCTCGCACGCCGCGCTCAACCTCTACGAGTTCTTCTGGTCCGAGCTCTGCGACTGGTACCTCGAGATCGTCAAGCCGCGGCTCTATGACGGCGAGGAGGACGCGTCGGCGACCCTCCTCTGGGCCTTGGAGCAGGTCCTCGCGCTGGCCCACCCGATCATGCCCTTCGTCACGGAGGAGATCTACTCCTACCTGCCTCGGCCCAGCGCCCAGGCGCTGGTCATCCATCCCTTCCCCGAGTTCGAGGAGGACCTTGTCGACGAGCCCGCGGAGGCCGAGATCGGGCAGGCGATCGCGCTGACCCGGGCGCTTCGGCGCTGGCGGCAGATGGCGGGCGTCCCGGTCAAGCAGGTGCTGGCGGCCAGAACCGAGAACGGTCGCCCGCACGAGCTCGTCTCGCGTCTGGCCAAGGTCGAGTTCTCCGAGGACGGCGGCCAGCCGATCGCCAGCGTCGCCGGTGTGGAGCTGCTCGAGACGGAGGGGGTGGATCCCGAGGCGGTGGAGGGCCGCATCGAGGAGCGGCGGGAGAAGCTCCGCAAGGAGGTGAAGCGGGGGGAGGGCAAGCTCTCCAACGAGGGGTTCGTCGAGAAGGCGCCCGCTGACGTCGTGGACGCGGAGCGGGAGAAGCTCGCCGCCTACCGGGCTGAGCTCGAGGAACTGGGCGGATAGCAGCCGGCGCCGAAGAGATCCTGCATCGCCGCGAGGTCCTGGGCTGGAAGCTCGGATTGGAGCGGATGCGGCGGCTCTCCATGCTGCTCGGCCTGCCGCAGAACCGCTTCGCATCGATTCACGTGGTGGGGACGAATGGCAAGACCTCGGTGACGCGGATGACGGCCGCGCTGCTCGAGGCGCATGGCGTGTCGACGGGCGCCTACGTCTCGCCGCACATCACCTCGTGGCGGGAGCGGGTCCTGATCCGGGGTGAGCCGATCACCGAGGAGGCGTTCACCGCCGCGCTGGCGCGGGCCGAGGAGGCAGCCGTGGCGGCCGACCGCGCCGCCGGAGACGAGGGCCCTGTCACCCAGTTCGAGCTCCTGACCGCCGCGGCCTTCCTGGCCTTCACCTCCGCCCGGGTCCAGTTCGCGGTGGTCGAGGCGGGACTCGGCGGCCGTCTGGACGCAACGAACGTCATCCCTTCCAAGCTCACGGTCCTCGCCTCGGTCGGCTACGACCACACCGAGTGGCTGGGGGAGACGCTCGAGGAAATCGCGGCGGAGAAGGTCGCGGTGCTGCGAGACCACACGACCCTCCTGGTCGGGGAGGTCCCGGAGGAGGTCAAGGCGGTCATCGACCGCGAGGTCACGGAGAAGCACGCGAAGAAGATCTGGGCCGCGAGCGTCGCGGACAACATGCTTCCCGGCTACCAGGGCAGGAACTTCGCGCTGGCCCAGGGCGCCGCCCGGCTCGTGCTCGGGGACCTGCGTCCGGATGTCGTCGCCGACTTCGTGGAGCGGCTCGCCCGGCGCGAGTTCTCGATTCGCGGACGGGCACAGCTGGTTCCAGGCGATCCGCCCGAGATCTTCGACGCCGCTCACAACCCCGACGGCGCGAGGGCGCTGGCCGAGGCGCTGCCGGAACTCGCCCGAGAGCGCGAGATCGTCTGCTGCCTCGCCATTCTCGAGGGCAAGGACGCAGGCGGCATCGTCAACGGGTTGGCGCCGGCCATCTCCCGCTTCGTCTGCACGGAGATCCCGCCGGAGCGCATCGAGGGCTCCGGACGCCCGGGAGGGCGTTCCCGGCCGGCGCTGGAGATTGCCGCTCTTTGTGAGAAGGCGGGCGTGGAGGCCGAGGCGCTGCCGGACCCGCTCCTCGCCTGGGAACGGGCGCGCCAGCTCGCGGGGGAGCGGCGTGGCGTCGCGCTGGCCGCCGGCAGCCACTACCTTCTGTCGTCGATATGGACAGAGAGGCCCGCTCAGAGCTCCTGACGATGATGGGACTCGTCGCCGTGGTCGTCGCGGTGGTGATCCTGATCTTCTTCGCGCTCGGCTACGTCTTCGGGCTGCTCTTCCTGTAAGTCGTCCGAAAGCCCCGATTCCGCCCGCAGGCAGGTTTACACGCCTCCACAAGGAAGTACGTACACTCGCCCCTCCTCAGCCCATGCTCCTCGCAATCTTCGGCCTAAATGGCGGGTTCGGCCTAGCAGTCAGCCTGCTGATCCTCTTCCTGATCGTCGTCTACCTGGCGCTGATCTGGTGGACCTACCTCGACGCCCGCCGGCGGATCGAGGACCCGGTCCTGATCGCGTGCGCCACGGCCGCGTCGGTCTTCCCCTTCCTCGGCACGATCGTCTACACGATCCTGCGCCCGCCCGAGTTCCTCGAGGACCGTGAGGAGCGGGAGCTCGAGCTGCGGGCCGCCGAGCTGGAGCTGCGCCAGCGGATCGAGAGCTCCTGCCCGCACTGCGAGTACCCGATCGAACGCAGCTATCTCCGCTGCCCGAACTGCGAGCGGCGGCTCCGCAACCCCTGCCGCAAGTGCAACAAGCCGCTGGATCCGAAGTGGGGGATCTGTCCCTACTGCGAGACCGAGGTGCGCAAGGAGCGTTCCGCCCGCGAGCCCCGGGGCACCGACCGGCAGCGGACCGCCCGAGCGGCGGCGCAGCGCAAGGCCCGCGTCGAGCGGACCGATCGAGGCGACCGCGCCGACCGCGGCGAGAGGGCGGATCGCGCCGACCGCGGTGACCGAGCTGACCTCCCGGACCGATCCGAGCGGGCCGATGCGCCGACCCGGCGCCAGCCCCGCACCACCGTCGCCGCGCGCGAGGAGCGGCCGAGCCGCTCCAGCCGTTCGAGCCGCTAGGCGGCTCGGGCCGCCAGCAGGGTGCGGATCGTTTCGGTGACCGCCGCACGCTCTCGCGTCACCTGTCGCCAGGTGAACCGCAGGACCTCGTAGCCGAGGAGCTTCAGCCGGGCATCCCGGGCGCGATCCTCCTCGAAGGCGGTTCGGCCGCGATGGGACCGCCAGCCGTCGGCCTCGACGATCAATCGCTCGCTGGGCCAGAGGAAGTCCACCTCGAACCGGTCGACCCGGACGTTCACCTCTGGCCCGGGCAGGCGGTGGCGCCGGCAGATCGCCAGCAGGCGCCGCTCGAGCTCGGTTCGGGTTCGATCGGATCCGGGCGGGTCGGTAACGGGCAGGCCAAGGAACTCCGCTTCGCGGACCGCCGCGGAAAACCGGGCTGGGGAGAGGATGGGACGGAGGTCGGCGAGAGTGCGCGTCGGGGTGGTCACCGGGATCCCTTCGCGCCGACCAGTGTCTCGGGCGAGGAGGGGGGAGGAGCGATGGAGGGCGATTCCCTCGCGGGTTCGGATTCCGGCAGTGGTCGGGACCGTTACATGCACATCGGCGATTTCGTTCCCGGCCTCCGAAGGCCAGCGGATGCGCCGCTCGATTCCCCAGAGCTCGGCGGCGCTCAGGTGGCTGAGCACCGCGCCAGCGCCGCACGCCATGACCGCCGCCATCCACGGGCCACGGTCGCTGAGCCGGCAATGGCCCACGGCGTACACCCCGCGATGAATGCGGTGCAGGCGACTGGAGGCGCGACGGCGGGTGACACTGGCTGGAGAAAGGCCGGCGGATGCGAGTTGCGCCGCCGTGACGACCCCATGTTGGTTGCCGGCGATCCGTGCGATCGTGGCGTCGGGCCCCGGCTTGTCGCGAACCTTTCGTATAGCGAAATGAAGGCGACAAACGCCCGGATTTCGTCCCCTCATCGCCGCTGCTCGTCCCGGCGCGACGCCGGCCCGCCCCAGCCGTGTAGGTTCCCGCGCCCATGGCGACTGAGCGCACCCTGATCCTCGTCAAGCCCGACGCGTTCGAGCGCGCGCTCACCGGCGAGGTCGTCGCCCGGTTCGAGCGGAAGGGGCTGAAGCTCGTCGCGATGAAGCTGATGCGGGCGGACGATGAGCTCGCCAACACTCACTACGCCGAGCACTCGGAGAAGCCGTTCTTCGGCGAGCTCGTCTCCTTCATCACCCGCGGCCCCCTGGTGGCGCTGGTGCTGGAGGGGGAGAGCGCGATCGCGGCGGCGCGCCAGCTGATCGGGGCCACCAACCCGCTCGAGGCCGACGCCGGATCGATCCGCGGCGAGTTCGCCACGGAGGTCACCTTCAATCTCGTTCACGGGTCGGACTCTCCGGAGTCCGCCGAGCGCGAGATCTCGCTCTGGTTCCCCGATCTCTAGGGGCGACCAGGCTGCTGGCAGTCGGAGCGAAGGGCGAAGCCCGAGATGCGAGGGCGCGCGACGGCGCGACCCGTTTTGTGCTGGGCTGGGCAGCCGCTTGTCGCTCCGATCTGATGGCGAAGCCTTGACGCCCATACTCCTCGCGTCGAAGTCCCCTCAGCGCCGCGCCCTCCTCTCCACGCTCGGACTGGAGTTCGACGTCGTCGATCCCGCCATCGACGAGGCGACCGACGGGGAGCCACGCGACCTGGTCGTCGGCAACGCGATCCGGAAGGCGGAGGCGGTCGGCGCGGATCATCCCGACGCCATGGTGATGGCCGGGGACACCGAGGTCGTGATCGGCGGCGCTGTACTGGGCCAGCCCGCGGACGAGTTCGAGGCCCGCGCCTCACTCGAGCTGCTCTCGGGCACCGAGCATCACGTGCTCGGCGGTCTCGCGCTGGTCGGCCCCGCCGATGCGGAGCCGCGCAGCGGGGTGGACGTCTCGACTGTCGCCTTTCGCCAGCTCGACGACCTGCTGCTCAACGCCTATCTCGCGTCGGGTGAGTGGCGAGGGAGGGCCGGCTCCTACGCGATCCAGGGTCTCGGCTCCGCGCTGGTGGACACCGTCCGCGGCGATCTCTCCAACGTGATCGGCCTTCCGATCGGGCTTTTGCTGCGCCTCGCCCCGGAGCTCTTTGGCCGCAAATAGCGGCAACGCAAGTTGTCTCTCCGCCCAAAGTGCGGCCTTTGGGCAAATTAAGGGGAGCCGCTAGGCTCCGACGAACTTCGCTATTCGTCCCCACCCGTGAGCGTTCTCAGCACAATCAGTCCCGCCAGGGACATGGCCGTCGACCTCGGCACGGCGAACACCCTCGTCTATGTCCGGGGTCGCGGCATCGTGCTCTCGGAGCCCTCGGTGGTCGCCGTGGACACCGCGACGGGCGAGGTCCACGCCGTCGGCGCGGAGGCGAAGCAGATGCTCGGCCGCACTCCCTCGACGATCAACGCGATGCGGCCGCTCAAGGACGGCGTGATCGCGGACTTCGAGGTCACCGAGTCGATGCTGCGCTACTTCATCAAGAGGGCCAATCACAGTCGCTTCACACATCCCCGGGTCGTCGTCTGCGTTCCTTCTGGAGTGACCGGCGTCGAGAAGCGCGCGGTGGAGGAGGCCTGTCTCGGCGCCGGCGCGCGCGAGGCGTATCTGATCGAGGAGCCGATGGCGGCCGCGATCGGCTCGGGCCTGCCCGTCAGCGAGCCCACCGGAAGCCTCGTCGTGGACATCGGCGGCGGCACCACCGAGGTCGCCGTCATCTCGCTCGGTGACATCGTCGTCTCTCAGTCGGTTCGCGTCGGCGGAGACGAGATGGACGAGGCGATCATGAACTTCTGCAAGCGCGAGCATCAGCTCCTGATCGGCCACCAGACGGCCGAGGACATCAAGCACGAGGCGGGCTCGGCGACTCCCCTCGCGCACGAGATCGAGATCGAGATCCGCGGTCGTGACCTCGGCTCCGGCCTGCCGCGAGCGGTGAAGCTCAACTCGGAGGACATGCGCAAGGCGCTCGACGATCCGATCCAGCAGATCATCGCGGCGGTCAGGGACACCCTCGACCGCACGCCACCCGAGCTCGCCGGCGACCTGATGGAGCGCGGCATGACCCTGGCGGGGGGCGGAGCCCTCCTCCAGGGATTCCCCGACCGGATGAGCGATGAGTGCCAGATGCCGGCCAGGCTCGCGGAGTCGCCGCTGACATGTGTGGCGACGGGATCGGGGCAGGCCCTGGAGGAGTTCGAGGCGATCAAGCGCGCGCTCAAGAACTCCCGCGTCCGGAGGCGCTACTGAGCGCCGGCTGAGAGGAAGACGCGGCCATGTATCTCCTGGACCGTCCCGAGGACATCCCGCCGCGGCTGACCAATCGGCTCAACCTGCGCATCGCGATTCTGGGGGCGGTCGTCGTCGCGGCGGTGGCCACGGTCCTGCTCCGGCTCTGGTCGCTCCAGATCCTCGACGGAGAGCACTACCGGGCGTTGGCGCAGGACCACGGCGTCCTCGACGTCCGGGTCCATCCCCCCCGCGGGGACATTCTCGACCGCGACGGCAGGGTCCTGGTCGAGAACCGCACCGTGATGACCCTCCAGCTGCGCCCCTCGGCCCTGCCGAGCGACAAGTCCAAGCGCACCCGAGAGCTGACGAAGCTCGGGGAGCTGCTCGGTCTCTCCCAGCGGGAGATCCGCCAGCGGGTCCGCGCGACGCCGCAGTACGCCGGCTATCCCGTCGTCCTGAAGCAGGGCCTCGACCGGCGCCTGCTCTTCTACTTCCTGGAGAACAAGGAGAGCTTCCCCGGCGTCAGCGTCGAGCGAACCTATGTCCGCAAATATCCGGATGGGACGCTCGCGGCCCACATCCTCGGGCAGGTCGGCCAGATCAGTCCACACCAGCTGACCCGGCCCCAGTACAAGCTGCTCAAGCCGGGCGACATCATCGGCCAGGCCGGCGTCGAGTACACCTACGACAAGTTCCTGCGCGGCACCGCCGGCGCTGAGCGGATCCAGGTGGACGCCCTCGGCCGTCCACGGGGCACCCTGGGGCAGCGGCCCGCGCAGGCGGGTGACAACCTCAGGCTCACCCTCGACTCCGGCCTGCAGGAGACGGGCGAGACCGCGCTCCGCGACAAGGGCCTGCCGGGCGCATTCGTCGCCATGAACGTCCACACCGGCGCAATCCTGGGGATGGGCTCGTTTCCCACCTTCGACCCCTCCTTCTACACGCGTCCTCACACGACGGCCCAGTACGACGCGTTCGCGAATCAGCCCGGCGATCCGCTGGTCGACCGCGCCGACCAGGGCGGCTATCCGACGGGGTCGGCGTTCAAGCCGATCACCGCCACGGCGGCCCTGGAGGATGGCCTGATCACCCCGAGCACGATCTTCGATGACACCGGGTCGCTCGACGTCGGCGGCCTGGTGGTCCACAACGCCGGCGGGGCGGCCAACGGGCCGATCGACATGAGCACCGCCCTCCAGGTCTCCTCGGACGTCTACTTCTTCAACCTCGGGCTGCACGCTGAGGCGAGCGGCAACGGCGGCCAGATCCAGGACTGGGCCTTCAAGTACGGCCTGGGACGCAAGCCGCAGGTCGACGTCCCGGACGCCACCGCCGGCCTGATCCCGACGCCCGCGTGGCGCAATCGCGTCTTCAGAAGCCACAAGAACCCCTTCATCGACCGTCCCTGGAACCAGGGCGACAACGTCAACCTGGCGGTCGGCCAGGGAGATGTGATGGTCACGCCCCTGCAGCTCGCCCGCGCCTACGCCGCGCTCGCAAACGGTGGCGCCCTCGTCCGGCCGCACGTCGGCGGCAGCATCGTGAACATCCAGGGCAAGACCGTCCGCAAGATCCACCCGCGGCCGCAGCGCCACCTCCACATCTCGGACGAGACGCGAAACGTGATCCTCGGCGGCCTGCATCGTGCCGCCGACGAGCCCGGCGGGACGTCCTATCCGGTCTTCGGCAGCTTCCCCGTCCCGGTCGCCGGCAAGACGGGTACGGCTGAGCGAGAGGGCCAGCAGGACCAGTCCTGGTACAGCGTCATCGCCCCCTACGACGATCCGCAGGTCGTGGTCACGGTGACCGTGGAGCGGGGCGGATTCGGCGCCGAGACGGCCGCGCCGATCGCGCGCGCGATTCTCGAGCAGTACTTCAACCAGCACGCCGGCGGCATCGACACCGCCGCGGCACACGCGGCCGGACCGGGCTGATGGAAGCCGCCAAGCCCTCACTCACCATCGCCCCGCAGCGCTCCCGCATCGCCGAGATCCTCAACCTGCGCAATCTCGACGGCCTCATGCTCGCGGCCGCCGTCGGGCTGATCGCCTTCAGCGTCTTCACGCTGGAGTCCGCCAGCCGTCACGAGGTCGCCGCCGATCCCCTCTACTTCGTCGTCCGCCAATCGATCTACGGAGTCCTCGGGATCGCGCTGATGATCGCGGTCAGCCACATCGACTACACGCGGCTGCGCGAGCTGCGGGTGAGCATCTACGCGTTCATGGTCGGCTCGATCGCCTTCGTCCTGCTCGTCGGGACGGCGATCCGCGGGTCGAACCGCTGGATCGAGCTGCCGTTCTTCCAGTTCCAGCCGTCCGAGCTCGCCAAGGTCCTCCTCTGCGTCTCCCTGTCGGCCTTCGTCTACGAGCGCATCAGGCGCCCGTTCGGGTTGCGAGTCACCCTCGGCCTGCTGGCCCTGGGGCTGCTGCCCGCCGCCCTCGTCTTCCTGCAGCCGGACCTCGGCACCGGGATCGTCCTGGTGGCGATCACCCTGACGATCCTCTTCGTCGGGGGAATCCCGTGGCAGCACTTCGCCGCCTTGGCCGCGATCGTCGCGCTGCTCGGCGGCGGCGCGTACCTGGGGGGATCGGCGGTCGGATTCCATCCGCTGGCCGGCTATCAGCAGGACCGCCTCACCTCGTTCCTGCATCCGAGCAACGACCCGAGCGACGGCAGCTATCAGGTGAACCAGGCGATCATCGCGGTTGGCTCGGGGGAGAGGTCCGGGCGCGGCGACGAGGCCACGCAGACCGAGCTGCTGTTCCTGCCCGAGCGCCACACCGACTTCATCTTCGCCGTGATCGGCGAGCGATTCGGCTTCCTCGGGGCGGCCTTCGTGGTCCTCCTCTACGCGCTGCTCTTCTGGCGGGCGATCCGGGTGATGCGAATCGCCACGAGCTACTACGGCGTGGTGATCGCCGGCGGGATCGTGGCGATGCTCGCCTTCCAGGCGATCATCAACGTGGGCATGAACCTCGGCCTGATGCCCGTCACGGGCATCACGCTGCCCCTGATCAGCTACGGCGGCTCGTCGGTCCTCGGCACCTTCCTGGCTCTCGGGTTGCTGCAGGCGATCCACGCCCAGTCACGCGCGCAGAGTTTCAGGTCGTATTGAGGCTAGGCGCTACTCTCGGCACCCGCCGGGCGGGGAGCGAATCGACCTTTGACCTGAATCGACCTTGAGCTGTGAGGGCTAGCCAGACATGTACCGCAAGCAAGTGCGCCGTCGACGGGCGGTGCTGTTGCTGCTCGTCGCCGCCTCGCTGACACTGCTCAGCCTGTACTACCGAGAGAGCAACGGGGGACCGCTCCACGGGACCCAGGACGTTGTTTCGACGGTGTTCAGCCCGATCGAGTCGGGCGCGGACCGGGCGCTGAAGCCGGCGCGAGACCTCGTCAACTGGTTCGGCGAGACCTTCGACGCCCGCGGCGACCGCTCCAGGCTCGAGGACCAGGTGGCCACCCTCAGGGACCAGCTGGCGAGGGAACAGACCCAACAGCAGGAGTCGAAGGAATTGGCGGCACTGAACGAGATCACGAGCGGGGGAATCGTCCCCGACGGAACCGACCCGGTGACGGCGCGGGTGATCGGCCGCTCGCCGACCGTCTGGTACTCGACCGTCACGATCGACGCCGGTTCCGGTGACGGCCTCCGGATTGACGACCCGGTCGTCGCCGCGGAGGGGCTTGCGGGCAAGGTCACCCAGACCACCCCGAACACCGCCCAGGTCACGCTGATCACCGATGCGGACAGCGCGGTGACGGCGCGTGTCACTCCGAGCGGCGCAACCGGTGTCGTCCAGCCCGACGTCGGCAACCCAAACGATCTGCAGCTCGACTACCTCGAACGCGGTTCCCACATCGCCGAAGGCCAGATGGTCGTCACCGCCGGTTTCTCAACCGGCGACCTGGGCTCGATCTTCCCGCCGGGAATCCCGATCGGGAAGATCACCCAAGCCACCGTGGAGGAGCAGCAGGCCTACCAGAGGGTCCACCTGGAGCC
>Ga0081540_1001802_pt1 | contig 17960 bp, 18 predicted proteins | sample TabmetS2T1R1_FD_71024 | JGI IMG/M metagenome (GOLD analysis project Ga0081540, IMG submission 71024) | Tabebuia heterophylla rhizosphere microbial communities from the University of Puerto Rico - S2T1R1 | ecosystem: Host-associated > Plants > Roots > Rhizosphere ... | reverse complement strand
ATGGGCGCGCGCGCCGTGAGCGAGGGGCAATCCGAACCGGCAAAACCCAGCCCCGCCGCGGCCGCGGGCGCCGAACCGCTCCTCGTCCTACACAACATCTCCAAGCGCTTTCCGGGCGTGCTCGCCAACGATCAGGTCAGCTTCAGCGTGGGCCAGCGCGAGATCCACGCGCTGCTCGGCGAAAACGGGGCCGGCAAATCCACGCTGGTCAAACTGATCTATGGGCTGATGCGCCCGGACACCGGCCACATGCGCCTGGCGGCTGCCCCGTTCGCCCCCGTGAGCCCCGCCGACGCCCGCGCCCGCGGGGTCGGGCTGGTGTTTCAGCATTTTTCTTTGTTCGAAGCCCTGACGGTGGCCGAAAACATCGCGCTCGGCATCAGCCGCCAGCGCGCCGATCGCGCGCTCAAGGCGCGCATCGCCGCGACCTCTGCCGCCTACGGCCTCGAGCTCGACCCGGATCGCCAGGTCGGCACCCTGTCCGTGGGCGAACGCCAGCGCGTCGAAATCGTGCGCTGCCTGCTGCAGGCTCCGCGCCTTATCATCATGGACGAGCCGACCTCCGTGTTGACACCGCAGGAGATCGAGGCCCTGTTTCAAACGCTGCGCCGGCTCGTGGCGGAGGGGCGGTCGATCCTTTACATTTCCCACAAGCTGGAGGAAATCCGCGCCCTGTGCAGCCGGGCCACCATCCTGCGCGCCGGCCGGGTGGTGGCGAGCTGCGACCCACGCCAGGAAGATCCCCAAAGCATCGCGGCCATGATGCTGGCTGGCAGGGTACCTTCCGTGCGGCGCGGCGAACACCCTGCCGTCGGTCCGCTGCGCTTAAAGGTCGACGCGCTCAGTCTCGGCAAGACGGAGCAGTTTGGCGTCGATCTTGCCGACATCGCCATCGAGGTCAGAGGCGGAGAGATCGTGGGCATTGCCGGGGTCGCCGGCAACGGCCAGGCGGAGCTGATGGACGCGCTCACCGGCGAGCGACTTGCCGCGACCGACGCCAGCATCGAGATCGACGGCGCCAGCGTCGGGCGCAAGTCGCCGCGTGCCCGGCGCGCCTTGGGACTGTTGAGCGTGCGCGAGGAGCGGCTGGGACACGCCTCGGTGCCGGCCATGACGTTGTGGGAAAACGGCGCCTTGACCGCCGAGGCGCGCGGGCACTTGAGCCGTCGCGGTTTCCTCGACAAGGCCCGCGCCCGCAAATTTGCCGCGCGCATCCTCGCCGATTTTGCCGTGCGCAGCTCCAGCGTGGAAAGCGCCGCCCAGCGGTTGTCCGGAGGCAACCTGCAAAAATTCCTGGTCGGACGCGAGATCCTACAAGCCCCGGCCGTGCTGGTGGTGGCGCAGCCGACCTGGGGCGTCGATGTCGGGGCCGCCGCCACCATTCATGGGCAGCTGCTGGCGCTGGCGCGCGCAGGCACGGCCATCCTGATCATCTCGCAGGACCTCGACGAGCTTTTTGCCGTTGCCGATCGGATCGCCGTGATCGCCAACGGCCGCCTGTCGCGGGCGCAACCGGTCGACCTCATCACCGCCGCCGGTTTGGGCCTCAGCATGGGCGGGCACGGGCACGCCCGCCGGGAGCCGGCCCATGCTTAGGCTCGAGCCGCGCCTGGAGCCCTCGCGAGCCATGTTCTACCTCGCCCCCGTCATTGCCGTCGCCCTGGCGCTGGCGGCCGGCATGGCGCTGTTCGGCGCCCTTGGCAAAGCGCCGCTCGAGGCCATGCGCCTGATCTTCTTGGAGCCCTTGAGCTCGCTCCGCGGTATTTCGGAAATCCTGGTCAAGGCGACACCCCTGATCCTGATCGCCGTCGGTCTCGCCATCGGCTTTCGCGCCGGCGTCTGGAATATTGGCGCCGAGGGCCAGTTCACCATCGGGGCGCTGACGGGCGGCTCGGTGGCGCTGGCGGTTTATCCGGCAAGCGGCTGGTGGCTGCTGCCCGCCATGGCCCTCGCGGGCATCGCCGGCGGCATGGGATGGGCGGCGATCGTTGCCGTCCTGCGCACGCGCTGCAACACCAACGAGATCCTGGTCAGCCTGATGCTCAGCTACGTTGCCGTGCTGCTCTTGAGCGCGCTCACGCACGGGCCGCTGCGCGATCCCGACGGCCTGAACTTCCCCGAGAGCCGCCTGTTCCAGACCGCCATGCCCCTGATCATCCCGGGCACGCGCGCACACGCGGGCTTCCTCGTTGCCCTGCTCGCGGTCGGCCTCGCCGCGGTTTTGCTGGAGCGCCATGTGCTTGGTCTCAAGATCAAAGTGCTCGGGCAAGCGCCGCGGGCGGCGGCTTTTGCCGGCTACTCCGAACCGCGCCTCGTCTGGTTTAGCTTGCTGCTGTCGGGCGGCGCTGCCGGACTGGCCGGACTGTTCGAGGCCGCCGGCCCCGTCGGCCAACTCGTGCCCCAGTTGCCGGCGGGCTATGGATTTGCCGCCATCGTCGTCGCCTTTCTCGGACGGCTCAATCCCCTTGGCATTTTGCTTGCCGGCTTGCTGCTGGCGTTGACCACGATCGGCGGCGAGATGGCGCAGATCAGCATGAGCCTGCCCAGCGCCACCATCTCCACCTTCCAAGGCCTGTTCTTGTTCTTCATGCTGGCAGCCGACGTGCTGGTGAACTATCGACCGCGCTGGCAAGCCGGGCGAGGCCTCGCCGAATTGCGAACGACGCCAGCCAAGGCGCCGGCCAAGGGAGCGCAATAGGCGGATCAGGTTGGATCTACTGAGCAACATCCTCATCAGCGTCATGATCGCCGCCACGCCGCTGGTGCTGGCGGCGACCGGCGAACTCGTGGCCGAGCGTGCCGGCGTCCTCAACCTGGGCGTGGAAGGCATGATGGTGGTCGGCGCGCTCGCCGCCTTCGCCGCCCTGATCAAGACCGGCAGCCTGGTGGTGGCGGTTCTTGGCGCCACCTTGGCGGGCGCCGCCCTGGCGGCGCTGTTTGGCCTCATCACCTTGAGCCTGCGCGCCAATCAGGTCGCCGCCGGCCTGGCACTCAGCATGTTTGGCCTCGGCCTTTCCGCCCTGTGGGGCCAAGGCTACAGCGGCCTGTCGGCGCCACCCTTTCCGCGCCTCGAGATTGCCCCCTTGAGCGATCTGCCGTGGCTCGGCAAACCGCTATTCCACCAAGACGCCCTGCTCTATCTGTCGCTGGCGCTGGTGGCGGCGGTGGCCTTCGTCATGGAGAGAACCCGCCTCGGCCTGATCCTGCGCGCCATCGGCGAGAACCATGATGCCGCACATGCCATCGGCCATCCGGTGATTGCCTACCGCTACGGCGCCACCCTGTTCGGCGGTGCGCTGGCCGGTCTCGGCGGCGCCTACCTGTCGCTCGTACAGACGCCGCTTTGGGCCGAACGCATGACGGCCGGACGCGGCTGGATCGCGCTGGCGCTTGTCGTGTTTGCCGCCTGGCGACCGTGGCGCCTGCTCGGCGGTGCCTATCTTTTCGGCGCGGTGACCATTCTTCAGCTGCACACCCAAGCGCTTGGCATCAAGATCGATGCACAGCTCCTCTCGATGCTGCCTTATCTTGTCACCATCGTGGTGCTGGTGATCATTTCCCGTGACAAGATGCGCGTTAAGCTGATGGCGCCGGCCTGTCTCGGCAAACCTTTCCATGCCGCCGCTTAGGCGAACCGGTTCGTGAGGTTAGGAGGAGGGAAACCCATGCAATTTGCCAACAGGATCTCGGCGCTGCTGGCGCTGGTTTTGGCGACGGCGCTCGCCGCCGCCGGCGGCTCGGCGCAGACGCCGAGCAAACCCAAGGTTAGCTTCGTTTACGTGGGACCGATCGGCGACCACGGCTGGAGCTATCAACATCACAAGGGGCTCGAGGCGATCAAGCAGGCGTTTGGCGACCAGATCACCACGAGCTATGTCGAAAACGTGCCGGAAGGTCCCGATGCCGAGCGGGTGATCGATCAGCTCGCTGCCACCGGCAGCAGCCTGATCTTCACGACCTCCTTCGGCTTCATGAATCCGACCATCAAGGTCGCCGCCCGGCACCCCAACGTCAAATTCGAACATGCCACCGGCTTCAAGCAGGCACCGAACGTGGCAACCTACAATGCCAGGTTCTATGAGGGTCGCCACGTGATCGGCCTGATCGCCGGCAAGATGACCAAAACCAACACCGTCGGCTATATCGGCTCCTTCCCCATCCCCGAAGTGGTGATGGGCATCAACGCCGCCTATCTGGCGGCAAAGTCGGTCAACCCGAACGTCAAGTTCAAGGTGGTGTGGGTGAGCACCTGGTTCGATCCCGGCAAGGAGGCCGCCGCGGCCAAGGCGCTCGTCGATCAGGGAGCCGACATCTTGATGCAGCACACCGACTCACCGGCGGCCATGAAATATGCCGAGGAGAAGGGCGTCATGGCCTTCGGCCAAGCCTCCGACATGGCTCCGTTCGGTCCCAACGCGCAGCTCACCGCCATCGTCGATGACTGGAACCCCTACTACCTGCGCCGGGTTAAGGCGCTGTTGGACGGGAGCTGGAAAACCGGCGATGTCTGGGATGGGATTGCCCAGGGCACGGTGGTGCTGGCACCCTGGTCACCGAAAATCCCGGCCGATGTCGTCAAGCTTGCGGAGGCGGCACGCGACAATATCGCCAAAGGCACGCTGCATCCGTTTACCGGTCCGATCAAGCGCCAGGACGGCAGCGTCTGGCTCAAGGACGGCGAGCGGGCGAGCGACAAGGATCTGCTCGCCATGAATTTTTATGTCGAGGGCCTGGAAGGGGCCCTGCCCAAGTAAACCGGGCCCAAATGAACTGGCCCAAGTAATTGGCCCAAGTGACGGGCCAGAGTAACGGGGCCAGAGTAACGGGGCCCGAGTAACGGGCCCCAGTTACGGGCTCGATCGCAGGCGCCCGAGCCTGCTGGAGGCGCGCACCGGAAAGGCAACCTCATGCGTGAAGAAAACGGGCCCAAGCCCGGTAGCTACAGCGTCACCGCACACGAGCGGATCTTGTGGGGACGGCCGGCCGCCGAGGCCGTCCTCGAGGAGGCCGACCGCTACGGCGCCAAGCGCATTTTCGTCACCTCAACGCGGTCCTTGACCGGCAAGCAGAATGGGCCGCTGCAGCGCCTGGAGCGGGCGCTCGGCGCCCGCCACGTCGGCACCCATACCCAGATCCGATCGCACAGCCCGCGCGAGGACGTGGTGGCGGCGGCGGCCGCCGCACGCGCCGCCAAGGCCGATTTGCTGGTGGCGGTCGGCGGTGGCTCGGTGATCGATGCCACCAAGGCCGTGCAGCTTTGCCTCTGGGCCGGGCTCGACAGTGCCGATGCCATGGAGCCCTATTGCGTGGGCTTTGAGCGCCACAAAAGCGCCTCGCTGGCGCTGCCGGCCGACCCCATCCGCATGATCTCGGTCTCGACCACGCTGTCGGCATCCGAGTTCACGGAGAACGCCGGCATCACCCAGTCCAAGACCAACACCAAGCAGTCCTTCCGCCACCGGCTGTTTGCGCCGCGCTCGATCGTGCTCGATCCCGCCGCCACGCTCGACACCCCGGACTGGCTGCTGTTTGCCACCGGCATCCGCTCGGTCGATCATGCGGTCGAGAACTATTGCAACGCGCGCGCCAGCCTGGCCACCGAAGCGCTCTCCTTGCAGGGGCTGAAGCTTCTGAGCCGCGCCTTGCCGGCCATCAAACGCGATCCCACGGCCCTCGAGCCGCGCCAAGAGGCCCAGCTCGGCATGTGGCAGGCGATCGCGCCCTCGGCCTCGGGGGTGCCGACGGGCGCCAGCCACGGCATCGGCTATGCCCTGGGGGCCGGCTTCGGCGTGCCGCACGGACATACTTCCTGCGTTATGCTGCATGCCGTGCTGGCCTGGAACGCCGCCGTCAATGGCGAGCGCCAGCGAGCCCTGTCGGCGGCCATGGGAGCGCCCGAGGTCAGCGCTAGCGCGCTCATCAAGGCCTTGGTTGAGAGCCTCGATCAACCGGTGTCGTTACGCGCCGTCGGCATCAAGCGCGAGAACCTCGACGAGCTGGCACACCGCGCGCTCAGCTACCAGCCCGTGCAGCTCAACCCGCGCCCGATCAAGACGGTGGCGGACGTCAAGGAAATCCTGGAGCTGGCCTGGTAGGCGAGAAGCTCGTGTCAGGGCGCTTGAGCCCGGCTGCCGCGCGGGCGTCCGGTGCGCACGATCTGCCAACCTTGCCGCTCCAGAACCTTGAGCACCGCGCGCTCGAAGGTTTGCCGATAGGAGGCCGAAACTTGCAGCCGGAACACATCAAAGTAGATGGAAAGCACCTTGCGTCCGACCTCGAGGCGCGACGTCGCCGTGAAGTGCGGCAAATGCCGACCGGTGCTATCCTTGATTGTCCAGAAGGTTGTCACGGCATCGAGCCCCGCAGCAAAAATGCCGCTACCAGGGTAGGATGATTCGCCGTTGCCGCCTGTTACACGCTGAACACGCCGCATGAGGAAGCTGACCATGGAACAACGACGTTTTGGCAGGACTGGCTTGATGGTACCGATCCTCACCTACGGCGGCGGCTGGGTCGGCGGGCTCATTATCCGGGCCACGCCTGAGGTCGGCCACAAGGTGCTCAACCAGGCGGTCGCGGCGGGTATCGATTGGATCGATACGGCCGCCTCCTACGGCAACGGCGCTTCCGAAACGGTGATCGGCGACTGGTTGGGGACGCTGGCAACGGACCAACGACCGCGCGTCTCGACCAAGTTCAACATCGACACCTCGGCCGGCGACTTTGCCCGTCAGGTCGAAACCTCGATCGGCGACAGCCTGGCGCGGCTCAAGCTGAAATCGGTGCCGCTCATTATTCTGCACAATCGGATCGTCGCCGAGCGGGGAGCGGGCGACACGCGCGGCCTGACCGTGGGGCAAGTCTTGGAGCGCAACGGCGTTGCCGACATCATGGACGGGCTGCGCCGCCAGGGTTTGTGCCAATGGATCGGTCTCACGGGCCTCGGCGATCCGCCGGCGCTCGCCGACGTCGTCGACAGCGGTCGCTTCGACGTCATCCAGATCTACTACAACCTCCTCAATCCGACGGCGATGCAGCCGGCCGGGCCAGGCTGGAACACGACCGACTTTGGCGGCCTGCTCAAGCGCTGCGCCGCCCAGGACATGGGGGTGATGGGTATCCGCATTTTCGCGGCGGGCCATCTCGCCAGCAGCGAGCGCCACGGTCGGGAGGTCGCCATCACCGCCAATGCGGAGAACGCGGCCGAGGAGACACGCGCCAAGGCCGCCCTTGAGGTCATCGGCACCCAGCACGGGACACCGGCCCAGGCCGCTTTGCGTTTCGGTCTGGGCTGTCCGCTGCTATCCACCATCGAGGTCGGGATCGGCGAGACCTGGCACCTCGATCAGGCGCTGGCCGCCGTCGACATGGGGCCGCTGCCGCAATCGGTGCTTGCCGCTCTCGATGGCTTGCGGGCGACGCATCGAGCCTTCCGCACCTGAGCCAAAGGCCGGGCTTAGCGGGCCCGGTCCTTCGCCGCCGGTACCATGCCCGCCTGCGCGATGCTGGCAACGGCGGCCGGCCCGGCGAGGAAGTCGATCAGCCGCAGCGCGGCCGGCACCGCCTGCGAGCCGGCCGCCACGCCGGCCGAGAACAAGGTCATCTCTTGCACGGCAGCCGGCAGCGGGCCGACCAAATCGATGCCCGCCACCGGCAACAGCTCGCTTACCTGCTGCAAGCCGATTTCGGCGGCGCCGCTGGCCACGATCTCACCCACCGGCGTCGCCTCGGCGCGAATGAGCTTGCCGCTCAACGCCCCGTCGATGGCGAGTGCGGCAAAGAGCTTGCCGAGATAAATGCCGCTGGCACTGGTCGAGATCGCGATCGACCGGCAGGCGAGCAGCGTGCGCGTGAGCGCCTCGACGGTGCCCACGTCGGGCTTGCACGCGCCGGCGCGCACGGCAACGCCGATGCCCGATCGCGCCAGCGCGCGGGTGTGCCCCGGCAACAGAAGCCCCGCCTCGAGCAATTCGACCAGGCTGGCGCTCGACCCGATTACCACGTCGGCGGGCTCGCCCCGCTCCAAGCGGGCCGGGATCGAGGTGGGTGTGCCCGCGACCGAGCTGCCCCAATGCATCGCCACCGTCAGGTTGTTTGCGGTCGCGAAGGTCGGCGCCAGCGCCACGAGCGTGGCCCTGAAGCCGCCGGAACAGAAGACGTTGAGTGCTGCCATCGCGGTCTCCTCCCAGCTTAAAGGGCCGCTCAGCAAAGCCCAGTCACACCGCAACCGACCAGCCCGCGCCCCAGGGCGTCGGCGCACGCCTCACCTACAAGACCTCAGGCACAAGAGCTCAGCCACAAGAGCTCAGCCACAAGAGCTCGCGCACAAAAGCTTAGGGCACAAGGCTCAGGCACACTGCACGCAGGCACTCAGGCACTCAGGCACTCGGGCAAAGGCGGGGCTCCCGAGGTTCTGGCACGCCCACAACCAGGCCGTCCGCTTGACCCCGCGGTGCGCCTGACCCAAGCGGGTGTTGCGGGGTGTCGCCAACCCCTTTCAGCCGCGCTTGGTCTTGCCGTCGGACACCACGTGCAGCACCTCCACCTTGCGGTCCGCCACCAGATCGCCAACCACCGGCCGGAAATCCTTGAAGTGCTGGCTATCCTGATGCGCCTTGATGGCGGCGTCGTCGGCATAAACCTCGATCATCACAAAGCGCGTTTTGTCCTTGGGGTCCTGGACCACATCGAACTGCAGGCAGCCGGGCTCATTGGCGAGGCAGCGCTTGGCCTGTGCCGTCATCTTTTCGGCAAATTCGGCCTCCTTGCCGGGTTTGGCGGTGAGGTAAGCAAGGATCGCACGCATGGTCTTCTCCTGTTGCAATGGTCTGCCGGTCACGTCGAAGGGTGGCTGGCCGCAAGCGGCCACGTGGGAGGCCGGTGCCGTTCAGGGCCTCAGCTCGAGATGAATTTGAAGCCGTCGTCCCAACGCGTCATGCGGCCGGTCGAGGGCGAGGGGAAGTGGGCCATGCAGAACAGCGTCGGGGTATCGCAGAAGCGGCCGAACAGTTCGCGCCGCGACACGCCCGCTTGCTTGGAATCATAGTCCACGCGCATGCCCAATTCCGGATAGCGCGCCTGGATCGGCGAATGGATCATGTCCCCGGTGATGACGGCATCCTGGCCGGCCTTGCCGACGTGAACGGAAAAATGATCGATGGTGTGGCCGGGGGTGGGGATCAGCTGCACCAGATCGTTCAAGCTGTGGTTGCTCTTGACGACTTCCGTGCGCTTGGCTTCCACGATCGGCAGCACGGAATCCGTGATCCAGGGATGGTTGGCGGGATCCTCCTGCTGCTTCTTGGTCCAGTGCGCCAATTCACGCTCGGCGAACACGTACTTGGCCTTCGGGAACGTGGGAACCCAGCGACCATTCTCCAGGCGCGTGTTCCAGCCGACGTGATCGACGTGCAGGTGCGTGCACATGACGTAGTCGATATCGTTCAAGCCGAGGCCGGTGGCCGCCAGGCCCTTTTCGTAGCGGTCGCTGTTCAGCATGTTCCACATCGGCCGCTGCGGCCGCGGCTTGTGATTGCCGACGCAGGTGTCGATCATGATGGTGTGCTGGGGCGTTTGCACAATATAGCTCTGAATGCACAGCACCAGCTTGCCGCTGGCGGGATCTAGGTAGGTCGGCTCCAGCCAGGACCGGTTCGCCTCCAGCAGCTCCTTGCTGAGGCTGGGAAAGAATTCCAGCGCATCGAAAATCGGCGCCTGCTGCTCCACCACACGGTGGATGGTGATGTTGCCAAGTTTGATTGCAGACGACATCGCTCAATCGCTCCTTACTGGCCCCCCAAAACGGGGCGCGCGCTCATGGCCGCGATGGTCCGCCAAAAATGCCGCAACTGCAAGGCTCCGCTCAGGCGCCGAGATAGGCGCTTTTGACGTGCGGGTCCTTGAGCAGGGCGGCGCCGGTCCCCGTCAGCGTGACGCGACCCTGCTCCAACACGTAGGAGCGATCGGAAAGCTCGAGTGCCGCGTAGGCATTTTGCTCGACCATGACCACCGTCGTGCCCTGGCGGCGGATCTCCTTGATGATCTCGAAGGTGCGCTCGACGAGGTTCGGCGCCAGGCCCAGCGACGGCTCGTCGAACAACACCAGTTTCGGGCGTGACATCAGCGCGCGCGAAATCGCCAGCATCTGCTGCTCGCCGCCCGACAAGGTCCCGGCCGCCTGCTCGGCCCGCTCGCGCAGGATCGGAAAGCGCACGAGCAGAGCGTCCAAGTCGGCGGCAATCTGCGCCTTGTCGGCGCGCAAATAGCAGCCCATTTCCAAATTCTCGCGCACGCTCATGTAGGGAAAGATGCGACGCCCCTCCGGGCAATGCGCCATGCCAAGGGCCAGAATGCGCCGGGCGCTGGCGCGCGTGATGTCATGGCCCAGAAAGGTGATGCGCCCGGCCGTGGGCTCAATGAGGCCCGACAAGGCCTTGAGCGTCGTGGTCTTGCCGGCGCCGTTGGCGCCGATCAGGGTGACGAGTTCGCCCTCGCCGACGCTCAGCGACAGCTCACGCACGGCAACGACCTTGCCGTAGCAGCAGGTGAGACCTTCAACCTCGAGCACGACTTCGCCCTTATCGCTGGCGCTGAGCGGCGGCGCCTTGGCCGAGGCGCCCCATCAGCCGGGCAGCCGGGCGATGGCCTCGACCTCCAGCAAGAACTCGGGCTTCACCAGCCGGTCGACCACGAGCAGCGTGTTGGGCGGGTATTTGCCGCCCGCAAACAGCTGCGGGAAGATTTCCCCCCGCGCCGTCATGAAGGCCGCAATGCTGTCGGCGCGCGTCAGGTAGGTCGTGAACTGTACCACCGCCTCGAAGCCGACGCCGAGATCGCGCAGAATTGCCCCGAGATTGCCGAACACCTGCTCGACTTGGCGGCCCACGTCGCCCTCGCCCACCACGCTTCCCTTGGCATCGATGGCCACCTGGCCGGCAATGAAGGCAAGCTCCCCGGGCGCGACGCGCGCCACGTGCGAATACATGCCCTGCACCGGCGGGGCACTCGGCGGGTTGAGATAGGACACGGCGGATTTAGCCATCCTCGATAAACCTCCCTTTGGCTGACGCCTGCGGCTCGCCGCCAGACCATGCCTTGACCGGCCCTCGCCGGGCAAATCAATCTCGCCGCTGCCGCCGGCCCAAGCCCGCCCCCGGCCGCGCCGCCGGGCGCCATCGGGCCAGCCCGCGGCAGAACTGGACACGGCGGCGATCCTCGTCCAAACTTGCAGGCTCTAGGGGTCAACGAACACGAACGTGGGCAGCTTTTAAGGCTCCCTGTCCAGTTGGGGCAGTGCGAACGGGCGCGGAGCCGAACCTCTCCACGACGTGGCAGTGCGTAAGAACAATGACGCCGGTCTTGCGGTTTCGAAATCCCGGCGCCGCGGCGCGCTGGTTATGCGACGCCTTCGGCTTCCGCGAGCACGAGAGTGCCCAGGAGTCCGACCACCACGTCAAATACATCCTGCTGCGGCTGGGTGATAGCGGCATCCTGGTACGCCCCGTCACCACTTCGGTGTTTGACGATCTTATGGTCGAGCCGAGCGCGGTGGGCGGCGGCAACACGCACGTGCTTTATTTGCCGATCCCCGACGCGGAGCTGCATTGCGAACGTGCCAAGGCGGCCGGCGCCAAGGTCGAGCTCGAGCCCCAGGAAGACGGCTTGGGCGGCCGCTTTTATACCTGCCGCGACCCCGAGGGACATCTTTGGAGCTTCGGCACCATGGATTACGGCCTGGGCACCGCGCCCGCTGCCGCCGCGCCGCTGCGCGGCGCGCTCGCGCCGGCGCGGCCCGTGCCCAGCGCCCGCCCTGCCAAACGCAGCCTGTTTGCACGCAGCTTTGCCCTCGTCGCCATGCTGGGCGCCCTCGCAGCGGGCTGGCTCCTCTATGAAGCCTATACGCAAGGCGCCTTTGAAGCCGGCACGACCATGACGACCGCCGCGCTTGAGCGCGGGCAAGCCGCCAGCGACCAGGCAGCTCCCGGTAGCCGGATCCCCCCGCGCGAGCTCGCCAGCGAAGCCGCCGCCCAGCTCACCGCGGAGCGCGACCGACGGCAGGTGGCCGAGGCGGCCGTTGCCGAGGCGACGGCAAAAGTGGCCGAGGAGCAGGCGCGTCGGTTGGCGGCCGAAACGCGGGCCGGTGACGCGGAGACCAAGCTGGCGCAGATCAGCGCCGCCGCGGCCGAGGCGCGCCAGGCCGCCCAGCGCTTGGAAACGGAGAGCGCGCGTGAGCGGGGCGCCGCGAAAGATGCCCTGACGGCCGCCGAGCAGCGGCTCGCTGAGCACCTGGCCGAGGCGGTGCGCGAAAAGGAAGCGGCCAGCAAGGCCTTGCGCGATGCCCAAGCCTTGCTGCGCGACGAGAAAGCCGCCGGGGTCCGCGCTCAGGCCGCCCTCGAGGCCCTCGCGGCCGAGGCAGCCAACGAGCACGCGCGCCAGGCGGCCGCCGCCATCGCGGCCAGCGCCGAGGCGGCCGCCAGCCGCCAGCAGCTGGCCGAGCTCGAATTGGAGCGGGGCAAACAAACGAGCGAGCTGGAGGGCGCCTATAGCACGCTCAAGGCCATTCGCGGCGAGCTCGAAGCCTTGCGTGCCTTCCAGGCGGCGGCACAACGGGAGGCCGCAGGCGCGCCCGCCGTAGCCGCGGTCGCGGTCGAACCGCAAGCCTCGCCCGCGCCACCGCTGGAGAAACGCGTCGCGGCCGCCGAACCCACCGCGCCGGTGGCCGCCGGCGAGCCCCAGGGCGCGGCCACGCCGCTGGCCAATTCGGCGCTGCTCCCAGCACGGCCCACCACACCGTGTGCGCAGGCGGTACAGGGCAAGGTGCGGCTGGGTCCCAACGGGGCACGCCTTTGGCCGGAGGGGAGCTTGGCGCGCCTTTGTCACGGCGCGGAGACCTCGGTCGAGCCCGCGCGCTGCTTTGATGAACTGATGCGCGGCAAGATCAGCTGGGGAACGGGCAGTACCTGGACGGTGGCGAACGCCTTGATCCTCTGTGCCGGCACGCGCAATGCACGCCAAACGCTTGACTGCTTTGCCACCAACATTGCCGGCAACGAAACCTGGGCCTCGGCCATCAACGCGTGCCGGTTGGCCAAGCAGCCGTGACGAGACCTCGCCGCGCGGCGATGCCTGAGCAGCCTCGGCACGCCCGACGCAGGCACTTTCCGCGTTTTTGCTCAGGGGAGGCCACCTTGGCGCTCGACAAAGCTGGCGATGGCCGCAACGCCCTCGCCCGTCTTCAAGTTGGTGAAGACGAAAGGCCGCTCGCCGCGCATGCGCTTGCTGTCGCTTTCCATGACGGCCAAGGACGCCCCCACATGCGGGGCCAAATCGGTCTTGTTAATGACCAACAGATCCGAACGGGTGATGCCGGGGCCACCCTTGCGCGGGATTTTCTCTCCTTGCGCGACATCGATCACGTAGATGGTAAGGTCGGCGAGCTCGGGCGAGAACGTCGCCGCCAAGTTGTCGCCGCCGGATTCGATCAGCACCAGGTCGAGATTGGGGAAGGCGCGCTGCATCTGTGCGACCGCGGCCAAATTGATGGAGGCATCCTCGCGGATCGCCGTATGCGGACAGCCGCCGGTTTCGACGCCCAGAATGCGCGCTTCGGGCAGGGCGCCAGCGCGGGTGAGGATCAGGGCGTCCTCCTTGGTGTAGATGTCGTTGGTGATGGCGCAGATGTCGTAGCGGTCGCGCCAGGCCTTGCACAATCCTTCCATCAACGCCGTCTTGCCCGAGCCGACCGGACCGCCGATACCGATCCGCAGCGGACCGTTGGGTGACTTTGCCATACCTCCTCCTTCACGACGTCACGACCTGAAGAGCCGCGTATACTGAGTTTCGTGCCGCATCGAGGCGATGTCGACCAGGATGGCGGCGCCGCCGGCGTCCTCCGGCGGGGCCGCCAGCGCGGCGGCAACGAGGCTCGGCAGCAAGGGCTCCAATGCGGCCAGCACGCGCAAACCATCGGTCTGGCCGAGCGGCACGAGCCGCACGCCGGCCGAGACGAGATTGGCCGCAAACGCTTGCAGGAAGGCGTGCGCCGAGCCGGCCAGCGGCAGCCCGTGCGCCGCCGTGCTGGCGCCAACGGCGACGGGATAGGCGATCTCGGCGCCCATCGCGAAGGCCGCCATCAGCGCCGGGTGCGGCCACACCGCGCTGACGGCGGCGAGGAAGGCGGTGCCTTGGCCCAGCGTCTCCAGGCGGCGTTCCGCCGAAACGGCAAAGGCGGCGGCTAGCTCGGCGACCTGCCGCAGCCGCGGCGTGTCGGCGGCGGTCAGCGCCCGCCAGGCCTCGGCGAAAAAGATGAGATCGCTGCGGCCAGCGCCGTGCACCAGCACATCTTGGATCCAAGCCGCAAGCCCAGCCCCATCCCCAATGCGGCCGCTTTCCACCACCCACTCCAGTCCATGCGAATAGCTAAAGCCGCCCACCGGAAACGCCGGCGACAGCCAAAGCAGCAGGCGGGCGAGGTCCGCGGCGGCCGGCGGCCGCCCGTCGGCGCTCGCCGCAACGGTTGAGGTCGGCGCGCCCGGCCGGAACGCCGCACGCCCCGTCCCGGACGCGTCGTTGCCGCGCCCCGGTGGCGCCGCGCCGGTGTGCTCCGAGCTCGTCATCGGCGCGCGTCTCCGGGGCGCTCGGCGGCGGCAGGATGGTGGTGGTGGTGATGGTGGTGGCCGTGCCCGTGCTCTTGGCCGTGGTGGGACGCTGGCGCGGCGCCCGCGTAGGCGCCGCCCTCCGGGTTGAACGGGCCTTCGCGTTCGCGAACGGCGGCGCCGAGGCCGCGCACCATCTCGGCGATGACGTGGTCAGCCCGGATCAACAGGCTGCCCTCGCCGATCTCGCAAGGCAAATGCCGGTTGCCGAGATGCCAGCCAATGCGCGCCAGCGCCCGCGCATCGGCGCAGACGATTTCCATCAGGCGCTCGGCGGCGGCCTCGACGCCGACGATGCGCCCATCCTCCAGCTTGAGGCCGTCGCCGGCGGCGAGCACGGGCGCCCTGGCCAAATCCAACAGGAAGGCGAGGCCAGCGTTTCCCGTCAGCGCGATGCGTCGCCGCGTGCGCCGGTCGTAGTCGAGGCACACGACGTCGGCGGCAGGGCCGGGCCACTGGCCGGCCGGCAGCACTTCGGTGGCTCGCAGCATGTCTTCACCTCGTGTTTGGCACCTCGGCTTTGGCACCTTAACTTCGCCGGCGAACGCCGGGCCGCGCCCGCAGCGCCGCACCGCGCCACTTGCCTTCATAAGGTCGCCCCCCGCTGCGGCCGCGCCCGATTGGCCTCAAAACAAGAAATAGCGCTGCGTCATGGGCAGTGCGCGCGCGGGCTCGCAGGTCAAAAGCTCCCCGTCGGCGCGCACCTCGTAGGTCTCGGGGTCGACCTCGATGTTGGGCGTGGCGTCGTTGAGAGCCATGGATTTTTTCGAAATGCCGCCGCGCGTGTTTTTGACCGCGATCAGCCGCTTGGCGAGGCCCAGCTTGCCGGCAAGGCCGCCGGCGGCAGCCGCCGCGCTGACGAACGTTACCGCCGAGGAGGCCAGCGCCCGCCCGAAGCTCGCAAACATCGGCCGATAGTGCACGGGCTGCGGCGTCGGGATCGATGCATTGGGATCGCCCATCGGCGCGGCGGCAATACTGCCGCCAAGCAACACCAGGTCGGGCTTCACCCCGAAAAAGGCCGGGCTCCACAGCACCAAATCTGCCCGCTTGCCGACCTCGAGCGACCCCAGCTCGTGGGCGATGCCCTGCGCGATCGCGGGGTTGATCGTGTACTTGGCGATATAGCGGCGAACGCGGAAGTTGTCGTTACCCGGCCGATCCTGCTGCAGCGGCCCGCGCTGCGTCTTCATTTTGTGCGCCGTCTGCCAGCAGCGAATGATGACCTCGCCGACCCGCCCCATCGCCTGGCTATCGGAGGAAATCATCGACAGGGCACCGAGATCGTGCAGGATGTCCTCCGCCGCGATCGTCTCGCGCCGGATGCGGCTTTCGGCAAAAGCGATATCCTCGGGGATATTGGCATCGAGGTGGTGGCACACCATGAGCATGTCGAGATGCTCTTCCAGCGTGTTGACCGTGAACGGTCGCGTCGGATTGGTGGAGGAGGGCAGAACGTTGCTGAGCCCCGCCACCTTGATGATATCGGGCGCATGGCCGCCGCCGGCACCCTCCGTGTGAAAGGCGTGGATGGTGCGGCCCTTGAAGGCGGCAATCGTATCCTCGACGAAACCGGACTCATTCAGCGTATCGGTGTGGATCATCACCTGCACGTCGTGATCATCGGCCACCGCCAGCGCGCAGTCGATGGCGGCCGGCGTCGTTCCCCAATCCTCGTGCAGCTTGAGACAGGCGGCGCCACCCACGATCATTTCCGTGAGCGCGCTCGGGTCGGAAGCGTTGCCCTTGCCGGCAAAGGCCAAGTTCATGGGAAAGGCTTCGGCGGCCTCGAGCATGCGCGCCAAATGCCAGGGCCCGGGCGTGCAGGTCGTCGCCGCCGTGCCCGTGGCGGGACCGGTGCCACCGCCGATCATGGTCGTGATGCCGGAATTGAGGGCCTCTTCGATCTGCTGCGGACAGATGAAGTGGATATGGCTGTCGCAGCCCCCCGCCGTCAGGATCTTGCCTTCGCCGGCGATCGCCTCGGTACCGGGGCCGATGATGATGTCGACGCCGGGCTGGGTATCCGGATTGCCGGCCTTGCCGATGGCGGCGATGCGGCCATCGCGAAGTCCGACGTCGGCCTTGTAGATGCCCGTGTGATCGATTATGAGGGCGTTGGTGATGACGGTGTCGACGGCACCATCGGCGCGGCTAACCTGGCTTTGCCCCATGCCGTCGCGGATCACCTTGCCGCCGCCGAACTTCACCTCTTCGCCGTAGCTGGTGAGGTCCTTCTCGACCTCGACGATCAGGTCGGTATCGGCGAGGCGCACGCGGTCACCGGTGGTGGGACCGAACATGTCGGCATAGGCCCGGCGCGACAGCTTCATCGGCATCAGTCGAGCTCCCCCATCACGCCACCTTGAAAGCCAAAGACGCGCCGTCGGCCGGCAAAAGCCACCAGGTTGACCTCGCGGGTCTGGCCCGGTTCAAAGCGCACCGCCGTGCCCGCGGCAATGTCCAAGCGATAGCCGCGCGCCCGCTCGCGATCGAATTTAAGCGCGCCGTTGCTCTCGGCAAAATGATAGTGCGAGCCGACCTGGATCGGCCGGTCGCCGCTATTGGCGACCGACAGCGTAATGCGCTCACGCCCGGCGTTGAGCTCGATATCGCCGGCCGCGCACATGACTTCACCTGGAACCACGGCCCACCTCCTCAAGCACCAGCAACACGCGGCAGGGCCCGCCCAGCCCGGCGCGGGGATCCGCCACCCCGACCGTTTTGCACCTGCCCACCTATCTGATCGGCTGGTGGACGGTGACGAGTTTGACCCCGTCCGGAAAGGTTGCTTCCACCTGCACGTCGGCGATCATCTCGGCGATGCCCTCCATGACTTGGTCCCGGCTCACCACATGAGCCCCGGCTTCCATCAGCTCGGCAACGCTGCGGCCATCGCGCGCGCCCTCGACCACAAAATCCGAAATCAGCGCCACCGCCTCTGGATAGTTCAGCTTGACGCCGCGCTCGAGCCGGCGGCGCGCAACCAAGGCGGCCATGGAAATTAAAAGCTTGTCTTTTTCGCGCGCAGTCAGGTTCATGTCCCACCCCGGCCTTCAGCACGTCCAGATGCGCGGCAGCGGCTGGCCGTGCAGCGCTTCGATCAGCGGCGCCAGTTGGGCCTTGAGGCTCAGCCCATCCGGGGCCGCCACGCGCGCCACCAGCACGCCGTTCACCCAGCTGACAGCCGCCGTGGCGCCAGCATTGTGCAGCATGGTGCGCGCTGCTTCGATGCGCTCCTGTGCAGCAGGCGCCGCATAAAGCAAAAGTCCGGTGGCTCCGGCGCCGTCCAGCACGGCCGGGCGG
>Ga0081540_1001801_pt1 | contig 17969 bp, 14 predicted proteins | sample TabmetS2T1R1_FD_71024 | JGI IMG/M metagenome (GOLD analysis project Ga0081540, IMG submission 71024) | Tabebuia heterophylla rhizosphere microbial communities from the University of Puerto Rico - S2T1R1 | ecosystem: Host-associated > Plants > Roots > Rhizosphere ... | reverse complement strand
CATGACCCTGCCCGGCCGCGGCGTCGCCCGGGAGGGCCTGCTGTCGGCGCTGGCCGAGCGCCTGGAGACCTCCTATCGCGAGGCGATGTGGCCCGCGCTCACCGCGCGCGGCACCGGCCGCGAGCGGCTCGAGCAGGCGCTGGCCGGCTACTGCGGCGCCGTCGAGGCCAACCTCGAGGTCCTCGCCGCGCTCGCCGAGGCCGATCACAACGCGATCTTCCACGAGGACGGGCCGCAGGGGCTCAGCCGTCCAGGGTTCACCGAGCCGATCCGCCGCCTGCTCGAGGACGGCGCCGCCGACGGCTCGCTCGTCGCCGCCGATCCGGACGAGACGGCGACGCTCCTGCTCAACCTCGTCGGCTGGACCTACCGCCACCTGCGTCGCGGCCACGGGTGGAGCGCCGAGCGCGCCCGCGACGGCGTGCTGCGCATCGCGCTGGACGGAGCGGCCGCCCGTCCCCCGAACACAGTCACCGAGGGCGCGGATTCCCCGAACGGGGAGACCCCGTGGGCCTGACCGGGGCGATCGATCGCCGGGCGCTCGCCACCCTGGCCGCCGGTCACGTCTGCGCCGACATGGCGCAGGGCGCGGTGCCGGCGCTGCTGCCCTTCCTCATCGACCAGCGCGGCCTCTCCTACGGAGCGGCGACCGCGCTGCTGCTCGTGACCAGCGTGGGATCCTCGGCGATCCAGCCGCTCTTCGGGCTGGGCTCGGACCGCCTGGCGCTGCCGTGGCTCATGCCGCTGGGCGTGCTCCTCGCCGGGCTGGGGGTCGCGCTCGTCGGCGTGACCGAAAGCTACGCCGCGACCGCCGGGGCCGTCGCCCTGAGCGGCGTCGGCGTCGCCGGCTTCCACCCCGAGGGAGCACGCTTCGCCAACCAGGTCTCCGGCGATCGCCGCGGGCAGGGGATGAGCCTGTTCTCGCTTGGCGGCAACGCGGGCTTCGCGCTCGGGCCGATCCTCGTCACGACGCTCGTGCTGACGCTCGGGCTGAGCGGGACGGTGCTGCTCGCGGTCATCCCGGCGATCGTGGCCGTGGTGATCGCGCACGAGCTGCCGCGGCTGCGCGCGGTCGCCGCCGAGAAGTCCGCGCACGTGGCGCGCTCGCTGGCCGAGGAGGACCGCGATCCCGACGACTGGAACGCCTTCGTGCGCCTCGGCGGCGTCGTGGCGCTGCGCTCGGGCGTGTACTTCGGCCTGCAGGCCTTCATCCCGCTGTGGTTCATCCACCACCTCGGCACGAGCGAGGGCGCCGGCAACGCCGCGCTCACCGCGATGCTCATCGCGGGCGCGTTCGGAACCTACTCGGGCGGGCGCGTGGTCGATCGCCTCGGGCGCCGGCGGCTCGTCGTCGGCTCGTGCGCGCTGAGCATCCCGCTGCTCGTGCTCCTCGTGCTCGCGCCCACGCCGTGGACGGCGGGCGTGCTCACCGCCCTCGTCGGCTTCGTGATCATCCTGACCTTCTCGATCACCGTCGTGATGAGCCAGGAGTACCTGCCCAACCGGCTCGGGCTGGCCTCGGGCGTCTCGCTCGGCCTCGCGATCGGCGTCGGCGGCATCGTCGCCGCGCTGCTGGGCGTGGTGGCCGACTGGTTCGGCCTGCGGACGGTGATGTGGCTCATCGCCGCCCAGGCGGTGCCGATGCTCCTGCTCGCCCGTACGCTGCCGGTCACGCGCGCCGAGCGACGCGCGCAGGCCGCCGTCGCCGCGCGGGCGCCGCGGGTCGTCGCGTCAGATGTTCAGCCGCACGGGCAGACGATCACGCCTTCGAACGTGCCCTGAACCGCCCCCGCCCCGCCCTCCCGGTTGGCGTCGAAGCGCATCAGGTAGATGCCGATGATGTTGCACCCCAGGAGCTCGCGCGGGCCGCGGCGGATCTGGCCGCAGAGCCGGCCCTCCATGACGCCGCGCTCGTCGCACTGCTGGCACTCCTTGAACGGGCGCGGGCGGTGGACGCCGGCGTTGGTGATCCCGGAGAGCGTCCCCGTGGCGACGATGCCGGGCGCCCGCCACTGGAAGTTGCCCGCGTGGAACCCGCGGCTGTTTCCGTCGCCGTCGGCGAACGCCGAGGCGAGGTCCCGGCACAGCAGCCGACCGTCGAGCGTCTTGCCCTCCTCGCTGTCGCACGCCGCCGACGTGACCTCGAGCGCCAAGGTGTGCAAGGTCTTCAGCGTCTTGCACCTGCGCCGTTCGCACTCCTCGACCGCGGTGTGCTCGGGCTCTGGGCTCAGCTTGCCCTCGAGGTCCTTCGAGACCGCGTAGAGGCACATCAGGTCGCTGAGGATGTGCCGCGGGTCGTCGGGACACGCCACTCGCGTGACGGCCATGGTCGCCCCCTTTGGGTGGAACTGTGAGCGCGAGCGAGCCTACGCCCGTGTCATCTGCCCGCGCCGGGGGTTCGCGCGACTTGCACGGGATGCAATGTGCAAGCCGCGCTGAATGCTCAGACGCCTTGTCTGCGCCGCTCCCCCGGCGCCAGCCACGGGTTCTGCCAGCCCGCGTCCGCCGGGTTGACGTTCGTCCCGGGCGGGACGATCTCGTCGATCCGGTCGAGGACGTCGCGCGAGAGCTCGACGTCGGCGGCGCCGAGCTGGGACTCGAGCTGCTGCATCGTGCGCGGGCCGGCGATCGCCGAGGTCACCGCTGGATGCTCGAGCACGAAGGCCAGCGCCAGGTGGATGAGCGGCAGGCCGGCCTCCTCGGCGAGCTGCGCGAGCGCCTCGGCGGCCTCGAGCTTGCGTTGGTTGCCGGGCAGCGAGAGGTCGTAGCGATGTGGGAGGCGGGCGGCGCGCGTCGAGGTCGGCGGTTCCTGGCCCTTGCGGTAGCGGCCGGTGAGCCAGCCGCCGGCCAGCGGGCTCCACGGGATCACGCCCATGCCGTGTTCGCGGCAGGTCGGCAGGACCTCGTTCTCGACCCCGCGCACGAGGATCGAGTACGGCGGCTGCTCGCAGACGAAGCGCTCGCGCCCGCGGCGCTCGGCGACCCACTGGGCCTCGACGATCTTGCTGGGCGGGAAGGTCGAGCTGCCGATGTAGCGGACCTTGCCGGCGTGCACGAGGTCGCTGAGCGCGCCGAGCGTCTCGTCGATGTCGGTGTCGAGCTCGGGGCGGTGGATCTGGTAGAGGTCGATCCAGTCGGTGCCCAGCCGGCGCAGGCTGCTCTCGACCTCGGCGACGATCCAGCGGCGCGAGTTGCCGAACTGGTTGGGGTCGTCGCCCATCGTGCCGTGGACCTTGGTGGCGAGGAAGACGTTGTCGCGGCGCCCGCCTGCGAGCGCCTTGCCCACGATCTCCTCGGACTCGCCGCGCGAGTAGACGTCGGCGGTGTCGATGAAGTTGATGCCCGCGTCGAGCGCGCGGTGGATGATCGCGATCGACTCGTCGTGGTCGGGATTGCCCCAGGCGCCGAACATCATCGCGCCGAGACAGAGGGGGCTGACCTTCACCCCGGTGCGGCCGAAGGAGCGGAGTTCCATCTTCGGCATCCTACGAACATGGCTGCCTCATCCTCCGTCGGCCTCTTGGGGCTCGGCGCCATCGGCGAGATCTACTGCGGGCACCTCCTCGCCGCCTTCCCGGGACTGCGCGCGTTCGATCTGGACGCGCGCAAGCTGTCGCGCTGCGGCGCCCGCGCCGCGGCCGACGCGGGCGAGCTCGGCGCCGCGTGCGACCTCGTCGTCGTGTCGCTCCCGGACCCGGCCGCGGTCCGCGCGGCGGTCGCGGGACCGGGAGGGCTGCTCGACGGCGCCCTCCCCGGTGCGGTGGTGCTCGACACGAGCACCGTGTCGCCGGAGACGAGCCGCGAGATGCACGCGCTGGCCGAGGAGCGCGGCGTCGGCTACCTCGACGCGCCGGTGAGCGGCGGCGAGCCGTTTGCGACCGGGGTCGACGGCGCGCGCGCGGCATCGATGACCTTCATGGTCGGCGGCGACGCCGAGGCGTTCGAGAGCGCCCGGCCGGTCATGGAGGTGCTCGGTAGCCACGCCTTCCACCTCGGGCCCCCGGGGAGCGGCAGCACGGTCAAGCTCATCAGCAACCTGTGCTCTGGCATCCACGCGCTGGTCGCGGCCGAGGCCTTCGCCCTCGGTGCCGCGTGCGGCTTCTCGCCCGAGCGCCTGGTCGAGGTCTTCCAGCACACCGACGCCAAGAGCTTCTTCATGACCGACTACCTGATGCCTCGCGTCGCGCGACGCGACGTCGCCCCCGGGTTCACGGTCGACCTGCAGCTCAAGGACCACCGACTGGCCGGCGAGCTCGCGCACGAGCACCGGGTCCCACTGCCCTTCAACGCCCTCGCAAGCCAGGCCTGGCAGCAGCTGCGGGCCCATGGACGCGGGCGCAACGACGTCACCGACGCGGTGTTCTTCGCCGCCGAGCAGGCGGGCGTCGAGCTCGACGAGACGCCGCCAAACGGCCCAGGGGCGTAGCCTGGGACGGCCCGCACGATGCCATGCACGGCTCGGTCGCGCGCGTCGCGCTCGCTAGCGTGATCGCCGGCCGCCCCCGCGCTTGCGCCGCCGTTCCCATGCGCCGCCGCCCCTTCTCGACACGCCGACCGGCGACGATCGCCGCCATGCTGGTGCTCGCCCTCTCCGTGGCGGGCGCCGCGACGCATCTCGCGCCGGCCCAGCAGAACCCCGGCTCGCTGCGCAACCAGATCGAGCGCCAGAAAGGCCAGGAGCGACAGCTCGCGTCGGCGGCAGCGCGGCTCGGGCGCCTGGAGCAGGCGACGGCGCGGGCGGTGACCGTGCTGGAAGGCCGGCTGGCGGCCGCGCAGGCCGACCTCGCGCGCTGGCAGGCCAAGCTCGCCGCGACGCAGGCCGATCTGCGGGCCACTCGCAAGCGGCTCGTGGGCCTGCGAGCACGGCTCGCCCAGAGCCGAGCCACGCTCGCGGCGATGCTGCGCCAGCGCTACACCGCCGACGAGCCCGACATCGTCTCGGTAGTGCTCGAGGCCCACGGCTTCGCCGACGTGCTCGAGCGCCTGGAGTTCCTCAAGCGCGTCCAGCACAGCGACACGATGATCGTCGACGCGGTGCGCCGCGGGCGCGACGACGCGCGCCGCGACGAGCGGCGGCTCGCCGCGCTCGAGCCGCGCCAGCGCGAGCAGACCAACGCGGTGCGCAGCGAGCGCGACGCGCTCGCGCGGGTCGGCGCCGCGCTGCAGGCGCGCCGGGCGGCGCTGGCCCAGGCGCGCGCCGCGCGCCTCGCGGCGCTGAGCAACACGCGCTCGTCCCGGCAGCGTGCGCAGAGGGAGCTCAGCCGGCTCCTCGCCGTGCAGGCACGCCAGGCGTCGTCGCCGGGCCCGGGCGGGCCGTGGGCGATCCCGTGGCCGATCGTCGAGTGCGAGTCGGGCGGGCAGAACCTGCCGCCCAACAGCGCCGGCGCCTCCGGCTACTACCAGATGCTGCCGAGCACCTGGCGCGGGCTGGGCGGCAGCACGCCGCAGGCCTTCCAGGCGTCGAAGGCCGAGCAGGACCGGCTCGCGGCCAAGCTGTGGGCGGGCGGCAGCGGCGCGCACAACTGGGTCTGCGCCGCGCTCATCGGCTCGGCCTGAGCCGTGGGCGGCGCGTCAGGCGGCCTGGCGGCGCGCCTGCACCCAGGCGCGCAGCACCAGCGCCGCGGTGGCGAGCACCGCGAGCGCGAGGGCGCCGTGGGTCAGCGTGTGCGCGGCGCTGGCGAACGAGCGGTGGAAGATGTAGCCGACGAGCGTGAAGGTCGTCGCCCAGAGGGCGGTGCCGAGCAGGCTCCAGGGGAGGAAGGCGCGAAGCCGCATGCCCGACGCGCCGGCCAGGAACGGCGCGACGGCGCGCACGATCCCGATGAAGCGGCCGATGAGGATCGCCTTGGGTCCGTGGCGGTCGAAGAAGCCCTCGACGCGCTCCAGGCGATCGGCGGTGACGCCGAGCCGCGGCCCCCGCTCGACGAGGAAGCGGCGGCCGAGGCGCTGGCCGAGCAGGAAGCTCGCGAGGTCGCCGAGGGCGGCGGCGACCCAGGCGACGAGGAGGATGACCGGCAGGTCGACGCCGCCCTGCGCGGCGACGACGCCGCCGAGGACGATCGCGGTCTCGCCGGGTGCGATGAGGCCGACGAATGCGCCGGTCTCAAGGAACGCGAGGGCGGCCACGAGCAGGTAGGCCCAGGCCCCGAGGGTGTCCGAGAGGTCGGTCAGGACCTTCTCGAGGTCCGGCGTCTGGACGAGCCCGCTCGTCACCGCGGCGAAGGCCGCCGCGGCCAGCACCCCGACCGCCACCACCCCGCGCGGCACGCGGAACCCGCCGCGCGGCGTCGGGGGAACGGTGGCGGGGCGCAGGTTCATGCCGCGAGCGGGAGGGCGGGCTCGCCCGGCAGCGCCACGGGCGTGCCGATGCGGGCGGGGCGCTTCGGCTGGGCCGGCACCCGCTCGACCGCGATCGGCGCGTCCTGGAGAGGCTCGATGCCGGCGTCCTCGCGGCCCCATCGGGCGATCGTCCTGCGCAGGCCGCCGAGGGCGACGAGGCCCATCGGCGCGGGCAGCCAGATCGCGACCGCGCGGTAGGCGAAGACGGAGACGAGGGCGAGGTCGGCGGGCACGTCGAAGGCGACGAGGATCCCGACCATCCCGCCGCTGACCGCGCCGGGCACCGGGATCGTGTTGCCGACCTGGCCGACGAAGTACGCCAGCCCGAGCACCGCGAGCGAGGGCGGCGCGCCGAACGCGTGGAGCATCGCCCACAGGACGGTGGCGTCGAAGGTCCACCACGCGATCGCGCCGAGCATGCGCGGGTCCGCCGAGCGCAGCATCCGCAGCCCGTCGCGCACGGCCTCGCCGAGCATGTGGAAGGCGGTGGCGATCCGGCCGGTCGCGTCCGGGCGCGGCCCGCGGGCGGCGAGCGCGAGGTGGAAGAGCAGCACGAACGCGGCGCCGGCGGCCGGGACGACGGTCGCGGCCAGCGGGCCCTCGCGGTGCGCCAGGCCGACGGCCAGGGCGGTGCCCGAGGCGATGATCCCGAGCAGGAAGACCGAGTACAGCGTGATCAGGAAGGTCATCAGCGTCTGCGTCGCGCGCCGCGAGCCCATCGAGGTGCGGCGCAGCGCCCACAGGGTCAGCGCGGCGCCGCCGACGCCGGCGGTCGGGAGCAGGCGGGTGGCCGCGGCGCCGCCGAGCGTGACCTGGGCGCTCTCGCGCAGGCCCATGCGCTGGGTCGCGCGGCTTCCCACCAGCCACAGCAGGGCGACGTAGCCGGCGAACGAGGCCAGCTCGCTGACGGCGGCGATGACGACCCAGCGGGGGTCGGCGTCGAGCGCGCGGCGGATCGCGTCGGCGAAGGCCTGCAGCGGGCCGCCGGCGGCGATGATGATGGTGGCGGCGACGGCGGCGAGCGCGGCGGGCACCGCGGCGCGACGCGCGAATCCGCGCAGGTCGAACGCCGGGAGGGCGGTGTCGGTGGGTGGCTCGCTGAAGGTCGACATGTCGTCTGGTCTGCGCGGCGCCTCCCAGCGTTTCGCTGATGCCCTACTACGAGGCGGCGCCTGAAACGGATGCGTCGTGTGAAGACAACTGCTCCGCACTATCGCGCGGTGTGAGTCCCGCCACAGCGGGGGTACCTGGCAGGCCCCGGGTACGGCGAGCCGCACCCCTTGACCTGGGTGTCCCGATCCGGCTAGTTTCGGGTGCGATGGGGCGTGGAGCGAAGGGTCTCCTGCTCGCGTCGGTCGTGGGGGCGGCCGCGCTCGTCGCCCCTGCCCTCTCTCACGCCATCGCCTACGCGGACTTCAGCCTGCGCCAGCCGACGCCTTGCCCGGCGGGGAGCTGCCGCGTGCTCCTCGAGTACGACACGACGTCGCTGCAGGCGCCGGTGACGCTGGCGATCACATGGAGCTCGACGGGCGATCCCTCGAAGCCGGCCGACACCACGCTGCAGTGCGATCCGGGGTTGCCCTGCACCGCGACGAGTCCGGTCTACCGGACCGTCGGCGAGGTGCTCGTCGTGCTGCGGGTCACGGACACCGCCGACGGCAGTCAGGACACCTCCAGCCAGGTCGCGATCGTCGGCGACCGCAGCGGCAAGTCGCCGGCGCGGCAGGTCCGGGACCCGGTCGCGGCACTGTGCGAGCCGCGCCAGCCCAACGTCAACTGCGCGCCGGGAGGCGGGCGCCAGACGCCGGGCGGCGGCGACAAGGTCCCTCACAACGGCTGGCCGCGGGTGACGGGGATCCTGTGGAAGGTCCTCGACAGCACCGGGCGCAAGAAGGCCGGCGGCCCCGGCAACGACGAGCTGCTCGGCCACCACGGCTCCGATCGCCTGAGCGGTGGGCCGGGCCACGACATCCTCTGGGGCGACTGGGACCCGGAGAACAACAACGGCCGCCAGCGCGACGTGCTCGACGGCGGGCCCGGCAACGACTGGCTCTACCCGAGCCACGGCCGCGGCGTTGTGCGCGGCGGCGCGGGTCGCGACTACGTCTGGGCCTACTACGGCCGCGGCACGATCGACTGCGGCCCCGGCAAGAACGACACCGCCCGAGTCCGCCTGAACTCGGGCTGGAAGGTCCGCAACTGCGAGCGGATCCTGCACTTCTGCGGCCACGGGTCCGACGGGCACGGCGGCTGCCTGAAGCCGGGCGAGAAACGCAAGGGGCGGGCGGCCAAGCTGGAGCGCGCCTAGCGCCCGACGCGCGACCAGAAGGGGTGCTTGGAGAAGCGCTGGTCGCGCAGCGACGTCATCGACCGGGGCAGGTCGGGCGGGCCGCACCCGCGCAGCGCGACGAGCAGTCCGGCGGCCAGCTCCATCCGGCAGCGGCCGGCGTCCACCAGCGAGTGCGCAAGCGCGCGCGCCTCGCATATGGCTTCGAAGGTCTCGCTGTCCACCTCGCTGGCGAAGAGGAGGGCGTCGGCGGCACCGCGCAACAGCTCGCAGTCGGTGGCATCGAGCTCGTAGGCGTCGTCGAGCAGGGTCAGCACCCGTCCATATGCCAGTGCTCGCTCGGCGGTCATGTACGGGCATTACCCGGCGCAAGCAGCACCTACTTGCCCCTCGGACCGAAGTAGGGTGCCGGGATGCGCTGGCGTCCCGCGCTCGTCGCCCTGCTCGTCCTCGCCGCCGGGCCGGTCGCGACCGCCCAGGCGGCGAAGGTGGCCGCACCTCGGTTCGTTCGGACCATCCCCACCGGCGAGACCGGCTGGTTCTCCTCGCCCGGCCTGGCCGACCTCGACGGCGACGGGCGCCTTGAGATCGTCGCGCCGTTCTACTCGACGTTCGTGTTCGACGCCAACGGGCACATGCTCGGCAAGGGCGCGGCGACCAAGGGCCGCGTCTACGCGCCCGGCGTCGTCGCCGACCTCGACGGCGACAAGGTCCCCGAGATCGTCGTCGGCGGCAACGAGGGGACGGTCGCCGCCTACGACCTCGTCGGCGGCAGGCTGCAGGTCAAGCCGGGCTGGCCGGCCTCGACCTGCAGCGGCGGTCAGTGCCCGGAGGCCCGCGGGATGGCGGCCGCCGACCTCGACGGCGACGGCAGGACGGAGGTCGTGGTCACGACGACGAACACCTCGCCGACCGGGTCGCAGGTGTTCGTCTTCGAGCCCGACGGCCGGCCCTACCGCCCGATCGCCGACGCCTGGCCGCGCTACAACGCCCTCGACGCGGGCTTCAACGGCATCGGCAACCACGGCTACGGCGCCTACGGCGAGAACGTCGGCATCGGCAACCTCGACGACGACCCGCAGCTGGAGATCGTCGTCACCTTCGACAACCACCAGATCAACGTCTTCAACCACGACGGCACGTCGGTCCTGGCCTCACCGTGGTTCACCAATCGCGAGAGCGGGCACGTGGGCGCGCGCCTGGGCTGGGGCCAGTTCATCCGCTGGCTGAGCGCGCGGGTCGAAGCCAACCAGTACCACCGCCACGTCGGCCCATGGCCCGACGTGCGCAAGACGCGCTGGCTGCAGTGGACCGCCTCGCCACCCTCGGTCGCCGACCTCGACGGCGACGGCCACAACGAGGTCATCGGGCTGCCGAACGCCGAGATGAAGGAGCCCTACGAGACGCAGAACTACGCGTTCACGGTCCTCGACGGGGCGCAGAACGGCGGCGTGCGATCGGCCCGGCGGCACGCCGGGTTCACCAACCCGCCGCTGAGCCGCAAGCCCGCCGTCCGCGGGCCGAGCGACTACTACCCACCCAGCGGCATCCCCGCGCCGACCGTCGTGAACATCGCAGGCGACCGGCGCCCGGAGATCGTCGCCGCGGTCCCCGACGGCTATGTCTACGCGATCGGACCGACCGGCAAGCGCCTGTGGCGCTACGACTACGCGCACGGGCGCGCGAAGACCTTCGCTTCGGAGGTCGTCGCCGCCGACCTCAACCGCGACGGCGTCCCCGAGCTGGTCTTCGGCACCTACGGCGCGGCGCCGCGATCGGGCCGGCTCGTCGTCCTCTCCGCGCGCGGCAGGAAGATCTACGACAGGCGCCTGCGCCACCAGGGCCGCGACGGCAACGGCATCGGCGTGCCGGCGGCGCCGTCCGTCGGCGATCTCTACGGCGACGGCCACCTCGAGATCGTCCTGACGACCTTCGACCACGGCATCGACGTCTACCGCGTGCCTGGCTCGGGGACGAACAACCTCGCGTGGCCGACCGGCCGCGGGAACCTGCTGCGCAACGGCACCGGGCCGGCGACCGCGCGATAGATCAGAGCGCGGCCAGGAAGCGCTCGATCCGATCGAGCGCCCTGCGCAGGTTCTCCTGCGAGTTGGCGTAGGAGAGCCGCAGGTGACCGGCGCCCTCGGCGCCGAACGCGGTTCCGGCCAGCACCGCGACGTCGGCCTCCTCGAGCAGGCGCGTCGCGAGCGCCTCGGCGCCGAGCGGCGTCTGCGAGACGTTGGGGAAGACGTAGAACGCCCCCTTCGGCGTGAGGCACGAGACACCCGGCAGCGCGTTGAGGCCCTCGACGACCAGGTCGCGCCGCGCCTCGAACTCGGCGACCATCGCCGCGACGTCGTCCTGGGGTCCTTTCAGCGCGGCGACGCCCGCGTGCTGCACGAAGGGCGGCACGCACGAGGTCGAGTTGACGAAGAAGCGCGTCAGCGGCTCGACGAGCGCTTCGGGCACGGCCGCGTAGCCACAGCGCCAGCCGGTCATCGCGTAGGTCTTGGAGAACCCGTCGAGCAGGATGGTCCGATCGAGCATCCCGGGCTCGCCGGCGATCGATGCGAACGGCTCGCCGTAGATGAGGCGCGCGTAGACCTCGTCGGAGAGCACCCAGGCCTGCGTCTGTCCGATCGCCTGCGCGGCGGCGGCGAGGTCGGCGGCGGGCGTGACGCCGCCGGTCGGGTTCTGCGGCGAGTTGAGGATGACGAGCTTGGTCCGCGCGCTCAGCCGTTCGCGCAGCTCGTCGACGGCGAAGCTGAAAGCGTGCTCCTCGCGCAGCGGGAGCGCCACCGGCGTCGCACCCGCCCAGCGGATCGCCGACTCGTAGATCGGGAAGCCGGGGTCGGGGTAGACGACCTCGTCGCCGGGCTCGCAGGTGGCGAGGATGGTGAAGAACAGGAACGGCTTGGCGCCGTTGGCGACGAGCACGCGCTGCGCAGGGATCGGGACCCCTCGCGTGCGCGAGAGCTCTTCCGCCACCGCCTCGCGCAGCTCGGCGATCCCGGCCGCCGGGCAGTAGTGCGTCTCGCCGGCTCGCAGCGCCGCGACCGCCGCCTCGGTGATGTGCGCCGGCGTGTCGAAATCGGGCTCGCCGATCTCGAGGTGGATGACGTCACGTCCCTGCGCCTGCATCTCCTTGGCCCGCGCGAGCACGGAGAACGCCGTCTCCGTCCCCAGCCGCGCGACGCCGGACGCCAGCGACCCATGTGTCTCGAGCACCGCCGCAGCATACGGCTAGGCCCGTGGCGCAATGTGGCGGGGCCGGCTCACGGCCGGCTGCGCGTCTCCTCGGTGCGGCCGTCAGGATGGCCGGCGTACCAGATCGGCTTGTCCTGGCTGACCGTGGCGACGACGACCCTGCGCCCCCAGAGCAGTGCGATCTGCGCCAGCGTCCCGCGCGCGTACTCGCCGTCGAGGCCGACCTCGTCGCCGCGGTGCTCGAGGTACAGCTCGCCGCGGCCGCCGTAGTCGGCGTCGGCGATCTCGATGTGCGGGATGCCGAAGGTCGAGTGCTGGCGAACGAGGACGTCGCGGATCGAGTCGCATTCGCGCGAGGAGACGCGGATGCGCCGCGGATCGGTCTGGAGGTGCTCGAAGGCGAAGAGGCGCGCCTGCTCGCAGACCTTCGGGGTCAGGAACTCGCGCAGCAGCGCCTCGTCGTCGTGGTCGCGGCAGATGGCGCGCACGCGCGTGAACGGGTCGCCCTCTCCGGCCCACTGCCAGCGCTCGCGCTCGTCGTCGTCGGGCTCGACCGCGATGCGCATGATCTCGCGCAGGATCGTGATGCCGAGGTTGTATGGGTTGACCTGGCGCGGATGGGGCGCCACCACCGACGCGTTGAGCTGCTCGTACTCCCAGTACTCGTCCGCCGGGAGGAAGAGCCGCTGGCAGAGCTCCTGGTGGCAGAGCACGGCCAGCCCCTCGTTGGCGATCTTCGTGCGCATCTGGGGAAGGAAGTAGGCCTGCTCGGAGCGCACGATGGAGATCACGTCGCGCTGCCAGTCCTCGAGGTGGCGCGCGTGGCGCTCGATGAAGCCCAGCAGGTCGCCCTCGGGCGCGGCCGGGAAGCGCGCACGCCGCTGTGTGTTGGCCTGGCCGAGGCGCTGCTTCTCCGCGGCGACCTCATCGGGGAACAGCGCGTCGTAGCGCGAGGGACGGAACTGCTCGTCGACCGGCTCGGCGCGGCGCACCATCTGGGCCTGCGGCTGGTGGATTGCGATCGCCTCGCACGCGTCGATGAGGTCCTCGACGCGGTCGCGGCCGTGCTCTGCCATGTAGCGCCCGATGCGCTCGGCGGCGCTGCGCACCCGCGGGAGGATGAGGCGGTCGGTCGGGTCGAACCAGCGGTTGTTGGCGAAGAACCAGGCGTGGCCGGTGCAGTGCGCGATGACCAGCGTCTGGGCCACCATGCTGTTGCCGTCGAGCAGGTAGGCGTGGACCGGCTCGGTGTTGACGATCAGCTCGTAGATGCGCGAGCGGCCCATGCGGTAGTCGCCGTGCTGCTGGCTGTAGACGGCTCCGAAGCGCGAGCTGCTGTAGCGCCCGGGCAGCCCGCGCGCGGCGATGTCGTAGACCTCGGTGCTGCGCATCAGGTGGTAGACGACGGGTGGGGTGTCGAAGCCCAGGTCGGCGGCGATCTCCTGGCAGCGCTCGTCGACCTCCTGCAGGTCGGCCGTTTCGTAGAGCGTCGCGCTCATGCCGCGACGGCCTCCTGCACGTCGTCCTTGGCGAAGAACAGCTTCAGCGCCGGCCACAGCTCGCGATCGTCGTTCGCCGTCGTCCAGACGAAGCCGGGCAGGGCCGCGGCGTGGGCGGCGAAGAAGGCCGAGAGCTTGTGCTGTCCTCCGTACTGCGCCGGGCCGACTTCGAGGTAGCCGACGAGCGAGCACTGCCCGACCAGCTGGCGGACCATCTCCGCCGTCCGCTGGTTGTCGGCGGTGAAGTTGTCGCCGTCGGAGGTGTGCAGGACGTAGACGTTCCACTCGTGCGCCGGGAAGCGGTGGCGCTGGATGTCGGCCACCAGCTCGTAGGCCGACGACACCTTCGTCCCGCCCGCCTCCACCCGGCCGAAGAACTCGCTCTCGGTGAGCTCCCACGCCTCGGTCGAATGGCCGACGAAGACGATCTCGGTCTGCTCGTAGCGCCGGCGCAGGAACTGCACGCACCAGTAGAAGAACAGCCGCGCCATCCGCTTGCGGTCCGTGGTCATGCTCGCCGAGATGTCCATGACGCAGAAGACCACCGCGCGGTGACGCGGGCGCGGCTGCTCGCGATAGGACAGGTAGCGCAGGTCATCGCGGTCGACGTCGCCCACCCGCGCGTGGCCGCGCATCGCGTTGCGGGCCAGGTTGGCCCGCAACGTCGCCTTCTTGTCGACCTGCGGCCCCACGCGCGCGAGGTCGTTGTAGACGACCTCGGGCTCGGTGATGTCGGCGGCCTGCTTGCGCTTCAGCCGCGGCAGCTGCAGCTCGGAGAAGAGCATCTCCTCGACGTCCTGCATGTCGAGCCAGACCTCGTAGATCTCCTCGCCGGGCTCGGTGCCGGCCTCGCCGTCGCCAGACTGCCCCTGGCCCGGCGGTCCCATGACGTCGCCCGGCCGGCCGTCGCCCTGGCCGACGCCCTCGCCGCCCTGCCCGCGGTCGAGGATGAAGCGCCACTGGCGGGTGCCCTTGACGGGCACCCGCAGCTTCTTCTCGGGCCCGGCGGCCACGATGTCCTCCTCGCCGATGCGCTGCTTGAGCTGCTCGACGAGCTTGCGGCGCACCCGGTCGCGGTGATGCAGCGCGTCGCGCTTGCCCTCCTCGCGCGGGAGCGCTCCGTCGTCGACGACGGTCATGAGCGCTCCTTATCGGTTGAGCAGGTGGCCGACGTAGTCGAGCAGGTCCCTCGCCGAGTGCTCGTTGTAGCCGCGGTCCTCGCACAGCACGCGCGTGACCTCGTTCAGCCGCTTGGCCTGCTCCTGGTCGGGGTTGGATCGCGACACCGTGACCTGCACGACGTCCTTGAGCTGGTCGAAGAGGTACTCCTCGATGCCCGAGGCGAGGATCGTGTCCGTCTTGTAGCTCAGCGTGCGTTCCCCGTTGCGCATCGCGATCCCGATGCGCATGAGCACGCCCTGGCGGAAGGTCTCCTTGGCGGAGTCCGCCACCGCCGGTCTGACCTTCTCCTCGACGGCGCGCATGAGCTTCTCGTCGGGGTCGCGGTCCTCCCGCGTGATCGGGTCCTTGGTCCGCGTGCCCTGGCAGTAGGCCTCGATGTTCGTCAGGTAGTTGTCGAGCAGGCGCTGGGCGTGCTCGGCGAACGCCGGGACGAACGCCTTGCGGATCTCGTCCTTGAGGGTGCGGTCGATCTCCTTGCGTGCGTCGACCACGAACGCCTGAAGGCGCTCGCGCTCCTCCTTGGGCACCTCCATGCGCTCGATGTGTTCGGTGAGCGCGATGAGCGCCATGATCGGCGTGAGGTACTTCCCGGCGCTGCCGTTGTCGCCGCAGCGCTGGGCGGCGCCCGACAGGATGTCGACGATCCGCCGCGGCCCGAGGCCGGTCATGCCCTCGTGCTCGGCGGCGCGCTTGATCTCGGGGATCTGGGCGAGCTTCCACTCGCCGATCTCGGTGCCGTCGTAGAGCTTCATCTTCTCGACCGGCCCGAGGTTCTCGTGCTCCTTCAGGCGCGAGAGCACCGCCACCATCGCCGCGGCGCGCAGCGCCTCGGGCGCGAGGTGCAGGTCGCCGCGGGTGTCGCGGTCGGTGAGGAGCTTGTTGTAGATGCGCTCCTCGTCGGAGACCCGCACGTTGTAGGGCACCGCCACCGTGACCAGGCGGTCCTTGAGCGCCTCGTTGCGCGGATCGGCCATGAAGGCGCGGAACTCGGCCTCGTTGGTGTGCGCGACGATCGCGCAGTCGCAGTCGATGTAGCCGAACTTGGCCACCTTGAACTGCTTCTCCTGGGCCATCGTCAGGAAGAGGTTGCGGAACTCGGCCGGGTTCTTCAGCAGCTCGACGGCCTCGAACAGGCCGCGGTTGCACTTGGAGAACTCGCCCTGCCAGTCGAGTGCCAGCGGGTGGGCGTCCGATCCGTAGCGCTCGATCGCCTTCCAGTCCATCCCGCCGGTGAGCTGCTCCATGCTCATCGACTTGGGGTCGCCCGGCTCGAAGGTGCCGATGCCGACGCGCCGTGCCTCGGAGAAGTACAGGCGCTGGACCGGGAAGCGCAGGAAGTCGCCGCCGAACTCCTCGTCGAGACGATGCTGGCAGACAGGGCACAGCGCGCCCTCGACCTTCATGCCCGTGTGCTGACGGGCCTGCTCGCGCAGCGCCGGCGGCACGAGGTGCAGCGGCTCCTCGTGCATCGGGCAGTCCTGCAGGGCGTAGACCGCACCCTCGGCCGTGTAGGACCATGCCTCCAGGCCGCGCTTGAGCATGGCGGCGACGGTCGACTTCGCACCGCCGGGCGGTCCCCACAGCAGGAGGATCCTTCGGCGCGTCTCGTGGCCCTGCGCCGCCGTCTCGAAGTAGCTGACGACGCGCTCCAGCGGGACGTCGAGCCCGAAGAGCTCCTTCGAGAAGAAGTCGTAGGACGTCTCCCCTGCGTGCAGCCCGGGCGTCGTGCCCGCCGCCCGGATCATGTCGTGGATGCGCTGGTGAGCCGTCGCTGCGATCGACGGGTGCTCGGCCACCCGATCGATGTACTCGTTGACCGTGATGACCTCGAACGACTCGGCCGGTCCCTTCTTGGCGGCCTCGCTCAGCGCCTCGTGGAAGTCCATTGCGCTCCCCTTCCGTCTGCCGAACCGGGCCCCCGCCGCGGCGGCAGTTGCTTGCTTCGGTCAGGTGTACGCCGTCCGCCGGACGGAGCCGCGCTAGCGATGCGGCAGCATGGCGATCGCCAGCAGCGCGATGTCGTCGCGCGGATCGCCGGGCTGCGCTGCGACGGCGGCCCGCTCGATCGCGTCGACGATCGCCTGGGGCGGCTCGCCGGCCAGGCCGCGCAGGACGTCGGCGATGCCCTCCTCGCCGAGCGGCGCCCCGCGCGGGCCCGCCTCGCTCACGCCGTCGGTGTAGAGGAGCAGGACGTCGCCGGGGCCGATGCGCAGCTCTGCGTCGTGGAGCACCGGGTGCCGCCGCAGGCCGACCATCATCCCGAAGCGGCCGAGCATCTCGACGGTCCCGTCGCTGCGCACGACGACGGGGGCCGGATGGCCTGCGAGCGAGAGCCGCACGTCGAGGCCATCGGGCCCGGCGGTGGAGAAGTAGGCGAGCGCGACCGTCGCGAACTGCGAGGTCTCGTCGTCGAGCATGGCGCCGTTCAGGCGGCGCAGCGCGTCGCTGGGCGGAGCATCCTCCAGCGCTGCGGCGCGCAGCGTGTAGCGGGCCAGCGCGGTCACGGCGGCGGCCTCCGCGCCCTTGCCCGACACATCGCCGACGACGAGCGCCCAGTCCGTCAGCGAGCGCGGGAAGACGTCGTAGAAGTCGCCGCCCACCTCGTTGAGCTCGCCGGCGGCGCGATAGCGGGCCGCCACCACCACGTCGGGGATGTCGGGCAGCCGTTCGGGAAGCAGCTTGGCCTGCAGGGTGTGGGCGATACGGGTGCGCTCGGTGTACAAGCGCGCGTTGTCGATCGCCATGCCCGCGCGGGCGGCGAGCTCCTCGGCCAGCTGGACGTCGGCGTCCTCGAACAGGCGGCCCGACTCGGCGTTGGCCAGGGTCAGCGTCCCGAACGTCCGGCCGCGCGCCTTCAGCGCGGCGACGATCACCGAGCGCACGCCGAGGCGGCGCACGAGCGCGAGGCGCTCGGGCTCGGCGATCCCGGCGACGAGCATCTCGTCGGTGAGCTCGCGGACGTACTGGGTGCGCCCGGAGCGCGCGACGCCGACGGCGCCGGTGGTGGCGTTCGGGTCGGGCGGGAAACGCCGGCGCAGCTCGCGCCCGAGCTCGAGCCGGGCGCTGTCGACGTGCGCGGTGGCGACGTCCTGGAGGATGCCCGCCTCGTCCAGGACGCCGACGGCGCACCAGTCGGCGACCTCGGGGACCGCGATCTGCGCGACGGACCGCAGCGTCTCCTCGTAGTCGAGCGAGGCGTCGAGGATCGCGCCCGCGCGCGCGAGGAAGTCGGCGCGGATGCGGGCCTCGCGCTCGGCTTCGAGCAGCGCCCGGCGCTCGGTCACGTCGGCCACGGTGACGATGACGCTCGTAATGGACCCGTCGGCGTGGGTGACCGGCGTGAACGAGGCGTTCCAATAGCGCTCGGCGCCGCTTGGCGACCGCGTCGCCAGATCGCGGTCGAGCACCGGCTCGCCGGTGTCGAGGACACGCCGGTACGTGGCGCTCAGCTCGGC
>Ga0081540_1001800_pt1 | contig 17969 bp, 20 predicted proteins | sample TabmetS2T1R1_FD_71024 | JGI IMG/M metagenome (GOLD analysis project Ga0081540, IMG submission 71024) | Tabebuia heterophylla rhizosphere microbial communities from the University of Puerto Rico - S2T1R1 | ecosystem: Host-associated > Plants > Roots > Rhizosphere ... | reverse complement strand
CTGCATGCCGGGGACGGGCTCGTTGCCGTCGAAGCTGTGCGCCCCCGCGGCGATCATAAAGGCGACGTCGATCCACAGGTCGCGCTGCTCGTCCGGGGTCAGCGACGGTGCCAGCCGGATCAGGTGCGGCAGCGCCGCTGAAGTCACGCCGTACACGGTGCCCTGGTGGATGATCTCCTCCTGGAGCTGCTGCCACGCCTCCCCGAGCCGCCCCGTCGACACGATCTGCCGCAGCAGCTCGATCGCCCGCGGTGCGGACCAGCACGCGCTCAGGTCATGCCAATGTGGACTATCGAGCGGTAGCAGCATCTAGAATTCCAATCGTCATTCCTCGCGCGCCAACATACGAATGCGTGTCGATGATCTCAATTTGAGGCAAAAGGCAGGATCGCTGCCGAATGCTGCGGTGGCCGTTTCTTCCTCTACCTCCCTCCCGCTACCCGGGGCTGCGATGCCCGAAGATCAATTTGCCCAAAATCGGCCCTATACTTTCCTTGCTTTGGTCAAAACGGCGGTAGGGAGTGTCTATAATCCGACGATCGCCCGTTCAGTTGACGGCAAAAACTGGGAGGAGGCGCCCCATGGATTCCCCGGTGAATACCAAGCAGACCGATGCACGCGATGCTGGTTCGGCACTGTCCACGCAAGAGATCGAGCTGGTCGCGCGCGCCGATGAACGGCTTGCGCATGCCTATGAGCAGATCGCCCGCGCGGATCAAGAACTCGCACGGTTCAACGAACAGATTTCCAAGCTGGAGAAGAAGCCCGTGAAGCGGTCTCGTCAGCCATCGCGAGGCAGGCCGGCGCTACGCGGCCTGGTCGGGCTGCTGTTGATGGCGGGCATCTGCTCCGCCGCTTTCGCCTGGCAGTCCTATGGCGATACGATCAGGCCGACGATTTCCCGGTGGGCACCGCAACTGGCCGCGGCTTCGTCGTCGCCGTCGGAAACACCGAAGCTTGCGGACCAGCAGAGCCCGCCTGCCGTTCAGGTGGCTGCGGCGGATGCAGCAGTTTCGCAATTGCCACCTCCGGCCCAGACCGCGCCGCAAGAGGCGGCAGCCGCCCGAATCCCGCCCGAGGTGACAGAGTCGCTCCAGACGATGGCGCGCGATCTCGCAAGCGTGCAGCAAGAGATCGAGCAGCTCAAGGCCAGCCAGGCGGAATTGGTCCGCGAAAGCGCCAAGACCACCGAGCAGCTCAAGGCCAACCAGGAGCAGATGGCGCGCGCGATCGCCAACGCCTCCGAGCAGAGCCAGCGGCCCAAAACATCAGCCGCGACATTGGCAGCGACATCGGCAAATCCGCCACGGCCGGTTGCCAACGCGGCGCGTAAGCCAGTGTCGGCGCTTCCGCCGACGCAAGCCAGGGCGCAAGCGCGGGCGCCAGCGCAGTTGCAGCCCCGGCAACAGTAGTTTCCAACCGCCTGGAAGCTGGGCAGAGCACTTCCGCTCTGCCCAGCTTAGCTGGACAACTTGTTCCATCGAGGTGCGATCGCATCGTTTACTTCCATCCGGCATGGCGGACGATGCCTTCGTTACGTTTGGCCGACCGCATGATCATGAAGATCTTGCCGCTGCTGTTGCCGTCCATGTTTGCCGTCGCGCAGGAAGCCACCGCACAGGATGCTCAATGCGCCGGCGAGCGCGCCGCCATGGTCGAGACCATCAGGGCCCGTTCCGCCGCCGGTATTGTCGGACAGCGGGGCCTCTCGGAGAGAGTTCTCGAGGCCATGGGGCGAACGCAACGCCATCTGTTCATCCCCGAGCGGTCCTGCTCCATCGCCTACGCGGACGGACCGGTTCCGATCGGCCACGGCCAGACCATATCGCAGCCGTTCATCGTGGCCCTGATGACGGAGCTGGCCGAGGTCGCGCCCGATCATGTCGTGCTCGAAATCGGCACGGGGTCGGGCTATCAGGCCGCCATCCTTGCGCAACTGACACGAAAGGTCTGCACCATCGAGATCATCCCGGCATTGGCCGAGGCCGCGACGAAAACGCTTGGAGACCTCGCGTATGACAATGTGAGCGTCAGGCTGGGCGATGGCTATGGCGGCTGGCCCGAATGCGGTCCTTTTGACGCCATCGTCGTGACCGCCGCACTCGGCGAGGTGCCGCCGCCGCTGATTGAGCAGCTCAAAGTGGGTGGCCGGCTCGTCATGCCGGTGGGCGCTTACACCACGCAGCATCTCACCGTGGTCGAGAAAATCGCCCCTGACAGGACGACGACGCGCGCCGTCGCCCCTGTGCGCTTTGTGCCCTTCACGCGTTCAAAAAATTAGGAGCCGGTCCGGTTCTTGAAGAAGGCATCGGCCCGTTTACATTAACGATGCGCAAAATCGAATGGTGACCGGGGAACGACACGATGGCGGCGACGCCGCAAGTCAAATCCGATGGCGCGAACATCCGGGCAAGCGCGATCAACACCATCGTGCTCGGCTTTGCGGCCGACCCGATGGCGCGTTGGGCTTGGCCCGACTCGTCCGAATACCTCAAGATGATGCCTCAGTTCGTCAATGCTATCGGGGGCCGGGCTTTCGAGCATAGCACGGCCTTCATCACTGAAGGCGGCCGCGCCGCCGCCCTATGGCTGCCGCCAGGCGTCGAGCCCGACGAAGCAAAAATGGGCGCGGTCATGGAGCAGACCCTGCGCCCGGAGATCGCGGCGGATCTTGGCGCCGTCATGAAAGGCATGGCCGAACATCATCCCGCCGAGTCGCATTGGTATCTACCCCTTATCGCCGCCGATCCGAACTGGATCGGGCAGGGGCTCGGCACCTTGCTGATGAAGCACGCTCTTCGACGATGCGACGAGGAGGGCATTGCGGCCTATCTTGAAAGCTCGAACCCGCGTAACATTTCCTTCTATGAACGTCATGGCTTCAGGATTGTCGGCAGGATACAAAGCGGCTCTTCTCCCGTGATGACACCGATGCTGCGGCCTGCGGTCAAGTAGCATCCATCTGCTTCACGGCGCCGACAGCGGGTCTCGTTTGACTCGTTATCGGGTGGGAAACAACTGACACATTGGTGCTCGATCTTGAATCTGATGGCCGAAAACAACCCGACCGAAGACGACCCGACCGACGACATTTCTCGCATTGAGGAGCGGCTCGAGGAGCTGGCCGAGACCGCCGAGCGATGCCGAAAGATCATCCTGTTTTCGAAGGCGGCCATCGGCGGCGGCATCGTATTGCTGCTTGTCATGATGATTGGCCTGTTCGGCACCAGTCCGGTCACCGCCCTCGGATCGATCGCCCTGGTGCTGGGCGGGATCGTATCGCTCGGATCGAATGTCAGCACGTTGCGACAGACCGTGGCCGACATCAGCGCTGCGGAGGTGCTCCGTTCGGATCTGATCGGCAGCATCGATCTTCGGGTGGTCAGCGACAGCCCAATGAAGCTGAATTGAGGTGCCTGCGTCGGGCACGCGCCGCGAGGCGATAGCCACTATTTTCGCCGTAAGAAATTTCAGGCCGGCATGCGAGATAAGCCCGAGCTTGCCAGTGCGCCAATCTGTCCCGTGGCAGGGGCCGGGCGATGCGATACCCTCGCTGAAAAATCAGGGAGGAATCATGCCAGTGAAACTCAACCGCCGTCATTTCATCGCTGCCGGCACGGCCGCCGCCGCGTTGCCTTTTGTTTCGCGCAGCGCCTCCGCGCAAGCCGCGTGGCCGTCGCGGAATATCCGCATGGTCTGCAGCTACCCGGCGGGCGGGCAGACCGACCTACTGGCGCGCGCCTTCGGCGATTACATTTCCAAGCAGGTCGGGCAGACCGTCGTCATCGAGAACAAGGCGGGCGCTTCCGGCTCGATCGGAGCTGCGGAAGTCGCGCGCGCGGCGCCTGATGGACACACCATCCTGTGCTCGATCTCGACGACTTACGTGATGAACCGGGTCATGATGAAGAACCCCGGCTACGACATGGACAAGGACCTGACGCTCGTCAGCATCATCCCGGGCGCCGGGCTGTTATTGATCGCGAGCAAGCAGTCCGGCGTCAAGACGCTGGAAGACTTCGTCGCGTTCGCGCGCAAGAAGGGCAACGTGAACTTCGGCACCTACAGCGCAGGTTCGGCCCCGCACATGACCATCAACGAACTCAACAAGCAGTATGGCCTCACCATCGAACCGATCCACTATCGCGGCGAAGCGCCGATGTGGACGGGGCTGATGGACGGAACGCTCGACGTCGCGATGGGCAGCTATACGGCCGCGCAATCCGTCCTGCAAAGCAACAACGGCGTGGTGTTCGCGGTGCATTCGAAAAAGGTCGCCGCGCTTCCCGACGTCAAGACGTTGCCAGAACAGGGCGCGACGTCAAAATTCTTCACCGTGAGCGGCTTCACGGGCTGGGCGCTGCCGAAGGCGACGCCGCAGGCGATCGTCGACCGGCTCTCGGAGCTCTGCGTGGCCGCCAACAGCGATCCGAAAGTAAAGGAGGTGCTCAGCACCTTTGTGCTGGAGCCCGCGCTCGGCTTCAAGGAAAGCAATGCCCTGTACCAGCGCGAACTGCCGACCTGGATCGAGACCGCGCAGGCGTTAGGGCTGGAGCCGGCCTAGTTTGGTCCGTTGGGTGGGCAAAGCGAAGCGTGCCACCATCTCTCGACACGCGTTGCTCTGAATGGTGGGCACGCTTCGCTTTGCCCACCCTATGAAGCCCAGATATCGCGTTCAGTCACGACCAGCCTTCACTGTGGTACGAGCCGTGGCGCGGGCTATTACCTTTGAGGCACTCGATCGCTACGCCGATATAGCCCGCCAGGGGTTGCGGCAAAGCATTGATCGGGAAAAATGCAAGCCCGTCACATTTGGTCGGCTCACATATGCGGGGGCGTTCCGGAAAACTTGTCGGTCGTAAAGAACAAGTCGATAATGGTCCGGTCGGTGCGACGATGCATGGCGCAAACGAACTGCCAATCATCCGGTTCTACGATCAGGCCGGTTTCTTCAAGCAACTCGCGTGATGCGGCTGCGAGCGCATCTTCTCCTTCAACGGCATGTCCGGAAGGCAGAGCCCAATAGCCATCCAGATAGCCCGTGTTGAAACGACGCTGGACGAGAAGCGTCTCGTTTGCCTGGATCAGGCAATAGGATGCCAGATATGGACGTTGAAGCGGGACAATCATCGCAATGCACCGTAGTCCCCCCGTAGGGTGGGCAAAGCGAAGCGTGCCCACCATCCCTGGTCGAGCAAGTTTGGTGGGCACGGCGCTGGCGCGCCTTTGCCCACCCTACGAACTACCACCCTACGTCTCCTCACTTCATCCCCGTGCAGCTCGCATAGAACGTAGTCGTCGCCGGCCAGTCCGAGAACATGGCGCGGACGCCGACCTGCTTGGCGAGCACATCGAGCACCGTCAGCGTATCGCCGTCGCGATCGACTACGGATTTGATCGATTTGTGATAGAAGCCGCCGCCCTTGTGCAGCGGGCCGTCGCGCTCCAGCGACCAGCCGATCAGGTCGAGGCCGGCGGCCTTCGCGGCCTTGGCGTATTCGGACGGGATGATTTCCTTCTTGTCGTTCAGCGTCAGCATGGTCCAGATCGGCGGGGCCAGGATTTTCACGCCGGAGGCTTTCAATTCCTCCATCGACGGCTTCCAGGTTTCCGGCTTGTCGGGATCGAGGCCCTGTTTCTCGTAACGCTCTTCGAGATAGACCGCCTGCCTGGCGAACTCCGGTTCGGTCTTCACCCAGTAGAGCACGTCGGCGAGATTGAAACTCTGGGCGAACACGTTATCAGCGGGAATGCCGGCTTTCTTGTAGGCCGCAATCATCTGGCTCGCGTATTTCTCCTGGGTGTAGTCGCCGTCGAACGGCATCGGCACTTCCGGCGCCTTCAGTTCGGGCGTGAATTTGGCGCCGAGACTCCTGATCAGCGCGATGCTCTCGTCATGGGTCATCAGCGTGCCGGAATTGGCGTAGAGATCGGTGCGCCAGCGCGGCGTGCCGTTCTGGTATTCCTCCGGCGTCTTGGCGTCCGGATTGAATCCGTCCATCTTCGCGGCCAGGGTGCGGAATTCGGCGAGCGTGATATCGCTGGTGCAGCACTTTGCCGAAGCCTTCTTGCCGGTCGCGGGATCGGCCGCGCTGAAGGGCTGCGAGCATTTTGCGGCAAGCTCCGGCACCGTCAGGATATTGGTCGTGGTGTGCAGGTCGCATTGCGAATGCCGGCAGACCAGTTCGCGGTCCTTCGTGAACGTCACGTCGCATTCGATGATGCCGGCGCCCATCCGGGCGGCTGCGACATAAGACTCTTTTGTGTGCTCGGGAAACTCCAGCGCCGCGCCGCGGTGGCCGATGGAAAAGTCGGTTTTCCGATACGGCCCGGTGCACTGGCTAAGCTCACGCTTCAGCGGCCCGTCCTTCATCTTGTCGACGAGATAGAACGGCCGCGGCCCGATTTGCGGTTCGCGCGGCAGCATGACCTCGTCCGCAAGGGCGGGGGCGGTTGCCGTCAGCAGCCAGAGGGCAGCGAGAAGGGCGGAGCGGTGGCGGGCAGGCATGGGTGATACCTCGGATAACGCGTTGCGCGTCATCTTGATATCACAGAGCATGTGACAGTTGCGTGTGGAAGGGGCGTAGGGTGGGCAAAGCGCAGCGTGCCCACCATCCATCAGCAACGGCGCAAGAAATGGTGGGCACGCGGAGCCTGTCATCGGGCGCGCATTCGCGCGACCCGTTGGCTTTGCCCACCCTACGAGAAGCGAATAATGGGAGAATGAAAATGCCCGCAGCCTTTTTCGTCGTCCGCGCCACCGTGTCCGATCCCGCCAAACGTCAGGCCTTCGACGCCTGATACTCGCGCGAGCATCTGCCGGATGCCGTAAAATCGTTCGGCGCGGTGAAGGCGTGGCGCTACTGGAGCGCCACCGAACCGTCGCTGCACCACGCGATGTACCAATTCACGGACAAGGCCGCGCTCGATCGCGCCATCGAGGGACCGGAGATGAAGCGCCTCGTGGCCGACTTCAATCGCGACTGGCCGGACGTGACGCGCACGCGCGAAGTGCTGGTGCTCGCCGAGGAGCTCGCACCGGCCTGAGATGAAGATCGCGGTGATGGTCACACACGCGCTTGACGCAGAAATGCCGCACCGGCGACAAATGTTCCGCTGCACGCAACAGCACGCGAAAATAAATCCCGATCGCGCTCGTCCCCAACAAAACTGAACGTGCAGTTCACCGCGCGTTCATCTCGGCACCTCGAAACTCTCCTTCTTGCACACAGCAAGCGGAGGAGGAGATGTGATGGAGCGCCGCCACTTTCTGAAACTCGCCTTTGGATTTGCCGCGGGCGGTGTCGCCCTCGCGGCCAGCGCGCAGGCCGCGCCGCTGATGCCGGCACCGCTCACTGACGACGGCAAGCTGCCCGCCAACGATACGCAACCCGCCGTCACCTCTGGTGATGAGGTCGATCGCCTCACGCCTGAAGAAGTGCGCTGGGGCCGCGGCCGTCATCGCGGCTGGGGCCGTCGGCACTGGGGCTGGCGTCGCCGTCACTGGGGCTGGCGCCGCCGCCGCTGGCGTCGCAGGTACTGGGGCTGGCACCGCCGCCGCAGGTGGCGCCGCCGCTACTGGCGCCGTCGTCGTTACTACTGGTAAGTCGCCGAGGACGGTTTTAGAAGGAACAAAAAAAGCCCCGCGCGAGCGGGGCTTTTGTCGTACTTGGAATGTCGTACTTGGAATGTCGTACTTGGAATGTCGTACTTGGAAAAAAATCAATAAGCGCGGCAGCGTCCATACCGCCACACGGTGCCGTAGGGGCACACGCGGCCGGGCCGCACCACGACGACCGGAGCCGGTGCGACGACGATCGGAGCCGGAGCAACCACAACGGCCCGGCGATTGGGCTGGCAACCACCATAAGGACCACGATGCCAGCCGGGGCCGCATCCACCCGCGGCTTCCGCCGCGCTGAAGCTGGCAACGGTGCCCAGGGCCAAAACTGCTGCGAAAAGGTACTTCATGTTCTCTCCCGTTCTTGGCCGCAAGGCGGCACGGTTCGGAACCTAGTCACGAACGTCTGAATGGAACATGAATGTCGTGATTTGTCATGGTGCTGCGGCCAAGAATCCGAGCACCAGTTCGCGGTATTTGGCCGGCGCTTCCAGAAAGACCAGGTGCCCCGTGTTCGGGACCACCTCGGCCCGGCCGTTCGCCATCCTGGCGGCGAGCGCCTTGGCCAGCTCGGCATTCTCTCCCATTTTCGCGCGCAACGCCTCCGGCGCATTGGCTCTTCCCGGCGCGTTGTGATCGTCGGCGCCCATCACGAACAGCGTCGGCTGCGTGATCAGCGGAATCTCGTGCGCGACAGGCTCGCGGTAGATCATCTGCGCCGAGCTGACGAAGGCGCGCAACCAGCGCGGATATTCGGCGCTGCCCTTGATGTTGAAGCGCGCATCGATGAACGGCGTGACCTGGTCGGGCGGCAATTTCAGCGCGTAGTTGGTCTCGAGCTGCTTGCGATAACCGTCGGCAGTGAGCTTGTCCTCGTTCTCCAGTATTGTCTCGGTCGGCGTCGGCGGCACGTAGAGCCGGTAATCCTCCAGACCAATCGGCGCGGTCAGTACCAGATGCGTGATGCGGTCGGGATAGGCGCGCGCGATCCGCACGCCGAGCATGCCACCGAGCGAATGGGCCACGATGTCGGCTTTTGCGATTTGCAGATGATCGAGCAGCGCGATCGTATTGCGCGCCAGCGTGTCGAAATGCAGCTCGCCTTGCGGCTTGGAGGATTTGCCGAAGCCGATCTGATCCGGCACGATCACGCGATAGCCGGCATCGCCCAAGTCCTTGATGACCGGCGCCCAGTAGCTCGATGGAAAGTTGCGGCCGTGCAGGAGCACCACGGTGCGCCCGTTCGGCTGCGCCGCAGCGATGTCCATATAGGCCATCCGCACCTGTTCGCCGTCATTGACCAGCGGCAGCAGGTGGACGGGGTAGGGATAGGCAAAACCCTCGAGCCCGATGCCATACGGTTCTCGTGCAGAGGGCTCGCGCGCCGCAGGTTCGGCTGCCTGCGCGCAGGAGAGGCCGCCCACGATAATGGAAAAGCAAATTATGATCGCGCGTCGCATCAAAGGCTCCATCTTTGGGATGCGCCTTATTGATGCGATGAAGGCGCGCGGTAAAGCCGGCGCGGCTTCACGTTTTGGCGAGAGCAGTTGACCCTCATGGTGAAGAGGCGCTTTAGCGCCGTCTCTGGACGATGCTTCGCATCGCCAGGAGAACCATGTAGCCATCCCTCGAGACGCCACTAACGCGGCACCCCGGGATGAGGTCGGAGGAGCGAGGCCCGTCTCATTCGGCCTTCAGCGCGGTGCTGAAATCGCCGCCGGTGTCCGTCGTGTAGAGATGCTTCAACTGGCCGCGGTCATCGATCAGGTAATAGTGATTCCCGTTGACGCCCCTCTCGTTGCGCTTGCCGCGGAAAACGATGAGGCGGCTGTCGGCCCGGCTGACCACGGGCTCGAAATCATCTGATACTTCGCCCCAGTTGGAGACGGTAAAGAACTGGGTGATCCGCCCCGAGCGGACGTCGAGGAAAGTCGGCGCCTGGCATTCCGAGCCGCAGGGCAGGATCACGACGATGAAGCGCCCGCCGGCCTTCACCTTGTCGTCTTCCATCGCCCAGCGATAAGTCTCGCTGCGGTCGCGCCAGAACTCGTGGTCGAGCCGCGGCTTCGCGCGCTTGCCGGTGTAGACCTTCACCTTGTGATCGGCGAATTTGGGTAGCTCTTCCGCCGATGCGGGCAGGACGTAGAGCGCGAGCAGCATCGCGGCGGCGATGGTTCGAAGCAGGAGGTTCATGAAAATCTCGTCGGAAACGCAGGCCACCGTTTTGGTCTGCGCTTCCGCGGGAAAAGTTCACGAAGGCAGGCTACGCCTGGCCGTTTCCGAACAGTGCGGCAAACCGCTTTTCGCCGGTGCGGGTGAAATTGACGACACGGCTGCCCGGTGCGGGGTCGCGCGCCGCCCAGTTCAGTTCGGTGAAGCGGCTCATCACAGCGGCGCCCAGCGTGCCGGCGAGGTGATGCCGCCGCTCGCTCCAGTCGAGGCAGGCCTTGCAGACCGGCCTGCGCGGATGGGCCAGCGCCTCGGTGTCGATCTGCAGCGCCTCCGCCATGAAGCGCTTGCCCTCGCCGGTGAGCTCGATCGCCTGCTTTGTCTGACGCACCAGCCGCTGGTTTCGCATGCTGTCGAGCATCTGCACGCCGAGATCGCCGGCCAGATGATCGTAACAGATCCGCGCCCGCCGCAGCGCCGGCTCCTTCGGTCCCGTCCGCACGCGGGTGTGGCCGGCACGCTCGGCGAGGCCCGCCAGGCCCTCGAGCACATGCGCGACATCGGGGCCGGTGAGGCGGTAGTAGCGGTGACGGCCCTGCTTCTCCGGCTCGATCAGGCCGCCGGCCTCCAGTTTCGCCAGATGCGAACTCGCGGTCTGCGGTGTAACGCCGGCCTGATGCGCCAATTCGCTCGCGGTCAGCGCGCGGCCGGTCATCAGCGCGGTCAGCATGTTGGAACGCGCGGGATCGCCGACCAGCGAAGCGACCATGGCGATGTCGGGGCCTGCTTTCATAGTTCGATGATAGCCGAAGCATCATCGACTATCAAGCGGGCATTCTCCGAATTGCAACACAGGCTCCGTCATTGCGAGGAGCGAAGCGACGACTTGTCCGCCGTAGCTCAACGAGCGAAGGCGGAAGCAATCCATTCCCCGCGCTTGCGGCGGCATAGATTGCATCGCTGCGCTCGCAATGACGGTTACAACCACCGGAGCCCCATCATGACCATCACCGTTTTCATCCGCTACCAGCTCGACCCGTTCAAGCGCGCGCAGTTCGAGCAATATTCGAAGAACTGGCTCACCATCATCCCGAAATGCGGCGGCGACCTGATCGGCTACTGGATGCCGCATGAAGGCACCAACAACGTCGCGTTCGCGCTGATCTCATTCGAGAGTCTTGGGTCTTACGAAAGCTACCGCGCGCGGTTGCGCGCCGACAGCGAAGGCATGGCCAACTTCAATTTCGCCGAGGAGAACCAGTTCATTCTCGCCGAGGAGCGGACGTTCCTGCGCAAGGTCGTGGCGTGAGACGTCTGGCGGAACAGGCGTCGCATTCCTATCTACGCCGCGCCAACGAACATTGAGGGAAGCGAGCCATGCTGACACCTGCTGACAAACGCGCCACATTCAGGAAGCTGCACGAGAGCGGATGCTTCATTATCCCCAATCCGTTTGATGTCGGCAGCGCGAAGGCATTACAGCAATTCGGCTTCAAGGCGCTGGCCTCGACAAGCGTGGGCTTTGCCTGGACCGTCGGCAAGGCCGACAATCGCGTCAGTGTCGACGATGTCTGCGCGCATCTGACCGCGATCTGCGCGGCAGTCGATATTCCCGTCAACGCCGATTTCGAGGACGGCTTTGCGCACGAAGCTGAGAAGGTCGGCGTTAACGTCGCACGCGCCGTGAAGACCGGCGTGGCCGGCCTTTCGATCGAGGATTACACGGGAGACAACGCAAAGCCGTTGTTTAATCGCGCGCTTGCCGTGGATCGCATCAAGGCGGCGCGCGAGGCGATCGACGCCGACAATAGCGGCGTCCTGCTCACCGGCCGTTGCGAGGCGTTTTTGCGCGGGCAGAAGGATCTGAAGCTCGTGATCGACCGGCTCACCGCCTATGCCGAAGCCGGCGCCGATTGCCTCTATGCGCCGGGCATCGCGACGGCCGAAGAGATTTCGGCGGTCGTGAAGGCGGTGCATCCCAAGCCCGTCAATTTCCTGGTCGTCAGCCCGGCCGGTCCGTCGCTGAAAGACGCCGGCGATCTCGGCGTCCGCCGCATCAGCGTCGGCGGCTCGCTGGCGCGGATGGCGTGGGCCGGCTTCATGAAGGCATCGAAGGAGATGGCGGAGCAGGGCACGTTTGGCGAATTGGCCAATGGTTATCCCGGCGGCGAGCTCAACAAGATGTTCAGCTAGGCCGTGAACCATAGCGGCCTGTCCGCTTTCTTGCGATCGGAAGGGACAGGCCGCCGTCAAAGGGCGCTATTTCAGCGGCAAAAACAGTTCCGCGACCGCCTCGTGCTCCGCCACCTCAGGGAAGAAGCTCAGCCGCTGGCAATAGATCGGGAAGTCGCGTGCTTCCTCGCCGCTGGCCGGAAGCCAGTCGCGATAAAGGTAGAGCGCGGCGGGCTCCAGATTGTCGGTGTTGCCAACGACGCGCAGCACCGCGCAGCGTCCGCCAGGGATCTCGCCGGCTTTGATCTGCTCGCCGTTCGCCTCGATCGGTTGGTCGGTCCCGACACAAAGGTCCACGCTATAATCGGCAGGCGACGCAGGACGCCGCTCGGAACGCCAGACATTGAAGGTCGGACTTGTCTTGGGGTGCAGGCCAGCGGCCTTGCGCCATGCGATGAACCGCTGGATAGTGGCGCCGAGCGTCGCCGGGTCGCCCCGATGCTCCATGATCGCCACCGGCGTCGGGGGCACATCGCGTATCGTGACGTCGTCGGTGGTAAAAGTCTTCTGCATGAGCTTGCTCCTCGCGTTGTCGAGAGGCCCGAAGGCCGCAAGCCACGGCTCCCAGTCGGGAGACTTCCGGAACGACGAAGGCGATTGCCCGAACCGTTGCCGAAAGGCGCGGGCGAAGGCGTCCGGTGCATCGTAACCGGCATCCATCGCTATGTCCGTGACGCTTTGGGCGTCCACGTAGGCCAGCCGGTGCGAAGCGCGCTTCATACGGGCGAGCTGGATATAGTGATGCACGGACAGCCCGAAGGTCGCCGTGAACTGCCGGTGGAAATGATATTTCGAGTAGGCTGCGACGCTGCTCAGCGCGTCCAGGTCCAGATCGTCGTCCAGATGCCGGTCTATGTGATCCAGCACCCGCTGCATCCGGGCATGGTAGTTTTGAAGCGCCGCCTTCATCGTTCTGTCCTCCGTGGCAGCACCAGCTAAGCGCACGCAGACATGACGCGCTCGACCGATCTTGCGGTTTTGTCACGGGTCACAGAACGTCGCCAAGAACCGTTTACGGGCACGCCCAATTTTGTGGATGAACGGCGAAAAGGAGGCGTTTGGTGACTTTCATATTGTGATCCGTCACTCCGGATGAACCAATTGCGTTCATCCACGCACCACAAAAAAAGCAGCGGGCCGTTCGGCCCGCTGCGCGTCGTTTTCGGATGATGATTGTTACTGCTTGCTGGCCGGCGCGTTGTCAGCCGGCGGTGTCGTGGTCTTGTTCGTGTCCGTGCTCGACGGAGCCGGAGGCGTCGTCGCCGGACGGCTGGTCGCGGCGCCCGTCGTGGTTCCCGGCTCGGTGTTGGCCTTCGGCGTTACGTCACGCATGCCTGGAGGCGCCGCAGGGTTGGCCGGCTGCGTCTGTGCGGTCTGGTTGGGCGGCGAAGTGCCTGCCTGGTTCACGGTCGTATTGTTCAGACCGTAGAACAGCGCACCCAGAACCACGGCGATAGCAACAGCGAACATGGCGACCTTGGCGCCGCCCGGCGAACCTTCGCTCAGTGCGGGGTCGGGTTGCAACTCATTATCGAGACTGTTGAAGCGGGCCTGACGGCGGATTTCCTCATCGCTCAGGCCTGCGCGGTAGGGATCGTTCGGATTAGGTTGGTATGCCATGAATGGGTTCCTCCGTTAGCATCCCGAAGCTAGCGGCAAGACAATGGTTGGCGTGAGCGGATGTTCCGCGCCAAAGTTGCAACCCCGTAATGTTGGAACCGCGATTCGCTTCAGTTCCGAACGAGAGGTTGCCATGTGGAATCTACCGCCCGGCGATACCGTACTGCATCTCTTGTCCTACGTAGCGTTGACGGCGCAGGCGATGACCGCGGCGCTCGCGGCCGGCCGGCGCAGCATGGACTGGGCCGGGGTATGCATGCTCGGCTGCATTACCGCGCTCGGCGGCGGCACCATCCGCGACGTGCTGCTCGGGCACTATCCGCTGGTCTGGGTGCAACACCCCGTCTATCTCGCGCTGACCGCGGTCGCAGCATTCGCCACCATCCTGATCGCGCGGCAGGTGCACCGGCTCAACACGGCGTTTCTGGTGCTCGATGCGATCGGCCTCGTGGTCTTCACGATGGCCGGCTGCGATGTCGCCTGGCAGATGAACGCCTCGCTGCCGATCGTGATCGTGGCGGGGATGATCACGGGCTGCGCCGGCGGCGTGCTGCGCGACATTCTCTGCAACGACGTCCCGCTGCTGTTTCGCGCCGAACTCTACGCCAGCGTTTCCGTGGTCACCGGGCTGTTCTACGCCACTGCGTTCGGACTTCAGCTCAACGATCACGTCTGGACCGCGCTGACGTTCGTGCTCGGGCTCTCGCTGCGCCTGCTCGCGATCCGCTACAAATGGGAAATGCCGAAATTCGTCTTTAATGGCGAGCAGCGATGAGGGCGGAGTTCACTCTATCGCCTGTATCTGATTGTTATCTCCACGGCGCAGGTCTGCCCTCCGTATCGAAATACTTTCCCAGAGTTATCTGGCAGGGTCGACGAACTGAAAATAGTAGGTTTGCCAAACAGAACATTGTCGACGTCAGTCGGCACAGCATTCTCTTTCGGGACCGCGGGTATTTGCGGAATCGTCAAAATGGCTCTGGACCCGAGTAGAGTGAACATGCCCGTTCCGGTCGGGCAATCTCGGCTCTCTGCGCCCTCAAACGGAATGACAAACGACGGCGTCGATAATTCTTCCTTTTCAACAGTGTCATCGGACTTCGGGGGTGGAGCCTGTTGACTTTGGGCGTCGACCGTATTTGCGGTCAGCAACATCAGGACACCGAACGCAACCATCATTGAATACTTTTTCATACCGGGTCTCCTCCACCACTCAACGCGCTTACCATACCATGAGGATTTTCTATTTCGATCGCCGCGCTTTCGCGACCTGGTCCGCCGTCACCAGCGGCGCCGCATTGCCCCAGGCATTGCGGATGTAGCTCGTCACATCGGCAATCTCCTGGTCCGACATCTTCGCCGCATATCCCGGCATCGAGCCCTTGTTGGGCGCGCGCGGCGTCGTCACGGTCTCGGCGCCGTCAAGGATAATGCGTAGCGTGCTCGTGGCATCGGCCGATTGCAGATTGGCGTTGCCGGGCAGCGGCGGATAGATTCGCGGCGCACCCGATCCGTCGGCTTCGTGGCAGGCGATGCATGCGCCGTTATACAGCTTTTCACCCGCGGCCATTTGCGCCGGCGAGGGCGGGGTGACCTTCCGCTCCCGCGCGCCGGCTGGCAGCGCTTTCAGGTACACCGCGATGGCGCGGATATCCGCATCGCTCATCTTCGAGGTCGAGTTGACCACGACCTCGGACATCAGCTCGCCCGCGTGGCTCTTGCCGTTGCGGCCGCTCTGAAGATACTCCGCGATGTCTTCCACGCTCCAGGATTTCAGGCCGCTGCGCGCGGCGGCATCAAGCCGCGGCGCGAACATGTCCTGCACGAGGCCACCGCCGAACTTCCGGCCGCGCTTGTCCGCGCCAAACATGTTCTTCGGCGTATGACAGACGCCGCAATGGGCGACGCCCTCGACCAGATAGCGGCCGCGGTTCCACTCCGCGCTCTTCTGCTGGTCGGGCATCAGAATGCCGGGCTTGAAGAACAGCCAGTTCCAGCCGCGCATCACAAAACGATAGTTGAACGGCCAGCGCAGCTCCGGCGCGCGGGCCGCGTTGCTCACCGGCGTCAGCGTCGCCAGATAGGCGCGGATCGCAAAAATGTCCTGGCGCGTCAGCCTGGTGAAATTCGGATAGGGGAACGCCGGGTAATAGCGCGAGCCGTCGCGTGCGACACCGAAGCGCAGGGCGCGGTAGAAATCGTCATCGCTCCACGCGCCAAGCCCTGTTTCGCGGTCCGGCGTCAGGTTGGGCGAATAGATGCCGCCGAACGGCGTGTCGATCCGCTTGCCGCCTGCGAAGGGTCTTGCGGCATCGGCGGTGTGGCAGCTTGCGCAATCGCCGGCTTCCGTCAGCGCCTTGCCGCGGGCGATATCTTCAGCGGTCGGTTCGGCCTTTGACTGGGCATGGACTTGGCCGACGGCGAACGCAGTGCACAAAAGCATCCCGGCGAGAATCGTCCGCATGATCTGGCGTGGTCCCTGCACCATCTGGCCTTCTCGGGCGTTATAGCGCGAAAGCTGACAGAGAAGGGCTGTCATGCCGTTTCGCGCCGAGGCTCCCGGACGACACAAACCGAAAAGCGGTGCGGTTATTCCCGGCACGAAATTGCGATCTTTGAAAGCACGGCTTCGGGCGAGAGATTTGTAGTGCGTGGCCAAGAAAATCCGACATAGACTGGTTCTAACAAGCTCAGATGACTAGCTAAAAAAACAGTCATCCCGATCAAGGCTCAAGAGGGTGCAATGGGAATCAACCAGGGTCCGATCAGTCTCGATCAGAAATACACCCAAGGGACCGGCCACATCTTCCTGACCGGCATCCAGGCGCAAAAAACAGTCATCCCGATCAAGGCTCAAGAGGGTGCAATGGGAATCAACCAGGGTCCGATCAGTCTCGATCAGAAATACACCCAAGGGACCGGCCACATCTTCCTGACCGGCATCCAGGCGCTGGTCCGCCTGCCGATGGCGCAGATCCGCCGCGACCGCGCCGCGGGGCTGAACACCGCAGGCTTCATTTCCGGCTATCGCGGCTCCCCGCTCGGCGGCTATGACCAGCAGCTCTTCGCGGCCCGAAAACACCTCGAACAGTACAACATCAAGTTCCAGCCCGGCGTGAACGAGGACCTCGCGGCCACCGCCATCTGGGGCTCGCAGCAGCTCAATTTGTCGCCCGGCGCCAAATATGATGGCGTGGTCGGCATCTGGTACGGCAAGGGCCCCGGCGTCGACCGCTGCGGCGACGTGTTCCGGCACGGCAACACGGCCGGTTCAGCCAAGAACGGCGGCGTGCTCGTCCTCGCCGGCGACGACCACGGCGCAAAATCCTCGACCGTCCCGCATCAGTCCGACCACGCCTTCATCTCCGCGCTGATGCCGTATCTCTACCCCTCCAGCATCCATGAAATGATCGAGATGGGCCTGCTCGGTATCGCGATGTCGCGCTACTCCGGCTGCTGGGTCGGCATGAAGGTGATCACCGAGACGGTAGAAACCACCGCCGAAATCGATCTCACCGACGAGATGACGCCGTTCGCGATCCCGACCGATTTCGAGATGCCGCCGGGCGGCCTCAATCTGCGCTGGCCCGACGATCGCTATGCACAGGACCTGCGCCTGCAGGACCACAAGGGCTATGCCGCGATCGCTTTTGCGCGCGCCAACAAGATCAACCGCGTCACCATGGATTCGCCAAATGCCCGCTACGGCATCATGGCATCAGGCAAGAGCTACGAGGACATCCGTCAGGCGCTGCGTGAGCTCGGGATTACCGAGGAGGTCGCCGCCAAGATTGGCTTGCGGCTTTACAAGATCGGCATGCCCTGGCCGCTGGAGCCGGAGGGCGTGCGCAATTTCGCCGTCGGCCTCGAGGAAATCTTCATCGTCGAGGAACGGCGCGAGATTGTCGAGAACCAGGTCAAGCAGGAGCTGTTCAACTGGCGCGACGACGTCCGCCCGCGCATCGTCGGCAAGATGGACGATCACGACAAGCGTTTTCTCACTTTCGCCGCCGAACTCAGTGTCGCCTCGCTCGCAAGCTCGCTGACCGAGCGCCTGCTTCGACTTAACCTCAATCCCGAAATCGCCGCGATGCTCCGCGCCAAGGCCGACTGGTTCAACGGCCGGCAGGCGACCCAGATGCAGGCCGTCGCGCCCGTCACCCGCACGCCGTATTTCTGTTCGGGCTGCCCGCACAACTCGTCGACCAAGGTGCCTGAGGGCAGCCGCGCCTTCGCCGGCATCGGCTGCCACTTCATGGCGCTGTGGATGGACCGCAACACCGAGACCTACACCCACATGGGAGGCGAGGGCGTGCCGTGGGTCGGC
>Ga0081540_1001799_pt1 | contig 17972 bp, 10 predicted proteins | sample TabmetS2T1R1_FD_71024 | JGI IMG/M metagenome (GOLD analysis project Ga0081540, IMG submission 71024) | Tabebuia heterophylla rhizosphere microbial communities from the University of Puerto Rico - S2T1R1 | ecosystem: Host-associated > Plants > Roots > Rhizosphere ... | reverse complement strand
CGATCGTCTGGCCGTCGCCGAGGCGCCGCTCCCGGGCGTGGCTCCCTCACCGCCGGTGTGGGGCCTCCCGCCGCTGGTCACCTCCCGGCTCTATCACCTCATGTTCAACCAGCTCGTCATGGTGAACGAGCAGCTCGTTCACGGGCGGGAGGACCTGTTCTTCGGCTTCGAGTTCGATGTCTTCGCCGCGAAGAAGCTGCCCGACCATGCCGTCAGGTATTACATCGACACGCTCCGCCCGCCCGACGCCCTGCACAGTAGCTTCGAGCTGTACCGCGCGTTCCCCAGCACGGTGGCGCAGAACAAGCAGCGGGGCGCCCGGCGGCTGACCCTGCCGGTCCTGGCGATCGGCGGAGCGCTCAACCTCGGGGAACAGGTCGCGGACGCGATGAAGATGGCTGCGGACGACGTGCAGGGCCTGGTCATTCCCGGCAGCGGCCACTGGGTCGCCGAGGAAGCTCCCGAGGAGACGGTGGCGGCGCTGACCGCGTTCCTGGCCAAGTAACGGAACCGGCCGCCGCTTCGTGCGGGGAACTCCCGGGCCTAGATGCGCAGGGCCCGCGCCACGGCGACGGGTAGGACGCCACGAAGCTGCCGCCGTGAGCGGAGATCGAGTTTGGTGAAAACGTTGCCGAGGTGCCACTCGACCGTGCGTGGGCTGATGTACAGCCGGGTGCTGATCTCCGGGTTCGACAGTCCCTCCCGTACGAGTCGAGCGATCTGTGCCTCCTGTGCTGTCAGCTGGACGACGGGGGATTCACCGGGCCGCTTGTGCACGGTTTCGCCGGTGGCCTGCAACTCGCGGCGGGCTCGTTCCGCGAAGCCGTCGGCGCCCATGGCGCCGAGCATCTCGTATGCGAGACGCAGGTGTCGGCGGGCGTCGGTACGCCTGCGCTCTCGGCGCAACCACTCTCCGTACAGCAGGTGCACGCGGGCCAGATGCGCGTGGCGACGGGTGGCGCCCAGCCGCTCGATCGACTCCCGATAACTGTCGTCGGCCGTGACACCGTCGGCGGCGAGAGCCCGCACGTACGCTTCAGTGCCGAGCGCCCAGGATGTCGGCGCCGCTCGAGCCCGTTCCGAGAGCCGGTTCAACACCGCCGCCACCAGGGCGCGATCGCCGGTCCTGGAGGCTGCCTCGGCCAGCTCGGCACCGATGAACGTGTCGTACCCGACCTCGTCGCGCTCGAACGCGCGCAGGGCGGCGTCCCGGGCCGCGGCATGGTGGCCCAGGCCGTTGTGGAGCACCGCACTCCCGTGGTCGGCGAGCGACCGGAGCCGGCCCAGGCTCTGGGTGGCGGCCAACCGGGTCGTCATGTCGATGAGCTGCGTCGCCGCGGCCTCGTCCCCTTGCCAGGCGGCCAGGTCCAGGGCGGAATATCCGACCGGGGGCGCTCCGATCGCCTCCCCGATCAGTCGGTCCTCCTCGATGAGATGGGCCGCCGTGGTCAGCTCGCCCGACTCGATGTGTGTCCACGCGAGGAAGTTGAGGGCGAACTGCAACTGGACCAGGGCACCGGCGTCGCGTGCGACCTCCACCTGGCGGGCGGCGAGGGTATGCCAGGCCCTGTCGTCCCACAGTTCGGCGGCGACGATCCCGCCGGCCCGGTATCCGACCAGCCAGAGAAAACGGCCGACGTCGGGGTCAGCGCCGAGGTCGAGGTCGAGAATCAACCGCAGCGCATGCGCCAGCGTCGGGGCGGCCGCGGCGTGGCCCTCGGTGAGCCGGATCGCGAGTGCGTCGAGCAGGACGTCCGTTGCTCCGGGCGGCGAGGATGCGGGTGGCGCGGTCCGTGCGGCCGCTGCGATCTGGCGCAGGATCCCGGGCTGCTCCGATTCGCCCGTCCAGAGTGCGGCGCCGAGCGCCTGCATGTACGCCTCGCGTGCCAGCCCGGCGTCGAGCGGTTCGAGCCGCCGCGCCGCCCCCAGGAGCAGACCGGCGGCCTCCCGGCCATGCCGTTGCTCGTAGATGACCTGGCCGCGCAGGCGTTGCGCTTCGGCTGCGCGCCCTTCGTCGCGGGGTCCGGCGTCAACCGCGGACAAGAGGTCTAGTGCCGCCGGGAGGTCGCCGGCGTCCCGCTTGGCCCTGGCCGCGACGAGCAACCGCCCTGCCCGATCGGCCGGATCGGGCGTCAGGGTCGCCGCACGGTGCAGGAACGCGGCGGCTGCGGCGAGGCCGCCACGATCTTGCGCACGCCCAGCGGATCGGGCCAGCGCGGCAGCGACGTCCTCATTCGGTCCAGGCGACGCCTGTGCCCGGTGCCAGGCGTGGCGGTCCGGGTCGGCGTCCGGGTCGGTCGCCTCCGCCAAGGCACGGTGTACCGCTTGCCGCTCGTCGAGCGAGGCGGCGTGATACACGGCCGCTCGCACCAGCGGATGCCGAAAGCGAACCCACGTGGCGAACTCGATCAGGCCGGCCTCCACCGCCACCGTCGCGGCCTCCGCCGGTATGCCGAGCCGCCGGCCCGCGTCCCATACCAGGGCCGGGTCCCCAACCGGATCAGCGGCGGCGACACGCAGCAGCAGGCGAGTGCTCGCCGGAAATCCGGCGATCCTTCTACGGAAGACCTCCTCGATCCGGGTCGCCAGCGACGACGCCGGCCGCCGGAAGGTGTCTGCCAGATCTGCCAGCGAATCGTCGTCCGGCAATTCGAGCAACGCGAGCGGATTCCCCCGTGCCTCATCCAGCACGCGCTCACGGACTCGTTCGTCCAACCGACGTCGCACCACGGAGGCCAGCAATTCACGGGCGTACACGTCTGGGAGCCCCTCGACCAGGAGATCGGGTAGCCCCTCCAGTTCAGCACCGGTCTCGCGAACAGCGATCACCAGCAGGACGGGCTCAGCAATCAAGCGCCGAGCGACGAACCCCAGCGCCTGGGTAGACGCCTGATCCATGAAATGCCCGTCGTCCACCAGACAAACCAGCGGACGCTGCTCGGCCGCCTCCGACAGCAGGCTCACCACGCCGAGTCCAACGAGGAACCGGTCCGGCACCGGTCCGGGTCGCAGTCCGAAGGCCGTCGCGAGCGCACCACGCTGCGGCTCAGGTAGCAGCGGGAGTCGATCGAGCATTGGAGCGCACAACAGGTGGAGAACAGCGAAAGCAAGCTCCAGTTCGGACTCGACGCCCGCTACTCGTACGACATGCAGGTCCCTGGACGTCCTCGCCGCGTAGTCGAGAAGCGCGGTCTTTCCGATCCCGGCTTCACCGTGAACAACGAGACCCCCGCCACGCCCGGCACGGGCGGCGTCCACCAGTTGGTCGAGCACAGCCTGCTCGCGTCGCCGATCGACGAACCCCGAAGCGAAGCCCACCGACACCCACCCATCTGCCACTGGGACCACCAATCGCACACCGACAACCGGAAGTCTGCATCACCCCGGCCGTGGGCGATCCCTGGCGGAGACGGGCTGGCGGTCGCCATCGCGGGTGTCGGTCACATGGCGCCAGATTCGCGCCCAGGGGCGTGTGTGGCCCTGCCGTCAGCACCAGGGGAGGTCCTGATCAACAAGTCGCACAGACCGTCTGGAGGCGGATCGCCTCCCCATGGTCTGGCTCGCTGCCTCGGGTCAGACGTGCTGGCCGGCCCGCGGCCGCCATGGCTGGTGCTCGTGCGCGAGCCAGACCAGCTCAGGGTCGAGCGCCCGCACCAGCCGCTGGCCTTCGGTGCGCGGCTCGTCGAGCTCGCCGAAGAAGACGGCCGTGTCGCCCGCGATGACGATCGGACGCCCGGCCGTCTCGACCACGACGACCTGCGAGCCCGGCGTGTGGCCCGGCGCCGGGACGAGCCGCAGCCCCGGCAGCACCTCGAGCTCCCCGTCGACGGGTGCGTACTGCACGCCGGGCGCGTCGACCCATTCGCGGATCGTGTAGTCGTGCTTGCTGCGGGCGTCGTCGAGCTCCCGGCGCTGAACGTAGATCGGCCTGCCGGCGAAGAGGTGGTTGCCACCGCAGTGGTCGAAGTGGAGATGGGTGTTGATGACGACGTCGAAGCCGGCGAGATCGATGTCGGCCTGCGTGCTCAGGGGAGTCAGGCTGGGGTCCATGTCGGCCACGGCCGGGTGCAGCTCCGTCATGCCGGTGTCGACGAGCACGCGCGCGTCGAGATGGTCGATGACGTGCACGTAGACCGGCATCCGCTCGCCCTCGGCGAGCAACTCGGCCACGAGAACCGGTGTGACGGTCGGCCGCGAGACCTCGCGTCCGACTCGCTCGCCCGTCTGGGGCCGCAGATCAGGCATCGCGGACAGCTCGTGCAGTCGCCTCGTAACCGGCGTGGCCGCCGTCTCCGATGGTCACGAACGTAGCCATGCTTCCCCTCCCTCTCGACGCGGTGCTCCGCCGGTCGCGGCTGATAGCACTACGACGTCATGGCTGGACAGGAGTCATCGGTCGGGAGGGCCGTGACCGGCCTAGAATGGCGTCGCATGTGCCGCAACATCACCGAGCTGCGCGGCTTGGAGCCGCCGGCAACCGACGACGAGGTCGAGGCGGCCGCCCGCCAGTTCATCCGCAAGGTGTCCGGTCTGCAGAAGCCACCGACCGGCGCCGAGGTCGCCTTCGAGCGCGCGATCTCGCACGTCACGGCGGAGGTCCACGCGCTGCTCGACGAGCTGCCGGCCCGCCGGCAGCCACCGGCCACCGTCCCGCCGCTGCGCCGTCCGGGGGTCAGGGCCCGCATCGCCGCGCGGGAGGCGGCCGGCGGTACTCGGGCTCGGTGAGGTCGAACCCTCGCAGCCGCACGACGATTGCCGCCGCGGCGCCGACCTCCGCGACGCCGAAGCTCTCCCACGCCTGGGGCTCGTAGCCGATCCCGGACTCGCTCAGCACGCACGCAGTGTGACAGTCCGAACCGGACGCCGGCCGGTCGTCGTGACGCCGAGACGGCCATGAGAAGGAGGCCGGCGAGCCGCTCGTAGAGTCGGAGCGGCCGCCCTTGCCGGGCCGTGTCGAGAAGGTGGGGTCGGCTCCGCTCAGCAGGTGAAGGGCCGCCGGGAGGCGGTCCCGTGCGTCGGAACCCGGCCGATAAGGTCGATCACCACCTCGGAGGCGTGACATGGACACCGCTCGCATCACGGAGATCCTCGCCGACCCGGTGACTCTCGACCTCGTCGAGCGGCAACCGATCATGCAGATCGCCTACGCCGAGGCCGACGGAAGCCCCCGGGCGGTCCCCGTCGGCTATCTGCTGCGCGAGGGCAGGTTCCTCTTCTTCACCATCCCCAGCTCGGACAAGGTCGGGGCGTTGCAGCACGACCCGCGGATCGCTCTCACCATTGACGCCTACCCGCCCCCGTGCTGCCTCCTGGTCCGGGGAACCGCCCAACTGCGCGAGGAGGACGGCGTCCCCGACGAGTACCTGGAGGCGTCGTTCCGGACGATGCCAGCAGATCAGCACGCCGGGTTCGAGGAGCAGGTGCGCGGGCTCTACGACTCGATGGTGCGCGTCGTCGTCACCCCGACCTGGGTGCGGCTCAACGACTTCCAACGCACCGCACCCCGGGCGGTCGAACGCCTCGTCCAGGCCAAGCAAGGCTGACTATCAGGCTTGTCGGCATCGGGGTCGACACTCTGGACGGGCCGCTGCCGCGCACCCGGGTTCGCCCGCGGAACGCTGCTGCGACTGGCCGATCAGGCCGGGGATCTGGGCGAGTGACGTCGCCGACTCACGCCCCCGCCGTCCCGAGGGTTGGGGTGGCCCGTGGTCTCCCCTGGCGGGGTCGGGCCGACGTGCCGGTCGCTTCTCGGGCATCATGATCCCTGACCGAGGGAGAGCGCGTGAAGTACGAGACGGTGGCCGAGGCGTACCGCGACCTGGAGGCGGCCACCGGCCGGCTGGAGCTGATCGACCGGATGGCCGAGCTGATCCGGGCGACGCCGGACGACGAGCTCGCGCCCGTGTGCTACCTGTGCCAAGGCCTCATCGCGCCGGAGTTCGCCGGCATCGACCTCGGGCTGGCCGAGAAGCTGGCGATCCGTGCAGTCGCCAGCGCCGCCGGCGTCCAGCCGGACCTGGTGACCGCGGCCGTGCGGACCCAGGGAGACCTCGGCGAGGCCGCGGAAGCACTGCTGCCCCGTCGGACGCCGAGCGTGACGGTCGGCGAGGTCGTCGAGACCCTGCACGACATCGCTGCGGCTGAGGGTCCCGGCTCCCAGGGTCGCAAGCTCGATCTGCTCGCCGGGCTGCTCGGTCGGGCCACCCCGCTGGAGGCGCGGTATCTGCTGCGCCTGGTGACCGGCAACCTCCGGCTGGGGATCGGCACGCCGACGATCCTCGACGCGCTGGTGCGGGTGCACGCCGGGGGCAAGGCCGACCGGCCCGTCCTGGAGCGGGCCTACAACATCTGCTGCGACCTCGGGGTGGTCGCCGAGACGCTGGCCCGCGGCGGGCTGACCGCGGTCGAGGCGATGAGAGTCCAGCCCGGCAAGCCCGTGCGGGTCATGCTCGCCCAGCGGCTGTCCGAGGCCGACGAGATCCTGGCCCGGCTCGGGGGCGAGTGCGCCGCCGAGTACAAGTACGACGGCGTGCGGATCCAGGCGCACCGGACCGCCGACGGTGAGATCGAGCTGTTCACTCGCGGGCTGGAGCGGATCAACAACCAGTTCCCTGATCTGGTCGAGGCGATCGACGCGGCGCTCGGCCCGAGGGAAGCGATCCTCGAGGGCGAGGCGGTGGCGTACGACCCGGCCGCGGGGGAGCTGCGTCCGTTCCAAGAGGTCATGTTCCGGCGGCGCAAGTACGGGATCTCCGACGCGGTCCGGGACGTGCCGGTGAGCCTGTTCTGCTTCGACCTGCTCTACGCGGCCGGCGAGGACCTGACTCGGGTTCCCTATCCACGACGCCGAGAGCGGCTCGCCGGCGCGCTCTCCCTGTCCGACCGGATCCGGCTGACGACCGCGGCCGACGTGAGCACTCCGCAAGCGCTCGACGCACTGTTCGAGCAGGCGATCGCCGACGGCTGCGAGGGGCTGATCTGCAAGTCGACCGGGCCCGACTCCAGCTATCGGGCCGGCAACCGCGGCTGGCAGTGGATCAAGCTGAAGCGGGACTACCGCAGCGAGCTGTCCGACACTGTCGATCTCGCGGTGGTCGGCGCGTTCGCGGGCCGTGGCCGCCGCCGAGGGGTGTACGGGGCCGTCCTGCTCGCTGCGTACGACCCGGACGCCGACCTCTTCCGCACGGTCGGGAAGTGTGGGACGGGATTCTCCGACGCCGAGCTGGCCGAGCTGCCGGCCCGGCTGGCGCCGTACCGGCTGGACCACAAGCCGGCACTGGTCGACGCCCGGCAGCCGGCCGACGTGTGGTTCGAGCCCGGTGTCGTGCTCGAGGTGCTCAGCGCCGAGCTCACGCTTTCGCCCAATGCCACCGCGGGCTGGGGGCAGCTGAAGGAGAACTCGGGGCTGGCGATGCGGTTCCCGCGGTTCACCGGCCGATGGCGGGATGACAAGAGCCCGCAGGACTCGACGACCACGACCGAGCTCGTCCAGCTCTACCGGCAGGCCCGGCACCGGGGGTGACCGTGCGCGGGACCGGCGAACCTTGGTGGGTCAACCGAGCGAGGGCATGGCACCCTCGGCGAGCTTGAGCCGGGTCCAAACGTTCATGTTGACGACGACCGCAACGATCTCGAGCATCGCGGCCTCGTCGAAGTACGTGGTCAACCTGTCGTGGTACTGCTGGAATGCGGTCGTGACCGTGGTGTCCGAGGCGCGGGTGAGGGCTTCGGCGTACTCCAGCGCGGCCTGCTCGGCGGCACTGAACAGGCGCGTCTCCCACCACGCGGTGAGACAGTCGATCTTCGCCTGCGGAATACCGACATCCCGGGCTGCGCCGTAGTGGACGTTGAGGCAATAGGTGCAATTGTTGACCTGGGCGACACGCAGTCGCAGCAGCTGCGCCAGCTGGCGGTCCAGCGTCAGGTGGGCGGTATACCCGAAGGCGGCGGCGCCGGCGTTGGCGAAAGCCATCAGCGGTTCGTAGGCTGCGGGGTCCAGCCTGGTGGTGTGGATCTGCAGGTCACTCATCCCGATGTCCTCTCGGGTCGGTCCTCCCAGACATCGTCGCCGACCGCCACGCCTCCATTGTCGCTCGTTGCGAGGGCGCCGCGGAGGCAGACAGAGTGCGCGAGCGCGTGCTCATGGCGCTTCCGAGGAGGCTACTTCGTGACGGTGTAGCGCACGTGCGTGGCGTACGGCGAGCTGTAGACCTTGTCCACCCGGAGGTTCACGTCCTGGCGGAACCCGTCGAAGAGCCGCTTGCCCGCACCGAGGATCACCGGAGCTGTCGAGATGACCAGCTCGTCGACTCTGCCCGCCGCGAGGGCCTGCCGGATGACGTCGGCACCGCCGCCGACCCCGACGTCGCCGTCCCCGGCCGCCTCAGCCGCCTGGGCGAGGGCCGTGTCGAGGTCGGCCACGAACCTGAACCCGGTCTCCTCGGCGGGTTGGTCAGCGATGCGGTGGGTGAGCACGAACAGGGTTCCCGGGAAGGGGTTGGTCCCGCCCCACGCCCCGGACGCGTCGTACATGCCGCGACCGACCACTCCGGACGCCAGCGTCGAGACGAGCTCGTCGTAGAACTGCTTGTCCGGGCCGTGCATCGCGAAGTCGTGGCCGCCCTGGTAGGTCCACGGGCCGCCCATCACCCAGTAGTGCAGGCGCTCTCCTCCCCGGCCGAGACCGTACGTCGGCCCGTCGTCGGGGCCGGTGATGTAGCCGTCGACCGACGTGGTGATGGATGCGATGACCTTGCTCATGGTGCCTCCTCCGTCGACTGTCAGGAGGACAGACCCGGCGGCAACCCTCGACTCATCGCGGTCCGGGTGAGCCTGGGGCTCGGCGCCGTCCGGGTGTGCGCCCGAACGACTCCGGCGCACTCGACTCGCTGGTCAGCTGCCGGTCGCGATGCGCCCGTCGGTCGTGTACGTGAACGGGGTGGGTAGCGAGCGCACGTAGGCCACCAGCGGCACCAGTTCGGCGTCCGCGGTCTGGACCACGTTGGTCGCACTCTGCAGCACCGTGAACCCGTCACCGCCGCCGATCATGAACGAGTTGGCCGTACCGGTGTAGGTCTGGCTGGCATCGTTCGGGATCGGCGTCGAGTTGTCGCCGGCCGCGCCGAGCCAGACCCCGGTGATGGAGCCGGTGCCTTGCGCACCTGTGTAGGTGAAGTGCAGGCCGGAGACCTGCATGATGCCCCCGGTGCCGGCAGCCAATTGTTGGTTGAGCAGTGCCCATACCTGTGCCCCCGTGAGCGTGAACGTGTCCACGTAGTCGTCCTGGAACGGCTGCATCGTGAACAGGTCGCCGTAGGTGACCGGGCCGGCGTGGAGCCCCGCCCGGATGCTGCCGGTGTTGACGAACGCGAGCTGCGTGCGGGCGTAGGCCCGCTGGGCGTCGGCGATGAGGTCGCCGGCGGGCGACTCACCGGCCGGCGTGGAGCCGCCCTCGCGCTGTGACGGCACGGCGGCGGCCGCGGTGTTGATGAGCTGCTGGGTGATCGGATTGGTGGCGGTGACGGCGGCGTCCACGATCGCCTTCACCTTCTGGTCCTGCGGAATGGTTGGCGCGGACGGGTCGGTCGACAGTGGCTCGGTGTTCTCCCAGACCGGCAGGATCGACGCCCACGTCGCGGCGATCGTCCGGCTCTCGCGGTCGAGGAGCAGGTGGACGTCGTCGAAGGCCCGCGTGTACGACGACGCCTGCACCACCAGGGTCTGGTTCACCCGGGTGTCGACGACGGTGTGGCTGTGCCCGCTGATCAGCACCGAGACGGCGGGGTCGAGGCGGGCCGCGATGTCGTTGATCCGCCCGCTGACCGTTCCGACCGGGTAGCTCGACTGGGTGCCGCCCTCGTGGACGACAGCGACGAACGCGTGGATCCCGGCCCGCTGGAGCTCCGTGACGACACCGTTGATCGCCGTGGCCTCGTCGATGAAGTGCACGCCGCTCGTGCCGCCGGTGGTGACGATGGTCGGCGTCGTGATCGTGGTGGCACCGATGAACGCCACGGGCACCCCGCCGACCGTCCTGATGACGTACGGCCTCAGCAGCGGCTTGCCGGTCGCGTCACTGATCACGTTCGCGTCCACGACGGGGAAGTCGAGCTTGTCGAACGTGATCGACGGGTCGGCCGTGGACTGGCCACCGTTGATCTGCCGGAGCATCTCGGTGACGCCCCGGTCGAACTCGTGGTTGCCCGGCGTCCCCACGTCGATGCCCATCGCGTTGGCGGCGTCCAGGGTCGGCTTGTCCCGCAGCAGCCCAGACGCAGGTGGGCTGGCGCCCACGAGATCACCGGCCTCGACCGTCACCGTGTCGCGCGGATCGGTCCCCCGGGCCCGCTTCAGGTAGGTAGTCAGGGTGGCGAGGCCTCCCGCCACGTCGCGCGCCCCGGTGTAGGGGTCGGTGTACGCGAGTCCGGTGTCGGTCAGGTTGCCGTGCACGTCGTTGATACCCAGCAGCTGCCCCGTGGAGTACCGGCGACCGTTCTTCAGGATGGAGGAGAGCACGACTCCCTGGGTCTGCAGCGGCGGGTCGAACCCGCCCAGCACCGCCAGCGTGGGGGCCAGGTCGACCGCCCGCACGCCTGGCACGGAGCGGTCGTGGACGACGTCCGGGCCGCCGGCGACGAACACGGCGTGCATGTTGATGTTGTGCCGGAGGTCGACGTCGTCCGGCAGGTAGCCGTGCTGGCCGAAGAACAACGACGGCGCGACCAGCGTGCCTACGGTGTTGCCGTCGAACTGGTAGGGCACCCTCGTCACGACGACGACGTCGCCCGAGCGGTACGGGTTGAGCGAGTCGCTGCCGTCGACGTCGGCGAGCTGCGGCTTGGTCAGGACCTTCTCGACCAGCGGCTTGCCGGACGCGGGGTCCGTCAGGCTGCGGTAAGCCGCCACGATCCGATCGACGGTGGCCTGGTAGTCGGCGGGCGCGAGCACGCCGTCCGGGTCGCGTCCCTTGAGGTTGAGGTAGATCTGTGCGGTCCCCCCGGCCCAGCAGGCCTTGGCGATCGTGCCGCCCGGCGCGCTCGCCGCGGCTGGCCGGCAGTTGCCGGTCTGCTCGACGTCCTGGAGGCCGAGCTGCTTGAGCACGAGCGGCGCGTCGACCGCGTACCACTGCGGCGCGAAGCCGTGGTCGCTCGACGCGAGGACGTCGGCGCCGGGCAGCACGGACCGGACGAACCCCAACCGGGCGTCCGCCGCCGCGTAGGCGCCGCGCAGGTAGCCCTCACGCTGGGTCAGCCGGTGGTCCCGCGGGCCAGTGCCGGCCTTGCGGTCGAAGTAGGGGTTGGGGCTGTTGTCCGGCGCGGTCGGGGTGAGCAGGCCGAGGATCTGGTGGCTGACCTCGTCGGTCTCGTCGGTGCCGGCAAGCAGCACGTTCGTGTCCGGCTGCAAGATCGTCAGGATGTACCTGTACACCGCCAGGTCGTAGGCCTGGTTGAGCCCGACCGTCTGGGCGTACCAGGTGTCCTCGTCGATGAGGCCGGCCTCCTCCGGAGCGAAGTCCCCGAAGATCGCCGGTGGCAGGTTGTCGGCGATGTACTTGGCCAGGTGGTCCTCGCCGGGCGCTCCGGCCGGGAGTGCGGCGCAGGCTGCGGTGGCGCAGTGCGCGTGGGGCCGGGTCACCGAGGTGAAGTAGAGCTGGAAGCCGGACAGGTCGGGGGCCAGCGTCGTCGCGTTCGCGTAGAAGCCCGCGCTCTCACCGGCGGCCGGCCCGATGAGGCCGTCGGCGCCCGTCAGCTTGATCGGGCTGTAGGTGCCCGGGGTCAGCGTGGCGGCCGCCCGCGATCCGTCCTTCGCGGCCGCCGACGGGACCATCACGACCCGGTCGTAGCCGTGGCCCGAGCTCGCGTACACGTACAGGTCATAGCTGCGGGTGGGGTTCTGGCTGGCGAACGAGGTCGGCACGGTGAGCACGGACTGCTCGGCCGGCACGCCGACGCTGGCCGGCACGTTGGTCCACCCGGACGCCGGCGCGAACGCCGCAACCTGGTAGGAGAGGCCGAACTTGGCAGCCGAGGCCTGCTTGGTCGCGTCCGCCGGATACTCCAGCACCCCGCGCGTGGAGTAGAACGTCGCGTAGTCCACGGTCGGACCGTTGATGCCTGCGTTGAGACCGCCGGTCCACTCGATCTGCGCGACCTTCTTGCCGGCCAGCTCGGCGGACGACGCCACCGACTGTGCCTCCAGAATCCCCGGTGTCGCGAACGACGTGGACGACGTGAACGGCTGCCGGGTGTCGAAGAACGTGTTGTTCGTGCTGCCGTGCACGCCCGGCCAGGCGCCCGTGGCCAACGTGTACCAGCCCTGGCCCGTGTTGGGCGGGAAGCCCTGGGTCAGGCCGTTGTCACCGGTCGCGCCGGCGCGCATCAGCGCTGTGTACGTCGGCATGACACCCTGCGCGGCGTAGCGACGCAGAAGGTCGGGGCGCATGCCGTCCGACCCGTACATCACCACGGGACGGACCGCGGACGGCTGGTGGTGGTCCGGCGTCGGCGCGGCGCTGGCCCCCGTCGTTCCGTTCGTGACCAGGCCGGCGGCCGTCACCACAGCGGTGGCGAGGCCGATCCTGACGCGTCGGCGTCTGCTCATCTCACACCCCGTCTGAAAGGCCGTGCTGCGACCGCGACCACTCTCACGATCGGCGGAGGATGCGTCAACGCACATCCCGTAAGAGGACGGGTCCGTTCAGCCGGGCTTCATCCCAGCGTTTTCCTCCGGTCAACGGCAACGCCTCGACGTGGCGTGGCGGGGGCTACCAACCCTTGGGCCGCATTCGACGCGACGGCGTCGCCCGTCGCGGCGGGGTCGACGACTGTGACGGCTGTGGGAGGACTACCTCGGCGAAGGTCGGCTCAACCACGTGCTTGCCTCCACCTCTCGATTGGCGACGACGGCGTCGGCGGCGCCGACCCAGCCCGTGGCTCGGGCTCGTCGGCCTCCGCGCGTTCGACCGGGGTGTCCGGCGGAGAAATCAGGAGCTGTGCACCGCGAGGACCGAGGTGCGGCGGCCAGCAGCCCCATCGGTGACCAGATAGCTCGTCGTGACCCGGCCGATCTCGGCGCCGTCGGCACGCTGACGGGAGAACGTCCCGCGGTAGACGGCGGAGGTGGAGGTCCAGACGGTCACGTGGGCGTCGAGGATCTCGGTGTGGTCGTAACCAGCTGCGAGCAGCCCGTCGACCTGGTGTCGCAGCATGGCGACGACCTGATCCTCAGTGGTCAGAGCGAAGAACCCGTCCTCGGTGCTGAGCAACAGAGGAACGCCGTAGTAGTCGAGCAGCGTGATGGTGTCCTTCTCGCCCCGGCCGCAGGCGGCAAAGGCGCCGAGGTACTCATCGAACCACCGACGAACGTCACCGCTGTCCACGCCCCGAACGTACCGGCGTCGCGCTGCCGGTGACGAGCCGTCGCGGCTCGCCGAACGCGGGGCGATCTCCCGCCCGTTCCGCAGCTCTGCTGATCAAGCCGGCAGGTGCGCGCCGGCGCCGCCGCGAGCAGTGTGGTGTGAGTGGGCTTCTCCAGGCCACGCCTCGACTTCCAGGAGGACGAGATGTCCCAGTTCCAGCCGGCACCGACCGCCGCCGGACCGCAGCAAGCGGTGGCGGAGGTCCCCAGCTACGCAGAGGCCGAGGGTCTCGTGGACAGACTCTCCGACCAGGGTTTCCCGGTGGAGCACGTCCGAATCGTCGGCAGCGGGGTGCACACGGTGGAGTACGTGACCGGGCGGCTGACGACGGGCAGGGCGGCGGGCGCGGGTGCCCTCACCGGCGCCTGGTTCGGGCTGCTCTTCGGGCTCCTCATCGGGCTGTTCGTCCCCGGCAGGACGTGGCTGGCCCTCCTCGTTCTCAGCGCTGTCATCGGCGCGGCGTGGGGCGCCGTCTTCGGCTTCCTCGCGCACTACGTCACGAGGGGCAGGCGGGACTTCAGCAGCGTCCGCGGCCTCGAGGCCGACCGGTACGCCGTCTACGTGGACGCCGACAACGCGGCGGCCGCGCAGCGCATCATCGGCTAGCGCGGACCATTCGGAGTTCAGGTCCGGTCGCGCCCGGCGACCGGCATCGGCGCTACCCCTGCTCGCGCCCTCGCCCGCCTGGTGGCGTCTCGGTATCAGGCGCAGTATCACTGGTCACGCCTGTCGGCTCGTCTACGTAGCCTGCGACATTCTGCTGCGACATGCCCGAGGGGACGGCGAGCGATGACAGAGGTGCACTCGGCCCGCCGAATCCGCCGGAACACGGCCAAGGCGCATCCGCTCCGTCGCGTGGCAGTACTCGCTGTGGTGGGGCTCGTCGCCGCGCTGCTCGCGCCGCTGCTGTCGACCGAGACGGCGTCCGCCGCGGGCCCCTGCGGCCCGCCCGTCGTCAGCGTGATCGCCTGCGAGAACACCCAAGCAGGAGACCCGCCGAGCGACTGGCAGATCAACGGCTCCGGCGATCAGTCGATCCAGGGATTCGCGACCGCGATGAGCGTGAATCCCGGCGATACCGTCACGTTCAAGATCAAGACTACGGCCAGCTCGTACCACTTCGACATCCTGCGGATGGGCTACTACCAAGGGAACGGGGCTCGGAAGCTGGCCGGGGGGTTGAGGCCGTCGGCGACGCTGCCGCAGTCCCAGCCCGCCTGCCAGAACGGGCCGACAGGCACGGGCCTCATCGACTGCGGCAACTGGGCGGTGTCGGCATCGTGGACGGTGCCGAGCACCGCCGTCTCGGGGGTGTACCTGGCGCACGTGGTGCGTGACGACACCGGCGGCTCCAGCCACGTCGTGTTCGTCGTCCGCAACGACGCGAGTCACTCCGACATGCTCTTCCAGACGTCCGACGAGACCTGGCAGGCCTACAACACCTACGGCGGGAACAGCCTCTACACCTGCTCGGTCAACTGCCCGCCGGGCAGTCCCGCGGCCTACAAGGGGGCCTCCAAGGTCTCCTACAACCGGCCGTTCCACTCCGCGGACGACGACTCCGGCGGCCGCAGCTGGCTGATGTACGCCGAGTACGACATGATCCGGTTCCTCGAGGCGAACGGGTACGACGTCTCCTACACCAGCGGCATCGACGTCGGCACGACGACCGGCGGCTCACTCCTCACCAACCACAAGCTCTTCTTGTCCACGGGACATGACGAGTACTGGTCCGGCACGCAGCGGGCCAACGTGGAGGCCGCCCGGGACCGGGGAATGAACCTGGCCTTCTTCAGCGGGAACGAGGTCTTCTGGAAGACCCGGCTGGAATCGAGCATCGCCGGCACCAGCACGCCCGACCGCACACTGGTCTGTTACAAGGAGACGCACTACGACGGCGCCGTCGATCCGCAGGACCCGCCGACCTGGACCGGGACCTGGGAGGATCCGCGGTTCAGCCCGCCCGGTGACGGCGGCCGCCCACAGAACGCGCTGACCGGGCAGCTGTTCGTGGTCAACTCCGGCACGACCGACATCCGGGTGCCGTCGCTGTACTCGAAGCTGCGCTTCTGGCGCAACACGGCGGTGGCGAGCCTGCCGTCGGGGCAGACGCTGACGCTGGCCCCCGGAGCGGGGACGCTCGGCTACGAGTGGGACACCGAACCCGACAACGGGTTCCGCCCGGCCGGCCTGTTCGACCTCTCGTCGACGACCTCGACGAGCGCGGAAGTGTTCACGGACTACGGCAGCACCGTCAAGAGTCCCGGCACCGCCACCCACCGGATGTCGCTGTACCGCGCGCCGAGCGGCGCGCTGGTGTTCGGCGCGGGCACGGTGCAGTGGTCCTGGGGACTCGACGGCAGCACTGCGGACCGGACCATGCAGCAGGCGACCGTGAACCTGTTCGCGGACATGGCGACGCAGCCGTTCGCCCTGATCTCGGGGCTGACCGCCGCGGCGGCCTCCACCGACACGACCGCCCCGACCTCGACGATCACCAGCCCCGCCGGTGGGACCTCCGTCGGGGATGGCGGCAGGATCACCATCAGCGGGACGGCGTCGGACGCCGGCGGCGTGGTCGCCGGCGTCGAGGTGTCCACCGACGGCGGGACGACCTGGCACCCTGCCAGCGGCACGACGAGCTGGAGCTACAGCTGGGTCGCGCACGGCAGCCCGAGCACGACGGTCAGGTCACGGGCGGTCGACGACAGCGGCAACCTCGAGACGCCGTCCGCGGGGATCTCGCTCAACGTCGGGTGTACCTGCTCGATCTGGGGCACGACGGCTACGCCCGCCCTGAGCGACTCCGGAAGCGCCACCGCGGTCGAGGTCGGGGTCAAGTTCAAGTCCGACGTCTCCGGCACCGTGACGGGCATCCGGTTCTACAAGTCCAGCAGGAACACCGGCACTCACGTCGGGAACCTCTGGACGGCGTCCGGCACGAAGCTGGCATCGGCAACCTTCACCAACGAGACCGCCTCCGGCTGGCAGACCGTGACGTTCGGCAGCCCGGTGGCGATCAACGCGAACACCACCTACGTGGCCTCGTACTTCGCCCCGGCCGGGCATACCGCCCGGGACGAGGCGTACCTGTACCCGAACCCGTCGCCGTCGCCGGACGCCTTCAGCCTCGTCGACAGTCCTCCGCTGCACGCGCTGCGCAACACCAACGGCACGACGAACGGAGTGTTCCAGAACAGCAGTACGAGCACGTTCCCGACGGGCAGCCTGGGGGCGTCGAACTACTGGGTCGACGTGATGTTCACGCGGAACACCGGGCAGGCCACGGCGCCCGGAGCCCCCTCGGCCGTGACCGCGACCCCGGGTAATGCCTCCGCGGTGGTGAGCTGGAACGCGCCGTCGGACGGCGGCAGCGCGATCACCAGCTACACGGTGACGCCGTACATCGGGACGATGGCGCAGGCGCCGGCCACCGTGACGGGTAGCCCTCCGGCGACCAGCACGACGGTGAGCGGGTTGACCAACGGGACGGCGTACACCTTCACGGTGTCGGCCACGAACGCCGTCGGCACCGGACCGGCGTCGGCCGCGTCGAACTCGGTCACCCCCGCGGCGTTCAGCTGTGCTGCCTGCTCGATCTGGCCGGCAGCGGCGACGCCCTCCACTCCGGACGAGCAGGATCCGGGGTCGACCGAGCTCGGGGTGAAGTTCACCTCCGACCTCAACGGATCGATCAAGGGGATCCGGTTCTACAAGAGCACGGCCAATACGGGCACCCACATCGGCACGCTGTGGTCGGCGTCCGGCACGAAGCTGGCCTCTGCGACGTTCGCGAGCGAGAGCGCCTCGGGCTGGCAACAGGTGAACTTCGCGAGCCCAGTGTCGATCACTGCTGGCACCGTCTACGTCGCCTCGTACTTCGCTCCTGCTGGGCACTACGCCGGGGACGGTGGCTACTTCGCCGCCGCCGGGGTCGACAACGCCCCCCTGCACGCGCCCAGGGACGGTGCCAGCGGAGGCCAGGGTGTCTACCGGTACACCGGCTCCAGCGCCTTCCCGAACAACACGTTCGACTCGGAGAACTACTGGGTCGACGTGGTGTTCTCCACCGGCCCGGCGACCGCGCCGGCGGCTCCCACCAACGTAACGGCCACCGGCGGGGCAGCCTCTGCGCAAGTGAGTTGGACCGCGCCGTCCGACGGCGGCAGCGCCATCACGCGATACACCGTGACGCCGTATATCGGAACCAACGCACAGACCCCGACCACGGTCAGCGGTAGCCCGCCCGGGACCAGCACGACCATCACCGGCCTGACGAACGGCACCGCCTATACCTTCACGGTGTCGGCGACGAATGCCGTGGGCACCGGCCCGGCCTCGGTCGCCTCGAACGCGGTCACCCCGACGGCGCCGACCGCCCCCGCGGCCCCGGCGAGCGTCTCGGCCACGGCCGGCAATGCCTCGGCGCAGGTCTCCTGGACGGCGCCGTCCAACGGCGGGAGCCCGATCACCAGCTACACGGTCACGCCGTACATCGGGACCATCGCGCAGACCCCGACCACGGTCGGGGGTAGCCCGCCGGCCACGACCGCGA
>Ga0081540_1001798_pt1 | contig 17972 bp, 15 predicted proteins | sample TabmetS2T1R1_FD_71024 | JGI IMG/M metagenome (GOLD analysis project Ga0081540, IMG submission 71024) | Tabebuia heterophylla rhizosphere microbial communities from the University of Puerto Rico - S2T1R1 | ecosystem: Host-associated > Plants > Roots > Rhizosphere ... | reverse complement strand
CGGCGAGGCGGGCGCTCGCATCCTCCTCGGCAACACCTACCACCTGATGCTGCGGCCCGGCCGCGAGGTCTTCGAGCGCCTGGGGGGGATCCACCGCTTCATGGGCTGGGACGGATGCGTGCTCACCGACTCCGGCGGCTACCAGATCTTCAGCCTCCCCGAGGACCGGGAGATCACCGAGCGCGGCGCCCACTTCCGCAGCTTCCACGACAACAGCCGGCAGCTCCTCTCGCCCGAGAGCAGCATCGCGATGCAGCAGGCGCTCGGCTCGGACATCATGATGGTGCTCGACGTGGTCCACGACGCCCGGGCGGATCTGGAGCCGGCACGCGAGGCCATGGAGCGGACGCACCGCTGGGCGGTCCGGAGCCTCGAGGCAGCGCAGGAGCGCGACACCGGGCAGGCCCTCTTCGGCATCGTGCAGGGCGGCATCCACCCCGAGCTGCGCGATGCCAGCGTCGACTTCCTCACCCGGCTACCCTTCCACGGCTTCGCCATCGGTGGCCTGGCGGTCGGGGAGGAGAAGCCGCACCGGGACGCGATGACCGCGCGGGTCGCCGGCCAGCTCCCCGCGGACCGCCCGCGCTACCTGATGGGCGTGGGGACGCCGCTCGATCTCGTCGAGGCGGTCGAGCAGGGCATCGACATGTTCGACTGCATCATCCCCACCAAGATGGCGCAGCAGGGGTACGCCTACACCTTCCAGGGTCTGCTGCGAATCACCCGGATGGTGCACCGGGTGGAGGAGGTCCCGCTCGATCCGACCTGTGACTGCTTTTCGTGTACTCGCCACGGGCGGGCCTATGTCCACCACCTGATGCGCGGGAAGCACGCGCTCGGAAGCCGCCTCCTCTCCATCCACAACCTGCGGCACTACCAGGTGCTGATGGGCCGGATGCGAGAGGCGATCCTCGCCGGCCGCTTCGCCGCGCTCGTGGAGGAGATGAGAGCGCTGTGGGCGTGACCGACTTCGAGGCGGTGGTGCTGGGCAACGGCGAGGTCACCGTCCGCGACCGGCGCACCGGCGAGCTCATGCACCCCGGTCTCGGTCCCGAGCGCGAGGCCGAGCTCCTCTACGTGCGGCAGACCCGGCTCGCCGAGCGCCTGCGGGAGGCAACCTCCGAGCCGCTGCGGGTGCTCGACGTCGGGCTCGGCGCCGCGACGAACGCCCTGGCGATGATCCGCTGCGCCGGCGAGACGCCCCGGACCCGGGAGCTCCGCCTGACCTCGCTGGAGCGGGACGACGGTGCGCTCCGCCTCGCCCTCGCCGAGTCGGAGCGTTTCCCGCTCCAGGAACGCCACCGCGCGCTGCTCGAGGAGCTCCTCGAGGGCTCCCGCGTCGAGCGTCCCGGGCTGCGCTGGACCTGGCTCCGGGGCGAGGCGCTGGAGGCGCTCGACCGTCTCGAGGCGCCGCAGGACGTCCTCTGCTTCGACCCCTTCTCACCCGAGGCCAACCCCGAGATGTGGTCCGTCGCGGCGCTCCGGCGGTTCCGGGGCGCGCTGGCTCCTGGCGGGGTGCTGTCGACCTACAGCGCATCGACCCGGACGCGGGTCACGCTCCTCCTGGCCGGGTTCTGGGTGGGGGCGGGAGCCCCGGCGGCGGTGAAGAAGGAGACCACCGTGGCCAGCGACGGGCTGGCGGCGCTGGACGCTCCGCTCGGCAGCCGCTGGCTCCAGCGGTGGCGGCGCTCGAGCGCGCGGGCCCCGCATGGTGCCTCCGAGCTCACGCCCGAGGTCGAGCGAGAGGTGCTCGCCCACCCGCAGTTCTCCGTGGCCCGAGGAGAGAGCGCATGCTGAAGCGGATTCGCACGGCCTCGCTGGAGATCGCCTACCAGGAGACGGGCCTCGCCGGCGGCCCTCCGGTGGTGCTCCTCCACGGCTTCCCCTACGACGTCCGGGCCTACGACGGCGTCGCGGCGAGGCTCGCACCGCGCTGCCGGGTGCTCGTCCCGTACCTGCGCGGCTACGGTCCGACGCGCTTCCTCTCGCCGGAGACGATGCGCTCGGGCCAGCAGGCGGCGCTGGGGGCGGACCTCCTCGCCTTCCTCGACGCGCTCGGAATCGAGCGGGCGGTGGTGGGCGGCTACGACTGGGGTGGCCGTGCGGCCTGCATCGTCTCCGCGCTCTGGCCCGAGCGGGTGCTGGGGCTGGTCTCGGTGGGGGGCTACAACATCCAGGCGATCGCCCGGGCGATGGAGCCGCACGACCCCGAGGCCGAGCACCGGTTCTGGTACCAGTTCTACTTCCACTCCGAGCGGGGTAGGCGAGGGCTGGAGCGGAACCGGGCCGCCCTCTGCCGCCTGCTCTGGCGCCTCTGGTCACCGACCTGGCGCTTCTCCGACGACGAGTATGCGCGGAGCGCCGCCTCCTTGGAGTCGCCGGACTTCGTCGAGGTGGTCATCCACTCCTACCGCCACCGGTTCGGCCTCGTTCCCGGCGACCCGGGGCTGGAGACGCTGGAGCAGCGGCTCGCCGCCCAGCCCGACCTGGTCGTCCCCGCGGTGACCCTCGCCGGCGCCGACGACGGTGTCGATCCGCCGAAGGGGCCTCCGGAGCGCTTCCGCGATCTCCGCGGTCACCACACGGTGCCCGGGGTGGGGCACAACCTTCCGCAGGAGGCGCCGGACGCGTTCGCCGCGGCGGTGACGGCGCTGCTCTGAGCCCGCGCGCTCGATCCACCCGGGTGCCACGCCCCCTGGTCGAGGTCGTGGACGCCGCGCTCCCGCCGGCGCTGTTCGGGAAGCTTCGCCGCAGCGTCCTCGCGCTCGGCACGCTGGGCATTCGCCGCACCTACCAGACCACCTTCTGGTTCCCGCTGGATTCGAGGCCGGCCGCCGTGCCGGAGCTGGCGGTGCGGGCGCTGGCGGGGCGCTTCCGCGCGCACGGAGCACATGGAGTGGAGTGGTGGCTGTCGCGGATGTGGACGCACGACATCCGCGTGGATTTTCACCGCGACCGTGACGAGCGGCTCGCGCTGGCCGGCGGTCCGGATCGACATCCGTGCGTGTCCTCGGTCCTGTTCGTCAACCGGGTCCGGGGTGGCGCGCTCGCCGTGACCGCGCAGCGGCCCGACCCGGCGAATCCGGCGCTGGTTCCGCTCCCGCTCGAGGCGGACCTGGTCGGCCCGCGGGCCAATCGACTCGCGATGTTCGATGGCAGGCTCACCCACGGAGTGCTCGATGCGCGGAACGCAGTGCCCACCTCCCGGCTCCGTCGGCGCGGTGAGCTCCGGCTCACTCTCGTGATGAACGGCTGGACCCGGCGGCCGCACGGCGTGCCCACGTTCGACGAGGCCGGGGCGTACCCGTCGCTCGCCACCCGCCGCACGCAGGCGCCTTCACGCAACCCCAGGACTGCCGAAGGTGTTTGACACCTTCCCGATCAAGAGTCCGGTGCGAGCGCGGCCAGCGGATCGGCCCGGGTCGCGCGTCGTGCCGGCAGCCACACCGCGAGCAGGGCAGTGAGGCCCAGCAGCGCGGCGGCTCCGAGCAGGACCGCGGGGTCGCCCCCGTTCACCCGATAGAGCAATCCCGAAATGGACCGTCCTGCGAGCAGTGCGCCGACGAGACCGAGCACGACACCGAGGGCCACCGGACGGAGCGCGCCGCCGAGGACCAGCCGCAGCAGCGCCGAGGGCGCCGAGCCGAGCGCGAGGCGGATGGCGAGCTCCCGCCGGCGCAGGGCCATGGTCTGCGCGCTCACCGCATAGACCCCGAGCGCCGAGAGGGCGAGTGCCGCCAGCGCGAACAGCTGCACCAGCAGGAGGTTGAAGCGCCGCGGCGCCACCGAGCGCGAGAGCGCCTCGTCCAGCGTCTGGACCGCCGTCGCCGGCAGCAACCCGTCCTGGGCGTGGAGCGCGGCGAGCACCGGCTTCTTGAGGGGCTGCGGGTCACCCGAGGTGCGCAGCACCCAGAACATGTTTCGCGCGTACACCATCGCCCCGGTCGGCACCTGGGAGAGAGGAACGTAGAGCGTGACGCCGGGATCGGCGTCGAGGCCGGCGTCGCGCACGTCCCCCACGACGCCGACGATCTCCACCGGCCGCGAGGAGCTCCCGCCGTCCCCCACCAGCAGGCGCGCGCCCACCGGGTTGCGGCCGGGCAGGAAACGATCCGCGAGCCGGCGGCTGACCAGCACGACGGCAGGCGCATCGGGTCCATCGGACTCGGTGAGCTCGCGGCCGGCGAGGAGGGGAATACCGGCCGCGCGCAGATAGCCGGGCGAGACCATCCGGTAATCGAGGCTGGGCACGTCCTCCTCCCGGGCCGGAGGGCTCCCCTCGACGGTGAAGTCCACCCGGGACAGCCCTCCGCTGAGCGGGAGGACCTGCACGCTGCCCGCCTCGCGGACGCCCGGGAGCGTGAGGAAGCGGTGACGGAGGTCTTCCTGGAAACGCCGCAGCTGGTCGCGCTCGGCGTAGCGGGAGGCAGGCAGCGTCACCCGGAGGCTGACGGTCCCACCCGGACGGAAGCCGGGGTCGACGCGGAGCAGCCGGGAGAAGCTGACGACCATCAGCCCCGCGACCGCGAGGAGGGTGAGCGAGAGCGCCACCTCGAGCGTGACCAGGGCCCGGCGGGCACCGACCGCGCTCGGCGGGGCCGAGGAGCGCCCGTCCCCCAGCGCCCGCTGAGGGGCGCTGCCGGAGACGGTCAGCGCGGGACCGAGCCCGAAGACGATGGCGGTGAGCGAGGCGATGGCGAAGGTGAACCCGAGCGCCGCCCCTCCGAAGCGTGCGCTCGCGAGCCGAGGCACCTGGGTGGGGCTGAACGTGACCAGCGCCCGTGTCCCCCACAGCCCGAGCAGCGCCCCGAGGGCTCCGCCCAGGATCGCCAGCGCCAGGGCCTCGAGGAAGAGCTGCCGGACGAGCCGGCCCCGGCTCGCGCCCAGGGCGGACTTCACCGCCATCTCCCGGCTCCGGGCGCTCGAGGCGGCGAGCAGCAGCATCGCCAGGTTCAGGCAGGCGAGGAGAACGACGAGTCCGACCGCCGCCTGGAGCAGGGTGAGCTGCGCGCGGAACGCGCCCACCAGCTCGTCCGCCATCGGGGGCAGCGACACCGCCATCTGCCGGCTGTTGGTCTCGGGGTAGCGGGCCCGGAGGTCCCGGGCGATCTCCGTCATCTGGCGCTCGGCCTGTGCGCGGCTCAGGCCGGGGGCCAGCCGGGCCACCACCCGGAGGAAGCCGTTGTCACGTCGGGCGCGCCGGGGCTCCTGGGCGAGGTCCAGCGGAACCGCGAGGTCCGAGCGTGCCCCGGGGAAGAAGAAGGCCGGGGGCATCACGCCCACCACCTCGTAGCTGTCGTCGCCGAGGCGGATCGTCCGGCCGACGATCGTCGGGTCGGCGCCGAAGCGCCGTCTCCAGAGCGCGTCCCCGAGCACGGTGACGTGTGCTCCGCCTCCGGCGTACTCGGCGGGCTCGAACGTCCTGCCCAGCGCGGGAGTGGCTCCGAGCACCTCGAAGAACCCCGCCGACGCCCGGGCGGCGAAGAGCCGCTCCGGCTCGCCGTCGCTCGTGAGGTTGAGGCCCTGATCGAACCAGGCAGCGAGGCGCTCCAGGCTGCGGGTGCCGCTCTGGTAGTCCTCGAAGTTCGAGATCGAGAGGACCTCGTTGTCGCCGTCGGCGCGGACGTTCCAGAGGATCACGAGCCGCTCCGGATCCCGGTAGGGGAGCTGCTCCAGGAGCACCGCGTGGATGACGGCGAACACCGACGAGTTGGCCGCCAGGGCGAGCGCCAGGGTCGCCACCGCGAGCGCGACGAAGGCCTTCCGGGCCCGAAGGGAACGAGTTGCGGCCTTGAGGTCTGCAACGAGGGCGTCCATGAGGCCTCCCTGGAGGACCTCTAGGGAGCCGGCACCGCGCCCGCCTGTTGAACTTTCACCCCCGACCGTTCGGCGGGGTCGATGGATCAGCCTCGAGAGAGCGCGGCGGCGAGCTCTCCGAACAGCGCCGTCTCCGCGCGCGTCGCGAGCGGCTGGTCGCGCCTTGTCAGGCCCATGACCAAGGTCACGTCCACGTCGGACAGCTCGCGCAGACACAGCCCCGCCTCGGTGCGGAGGACCCGATCCACCGGCACCAGGGCAACGCCCAGACCGTCGCGCACCGCGGCGCGGAGCGCGGTGACGCTGCCGATCTCCAGGCAGCACTCCACCTGGACCCCCCGGCCCCGGAGCGCCGACTCGGTGGCCTCGCGGTAGGCGCAGCCGTGCTCGGTGAGAAGCATGCGGGCCGAGACGAGATCCCGCGCGCGGATCCGCCGCTGTCTGGCGAGCGGGTGGCGGCGGGGAAGCAGGAGCGCCATCCGCTGGCGGAAGCAGGGCTCGAAGGCCAGGCCGAGCGAGGCCGCGGGAGGGGAGCAGACCGCGAACGCGAGGCGGCCCTCGGCCACCCGCCGGGAGAGGGTGGCCGTTCCGGAGACCTCGAGCCGCAGCCGGAGCCGCGGGCGCAGCCGGGAGAACGCGGAGAGCACGGGAGTGACCCGGACACTCGCCGCCGGCTCGACCGCGCCGAGCGCGACCTCGCCGGCGCCGCCGTCGCGAAGCTCGTCCGCCGCCCGACGGAGCGCCTGGACCGAGTCCCGGACCCGCTGGGAGACACCGCGCAGCGACTCACCCGCCGGGGTGAGACGGACGCGGCGCCCCTCGCGCTCGAAGAGCGGCAGCCCCAGGTCCTGCTCCAGCTCCTGCATGTGGAGGGTGACCGTGGACTGGGAGCACCCCAGCGCGCGGGCGGCGGCGAGGAAGGTTCCCGCCTCGAGCACCGCGGCAAATGTTTCGAGATGTCGAAGCTCCATGGGTGGATCTATCGACCAGGTCGAACATCGGACGCAAGGAGCTCGGACTCGCTGCCGCGTCGACCGCGTCACGCCTCGAGAACGGTCGGGCGATGGACGGTGACCGGGGATCCGTCGGCAAGGAAGGCCGAGCGCGCCGGCCTCGCAAGCGCTGCCCCGAGCTCCGCCCCGTAGACGGCTGCCAGGTCCCCCGAGAGGCTCGACCTCGGGGCAGACCGCACGCGCCAGGGCGGATGCTGGACCTCGTACTCCCGGGTGAGACGCCCGGCGCGGCCGGAGTAGCCCCAGAAGTGCTCGGTGATGAAGGCCATCTCCGAACCGGCCACGGGCGCCGTCCACTCGCCCTCGGTCTCCACACCGAGCGAGCACCAGCTCCCGCCCCAGCGCCACCGGTAGGTGGCGTGAGCACCATCCCCGGCCACCTCGTGCTCCATCGGGACCGCCGAGTACGGCTCCCCGTAGGCGAGCCGGGCGACTGCCGCGAGGGCGAGCCGCGGAACGAGCTCGCGCACGAACACCACCCCGCGCCTCCACCCCTCGCCCGTGCGGCGTCGGGCGTAGAAGCGGAGGTTCACCTCGTCGAAGTCACGGTGCAGGGGCACCGGCACGCCGAGGAGCCGGGTGCGCAGGAAGCGGAACCCCACGAGACTCACCAGCGCAGCGCCGTCGAGGAGGTCCAGCTCGAGCCCGGAGGGCAGGAGCGGGACGAGCAATGCCGGGTCGACGGCGTGGTTCGACATCGCGAGCCAGCGCCACTCCGCAGTGAGGAAACGGCCGGTCCGGGCCACGCCGGGGAAAGCGTAGCACCGGGCCGACCCGCTCCGGACCGCCCGCGAGGTAGCGGACGGAGCGCGTGAGAGTTCGCCGCCGTCAGTGACGCGTGGGATCGGACGTGGTTCCCGGCGTCGAGCGGACCTCGAGCCGGCGCGACTTCGTCTCCTTCTGGAGCGGAATCGTGATCTCCAGCACTCCGTTCTCGAACTTCGCCTCGGCGGCCTCGAGGTTCGCGGCCTGCGGCAGCGGGATGATCCGGCGGAAGCTGCCGTGGCTCCGCTCGACGCGGCGGACGCCACCGTGCGTCTCCTCGCGCTCGATGCGCCGTTCGCCCTGGAGCACCAGCGCGTCGTCCTCGACGTCGACCCGGAAGTCGTCGGGACGGACGCCCGGAAGATCGGCGCGGACGAGGATCTTGTCCTCGTGCTCCTCGACGTCGACGTTCGGCACGAAGCGCCCGCCGACGTTGCTGAACGCCCCGAGGCTCGGTCCACCGCCGAAGAAGAGCCGGTCCATGTCGTCGCTCAGCCGGCGGAACATCGCGAACGGGCTGCCGCTGAAGAAGGGTCCGACCGGTTGTTCCTCCCAACCCTCCCGGCGTGAGAGCCGGCCGCGCACCTGTCCCTGCTGCTGCTCGCTTCCCGTGCCGGTCTCCTTCGTCGTCTGGGTGCGGCCCTGCTCGGCGCCCTGACCCGGCGCGTTCTTCGACGCGCCGGTGCTGCCGCTCGCTCCCGCCGCTTCCATACCCTGAGGGTCGTTCTGTGCCATGTCGTGGACTCCTTGCCGTGGTGGGAAACAGGTGCCGCGGCCGCCCCATGCGCCGCTCCTGGCCCCGACGCCAGCAACGACGAGCGGGGGTGCTCTCGTTCCCGCGGTATCGGTGGCCGGGCGCCCCCGGCCGGGGGGCAGTCACCCGACCGAGGTCAGCTCCGCCCAGCGCGCGTACAGCCGGTCCACCTCGGCCGCGGCGGCGGCCAGCGCCGCCTGTGCCTCCGCGGCGCGCCGTCCATCGGAGTAGACGTCCGGGCGGAGCAGCTCCGCCTCGGCAGCGGCGCGACGGACCTCGGCCGCCTCGATGGCCGCCTCCATGCCGTCCAGCTCCCGCTGGGCCTGGTACCCGAGACGCCTGGGCCGCGCCTGCTCCGCCGGCGCCGGCGAGGGAGGGGGCGGGGCCGGTCTCGCCTCGGACGGCGGCGCGGAGGCGACCTGTCCCCGGAGCGTGCGGTAGGTCGTGAAGTTCCCCGGCCAGGAGACCACCTTCCCGTCCCCCTCGACCGCCAGGATCCGCGTCGCGACCTTGTCGAGGAAGTAGCGGTCGTGTGTCACCAGCAGCACCGCGCCGCCGAAACCGAGCAGCAACCGTTCCAGGACGTTCAAGGTCGGTAAATCGAGATCGTTGGTGGGCTCGTCGAGGACCAGGACGTTCGCGCCCTGGAGGAACAGCCGGGCGAGGAGCAGCCGGTTCCGCTCGCCGCCCGAGAGCGCGGCCACCTTCATCCGCTGCATCGGAACGGGGAAGAGCAGGTCGTCGAGGTAGTCGCGCAACGCGATGGTCCTTCCACCGAGCTCGACGTGCTCCTCGGAAGACGCCGCCTCGTAGACCGTCTGCTCCGGATCCAGCGACTCCCGCCCCTGGTCGAAGTGCGCGACCCGGACCGTGCGCCCCCGGACGACCGTGCCGCTGGTGGGCGCGAGCTCGCCGAGCAGGACGCGCAGGAGCGTCGTCTTTCCCGCTCCGTTCGGTCCGACGATGCCCACCCGGTCGCTGGACTGGATGATCAGCGAGACGTCCCGGAACACCCCCCGGCCGGGCCAGCCGAACGCGACGTCGCGGGCCTCGAGGACCGTCTGGCCCAGCCGTGGCGCCTCGGCCAGCTGCAGCTCGGGGACCCGCGGGCGGCGGAAGCGCGGCTCGGCCATGAGCCGGCGGGCCCGCTCGATGCGCGCCCGGCTCTTCGTCCGCCGGGCCTCGGGTCCACGCCGGAGCCAGGCCACCTCCTGGGCGATCCACCGGCCCCGCTTGTGCTCGACCCGCGCGGCCTCCTCCTCGGCCAGGAGCTTCTGCTCCAGGTACGCCTGGTAGTTGCCGGGGTACGAGACCAGTCCGCCACCGGGCTGGATCTCGACGATCCGGTCCACCAGGCTGTCGAGGAAGTACCGGTCGTGGGTCACCAGCAGCAGCGAGCCGGGAAGGGCGTCGAGCGCGTCCTCCAGCCACTCCACGGTGTCCGCGTCGAGGTGGTTCGTCGGCTCGTCCAGCAGCAGCAGATCCGACCGCGAGAGCAGCGCCCGGGCGATCGCCACCCGCTTGCGGACACCGCCCGAGAGCTCCGCCACCGGCCGGTCCCAGTCCTTCACCCCGAGCCGGTCGAGCAGGGTCCGGGCGTGGTGCTCGGTGTCCCAGCCTCCGAGGGACTCGATGCGGTCGGCGAGCGCGGCGAGCTGCGTGGAGGCCCGGTCCTGCGCCTCACCGCCGAGCGTGCCGAGCTGGTGCGCGAGCGCGTGGTGCTGCTCCAGCGCCTCCCGGAGCGGGGCCTGGGCGATCGCGAGCTCGCCGGCCACGGTGGCTCCCGCGGGAAACACCGGCTCCTGGGCGAGGAAGGTGACCCGTGCCCCGCGGCGGAGCTGGAGCTCGCCCCCGTCGGGCCGCAGCTCGCCGGCCAGGATGCGCATCAGGGTCGACTTGCCCGAGCCGTTCACGCCGACCAGGCCGACGCGCTCGTCCTCCTCCACCACCAGGGTCAGGTCGTGAAAGAGGGTCCGGCTCCCGAAGGCGAGCGAGACGTCGGCGGCGCGGAGGAGGGTCACGGCTGCTCGTCTCTGTCAGCCGGGACGGGATCCGCGCAAGCCTCATCCGCCCAACCTGAGGCGGGCCCAGAACTCCGTCGGGATTGCCTCGTAGACCGCATCCCCGGCGAGACTCGTCGTGACCCAGCAGGCATCGGGAGACACCTGCCATGCAGCATCGCTGGCCAGTCGCCCGGCGACCTCCGAGACGGGAAGTGGGAGGAACTGCCCGGGGCCCGACTGGGTGAAGAGCTCGACCCATCCGCGCGCGAGGAAATCCTCGAGGAGTGCCCGTGCCCGTGGCCGGTCGCCGGAGAGGATCCCGACGACCTCCCACAGGCCGTAGTGGTCATCGACCAGATACGAGAGGAGGTCCGCCTCCGTGTCCGAGAGGGCAGGGTGCGGCTGCACCGGACCGCTCAGCCCTGCGGCACGGCCGTGCGCGGCGGAGGAGCCGGCTCCGGCCCGGCGATGTGCCTGATGACGGCCTCCTTGCCAGCCTCGGCCCGGTGCGCCCGCTCGAGGAAGACCATCTGGCTTCGAATCGTCGGCCCCTCCTCGGCGCGGACCGCCGAGTAGGTCCCGTCCGACTGGAGCTCCGAGGCCTTGGCGTCGTCCTTGAGGCTGATGCCGAGCACCTCGTCGAGCAGGCGGAGGCGGATGACCGGATCCTCCACCGGAACCATCACCTCCACCCGGCGGACGAAGTTGCGCGTCATCCAGTCGGCGCTGGAGAGGAAGACCTCCGCCCGCTCCGGCGTCCCGAAGGCGAACACCCGCCCGTGCTCGAGGAAGCGGTCGGTGATGGCCCGAACGTGGATGTTCTCCGAGACACCCAGGAGCCCCGGACGGAGGCAGCAGATGCCGCGGACCAGCATGTCGATCCGTACGCCGGCCTGCGAGGCGGCGTACAGCTCGCGGATCAGCGCCGCGTCGACCAGGTGGTTCACCTTGGCCAGGATGCGCGCGCCCTCACCCTTCCTCGCCCGGTCCGCCTCGCGCCGGATGAGCTCGATGAGCTTCTCTTGTAATCCGAACGGCGCCACCACCAGCCGCTTGAAGGTCGGCGGCACGGCGTAGCCGGTGAGCATGTTGAAGAGGGCGCTCACGTCGTCCGCCACCGCGGTCCGCGCGGTGAAGAGCGAGAGGTCCGTGTACTGCCGGGCGGTCAGCGCGTTGTAGTTGCCGGTCCCCAGGTGCACGTAGCGCCGGATTCCCTGGCCCTCCCGGCGCACGACGAGGGCGATCTTGCAGTGCGTCTTCAGGCCGATGAGCCCGTAGACGACGTGGACCCCGGCCTCCTCCATCCGCCGCGCCCAGGCGATGTTGTTCGCCTCGTCCAGCCGGGCCTTCAGCTCGACCAGCGCCGCGACCTGCTTGCCGTTCTCCGCCGCGCGGCTGAGCGCCCGGGCGATGGGGCTGTCCGGGGCGATGCGGTACAGCGTCTGCTTGATGGCCAGGACGTTCGGGTCGTCCGCCGCTTCCTCGATGAAGCGGGTCACCGCGTCGAAGGACTCGTAGGGGTGCTGGAGCAGCACGTCGCCCCGGGCGAGCACCGGGAACAGGCTCTCGGCGTCGCGCAGCGCCACCGGGAGCGCGGAGGTGAAGGGCTCGGCGCGGAGCTCGGGCCGGTGGTCCCGCTCAGCCAGCGCGGTGAGGTCCGAGAGCTGCAGCGGTGCCTCTGCCCGGTAGACGTCCTCGTGGGTGAGCCCGAGCGACTGGCGCAGGGAGGCCTCCAGCGCGAGCGTGGCTCCCTGGTCCAGCTCGAGGCGCACTGCCATCCCGCGGTCGCGGCGGCGGAGCTCCTCCTGGATGGTGGACATGAGGTCTTCCGACTCCTCCTCGTCCACGTTGAGGTCCCAGTTCCGCGTCACCCGGAAGCCCGCCCGGTGCTCCACGGAGAAGCCAGGGAAGAGCTCCCCGAGGAACATGCCGATGAGGTCCTCGAGGAGGAGGTACGCGCTCCGCCCCTCCGCCGCGGGCAGGGGGACGAACCGACTCAGCACGGTGGGCACCTGCACCACCGCCAGGTCAGCGGGGCCGCCGCCGGCGCGCCGCTTCCGCCCCTCGCGGTGGAGCACCGCGGCCAGGTTCAGCGACTTGTTGCGGAGGTGAGGGAAGGGGTGGCCGGGATCGACCGCCAGCGGGGTGAGCGCCGGAAAGACCGTCGTCCGGAAGTGCTCCCGGGCCGCCTCCCGCTGGGCCCGGTCCAGAGCGTCCGGGGCCAGGACCTCCACCCCGCTGGCGCGGAGCAGCGGCATCAGCTCGTCGCGCCAGATGGCGTCGAACAGCCGGACCATCTCCCGGACCTCGGCGGTGATGGCCTGGAACTGCTCGGTCGGGGAGAGGCCGTCCGCCTCGGTGACGGTGACGCCGGAGGCGAGCTGCTGTTTGATGCCGGCCACGCGCACCATGAAGAACTCGTCCAGGTTCGCCGAGCCGATGGACAGGAAACGCACCCGCTCGTACAACGGGAGCCGGGCGTCCTGCGCCTCCCCCAGGATGCGCAGATTGAAGGCGAGCGCGCTGAGCTCGCGGTTGATGAACATCCGGGGGTCGGTCGTTTCCACGGTCGAAAGAGGTGCCCCGACCGGCAAGTCCGGTGGGTTCCAGACTGATGACGATGGCGTGAAGAGTGGGGCAGGGCAAGCCCGCGGCCTTGCGCGTCGGAGCGCATTGTTACACCTGTCTTGACAGCCTTGACCCGACCCGTCCCAGAACCCGTTCTTGCGGCGATCGACGTCGGCACCAACGCCGTGCGCCTGGAGCTCGCGCGCCTCCTGGCAAATGGCTCGCTCGAGCTCCTCCACCAGGAGCGCGACCCGGTCCGGCCCGGCGAGGGCGTGTTCAAGACCGGCGTCATGCCCCGCGAGGTGGCCGACCGGCTGCTCTCGACTCTCCGGCGCTGGGGCGCGCTGTGCCGCCGCTACCACGCCCAGGTCCGGGCGGTGGCCACCAGCGCGGTGCGCGAGGCGAAGAACCGCGACGAGATCGTCCGCCGCGCCCGCGAGGAGGCCGGCCTCCGCCTCGAGGTGATCTCCGGGATGGAGGAGGCGCGCCTCATCACCCTCGGCGTCCTCTGGGGGAAGCCTCCGTCGGCGCGCTCGCTGTGCATCGACATCGGCGGGGGGTCGACCGAGGTCGCCTCGGCTCTGGGGGACACGCCGAACGCGATGTGGAGCGTCGGCCTCGGCGCTGTCCGGCTGACCGAGCTCTTCGGGACGTCGAAGAGCATGAGCAAGAAGCAGCTCAAGCTCATGCGCGGCTACGTGTCCGAGGCGCTCACCGAGGGGCTCCCCGCCCGCATCGCCGGCGCTCCGCGTGCGGCCCTGGGCAGCTCCGGGACCATCGGGGCCGTCGTCGCCTCCGCTGCCTCGGAGGGAACGGCGCACGCGACTGCGCGGCAGATCTCCCAGGTGGTCGAGGACTTGGTGGACACCTCACCGGCCGACCGGCGGAAGCGCTTCGATCCCCGGAGGGCGGAGGTCATCTGCGCCGGGGCGGTCATCCTCGAGCAGCTGGTCAAGCACCTGGGGATCGAGTCGGTCACCGCGGTCCAGCGCGGGCTCCGGGAAGGTATCCTGGTCGACCTCATCCGACGCAAGGACTCCGGCGACGATCACAGTCTCCACGAGGCCGCGCTGGTGGTGGGCCGCCGGTTCCACTTCGACGAGGCCCACGGCACGCAGGTGACGCGGCTGGCGCTGCAGCTCTTCGACGACCTGGCGCCGCTGCACAACCTCCCCGCGTCGGCGCGCCCGTTGCTCGAGGTCGCGGGGCTGCTCCACGACGTCGGGAACGCGGTCAGCTACCAGAAGCACCATCGGCACAGCTACTACCTGATCCAGAACGCGGAGATCCCCGGGCTGCGGGAGCGCGAGCGCGAGCTGGTGGCCCGCATCGCCCGCTACCACCGGCGGAGCGCGCCGGACCCGAGCCACTCCGGGATGGAGGGGTTGAGCGCCGGAGAGGTGCGGGTGGTGCGGAAGCTCGCCACGTTGCTCCGGGTCGCGGACTCGCTGGACAGGAGCCACCGCCAGAGCATCGTCCGGCTCCAGGCCCGTCTCCTGCCCAACGCGGTGATGGTGAAGCTCCGGGCTCGCAGCCCCCTCGACCTCGAGCTGTGGGACGCGACGCACGAGGCGGGGCTCTTCCGGCGGGTCTTCGGACGCAAGCTACTGATGCAGGTCATGCGGCCTCCGAAGGAGCTGCACCGGAAATCCCTCCGGGCCGCCGCCTATCTGGTCATCGACCCGCGCTTCCGCTAGACACCGGTCTCAGGACCGGAGGCCCGTCCGGCGTCCGGCGCGCGGATGGAGACTCTCCACGAGGGCGAGGAGCGGCGGGCAGCGGACCGCATCCCGGTGCGGATCGAGGTCCATTTCCGCGACGCGGCCGCAGCGGCCGAGGCCCTGCGCTCCTACGCGGTCAACTTCTCGGTGGGCGGCATTTGCCTGAAGACCGAGCGGACCTATCCGGTGGGCCACGTGCTCCAGCTGGTGCTGATGGTGGAGGAGGAGCAGTTCGAGCTGGAGGGCGTGGTGGCCTGGGCACGGGGACGCGAGCAGGTCATCGGCGTTCGCTTCCGCGAGGTGGAGCCTGGAGCGAAGGAGCGGCTGGCCGCGCTCGTCGCCCGCCTCGGGCCGACGACCTTGCCCGGAGCCTGGACGCTCAAGGCGCCCGGGTGACGACGCCGCGCTCCGCGTCCCGGAAGCCCATCGCCTCGCAGAAGCGGTAGGTGGACTCGGTGGGCTCGCTGGGCAGCTGCAGCTCGACCCGCTTGACGCTCAGCACGCGTGCCCGCTCCAGCGCTCGCTGGATCAACGCCCGACCCACGCCCTGACGGCGCGCTGCGGGGAGCACCACCAGCTCGTCGATGGTGGCGATGCGGCCGCTGAGCCGGAGCTGCGGGCGGTGCGAGAAGGAGAGGAGCCCCAGGGGCCGGTCGCTGACGTCCGAGGCCACGTGGACCTCGATCTCGGGATGGCTGAGCACCCAGTGGACGGTGGCGGTGTCGCCCGCACCGGCGTGGCCCAGCTCGGCGAGGAGCAAGCCGAGCTGCTCGCCGTCACCCCGGCGAGCGAGCCGGACGCGGAAGGCGGGCGTGGACGCGGGGCTGGAGCGTGATGGCTGCGGCATGCCGGAACGCAACGACCCCGGACTCTAGCGCCGCTCGCGGACAGCGCGGCGCATTCCCGGCGAACGGCCGCTCGGGCGCCATCGGCCCACCTCGCCGCACCGGCGCTCACCAGCGGCGCGCCCAGGCGAGCGCGAGCCCGCCCGGGACGGTCACCACCACCAGCTTCGGTTTGCCGTCCGGCGTGGGGAGGGCGAGGGTCTCCACCCAGTGCGTGACCCGGGCGTAAGCCCCCGGGGACTCGGCCGCGGCGGGAATCTCACGGAGCGCGCGCTCCGCCGGGGCGCTGGTCGTGAGGCGAGGGACCCGCAGCGCGAGGTGCAGCCTCGGCGCCGGGCGCCCCCACGGCGCGGCCCACCCGACGGCGGGCAGGAGCGTGGCCACCAGCAGGACGATGGTCAGGACCGAGCGCATCGAAGAGCACGGTGTGCACCCCCGGGCCACCTGGGAAGTTGGCTGTGGGCCCGGACGTGACTAGGTCTGTCGACCATGCGCCACGGAGCGTGGAGACACGACGGGGGTTTGCGGCTCGCGGTCTGGGCGCCGCGGGTCGAGCAGCTCGAGCTGAGCCTGGACGACCGGCCGCGCCCGATGGAGCCGGCCGCGGAGGGGTGGTGGACGGCAGCGCTTCCTCCGCTTCCCTCCGGGACGCCGTACGCCCTGATCTTCCCCGACGGGCGCGTCCGTCCGGACCCGGCGGCCCGGGCCCAGGTGGGCGACGTTCACGGGCCGTCCGCGCTCTTCGATCCCGGGGAGTTCCGCTGGACCGACGCCGGATGGGCCGGGGTCCCCCAGGAGGCCCTCGTCTTCTACGAGGTGCACATCGGGACCTTCACCGAGGCGGGCACGCTCGATGCCGCGGCGGAGCGGCTCCCCGAGCTGGTGGACCTGGGCATCACCTGCGTGGAGCTGATGCCGGTGCAGCCCTTCGCCGGAGCGCGGAACTGGGGGTACGACGGCGTGCTGCTGCACGCGGTGCACGGCGCCTACGGCGGGCCCGCGGCGCTGCAGCGCTTCGTGAACCGGGCGCACGCGCTCGGGCTGGGCGTGTGTCTCGACGTGGTCTACAACCACCTCGGTCCGGAGGGGAACTACCTGGCGGAGTTCGGGCCGTACACCACCTCGCGCCACCGCTCGCCCTGGGGCGACGGGATGAACTACGACGGCCCGGACGCCGGACCGGTCCGCGCGTACATGGTGCAGGCCGCCCGCTCCTGGGTGGAGGACTTCCACGTGGATGCGCTCAGGCTCGATGCGGTCCACGCCATCGTCGACGACAGCGAGGTCCATCTGGTGCAGGACATCGTGCGTGCGGTGCACGCGGCGTCGGATGGCCGGGCCCGGGTCATCGCCGAGAGCGACCTCAACGACCGGAAGGTGGTGGATCCGCCCCCGGCCGGGTGGGGGTGTGACGCCGCCTGGGAGGACGACTTCCACCACTCCGTCCATGCGCTGCTGACCGGCGAGCGCGACGCGTACTACGTGGACTTCGGGGACCCCGAGAATCTGGTCACCGCGCTGGAGGAGGGCTTCGTCTTCCAGGGCCAGCACTCGCGCTTCCGGAAGCGGGCCCACGGCACGCGGACCGTGGGTCTGCTTCCGCAGCAGCTCGTCAGCAGCCTGCAGAACCACGATCAGGTCGGCAACCGCCCCACCGGCGAGCGCCTGGCGAGCCTCGTGCCCCGCGAGGCGCTCGAGCCGCTGGCCACGCTGCTCCTGCTCGGGCCGGGGCTTCCGCTCCTCTTCATGGGCGAGGAGTACGGCGAGACGCGGCCCTTCCTCTACTTCACCAGCCACGGAGACCCGGCGCTGGCCAGGGCGGTGTCCGAGGGCCGGCGCCGGGAGTTCATCGCCCGGGCGACCGAGGTCCCCGATCCACAGGCCGAGGAGACCTTCCGCGCCTCGCGGCCGAGCTGGACGGGCGGCGAGGCGCTCCGCGAGCACTACCGGCGCATGCTGGGGCTCAGGCGGAAGCACCGGGCGCGCATCGCCGCGCACTGGCCGCGCGTGCGCAGGGAGGGACGGGCGTACCGGCTCGAGCGGCCGGGCCTCACCGTGACCGTGAACCTCGGCCCGGAGCCCGCCCTGGGACTGCCCGGCTGGGGATGGGAGGTGTCGCCGAGATGAGCCCGCCGTACGACGAGGCGCTGTTCCGGGAGCTGGTCGCGGCCTGGAAGCGCGGGGAGATCGTCGAGGCACCGCCGGCCGGGACGCTCGAGCCGCTCCGGCCCGGGGACGTGACCGCGCTCCCGGCTCGCGGCACGAAGGAGCACGCCCGTCTCGAAGCGCTGGGCGAGCAGCTCCTTCGCGAGGGGAAGGTGGCGGCTCTGGTGGTCGCCGGCGGGGCGGGGACGCGTTTCGGCGGCGCGGTGAAGGCGCGGGTTCCGGTGGTCGAGGGAAAGACCTTCCTGGATCTCAAGCTGCTCGACGTCGAGCGAGCGTCGGAGCGCGTGGGGCGGCCGGTGCCCGTGGCGCTGATGGTCTCC
>Ga0081540_1001796_pt1 | contig 17998 bp, 10 predicted proteins | sample TabmetS2T1R1_FD_71024 | JGI IMG/M metagenome (GOLD analysis project Ga0081540, IMG submission 71024) | Tabebuia heterophylla rhizosphere microbial communities from the University of Puerto Rico - S2T1R1 | ecosystem: Host-associated > Plants > Roots > Rhizosphere ... | reverse complement strand
GTTTCATTCCATGCGGATACCGACGTGAATAAGGACACGCGCACGGTTTATCTGCAGAGCATTGATTACACGAGCGTTCGCTTCCCTTATCTTGACTCGCAATCTGCTCAATCTATGGAGCAGCTTTTTCGATCGCTTGCACCACAACACGCCGAGCCGATTGCGCTTGATCGTTTGATGGCGGATTTGGAGCGCAGCAATGATGCGGCTGCGGCAATTGCGGTCAACAACGAACCGCCGCAGATCTTCTACAGCGCCTCGCCTGCGATTCTGCTAACGGTTCAGGGCCAGCCTGTTCTTTCGGATATTGAGAAGACAGACTTGCAATTTGTCGTGAATACGAATTGGGACCTGTTCTTTGAAAAATCGAAGACGCAGTATTTTCTTCTGGTGAATGCCACATGGCTCACCGCTTCTGACTTGAAAGGTCCGTGGGCGATCACCAAAACTCTGCCGAAAGACATGGAGAAGTTGCCCGCAGGCGAGAACTGGGATGCGGTGAAGAAGCTGGTGCCTCCGCCCGTGCAATCTGGAGCGGTCCCGCAAATCTTCTTCAGTACGACTCCCGCGGAACTCATTCTCTTCAAGGGCGCGCCAGTCTATTCAAGAGTTCCGAACACGCACCTGCTCTACGTGGTGAATACGGACAACGACATCTTCTTGGACGATACGACTAAACAGTATTACGTGTTGTTATCCGGTCGATGGTTTCGTTCCGCGTCTTTCACTGGTCCATGGAACTACGCGGGCAATGATCTGCCCAAAGACTTTGAAAAAATTCCGGAGGATTCGCCCAAGGCACATGTCCTCGCTTCGGTCCCGGGCACGATACAAGCTCAAGACGCTGTCATGCTGGCGCAGATTCCAACAACAGCTGTTGTGAATCGCGCAGAAGCTGAAGCCAAGGTACAGGTGAGCTATAACGGACCGCCGCAGTTCTCCCCAATCGAGGGCACTCAGCTCGAGTACGCGACGAATACTCAAGACAAGATCATCAAGGACGGCGATCTTTATTACTTATGCTTTCAGGGCATCTGGTTCATCTCGACCACGCCAAATGGCCCATGGAAGACAGCCGATTCTGTTCCTAAAGAGATCTATACAATTCCGCCCAGTTCACCTGTCTACAATGTGACATACGTTACGCAAACAAATCCGACCGTGACAACTGTGGAGAGCAGTACTACAGCTGGTTATTTTGGAATGTTCGTGGTGGGCATGACGGCGGGCCTCGCGATTGCCTACGGAACTGGTTACTACTATTCTCCCTACTGCTATCCGGGCTTCTATCCGGTCTATTATCCATGGCCGGCTACCTATGGAGTAGGTGCGGTCTACAATCCGTGGACCGGTGGATGGGCAGCGGGTCGCGCAGTGTACGGCCCTTATGGAGCCGCCAGAGGATCGGCATGGTATAACCCGGCGACGGGAAGGTACGGACGTGCCGCAAGCGTACAAGGCTGGTATGGCGGCAGAACTGTTGCAAGTGCCTACAATCCCTGGACGGGCGGCTATGGCGTTACGTCACAGGGACACAATGCTTATGCGCAGTGGGGCAGTTCGGTTGCGACCCGGAATGGACAAGCGATTCAGACGGGGCACATAACGACCGCGAATGGCACCGTGGCTGGATACCGCACGTCGACAGGTGAGCGGGGAGGCGCCATCAGCGGCCAGAATGGCACCATCGTCAAAGGACCAAACTCAACGTATGCCGGCAATGATGGCAATGTCTATCGCAAGGATTCGAATGGGAACTGGAGTCAGTACGACAACGGACGATGGAATACTGTCGATACATCGCAAGCGAAACAGAATTTCCAGAATGCTCATCCGAACGCGCAACAAAATACCCACAATGCACAAGACGCGCGTTCGACAAGACAGGCAGGCGCAGGGGCTGGTCTTGGTGCGACTCAAGGTGTCCAGCCCCAGACTCTAGACGGGCTTAACCACTCAGCGATGGCACGGCAACGAGGGCAAATGCAGACGCAGCGGTTTCAGAACTTTCACAGAGGCAATTTCGGTGGCTTTCGCCGTCGATAGATCTACGACGAAAGTCATTGATGAATGCCTCACCTGTCATGCTGTGAATTTTGCAGAAGTTCCAACGATCCTCATGCGGTTGGACTCTGCAATATCTGGGCTAGAGCGTGCAGACGGCTGGCGTCTGCAGGATTTTTCGCTGTCGATGCATCTGCTTCTACCGTGGGCGCAATCTTGTTGAGCTTTGCCACATCTTTCTTGCCCAGATGTGATTTTTCTGCCTTTCCGATTGCCTTGTTGAGAGATGCGATTTGTTTTGCAGAAATAGCCTGCGACCGTCCCAGCTGATCCAGATAGGCCTTTGCGACGATCAGTTGAGAAGGCCATTTGATCTGGGGTTGGTTCTGCACATTTAGTTCACTGAGCTGCACCAGATTGGCAGCATCGATTTCGTTCTGCGTTAGGAACCTAGTCGGCACCAGCTTGAAGACATCCAGCCCTCGAGCAATCTCCGACCCGTAGATGTAGCCGTTGTACCAATAGGCAGACCAGTCTCCGCCTAGAATGATTGTCTTGTTGTCAATGGGACCGCGGTCGAAGTATGCGATCTCGTAAGGATGGGCCGCATCTGTAAAATCCATCACTGAGATTCCGCCCTGATACCAGGCTTGCACTTCGATATCACGTCCGGGAACTGGTATCAGCGATCCATTGTGGGCCACACAGTTTTCGGTATCACTTTGGGCGGCCGGCATTTTGTAGTAGCTGTCGAACGAAAGCTTGTCGTCTTTCAGGCTGAAGATCGCATCCGCTCCCCATTTGTTCGGGTCCGTTGGACGGCAGCGAGGCTGCAGGCCGCCGCCCCACTCATCGGTGAACACGACTTTCGTTCCGTCATTCGAGAATGATGCCGAATGCCAATAGGAGTAGTTCGAGTCATTCACTGCGTCCACGCGTTTGGGATGCACCGGATCTTTGATGTCCAGCAAGATGCCATTTCCCGAGCATGCTCCAGCGGCAAGACCGATGGCTGAATAGACAGTGATGTCGTGGCATTGGTTGGTGTCCGCCGGTTTCTCTGCACCTTTGTCATGGCTCCCGCCATTATTCAGGCCATTCAGAGCGCCCGTGCGCGCATCGATAAATACACGTGGGCTCGAAACCACCTTAGCCTGTTCTGGCGCGGCAAGCGGAACCCTGATCACGTCGATGCGGAAGAGCGAGGTATTCGGGTCTTTATCTGGAGCTTCGTTTGAACATCCGGCAAGCTCTTCAGATTGCCGCACAAACGACGTGCCAGAAACATAGATATAGACGTTGTCTTTGTCGTTGGGATCCACAACAAGCGTATGCGTGTGAGATCCACGGCAGGTCTGCACGTCCGCTACTTGCTTCGGATTTCTGATGTCCGAAATATCGAAAATTCTTACACCGCGAAAGCGATCCGGACTAGCCGTAGGCAGTCGGCGGTCCTTCTCATGTCCCGGCTCCGGTGGAGGCAGTGGCGGAAATCCCTGCGTGCCGCAGTCTAAACGCCCGTTAGGCATCTCCACCGACATGAACAGCAGCTTCCCGTACACAGATACATCGCCCTGTCCTCCAGGACACACCAGCGAAGTAATGAGCGATATCTTTGCCGGGTTTGAAATGTCGTAGAAGTTCACACCATAGAAGTTGCCCTGAAACAGGTGAGTTCCCTCAAATGCAAAATCCGAATTCGCAAAAGCAAGTTGCGCAATCACCAACTGCATCGGTTTCGGGATCTTGGCTTTATTACTCACACCAAGAATGTCGAGCGTCTTCTGAACTGCTGGATCGTCTGGTTGCGTTGACTCTAGCTGAAACGCATTCGCCTTCTTCAGGAAAGCCAGGTGCTCCATTCCCATCGCCGTCTCGCCCGCGTCGTAAAGCCCGGGCTTCAACCCCGCGCGAGGATCATTCGTGGTTGAGCCTGTCATTCCCGGGGGGAGCGGTGTGGCTGGAACTGGTGCGAACGGGTCTTCCTCTTCGGCTGGTTCCGCAGGTTTCGCGGCGGGAGCAGACGGGGCCTGTGCCTTTAGATTGCCAACGTTGGAAAACATCAAGCCCATAACAAAAGTGGCGCCAACCAAACGAAAACCACGCCCCCAAACAAAATTCATCGGTTCTCCTTCAACATGTTTTCCATTATTTTGATTTCGGCTCGCTGCGTGTTGTCCGCGTCCGTTGCAAAATCGAAGATTTCAGCGTCCTGACCCGCGCCCGGCATATCGAATAAGTCCTTCACCATAACCAAAGCTCCGTTGTGGTGCTGGATCATGCCCGTCAAAAATTTCTCGTCAAATTCTGCGCCCTTCGCCTCCCACAATGCATTCATCTGCTCAGGTGTGAGCATCCCTGGCATCGCCTGCATCGGCTTACCGCTCTTGTCCATGTCGGGCATTCCCGGCATCGCCATTGATGTTGGCTCGCCGCGTGCAATGAGCCAACGCTTCATAAACCTGATCTCGTCTGATTGCGAAAGGCTGATGCGTGCACCAAGAGCACGGATTTCCTTGTTTTCCGTGTGCGATGGAATCAGCGCAGTCATCTCCACCGCCTGCGCATGATGCATTATCATGCCCTGCATGAAGTTAACATCATCTTGCGATAGCTTTGGTGCCACAGCGGACGCTGAAGGAGAGAGCTTCTTGCTTGGAGTTCCTGGTGCTCCGGGTTGCACCACCGAGACGGAGTTCGATGTAGTCTCTTGACCATGACTCGCGGTGGACGAGAGACTGCAAACGCCCGCAGCAATCGTGCAGCCTAAAGCGAGAAGTTTAAAAATGTGCGGCTTGTGCCGGGAAGGTACCGGGATCAATCTCAGCTTTCCTGTTTAGTCGGACATTAATTTGCTGTCCACCGTATCATGCAACTAGGAAATCGCAAACGTAAAGTTTGTTTCTCTGGCGCGTGACTAACCGTGCCGGAGTAGGTGACGGATCGATGATCAGCGCCGCATCTCGGTACCCGAATTTCCTCATGTGGAACATTTAGCATGTAATAAACAGCTCATGAGCGACACAAAATCTCTTTCCTCTAAAATTATCCTTCATATTGCTCAAACGCTTAATCTGCCGATGCGCAGCCTTATTGCCGTCATTGAGCTGCTCAGCGAGGGCGGGACGGTTCCTTTCATTGCTCGCTATCGCAAAGAAGCCACCGGCAACCTCGATGAGGTGCAGATTCGCGATATCGAAGAAAAGCTGGCCTATTTTCGCGAATTGGAAAACCGTCGTGCCACGATTTTGTCCTCGATTGCCGACCAGGGCAAGTTAACTGATGAGTTAAGGGAGCGCATTGAGGCTCTCGTAGACAAAAGTGAGCTGGAAGATCTCTATCTGCCCTATAAGCCCAAACGGCGCACGAAGGCGACCATCGCTCGCGAAAAAGGGCTGGAGCCACTGGCACAATATTTGTGGGCTCAGCAATCCGCTACGGAAACGCTGGGGAGCATGGCTTCGACATTTGTGAACGCAGAACTTGGAGTAGCCACGGAGGAAGAAGCGCTTGAAGGCGCGCGCCACATCGTGGCCGAGTGGATTAGCGAAGACGCTGACCTGCGCAAGGCTCTCCGTCAGCTCATGTTTGACGAGGGCGTAGTTATTAGCCGCAAATCCCTGGATGCCAACGACGAACTGGAAAAGTTCAAGATGTATTACGAGTACAAGGAGCCGGCCAAAACAATTCCTTCACATCGCATGCTGGCGATTCGCCGCGGCGAAAGTGAGAACGTGCTTTACTTCGTCATTGATCTTGAAGTGCAGCGCGCCAGTGACCTCATGCGGGCGCATGTACTTCGTCATCCAGGCGACTGGACAAAGCATCTTGAACTGGCTGTTGACGATGCATGGCAGCGTCTTCTGAACTCTTCGATTCAGGCAGAAATTCGTTTGGAGTTGAAGCAGCGCTCGGACACAGAGGCGATTCAGGTCTTTCGTGACAATCTCTATAACCTGCTGCTGGCGGCACCGGCGGGACCAATTTCTGTTCTTGGTATCGACCCCGGCTTACGCACCGGTTGCAAGATCGCGATCGTCGATGAGACGGGAAAGATGCTGGCGCATGACGTCATTTACCCGCACACATCAAAGCACGGTGTCGCCGAAGCAAACCAGAAAGTGGAACAACTTTTGCGGAAGCACAACGTCCGGGCCATCGCCATCGGAAATGGGACAGCCTCGCGGGAAACGGATGCGTTCATAAGAAACTTCCTACGCGAGAAACAGATTCACGACATCTTTTCTGTCACCGTCAGCGAGTCAGGAGCAAGTGTCTATTCCGCTTCAGAGATTGCGCGGCAGGAGTTCCCCGATCTCGACCTCACTGTGCGAGGAGCGATTTCCATTGCTCGCCGACTTCAGGACCCGCTTTCAGAACTGGTCAAAGTCGACCCAAAATCGATCGGCGTCGGTCAGTATCAGCATGATGTCGACCAGCGTCGCTTGCATGAGTCGCTCGAACATGTCATTGAAAGCTGTGTGAATCGCGTGGGCGTCGATCTCAATACGTCCTCATGGACACTTCTGCGCTACGTTGCAGGCGTGACAGAGCGTACCGCCATCAATATCGTCAGTCATCGCAATCAGAATGGGAGCTTTCGCTCGCGTGCGGAATTGCTTGAGGTTCCGGGCATCGGCCCGAAAACCTTTGAGCAAGCCGCAGGCTTTCTTCGCATTCGTAATGGAGACAATCCGCTCGATATGACAGCAGTACATCCTGAGTCATACCCTGTCGTTGAGCAAATTGCGCAATTATTGCAAATGCCGATCAACGAAATCATTCGCAATCCGCATTTCCTTGAAAAGGTTGATCGCGCACAGTTCAACGCAGGGACCTTTACGCTTAATGACATTCTTGACGAACTGCGCAAGCCCGGGCGCGATCCACGTGACAAGTTCGTCGCGCCCAGTTTTCAAGACGGCGTAAACGAAATCTCAGACCTGCAGGTGGGAATGGTGCTCGAAGGCGTCGTGACAAATGTGACGAAATTTGGAGCCTTCGTAGATATCGGTGTCCATCAGGACGGACTCGTACACATCAGCGAACTATCGAATCGCTTCATAAAGGAACCATCCGAAGCCGTTAAGACCGGGCAGATTGTGAAGGTGAAGGTGCTCAGTGCCGACGCCAAAACGAAGCGCATTTCACTTTCAATGAAGGCGTTGATGGATTCGCCAGAGCGCCCAACTCCCAAGGCGAAACAGCAGCCAAAGGCACAGCCTACATTGAATGAACAACTGGCGGCGCTCTCAACAAAGTGGCGCGTAAGTTAGAGAAGGTAGTAGCTAATAAATAGCCTTGAAGCCGCCGTTGACGTGAACCCGTGATTGGAGTCGATGTGTTTTCGCTGCATTAGGAGAGGATGCGGTCAGCAACAATTTGTCTGGCCGTATTTCTCACAACGCCGGCTTCCATCGTGCCGCGAACTATGCTGTCGAGACTCACTTCCAATTCGTCGAGTTCGGCGCGATCGAATGCTGGAATGGCATACTCGTTTTGCCCCACGTGCGCAGGGTGGGTAGATGCAGCTGGGGCCATGTGCCGTGCCGGTCTAAGTACATGGAGGCTACACCGTGAAGGCGCAAATACGATTGCGAAAGATCGGACTAGTTCTTGAGCACAGGAAATCTGTCTTCGTATAAGGGAGCAAAGTCAGGATCGCTGGCTCGCATCCTATCCAACCTTATCGCAAGAAAGGCAAGCACGATAACGGTAGCAGCAATCACCGCAGCTACCAGCGGAAGGAGACGATAGCTGTATCCCGCTGCTAAAACTACGCCACCAAGACTCGCGCCAAGCGCATTGCCGAGATTGAAAGCTCCTTGATTCAGCGTGGACGCAAGATTCGGAGCGCGCCGTGCCTTTTCGACAATACGAGCTTGAAGCGGAGCAGAAGCGCCGAAGTGAAACACACCCCAGATCAGGACACACGTTCCCATCGCTATGGCATGAGGCATCGTTAAAGGCATCAACAGCAGGATCAGTGTAACGAGAATGTATCCTCCCACGACCGTCGTCATCTGCCGCCAGTCACTTAGGCGTCCTCCGGCCAGAACACCAATCGTGATCCCCACTCCAAAAAGAACGAGAATCCAGGCAGTCGCGTGTGCGGGTAAATGGGTCACTGCTGAAAGAATAGGAGCGATGTAGGTGAACACTGTAAAGAGAGAGACAGAGCTCAAAGTCGACAGCGCGAGTACCAGAAGTACCTTTGGATTTAGAAGTGTATGGAATTCGTGCCTTAGATGAACCGGTTCAGATTCCTGCCTTGGCACCCAGAAAAAGAGTCCAATCATCGCAATCAAACCAATAGGTATGAGAGCGACAAAGGTTAAACGCCATCCAAAAGCGTGACCTATCGCTGTGCCCGCGGGAACGCCAAGAACGTTCGCAAGCGTGAGACCGCTAAACATGGTCGTGATTGCCTGCGCTCGTTTTTCCTTGGGTACGATGTTGGCCGCGACAATGCTTCCAGTTCCAAAGAACGCTCCATGGCATAGAGCCGTCAGAATGCGAGCACCCAGCATCAGAGAAAAGCTGGAAGACAGCGCGCAACAAACGTTGCCGAAGAGAAATATGCTCATCAGAACGATGAGCGAGCGCTTGCGCTCTTGCTTCGAAAGAGCCAGCGCAACCAATGGAGATCCAAACGTTACGCTCAGCGCGTATGCGGAAACGATAATGCCCGCTTTAGGTATGCTGATGCGGAACGATTGCGCCAGATCCGGCAGCAATCCCATGATGACGTATTCTGAAGTGCCGATGCCAAAAGCAGCGATGGTAAGCGCAAGGATAGACTTTCGCATGAATTTGCGATTTACCTTCCCGGGTCAAGAGTCGTGATTTGATCTTCTCATCTTTGCGATGTCCGAATCTCCTCCTGCAAGACAATTGGAGATTACCGGACCTCAGGTGCCCGCATCAGGAAAGAAATGTCATCCACTTTGTAGAGGACCTTACCGGTGGATTCTGGAGTTGGAGAGACCTTCCCGGCGCGCACCAGATCGAATGCTGACACTAGCCGTGGTAGAACCGAAGGAGATGCGACAGGAACATTGTGCGCTCCCAGTACGAGTTTGACTTGCGGTGCGAGAACTGCCAATCGCCGAATGGATGCACCGTACTCGTCGAGATTGGTTTCAGGGCGGAAGAGCCAGATAGGCGCCGGATAATAGGTGTCGCCCGTGAAGAGCAGGCCGTTTGCACGATCAATCATTGAGATGGCATCCGGCGTATGGCCCGGGGTCGCGATCACTTCTAGAGTTCTACCGCCAAGATCGAAACGATCACCGTCATGAATATATTCAGCAATCTTCCAAGGGCGGGTGGCGTACGTCTTCGAGTCGAATCCATTGGGTAACGTACCGCAAATCTGGTCAGCGGCAATCTCGGCCTGCGCATCCTCGCGTGAGCCAAGGGCGTTCTTGCGCGTGAAATCAGTATCCATGCCATAGATGGTGGTGAACTCCCAGTTGCCGCCGACGTGGTCGTCATGTGTGTGGGAGTTCAACACTACTATTGGCAGCTTGGTCAGTTCAGATGCAGCCTTCTTTATGCTGCTTATTCCCATACCGGTGTCGAATAGTAAGGCTCGTCTCTCGCCGACAATCAGGTAACTGATGACCTCCTCGGACTGATGCGGCTCATAGATGGCGAAAACATTGTGCGCGGGTTTGTAGACTTCAAACCATGGATCGCTGACAGGTACTCGATCGAGTGATTTGTACTCATGGCGTGGAAGAGCGCGACACCAGGAGGGAACCGGAGCCTGAGCGAACAGCGACAGCCTTAGCGAGATTAAACAGATGGCGAGAATTGCTGTGCGTTGAGGCATGGTGATTTCCGATATCGTTCATTCATAACGCGAATTGTCTTGGGTTCGGGCCGTTCCTTCAACCTCTTCCGATGAACGGCATTTTGGTAGCCATCACGGTCATAAACTGCACATTCGCATCCAGGGGCAGGCTCGCCATATATAACACTGCATCGGCAACATGCTGCACATCGATCCGTGGCTCGGCCATGATTCTTCCATCCGCTTGAGGCACCCCAGCGGCCATGGACTCAGTCATTTCAGTAGCCGCATTACCAATGTCGATTTGGCTACATGCGATGTCGTACTTCCGCCCATCCAGCGATATGCATTTTGTCAGACCGCTAATAGCGTGCTTGGATGCTGTGTAAGGCGCCGAGTTAGGCCTCGGGACATGAGCAGAGAGTGAGCCATTATTGATGATGCGGCCGCCGCGTGGATTCTGGGTCTTCATCATTTTGATGGCTTCCTGCGCACAGAGGAATGCACCGGTCAAGTTAGCGCCGATCACTGCACTCCATTGTTCGTAAGAGAGATCCTCCATCGGAATGCTGGGCGCGCCTGTGCCGGCATTGTTAAACAGAACATCCAATCGACCGAACATTTCCCGTGTCCGAGTGAATAGTGTTCTGACGGAATTGGGATCGCTCACATCTGCAGAGATCGGAACAATCTGACCGCCGGAAGAAGTTGCGGATGCCGCGGTTCGATCAAGCTCCGCTGCGCGGCGTCCTGCTGCCACTACTGAATAGCCCGCCAATTGCATCTGGAGCGCTACTGCCCGGCCTAGCCCGCTGCCAGCGCCGGTTACGAGCGCGATCTTCGGTGTGATTGCGTGCAATTGTATTGGCCCCCTCTTCGTACAGAGTCATTAATCTTATTAGACCTATTGGTGAACTCGTCGATGCAGCGAAGCCTTCGGACTCAGGCTGTCAGACAGATCGCAACAGAACGCATGTCACATCATCGTGTTGAGGCGCATTTCCGACGAATCGATCGAGGTCCGCCAGCAAGCTCTCTAACAGCATGGAGGGAGTCAACATCACACCCGAATGCAACATGGTGATGAGGCGTATTTCGCCGTACTCTTGTTGGGCGTTATTTTCCGCTTCGACTACTCCATCCGTAGAAATTGCAAGCCAGTCGCCCGCCTCCAACGTTGCCTCGCCGAGTTGATATTGGGTACCTTCCAGGATTCCAAAGGGGACTCCTCCTCTTTCCAGCCTCTCGATTGAGCCTGATTTGCGCCTCAATATCGGATTGTTGTGCCCCGCGTTCACATATCTTAAACGGCGTGAGACGGGCTCATACTCCGCAATAAATGCAGTCGTGAATCGGCGCCCCTTTTGGCTATTACTGCAGGCGTAACGGTTCATGCTTGCCGCCAGTTCCGTCAAAGAGCCCGGAGTGCTGCTGAGGGTTTTCAGGCTTGCCTGGAATGTTGCCATAAGCATGGCCGCGGGTACACTCTTGCCGGCGACATCGGCTACAGCAATAAGGAACGTACGTGGTTCTGAGTCAAGAGAGGGACGAGCAAAAACGTCGTAGTAGTCTCCAGCCACAGTGTTGGCCGGACGCGTCGCAAAGGCGATTTCGAGACCAGGCACGATGGGTGGCTCTGAAGGGAGCAGCCAGGCTTGAATCTCCTTCGCGATCTGGAGATCTCTCTTCATGACGACCCGGTCAGCAACCTCTAACATGAGTAATGCGAACATCAATATGCCGCCATAGAAATGAAAATCCAGAGCAAAGATCTTCACTTCATTTGACCTGGTAGTCCAGGTCCATTCACCTCCGGGTACGATAACGAGCACTAACGCGATAAGTAGTAGAACGCGGCGAGCTGGCGTCAGCTTTTCGATAATCGCCCAAAAGAATTGGCTCGCCACGCGGAAAAAGTGCGTGCTGTGCGGGACGCCTTCTACTCGTGTGGGATCGACTTCTCGTGAGTACAAGCGATAGCCGGAGTGCGCATCCCTCCGAAATTGAGACCAAAGCTGGCTAAGTTCCATCCCTTCGGTAACGCGTTGCCAAAATTGCTCGGCTTGCTCTTTGAATGGCGTTTTGCGCGGCACCTGTTCATACTGGCGAGGATTTGGCGTTGCCATGGAGATTAGTCTACTGCTAGTTATGCGCGTTGATGATGGGTGTGAATCATTCCAATCCTATTTTTGGCAAAGAACCAAGTATGTACCTGACGGCTGGTACTTAGTTGGCAATAGCTCTACAACAAATCATGAATCCATTCGCCCTGTGCACATTCCGCCACTGTTCTGCCTCGGGCATCCCGCGCTTTAAGGTTAGCTCCCGCTTTGAGTAACAGTTCGACAATTTCCTTTTGCAAAGCCTTCACCTCAGGTGATCCAGTGCCACCCCTACCGGTGTTCTGGACTGCGAGATGCAATGGAGTCGATCCATTCCCATTCTTTTGGAGGACAGAAGCTCCATGGCGCAGCAGTGAATCCACGGCTCCGACACACCGCTGACGTACGGCTCGGTGGAGGGGAGCTACACCAGTCTTATCCAGCGCATCCGGGTTAGCTCCAGCATCAAGCAGGAGAACGATCATCTCGGTTTGTGCTTGAGGATTCCAAGCATGCGATCCGGGGCTGCCATCGGCAGCATAGTGCAAGGGTTCTGCGCCCCGTCTGTTCCTTGCCGCAACGTGCGCTCCATTCTGAACAAGGCTCTCCGCAATGCTGTAACGATAGCCGGCCGCGGCTGCGTGCAAGGGAGTGTCTCCCGCATAGAGATAATGCTCAATTTCTTTGAAATAGAAATTGGCTGCCGATTGGCGCGTTGCTCCAGTGAGGAGACTTTGTCGCGCGAGATCGGGACACTCTTTGATTAACCTCGTTGCCTCAGATACGTCGTCGCCTACAATCGCTCGAATCAGTGGTAACAAGAGAGGGTTTTCGACCGGGCGATGAAGGACTATCCTCGCCATTTGGGAAAATTATCATCGTCCGAACATCGCAGCAAGCCATGAAACCCGCGTTCGTTTCGCTGCGGCGGTGAATTGCGTCAGTCTATTACCCGTGAAAGGACATACGCGGTTTGGTAGTGAATAATCTGAGTGGAAAAGTCGCGGTGGTAACGGGCGCTAGCCGAGGTTTGGGACAGCGCATTGCATTACGCCTTGGGCAACAGGGCGCAATGGTGGCTTTGCTCGCGCGCAGCGAGTCCGCCCTTCAAGAAATTCAACAAAAGATGGCATCCGATGGCGTGCATGCAATAGCTGTGCCCGTCGATCTTGGGAACGCGAATGCAATAGAACAAGCAAGGCGTGTAGTTGAACGCGATCTGGGCATCCCATCCATTCTCGTCAATGCGGCAGGAGTTTTCGGTCCGATCGATTTGGTAAAAGACACCGATCCGCATGCATGGATCGAGACGATCATGATAAACACCGTCGGTCCATATCTGACTTGTCGAGCGTTTGTCAACGGAATGATTGGCCGCGGATGGGGCCGCATTATCAACGTGACTTCCGCTGCGGCCTTGCACGAGCCCGGACCTATTAACAGTGCATACGGTACCAGCAAAGCAGCGCTGAATCAGTTTACGCGGCATCTTGCGTCAGAGCTGAAGGGGACCAGAGTGACTGCTAACGTCATCCATCCAGGCGATGTAAAAACAGACATGTGGGCCTACATCAAGGTGGCCTCCCAGCGACTTGGCAATCTAGCCGATCCGTATATCAAATGGGCGAACTGGGTGCAGGAAACCGGTGGTGACGACCCCGAGAAGGCCGCCGACCTCGTTGCCGATTTGACGAGCGAAAACGCAGCAGATGTGAATGGTCGTTTTCTCTGGATAAAGGACGGACTACAAACCCCCATTCCAAGCTGGGGAGAATCTGACGAACTGCCACCCTGGCGCAAATAATAGCAGGCCACAGTTACCTCAAATGGGGTATCGATGAACTGCACTGGGGTGGTGGTCAAAAAATAGACTATTTCGGGATGTGCGCGCTCCATTATTCCTTCATAGTGTCTAGCATAGCTGCGAAAGGGACAGTGCCCACCGCGTGGTCCTCCTCCTTGATTGCGGTGCATCGCCCGGATGCTGGTCGCACTGTCCCTTAGAGGTTTCCGGCGCCGATAGTGAAAGCGCCTCTCAGAGGTAGAGCGTCAGGTTCATCGGCGCTGGTAAATAGATATCGCACGAGGGGTTACGCCGCTCAACTCCACTTTGCGATGAACTCAGGTGGCTAAAGTTTGGGCCTGCAAATTGGTGCGACCCGGAAAGAAGAGATTAGCGATGAGTAACAACGCCTATCCCATCGGCTCCGTACATCGCAGCCATGATCTTTGGGAAAGCCTGCCTCGTGAAGATGGCCGCAGGATGAAACTTGGACCGCCGCGACTCTTCATCGGGTGCTGTTGGGCGCTGGCCGTGGAATTCGGCGCAGTCCTAATCGGTTGGGTGTTTTGGGAGTTGAGCCGATAGGCTGTCCGTCGACTCTTTGATCGTGTGACGAGCAAACTCATCGGCCAGAGACGCGAGCATCCATTCAAAATGAAAGGAGGCCAATCAAGGCCTCCCGCATAGTCAGATTTCCCTTCACCAGCCGACGACGCTTAGAATGCGACTCGCAAAACCATCTGCATGTATCGCGGATCACCACCTAACGAACGAATAGTGTTAAATCCGGAAACGCCGAGAGTTGAAGAGGGGTTACCGAGGTTAACATGGTTAAGCAGATTTTCCGCTTCCGCTCGGAACGTGGCTTTGTAGCGTTCGTTGAGAGTGAAGCTCTTTTGCAGGGCAAACTCTATTTCAGAAAAACCTGGGCCACGCAGAATGTTAATGCCGGAATTTCCGTAGGTATAGTTAGCCGGACTGCTAAAAGCATCTGCATTAATCCAGTTATCGATTGTTCGTTTACCACTCGATGGGGTGGAAGGATCTCCATGGGCGAAAGATATATTTGCGCGGCTTGCATTTAGATCGTCGTTCATGATTTGCGACGACGCGACAGAGAACGGAAGTCCTCCACGCAGCTGAACAATACTAGATGCCTCCCATCCGCCAATAGCTTCTCTGGCTAAAAACGGCGCCCCGCGTAAGGCGGGTGTATCGTAAATGACCGATGTGACCCATTGATTGCCGTAGTCGGAGGCTAGTCTGCCATAGCTATAAGAATAGTTGTAGGGATTCGTGATTCCGTTCTGCCCATAACTATGCTCCACAGTCAGACTGCTCTGTACGGAGAGGCCATGTACTGTTTGCTGACGAAGCGTAGCCTCGAATGCGTTGAAGAAAGATTCCCCCACAAATGATGTGGCAGTTCCCTCAGCCAGCTGAGGATAAGGGCGCCGTGCGTTGATATCGCCCGGTCCAGGAGTCGGGAAGTTCAACTGCCAGCTTTCGTCCAGACCATGAGCGCGATTTCCTTCGTAGCCAACTTCGATGGCTGTCTTGTCGAAGGGTTGAACTTGCAGGTTCATCCCGAATTTGTCGACAACCGGAGTGTCGTAGTGATTCTGATATTGAACGGGGGCTATACCATTCGATGCCAGCGTGTCGTAAGTTCCTCCAGCTGGAAAACCATTGGTGACCTCAACGGGATCAGCTGTGTCTCCAATCACCTGGACTTGGAAGCTGAAAGGCGCTCCCGTATTGTTATTGACTCCAAGCGCGGTAGGCGGCGCGAAGAATCGGCCATAATTTGCCCGCAAGACAGCGTGCGGAGTCAAAGAGTAAGCGAATCCTACACGAGGTGCAAAGTCGACGGATTCGTTATGCGCGTAGACAGAAGACGGCGAGGCATACTCATAGTTCGGTGGCAGTACCGCACTAGGCAGGCCAACTACGTTCTGGATGTATCCCGTCGTTGTATTTGGCACCAGGATTCTGCCACTGTTTAAGTCGAAGTTGGTGATCAGGTCACTGCCATCAGTCCAGTTCGGCGTGTATTCGAAGCGCAAGCCCAGACTCAGGCTAAGCTTCCGCGTTATGCGCCACTCGTCTGTCGCAAACCCAGACCAGGTGTGCTGGTACAGGCGAGTCTTGTCGCCATAGTGGTAGGTAGTCAGCGTACTTACATATCCGAGAAGAGCCTCTGCCGTACCAGTCAGGTTTGATGGCCGCTTGGATGTAATTGTCGGGACGGTCGCATATCCATCAACAGAAAACTTGACACCACCCGGGGGGGCTCCACCGCCAACACTATTGCGTTGATCCGTGTAATCTACGCCAAACTTGAAGGCATGATTACCCTTATGCCAACTCAGATTGTCCATGTACTGCAGAGAGTTCTGCCAAACAACATAAGGATTCGGAAGGGTGGTCAATGGCCGTATCGCCTTGGTTGAGCTGATGTTCTGTAACGAAACAGTCGGATATCCGTCTTGCACTTCAGCAGCTGGTATAGAGTTGAGCTCCTCAATTTGCGTATTGTTCAGAGGACTATTGCCATCATTGATGTAGTTCCACCCGGCGCGAACTTCGTTGACCAGATTCGGCGTGAAGACATGGGTCTCCGTGATTCCTACATTGGTTCCATCGAGCAATCCGCGACCACCGAGCCAACTTCCCGGCATAAATCCGCTCCGGTCTCGTTTGGACATCTGCCTGGAGTAACGCAGTGTCATCGTGTCGGTCGCTCTGAGATTGATATCAGCTTTCGCGTTGTAACTATCTCTTGAATCGAGGTTCTTATCGATCGCGAGGTAATTATTGAGAGTAGCTCCTGTCGGGTCTTTATAGTTTGGAAGGGGAAAGATGCTTATGAGCTTGGACATTAAAGGGTTGATGCGGTTCTGCGGAATCACATTCCCCTGAAAGGCTGTCCGGTTTCCATTCGCATCTGTAGTGGTCGGATCGTAGACGGTCCAGCCGCTTTGACTAAAGTCGCCAGTACGTTCGAGTGCTGTGGGAACAGTGTCGTACTCGATTACACTCTGCGGCTGACGCAATCCCTCATAGTTAAAGAAAAAGAAGATCTTGTTTTTCTTGATGGGGCCACCGAGGCCTGCACCAAACAGGTTTCTCCGCAATGGCTGCCGTGCCGGGTTAGTGCCAGAGAAATCATAAGGGCGTGCGTTAAAAATGTCGTTCTGAATATAGTCGTATGCGAAACCGTGGAACTCGTTCGTTCCGCTGCGAAGGGCAACATTGACGATTCCGCCGCCAGCTCGGCCAAACTCCGCCGAATATCCGTTGGTCTGAATTGCTAGTTCCTGAATCGCATCGATTGGCGGAACTGCATTCATTCCTCCGGTCAGCGCCACATTGTTCGAGATGCCATCCAGGATGAAGTTATTTTGGCCGGAGTTTACGCCGTTGACCTGCATCGATTCGCCCCCGGAGAAGTCGCCGACGCGATCACCGCCTGCACCCGGCCAGTAACGCAAGGTTCCGGGAGTGAGCACCTGCAGACTAAGGAAGTTGCGATCCAGCGACGGCAAGGAATCAAGCTGCTGACGCGTGATGAGAGTGCTTACTTCAATTGTGTCCGTCTTCAAGAGAGGACCGCTCCCAGTGACATTGATCGACTGCACTACATCGCCGGCTTTCAAATGGAAATCGACTCGAACACGAGCCTTGAGCGTCATTTCAACCGATGGCTCAATGTACTTATTAAAACCGGGCATTTCTGCGGAGATGCTATAAAAGCCGATCGGCAGATTCGAGACGACATATTCTCCGGCGGAGTTTGTCACTGTCGTTCTTGGGAAATTTGTTTGAATATTCCTGACCGTGATCGCAGCTCCAGGCAGAACCGCGCCCGACTGATCAAAGACCGATCCTAAAACACTACCTTCGGTAGCCTGCGCTAAGAGATTGATCGGCGAGCAAAGAGTCAAAAGACACAGCACGAGTAAACGTTTCATAACGTCCTTCCACAAAGACAAAATGACTGGGGTTAGGAGAAACATAACGGTCATATATTTCGGACGTATTACCGTAGTGTCACTGGTGTGTTACAGGCGGCTACTTAATCACCAGCTCTTGAAAGCTTTTAAGAAAAGAGCGCTGTTCATTCATCTGAGGGGACCGCAATCGGCAGTCAATGCTCTTCGGAGTGGCAGCAACTGCTTAAGAGGATTTCGTTGCGCCAGGATGACCGGCCTCAACAACAAAGGAGGCTCGTGTCTCGATAGGAGCCCCAGGCTTGGTGACATACGGGACGATCCGGTAGTCGCTGATCATCTGCCCGGGGGTAATTGA